>VFSW01000576.1_pt1 | contig 53924 bp, 56 predicted proteins | sample 5358111 | NCBI WGS metagenome assembly VFSW01 (sample SAMN11554181, study PRJNA540505) | mine drainage metagenome | isolation source: sediment from site ElyBrook_90M | place: USA: Ely Copper Mine, Vershire, VT | collected 2017
AAGCCGGAAACTGTGTTGGAACGGCTCTCGACGGCAACGCTGGCATTGACGGGTGGCGACCGCGGAACGGGTCTTATCATAGAGTTTTCGATGTGCTGCGATTTCAAAAAGCGGATTGCGCTCGACGTGCGCTGAACAACTCTTTTTTTAAAGGCAATTTCGGCACTTCGGCCTTCTATTGACTCGTTGTCCAATACGGGCCTCTGTTTCACTTAGTCCGAAGGCCCATTGTCTTCTGGTCTTTTGCTCACGTGAGCGTCGCGTTGGCGCGCAACCTACTCGAGCGACCTAGAAAGCACTTTGATGTGCCAGCGCGGCAGTGCAAAATTCATACGGCTCCAATATTTGCATATCTACGACAGGCGTCGTAGGATTTGGTCATGACGACGTTTTCGCTTCCTGCGGACGAATTGGAATATGCGGTGCTGGCCAAGCTCTGGGAACTTGGCGCGGCCTCTGTTCGAGAGTTGCATGAGCAACTCGGAGAGCCAGCGGGCCGAGTCTATACCACCACGGCGAAGGTCATCGACCGGCTTCGTGGCAAGGGCCTCATTCAACGACAGCGACGCGGTAATGCGTTCGTGTATAGGCCAAAAGTCGAGCGGCCGGAAGTCGAAAACGCTCGCGCAAAGCAAGCGGTGAGCCGGCTGCTTGGTGCCACACCGCGTGCCGCGGTGGCAGCACTTGTCGATGCAGTCGACGCTTTTGATCCAAAGTTGCTCGATGAGCTGGAGCGCGCGGTGAATGCGCGCCGGAGATTGAAGCGTGGAACGTGAATCCCTACTCAGCTTGCTCATCATCGTTCTTGGTGGCGTCACGTTGCATTTGTGCGCCGCATGGCCTCGGATGAATCCCCAGGCCTCCGCCTCTGAGCGAGCAGAACGATTGCATTGGCTCGCCATTTGGTGGCCAGCGGCGCCGACGTCAATCGTAGCCGCATGGCTCTGTGGCTGGGCACTCTCGGAGCCCGACCCCGTGCTCGATCCTATTGGTTCGATCCTCTTCATTGCCTGCGTGCCATTCGGAATTGTTGTGGTGCGAGCGGTCCTGCGTGCGATCTGGTCGTTGGCACGATCACCGGGCAATTGTGGAGTCGTGACCGTCGGCATTTGGAGGCCGCACATCGTTTTCCCGCCGCAACTCGCCAAGCAGCTCGATGATCGCGCGATCGACGCCGCTTTGGCCCATGAGCGAGCCCACATTCGGCATCGGGATCCGCTGCGGCTGTGGGCGGCTCAATTCGTGACGGATCTGCAATGGCCCTGGGGTTCGGCGCAGCGCCGATTTACCTCTTGGCTGGAAGTGCTGGAACTGGCACGTGACGACGAGGCGCGCATGGCCGGTGTGGAAGGGGCGGATCTGGCGGCGGCGTTGGTTGGCTCGCTGCGGTTTCAATCGGCCCAGCGGTGCACCGGTGGCGTCGGACTGATCGGCGAACCGGAGGCCGTGCAAGCGCGAGTCGAGCGGCTGTTGCGGCCGCTGGCGGAAACATCGCCGCACCGCGGCGCATCACCCACCATTATCGCAGTGTTCTTGACACTCACCTTGGTGCTGGCCCTGCTGTTGGGTGTTGTTTGTGGTGAGCGGGTGATCGCACCGTTGCTGGCACTGAGCGCGTAGCCGCAACTCGAGAGTCCCGTATGTTTCGCCGCTCGCCACGTTTGCGCCACCGTCGTGCTGTTGTTGCTCACTGCATTATAGGAACAGGGCTGAGCGGATGATGATGACGAAATCAGCCGGACTATGGAGCCTAATTGCGGACGGGCAGGCAACACGCGAGATCGCGAGGTTCGCTCGGGCGAACTGATGCCGTGGAATACAGAGCAGAAGACACGAAACGACTCGGTGAAGCGGCTCATGCGCTGGATTCCTAGCGGTTCTCGGCTAGCCATGGCCGCATGGATCGGTGCGGCGGTCGCCGGGTGCGCCCACTTTCACTCCGTGCCGCTCTCCCCGGCCGCCGAGACTGAGAACTTTTCTCTACGACGGCTCGATGATCCCGGGTTTAGGGCATTTGCCGCCAAAGTCCTGGCTGGCCCAGATGTCTCCGCTTCTGAGACAAATTCCTGGGACCTCTCGCGTCTCACCCTGGCAGCGCTGTATTACCATCCGGACTTATTGATTGCGCGAGCCCAGCTCGCCACATCGCAAGCGGCCGTCAAAACCGCGGGACAGATTCCGAATCCGACGCTCACGATTCTGGGTGGACCGTCACCGCAATACATTGGCTATAGTCTCGGACTTCTGTTTGAGACATTCGGCAAGCGCGGTTACCGCATATCCCAAGCCGAGCGTCTCGCCGGCGCGGCGCAATGGAATGTTCTGAACACCGCCTGGCAGATTAGAAGCAATCTTCGTTCAGCGTTCCTGACGTACTGGTCGACGGAGAAGAAATTGGCGCTCACACAACGGACATTATCGGCCCAAGAGCGCCTGGTAATCCTTGAGGAGCAACGCTTCGCCCAGGGAGCGAGCTCAGCGACGGATCTTGCGCTGGTGCGAGTCGCCCGCGCGCACACGGACCTCGCGGCAAGCGCGTTGGCCAAGCAACTGGCCGAAAGCCGCGTGGCGCTCGCCGTTGCGATCGGTGTACCCGATGATGCCTTGAACGCGATCACTTTCGATACCGCGAGCTTTGATATCCCCCCGGTTGTTCCCGACGAGGGGTCCGCCGCGGAACTGCGCCGGCGGGCGCTGACCGAGCGCGCAGATATCCAAAGTCTTCTCGCAGAGTACGAGGCATCTCAATCCGCCCTACAAGTCCAGATCGCAAACCAATACCCGAATCTCACGCTGACTGCCGCTTATAACTATGACTTTCGAAACCAATTCGAGCTAAACCCTGCGGTAGATCTCCCACTCTTCAACCAAAACCAAGGTCCGATCGCCGAAGCCGAAGGCCGGCGCCGCGAGGCGGCGGCACGCTTTCGGGCTTTGCAAGCGAGCGTGATTGGCCAGATCGAGCAGGGCAGCGCGAGCTACCGTGCCGCGGTCGCGGCAGTAATGAAAGCGGACCGGCTCGTCGACGACGAACAGCTGCGGCTGCGTCAGACCGAGCAGGCTTTCCAAGCCGGGGCCGTTGACCGTCCGACGCTGGTGACGGTGGAGGTGGAAGCGGCAACCATAGAGGCCAGCCGCTTCGATGCTGTGGTGCTCCAGCGCCAGGCTGTGGGATTGCTGGAAGACGGTCTCCAGCTGCCGCTCTTTGACCCATCGATGGCGTTGCGTGTGCCGGAAATATCTATGCCAAACGTCCGCCGCGAACCATGAATATGCGGGTTCGCCAAGCGATATCAGGATGAAGACCAGAACGACCACTCTGATCATCATCATTGCCGCGTCGGCGGCTGCTGCCAGCTGGTACGTCTATCACACAGTGACTAGAACCGCCGCCGCCGGACCTCCTGCTGCGGCGCCGTCACAAACTGTGCAAGTCGTGAAGGGTGAAACCATAGTCATCGTCAACCCTGACGTGCAACGTGCGAGTCATATCGACGTCGAGCCGGTTACGACTGCGGCTTCCCAGCCCGAGATCACCGCCTACGCCACGGTCATCGACTTGCAGCCACTCTTCGATCTTCGCAACCGTTGGGCCGCCGCCCGAGCGGATCGGGAGAGCGCCCAGGCGCAGGTCGACTCGTCGCGTTCTGAATACGAGCGCAACCGCGTGCTCTTTGAGAGCGATCGCAACGTATCGCAGAAGAATCTGCAGTCCTCCCGTGCACTCATGCAAACGGATCAGGCCAAACTCCAAGCCGCGGAGGCAGCGCAAAACGCGCTCGGGGCGATTCTGCGGCAGCAATTCGGCGATGCGCTGGGGAGTGCGGCCAAAGCATCCGCCTCTGATCTATTTCAACGACTCGTGAGCGGCCGTGCCGTTGTATTGCGGGTGACGCTGCCCGCGAACGAGGGTGGATCTGTACCGATGCACATTACCGTCGATGGCACCGATGGGCAGCGGCTTGCGGCGGACAAACTCTCGACCTCCCCGCTAGGCGATCCAGCGATCCAAGGCAATCCCTATTTCTATATCTCCGACAGTGCTTTGCCGATTGGCACGCGCACGATTGCGCACGTCCCGTTGGGCGAACCAAGCACGCAGGGACTTCTGATTCCAGAGCGCGCGGTTGTGTGGTATGGAGGCCAGTCCTGGGCGTATATCCGAACCGCTGCCGATCGATTCACTCGTCGCTATGTTCCCACGGCATCCCCAATCGATGGCGGCTTTTTCGTGACGAGCGGCTTTCACGTGGGTGATGAAGCGGTGATTCAGGGTGCGCAGCTATTGCTGTCCGAGGAGCTGCTCCCCCAAAGCATTGCTACCCAGTGCAAAGATCCCCCCGAATGTGACGGTTGATCCGCGGTATCGGCATCACATTTCGCACGACGATTCCTCATGTTAATTGCCATCATTCGGTTTTCGCTGCGCTTTCGCGGCGTGATCTATTGCCTGGCTGTTCTGTTGAGCGCCTACGGCCTATATACCCTGACGCGTGCAAAACTGGACGTCTTCCCCGAATTCGCGCCTCCGATGACCATCATTCAGACCGAGGCACCGGGTCTCTCGAGCGAGCAGGTCGAGACGCTCGTGACGCTCCCCATTGAAAACTCCCTAGGCGGCACGCTTGGCGTACGGTCGATGCGCTCCAAATCATTGCAGGGATTATCCGTCATCACCCTGGTGTTTGGTGCGCGCTCGAACGTTTTTCAGGTCCGGCAATTGGTATCCGAACGCGTGGCCGGACTGGCCGCGACCCTGCCGATCGGAGTTCTCCCGCCCAAGCTGCTGCCGCTGACCACGGCGACGAGCGTAGTTTTGGTTGTCGGACTGACTTCGAAGACTCGATCCTTAATGGAGTTGCATGATGCCGCGCAGTGGGTAATCAGACCCCAATTATTGAGCGTGCCCGGCGTGGCCGATGCAATCGTGTTCGGCGGCGAGTCGCGGCAACTGCAAATCCAACTCGATCCTGCCCAGTTGATGCGGTTCGGCCTTTCGATCCCCGACGTCATCGCCGCCGCGCGCACCTCGACGGGCGTACGCGGTGCGGGCTTCGTTGAAAATATAAATCAGCGCATCACGATCAATACCGACGGCCAACTCACGACACCCGAAGCACTGCCTGGCGTAGTACTGCGCTGGAGCAATGGCGCCGCTGTTCGGTTGGGCGACGTCGGCCGGGTGACTTACGGGAGTGCCCCTGCGGTGGGAGCCGCCTCGATCATGGACAGCCCTGGCGTCATGATTGTGCTCGAAAGCCAGTACGGCACCAACACGCTGACGGTGACGAGGGATCTTGAGCGTACGCTGGCTGCGCTCAAGCCCGTGCTCGCCGCGCAGGGTATCGACTTGAGGCCCGATATCTTCCGTCCGGCCAATTTCATTACGGAGGCAACCGGGCATCTACGCACGGCACTGCTGATTGGCGCCGCGCTGGTGATGGCGGTTCTATTCCTCTTTTTGTTCAATTTCAGGACCGCGGTGATTTCCGCCGTGGCGATTCCACTTTCCCTATTCGTCGCCCTGATTGCGCTCTATGTATTCGGCGTGACGCTCAACACCATGACGTTGGGGGGGCTCGCCATTGCCCTAGGGGAAGTGGTCGACGACGCGATCATCGATGTCGAGAACATTTATCGACGGCTGCGTGAAAACCGCACTTTGCCGCAGCCATTGCCCGCTTTCCGGGTGGTGCTGCAGGCCTCGATCGAAGTGCGCAGCGCAGTCGTGTTCGCGACGTTTATCGTCATTCTGATGTTTTTGCCGGTTTTATCGCTTTCGGGGGTCGCCGGCAAGCTCTTCGCGCCGCTCGGCATCGCCTACATCCTGGCGGTACTGGCATCTCTCGGAGTCGCACTCACTCTCACGCCCGCGATGGCGCTCGCGTTGCTCACCAAGGAGTCGCTTTCGCCTCACGAGCCACGATGGCTGGCATGGCTCAAATCACGGTATGTAGCCCTGCTGACAACAGTTGACAATCATGTGCGCGCCGTCATCGTGCTCGTTGCGGTCCTGTGCCTCGTCGCGGTGTCCATACTGCCTTTTTTGCGCGGCAATTTAATCCCGGCACTTCGCGAAGGTCATTACATCGTCCACATGGGTCTCGCTCCTGGCTCCTCGCTGACCGAGTCGATGCGTATCGGCGCACAGATCTCTTCCGCGCTGATGCATATCGATGGTGTGCGCCTCGTTGCACAACGCGCGGGCCGCGCCGATGAAGTGGTCGATCCGGTCGGCGTGCAGCTCAGTGAATTCGAAGTCGACCTTCAGCCAATGAGCGCCTCCGCACAGAGCAAGACCTTGCAGCGTATTCGCCGTGCGCTCGCGGACTTTCGGGGCATCAGCACCTCGGTGAACACGTTCCTGGTCGAACGGATCGATGAGACGATTTCCGGCGTAACGGCTCCCGTCGTGATCAATGTGTTTGGTGACGACATCGATGTCATCGACCGAAAGGCGCTCGAAATCGCCCAACTGATCGGCACGATTCGCGGCGCCGCCGGTGTGCGTGTCGAATCCCCGCCCGGTACCCCGGAGATGTCCGTCAAGCTCAAACCGGATCAATTGAGCCGCTGGGGCTTAAGGCCCGTGGAGGTTCTCGATTCGATCCAAAGCGCGTATCAGGGAACGACCGTCGCGCAAGTATACGAAGGAAACCGGATCTATGACGTCACCGTGATTCTGATGCCCGCTGCCCGGGTGGACATCGGCACCATGGGGTCGCTCATTCTGCGCAATCCGAACGGCCTCGCTGTGCCGTTGCGGGAACTTGCGGACGTGGCCCAAGTGTCGGGCCGCTATCAAATCACGCACGATGGCGGCCGGCGCATGCAGTCGGTGTCCATCAATGTGGGGGGACGGACGGTAAGCGACTTCGTTCGAGAGGCGCGGGCACGCGTGAATCGCGACATCGTCATGCCGCAGGGCACCTATGCGGTATTTTCGGGAGAAGACGAAGCGCGTAGCCGGTCGCAACGTGATCTACTGACTTATGGAGGGATGGCTGGTGTGGGCATCGCGCTATTGCTTTTCCTGGCGTTGAAGAGCCGCCGCGCCGTCGCCCTGGTGATGGTGAACTCGCCGTTCGCGCTGGTAGGGGGTGTGTTGAGCGTGGCATTTATGGGGGGTGATCTTTCGCTTGGAGGTATGGTGGGCTTCGTGACGCTGTTTGGCATTTCATTGCGCAACTCGATCATGTTGATTAGCCACTATGAACACCTGGTGCATGTCGACGGAATGTCTTGGGGTCCGGAAGCGGCCACACGGGGTGCCTCGGAGCGCCTGATACCCATCTTGATGACGGCGCTCGTGACCGCACTCGCTTTGTTGCCGCTAGCGCTCACCAGCGGCGCGGCCGGCAATGAAATCCAGGGGCCGATGGCGATCGTGATTCTCGGAGGCCTTGCCACATCGACCCTGCTCAATCTGGTTGTCCTGCCAACGCTCGCACTGCGCTACGGCCGCTTCGAGCGCAGCCCATCGACGGAGTTGGGACCAACGTCATCGAACGAATGAGCGGCGATGCCATGAACGAACAGCGAATCCATCAAATATTCTTTATCAGTGTCCTGTTAAAAGGCGCTGATGCGTTGATCGAGTGCATCGGCGGCGGCGCATTGGCGTTCGTCAGCACAGGCGCCGTCACCGGCTTGGTCAATAGCCTCACCCAGGAGGAGCTGATCGAAGATCCGCATGACTTTGTTGCCACGCATCTCTTGAGCCTCGCGCAGCAATTTACCGTCAGTACGCAGCACTTCTATGCCTTCTATCTCCTCAGCCACGGAGTTATTAAGGTGTTCCTGGTCATCGGCCTGCTCAGAAATAGGCTCTGGGCGTATCCTGTTTCTCTGGCCGTCTTGGGTCTGTTCATCATCTATCAGCTATACCGCTTCTCTTACACGCACAGCATAGGCCTCCTCGTCTTAACGGGTTTCGATGGGGTGGTGATGGCATTGATTTGGCACGAATATCGACTGGTTCGCGGCCATGAGGAGTTGCAAGGTATTTAATGTTCCGTTCCAACAAGGCACTGAAAATCGGTGCGGCCATTGTTGCGGTCGTTATGAAACGTCCCTCACGGGGCGGGGTTTCATGCAAAATTGTGCCATTCGACTTGGGTCTGGCGTACGTCAACAATATGGCGCATAACCGCGTCGGATACCTCCTTGGCACCAACAGCCGCAGCATATTCCTGACCATCACACTGGATTACGAATCGTTGAAACATACGAATTGAGCCACCTGTAATAATTCGGCGACAAACCACTGAATGATGTTGTAAAAAATACGCAGGAGACCGATTTGAAATCCAATTTTTCCAAGAAAGCGATACCGAAGTTGCTGGGTGTTTCGATGACGACACTGGTTGCGGCGGCAGCATTGCCCGCCGCGCAAACGCCCGCCGAACAGACGCTTCAGCTGCAACGTTCCAGTGAAACGCCTTTGGGTGGCCACCCGACCCGACTCGATTACGCCAGCCTTGATGCAAACCGGCATCTACTATTCATTGCGCATCTCGGCGACAGTGAGGTCATCGTCTTCGATACGCAGAACCACAGTCTAGTGACTCGTATCGCGGATGTTAGCCATGTGCATGGGGTGCTCGCGATACCGGAACTCGGGATAGTCTACGCATCGGCGACGGGGACGAATGAAGTCGTTGCAATCGACGCCAAGACTTTCAAGATTGTTGCGCGCATGCCGGGAGGCGTCTATCCCGATGGCCTGGCGTACGCCCCCGAAGCGCATAAGGTCTATATCTCGGACGAACACGGCGGGACCGATACCGTGGTCGATGTGCGCACCAACACGCGGGTGGCGACGATCAAGATCGGCGGTGACATCGGCAATACCCAGTACGACCCAGGCACCCATCATATCTTGGTCAATGCCCAGAGCACAGCCGAGCTCGTTGAGATCGACCCCGCAACCGACAGCATCGTCAGGCGCATCCCAATACCCGGCGCCAAGGAGAATCACGGACTATTGGTCGATTCCGAGCAGCATCGGGCGTTCATCGCCTGCCAGGGCAACAACCGGCTCATCGTGCTGGATTTGGAAGCCGGGACTTCGAGCGGCAACTTCCCCGTTGCACGGGACCCGGACGTGCTTGCGCTTGATCCTGTGCGCCACGAGCTCTATGTGGCCGGCGAGTCCGGCGAGGTGTCCCTGTTCAAAACTGCCCCAGGCAAGGTGGTGGCGGTAGCGACTACGCTTTTAGCACCATACGCCCACGTCGTAGCGGTGGATCCGGCAACGCATGAGGTGTATTTTCCCCTACAGAACGTTGACGGACGCACAGTGTTGAGGATATTTAAGGCGACGCCATAAAGACGCCAAGCAGCAATCAACCGGCGGGAAGCCGTAGCGTAAAGAGCGCCCCTCCCCGCGGCTGATCTACGACTTCGATCGAGCCATTGTGTGCTTTAGCAATCTCGGCGACGATCGCAAGATCGAGGCCGGCGCTCTGTCGGCTCACGCCCCGACCGCGCCAGAAGCGCTCGAAGCTGCGCTGCCGGTCCGCTTCCGGCACGCCAGAGGCACGATCAGCCACGGTGATACTCCCCTCCTCCGACACCGTAACCGCAACCTCCACTCCCGTGGGGGACTGAAACGCTGCGTTTTCCACGAGGTTGCGCACCGCGTCGGCAACCGCATCCGCGTTGCCGCGGACTACGACGGATGCTGACGGCGCATCGAGGCCGAGCAGACAGCCTTGGCTGAGGGCCCAAGGTGTGTAACCGTCCGGTCTGAGCACATTGACTACGGGCCGTTGATTTCGTCGGTCATGTTGTCGTGGTTGACGGCTTGGTCCACGGCGGTATCGAGGCGTTTGAGCAGTTCTATGAGGGTTTCGCCTGCATTGCGGGTTAACGCGGCCAGCATGGTGTACTCGTCTGATGCGACGGCGACATAGTCGAGGGGCGAGACGCGGCCGATTTGGATGTTGCCGCCTGATTCAAGGAACCCCTCGATGTGCGGCCACGGCGATGAAGGTTTGAACTCGCTGGTTACGCGGCGAGTCGGTTTGCGAGATCGGGGTGCAGGTCGACGCGCCACGGTAGAAGCTCCTCGATTCGAGTGACCGGATGATCGGCGATGCGTTCGATGACATGCCGCAGGTAAGCTTGGGGGTCGAGACCGATCAGCTTGGCTGAGCCAACCAGGCTGTAGATCGCGGCGGCCCGCCCACCGCCCGCATCGGAGCCAGCGAACAGGTAATTTTTTCTTCCGAGAGCGACCGCGCGAAGCGCGCGCTCAGCGCCATTGTTGTCGATTTCGACGAGGCCATCGATGGCGAAGCGCGTGAGCGCTTTCCAGCGCGACAAGGCGTAGCGGATCGCGACCGCCAGATCGGATTTTGCCGATACTTGTGTCAGCGTGTCTTTGAACCAGCGGTACAGGGCATCGAGCAATGGTGCGGATCGAGCCTGTCGGATATCGCGGCGGATCTCGGGGAACTGGCCGCGGATCTGTTCTTCGATGCCGTATAGTTCGCCGATGCGCTGCATGGCGGTCATCGCGAGCGGCGATTCGGTGGCTTCGTGGATGTCGTAAAATTTGCGGCGCACGTGAGCCCAGCAAGCCGCTTCTTTGATCGGATGATTCGGATTCGCGTCGCTGTAGAGCTTCTCGAAGCCGGCGTAGCCGTCGGCCTGCAGGACGCCGCGGAAGTCCGCCAAGTGAGTTCGCGGATGCAGCCCTTTGCGGTCCGGCGAGTACGCGAACCATACTGCCGGCGGATCGCTGCTGCCTGACGGTCGATCATCCCGAACGTAGGTCCACAGCCGTCCCTGTTTCGTCGTGCCGCGACCCGGACACAAGACCGGCACCGGCGTGTCGTCAGCATGGAGTTTGTTGCCGTCGAGGACATGCCGGCGCAAGGCATCAACCAGCGGCCGCAGCAACGCGCTCGACTGTCCGACCCAGTCGGCCAGCGTCGAGCGGTCCAGATCGACCCCCTCGCGGGCGTAGATCTGGCTTTGCCTGTTCAGCGGTAAGTGATCCACGTATTTCGAGACCAGCACATGAGCCAGAAGGCCCGGACCCGCCATTCCGCGGGCGATCGGCCGGTTTGGTGCCGGCGCTTGCACGATCTGCTGACAGGCGGTGCAGCTGAACTTCGGGCGCACGTGGCGGATCACCTTGAACCGCGACGGCACGTATTCCAAGATCTCCGCCACATCCTCGCCAAAGGCCCGCAGAGCCCCGCCACAGGCGGGGCAGTCGCAAGGGGTCCCATGGACGACGGTCTCGCGCGGCAGGTTCTCCGGCAATGCACGGCGCGCTGGCCTGGCTTTTTCAGTGGTCGGCTCAAGCGCAAGGATCGGTACGTTCTCGGCCTCGCCCGATTCGAGTTCCTCGAGACTGAGTTCGAGCTGGGCGATGGTTTGATCGAGGTGTTCGGAGGAACGGCCGAACTGCATGCGCTTCAGCCGCGCGAGTTCTATTTTGAGTTTTTCGATTTCGACATCGCGCGACAGCAGCGCCGCGCGCTGCTCGATAACGAGGCGTTGTAAGCTCTCGATATCGTTCGGCAGTGGGCGGCTCGGCATGGCTTTTAGTGTACGCCGAACCGCCCTCTATTACCCGACTATATGCCTATAAACACAGTGTTTTTCGCTATGCCGAGAGCTGAGGTGACTGGGTCCGCTGTGGCCGTCGCCAGTCGATCCCTTCCAGCAGCATCGACAACTGCGCCGGCGACAGATGCACGGTGCCGCTCGCCGCTTGCGGCCACACGAAGCGCCCATTTTCCAGCCGCTTCGAGAACAGGCAGAGCCCGTCGCCGTCCCACCACAACAGCTTGATCCGGTCACCGCGCCGGCCGCGAAAGGCAAACAGTTGGCCCGAGAACGGATGCTCGCCAAGTTGCGTCTGCACGATCGCCGCCAGGCCGTCGAACCCATTGCGAAGATCCGTGACGCCGCACGCAAGCCAGATCCGCACACCGCTCGGCGGTCCGATCATCGCGCCGCCGCCAGCACCTCTCGCAGCATCTGCGCATCCACGATGCCGCGGACCCGCACGCAGCGGGCCGCCAGATCGATCTCGATTACGCCCTCGGTTGAGGTTACCGCTACATGCACGGCAGCGAACTTGGTTGGCTTCTTTGGCGTCGTCGCTACTCGTGATCGCCGTCGCCACGCCGATAGCAACGACGGCCGCACGCCATGCCGCTTCGCGACTTCCGCCACATCCGCGCCCGCTAACTCCGCCTCGGCAACAATGCGCTGCTTTTGCTCCGCCGACCAAAATCTCCGCGATACCTTCCTCGACCCCGTCGTTCCGCTGCCACTCACTTCCATCACGCTCTCCAATACACGGCAAATGCCGCGCGCGAGACTTACGTGATCCCAATCCTACATTCCAGGTGCCCAGACCGGACCGTTACCAAGGTGTCATGGATTCCAGCACCCCGGTGGTGATCCCCACGAGATCGATTGTAGCGGAGACATCCATGGGAACGCTGTCTAGGCGAGCGACGCGAAGCAACTGCCCCACGAGCCGGTTCATGGGTGCTGCGTCGCCACGCAGCTTGTCGAGCTCGGCTCCCCCCCGTCAGTTCGTCGAGCGCCGCCGTGAGAACAGCGAGCGGCGTGCGCAACTCGTGAGCTGCATTGGCGGTGAATTGACGCTGCACCGCGAAGCCCTGTTCCAAGCGGTCGAACGCCCGCTCTGCCCGCTAATCGAAGCTCTATCAGACAACACTAAATAAGGGGTGACCTCAATATTCGGAACAGGACGTGGGGCCGCAGTCATCTAGCTGGAAAGGGCCTCGTTTGCCGTCAGCGGGCAACCATCGTGCGACTTCGGCCGCGAATTCAGGCTCCGACGCGGCGACCACGGCCCGTCACCGTTGCGCACTGCCAGAAGCTGCGTGCGCGCGGGCGAGTGGTAGATCTGATCGAGCTTTGCCGGCAGAGAGAGATGCAGCGTGCCATCCGGGCCCTGTGTGACAAAGTGCGCGATGGTTACAGCACGGTGCTCCATCTCATCATCGCCGAGACCCTGTGCGGGCTGAGTCCCCTCGTAAACCAAGGCGCTGACGGCAAGGACTGTAGCGACGACTAATGCTGCCGCGAGCCTGAGCACCAATTGCGCCTGCAGGGAACGAAACCAGACTTCTTTCATCCCGGCTGCTCGATGAGCTGCTTTGACACAGGTCTACCGACACACGGTTGCGGGTCAGGTCACATTTGTCGGAGTGGTCTACGCGTTCGGCGCGAACAAAAGGAGAAGCAACCGGGGTCGAATTGGTGACGATACATCCGACCATGGGCAGGGAGTGTTCACTTCACTTGAATCGCATGGTATGTGAACAATGGGCGGCGGAAGTGTTCCACGAAATGAAGCTTTTGCCGGTCCTTTATGACATTTACAGGGAACACCGCGGCCAAGCGGAGTTCCGTCTTCAGCCTGGTCTAGTACGCGATTTCGGCTGCAGCAAGCCGTCGGCGGCATGATCGTCAAAGCGCTCCTCGCTGCGCACGTATTCGCGCAGGACATCGAGTGACTTGTGCCTCGACTGATCTGCCATCTTGAAGATGCTCGCACGATTGTGCGCGGCGCTGGTCAAGAATCCGCTCCGAAGACTATGTCCGGCATACCGCGCGGGATCGAGCTCCACCTTGGCCGCCAGCGCTTTGATGATCAAAGCCACACTCTGCGCTGTGAGCCGTGATTCCCCAACCGTGTCCCCGCGGTTCACGCGCCGGAACACGGGACCGAAGGAGATCGCGGCAACCACCAGCCAATCGAGAACCCCGCGAACCGGACAATACGGAGAGTCCGGGACTCGAGGGATAGCAACGACCTGGCCGATGCCTTCCTGGTCGGTCTTGGAGCTCGGGATCAAGATCGATAAGCCTTCATCCCGTTGCGTCAGATGATTAACATCAAGGCCGACCAGTTCGGAGCGCCGAAATGCCCCCGCGAAGCCGAGCAACAGTACCGCCCGATCCCGCATCCCGCGCAAGGTTTGCGGCTCCACGGCATCGACCATACGCTTGATGTCGTCATCAACAGCCGGCGCCTTTTGAACGGGAGGACGCTTCCACTTCCGCCGGATGCCTCGTATCACCTCGTCCACCTCGATGGCATCGTGCGGCGAAGGCACCCGGGCGCCGACGTGGACTAGCCGTATCGCCGCGAGCCGCCTGCCGAGCGTCGATGGCGCCCTTCCCTGCTTCGCCTCTGCGGCGATAAAGAGTGCCACCGTGTGGGGGGTCGCCGGGAGCGGGCGCAGGCCTACTACCCCGCACCAAGTCTGGAAAATCTCCCAATCCGACTCGTAGGCGCGCCAGGTGGCCGCCGACCGGCTGACCTTGGCGTAGTCGATTGCCGCCTCGAGCGCATCCTCGATACTTGCCACCGGAACTTTCCGAGACTGACCGGAAGATCGATTGTTGGATCGCGGAACGGGTAATCGGGCCATAAGTACCGATTTTAGAGCGATTATTGGACAATCACTAGCGAGAAGGCGGTTTATCACTACTGGCGCCCTATTATGCGGGAGACCCTGGAAGGCGCTGAGAAGTCCCTCCCCTCCCCTACTAATTGACCCGTGCTCGCATCTTCACCATCCGAGTCGACACGACTACCTAACCCTTAGACTGACGCCGAGCGCGAGCGCCTTCTGTCGCGTTGCGCCCTCGCTGCGTTTCAGTTCCTTCCCGATGGCTCGGGCCGGTCGCTTTCCAGCATATCGGCGGAGCGTCTTAATGTCGGCAGCGGTCCAAGGCTGAAATCTTTGCTTCTTCGTCTTCACAATGCGTGGCACAAAAACTCCAAAGGAAAGTAAAAGTATACCGGCCGCGGTTTCCACTCGATATCTTCGTTGAATGCACCGAGCGGCAAAACCTAAATCAAGGCCTCGACATATACGCAGACTTTATCGGATGAGCACATCGCCGTTGACGCTGAAAATCAGCATGGCAACTAGGCTCGCTTATCAGTTCACGAATTCTTTGAGTCCCTTCAGCGGGAGAATTCGGACTTTCTTGGAGGCTGGTTTCGCCTTGAACATCATTTTGTCACCCGTGAACGGGTTGACTCCTTCACGCGCTTTCGTCGCCGGGCGCTTTGCGACTTTCATTTTGAGCAGGCCGGGAAGCGCGAACAGCCCATGGCCTTTGAGGCTCTTTTTTATGATGCCATTCAAAGCATCGAACACGGCGGCAACTTCCTTGCGGCTCAGCTCAGACTCCTCGGCAATCTGGGCATGAATTTCAGATTTCGTCGGGGGCTTGGTTGTCTTCGCCATTCTGTTAGTTTCCCTTGGATGTGAAAATAGACTGCACAGATCATATAGCAGCGAACGGTAGTTGACTGAGGTTGCCTGCAGCCAACCCAATTTACCGATGTTTGACCCGTCAGGCGAATCCGCCCTACTCTGACTCCAGCACTTGGGAGCGCAGCGATGTCGGAACCATTGGAGTCGGATGTCAACCAATTCGAGGTCGTTGGCTACGTAGGTCATCTCCGGGTCTCGGCGACGCCGAGCGGACGTGAAGTGGCGAATCTTAGTGTTGGCACGCATCGCATGGTAAAAGAGCCCGATTCCAGACGGCTTGTCGAAAAGACGGAATGGCACGACGTCGTCGCGTTCGACGATTTGGCTGCGCGCATTCGCTCGAGTGTGGACAAGGGTTCACGGGTGCGGGTGACGGGCTACATGCGCACGAAGAAGTGGGACGACAAAAAAACTGGCCAGGTACATTTTAAACACGAGCTCGTCGCGCTCGATATCGAGGTCAAGCAGCGCTTGACCGGGTCGATCGCATCCCGGGCCGCGGGCGCGTCTGGGTCCGAAGCGGCGGCATCCCCCGCGACCACAGAGGTAGCTGGCATGAAGATTCGGAACCTCTGATCGACGCTCGGCGCCGTTGGGTTGCGAATTATGGCGCGGTTTCCCTACCGGTTGGCGCCTAGCCATCGCCATCAGGAAACATGTTGTACCGACCCGCGATTTGCCTAGCAAAGCTGCTAGAACGCAGGTTCGCCGCTGAACGGCCGAAGCATCTACCTCGGGGAAATCACCTCAGCAAACAAATCACTAGATTGGTACTAGTAAGGCATGTGTTGTTGCGTCTCTCTGGGAATTGCCGGCTTTATTGAAGCTTTATCCGAGCTAACGATAGATACCACGCAGCAGGTTTTCAACCTTTTTGCTGGCAAACAAATCGACACTTCACGAAAGTCAGAGTATCTTTTGAAGGCATAGCCAGATTATGGAGCCGCCGTCATCGAACCGCCCGCGCCTTTAAAAGGTCAAGTTAGTGAGTTGACTCCAATCGCTTCGGAGAACTTTAAGGTTCGAAGCGTCGGGGGTTTCGAAGCCATCGGAGCTTCTAACTTGTTTATTGCTTCGGACCGCCGTATTATGCCCGTTCATATGGACGAATCCGGCACCCAAACGCCCGTGCGCCGCAAGCGAAAGGCGACGATCGAAGACATTCTGGAAATGGCCGGACGGGCGCACGACGTCAACGAGGCTGCCAGGAAGGACTCCCTTCGCCCCGATAGCATCAAGACGCTTCGATTGTTCGCAATGAGTGAAGTCTGCTCTCTTCTGGGCATTCACTTTACCAAGTACTACGAGGTTTCCCGCGAGCGACCGGAATTTCAAGGTACCAAGGTCAAGGGTAAAAGGCTTTTTACCCTCGCCGACGTGCACCGGCTCCAAGAGCATCTCAAGCAGTTGCCCCGCCAGAAGTACGAAATTGAGCGCGCGATGACGATCTCGGTCGGTAACTTCAAGGGCGGGGTCGCGAAAACATTCACTGCTGTTACGCTGTCCCAATATCTGGCGATGCGGGGATACCGCACGCTCGTGATCGATACGGATCCGCAGGCATCGCTTACGTCATGTTTCGGCCTGATCCCGTCCGAAGTCGACGACCTTCAAACGATACTGCCGTATCTCTACGGTCGACAACGGGTCGAACATTACGGTTTTGAGTGGCCGGCGTCATTCCGGAATTCCATCCAGAAGACTTATTGGCCGGGCCTCGATCTCGTAGCTGGGAAGCTCTCTCTGTACGGGGGAGAATTTGCGATGGGAATGCGTCAAGAGGAGTCCAAGGGCACGGACTCGGCGTTCCATTTTCATCGTCCGCTGTATGACGCAATAGAGACGGTACGCTCCGACTATGACGTCATCATCATTGATAACCCCCCTGCCCTCAATCTTTCTACAACCGGTGCGATATTCGCAGCCGATGGCCTGATTTTGCCGACCGCTGCAGAGACGCTGGATTTTGACTCAGCGGAGGCCTTCATGCAGATGGCAGGCGAAATTCTTCAGGCGGTGAGGAAAAACTTTGGGGACAACAAAGAGCTTGAGCTCTTCCGCATTCTGATTACGAAATTTCAGGGGCGAGCGCCAGAACTGAAGATCGCCAACAGGATCTTGAACGTATTCGGAGACTTTTGCATTCAGGAGCCCATGGTCCAGTCTGCCACTGTCCAAAAGAGCTCAAGCAACTGGCGAACGCTATATGAGGAAGACCCGAGAGGGAAGGGTCGCACGGTTCTCAAGCGGGCTTTGGACGCTGCGGACACGGTAAACGGATTCATCGAGCAGGACATCATCGATGTCTTCGAGGAGTGGCGACGGAAGAGGGCCGATGAGCGGCGGGATGCCGCATGACGGATACGAAGTCCCGATTCGGAGGCATTGCATCCCTGCCGGAGGATCCGGCCCTGCGTGTTCTGCACCTGCGAGATGCCACAAAGCCGGCCGAAGGAGCAATTCCTAAAACCTGGCCCGGCAAACTCGCCGAGGAGCAGTCGCGCGGTTTAGAGGGTCGACTCGCCTCTGCCAACAGGAAGCTCCAGGACCTTGAAAGCTCAGGTCGCGTCCTGCTTGTGCTCGATCCGAAGACAATTCGGAGAAGCAGCCAGGCGAATCGCCATGCTTTGAGCCTTCAGTCTAGCGATAAGGATTTCGAAGACCTCAAAGCGAGCCTAAAACGAGATGGTCAGATCCTTCCGGTTGTCGTTCGACCAATTGCGGATGACCCTGCGCACTCATACGAACTGGTGTCCGGCCATAGGCGGCACGAAGCGGCTCTGCAACTGAACGACGAATCCCCGGACGGATTTAAGCTGTGCGCTGCGCTGAATACTGCAGCACAGGACCCTGCGCGGCTCGCGCTGCACATGTATCTGGAAAACGCGGCCCGGAAAGATCTCTCCGCCTATGAGATGGGAACGATGTTCTCGAGATGGCTCGCTGACGGGATTTATGCGTCTCAGGTGGAAATCGCGCGAGCGACGGGGAAGGACAAGTCAACCATCGGCAATTACATTGCGATCGCCGAACTTCCCCAGGAGGTTCTCGCGGCGTTTCGGGATCCGCGGTCCATACCGGTCTACTGGAACAAAGCCCTCACGAGCGCATGTCGGGATCGTCGACAGCAAACGTTCGCTCGGGCCGCGAAGCTTGCCAAACAACAGCCCCCTCCTCCCCCTGAGTTCGTGTTCAAGGCGCTTACCGCTGGCCCGACAACCAAACCTGTCAGGGATCGAGGTACGAAGTTATCGGATACTGTGAAGGTCGATAACAAGGAACTCTTCAAGATCGCTATGAAGGGGACCAAGTGGACGATCGACTCTGCTCAGGTGTTGCCAGATAAGCGCGCCGAATTTTATGAGAGGCTCAAGGCCTACGCGCATAAATACATCGAGGCGCAACTGGAGCCAAAGAAATGACCGCTCTAGCAGGACTTGGTCTATTCGATGCTTCCCGAGCGACAGTAGGATGCATCCCACTCCGAAGCTGGGTGGAAGCCAGAGTTCCACGCAGTAGGATGCATCCTACTGCTCCGCCGCCACTACTCAGGTGCGATGCTGAATTTCTCCACGAAGGGCCGGTTCATCCGGCCCTTCGCCGTTTCAGGGATCACGCAATTCAAAAGAGTCAAAAAGGAGGCCCTATGCAACCCCAGAAATGAAAAAGCCCCAACAGGTGGGGCTTCGTCATTCAAGGGCATTTCGAAGGGATTGGCTTCAAAACTGACCTCGGTCTGGTAAATCAAGGTTAGTGGCTCGAGTCCTTCGGGTCAAGCAGAAATCCCCGATTCGCCCCCTTTTAAAGAATTCGTGCACATCGAAGGGGATTTTATGCCTATCGAAAACGTGCGCACGGGAGACGTGCGCCGACAGGAAACGTGCGACCCGCGTACGCGGCTCGTCCAGGAGAAGTTCTTTACCTTGCGGCCCAAACCACTCGAACAGTGGCTCTGGCGCAAAGGCGTCTCGGCGAGCGCTGAGCGCGTGTTCTGGTTCCATTGGTCCGAGGGCGCTCGCAGTGGGGACTGGTGCTCCCAGGTCGCATTGCACTACGTCGCGGAGGCCTGCGGCCTTGATACCTCAACGGTGACCCGGGCTTACCAGGCGCTTAAGCGCCTCGGACTGCTTCGTCGCACGGACCCGGGCCGAGATCCTGGGAATCCCTTCCAACAGGCCACCGCCGTTACGGAGGTTCTCTTGCCCCGCGATTTGCTTATGGACCTGGCGGCCTTTCCCAACCGCCCTCGCCGCTCCAGCTCCGACGCGCCGGTTGCCGCGCCGCCCGTGCCGGTCCGGCCCGTGCTCCAGGCGCTAGAACCCCCCAGTACGCCCTCGGCTACGGCGGCGTCGCCCAAGGAGCGCCGGCAACATCTCAACGGCTTGCTGGCATGCCTTTCCGAGTCCGAGCGTGCGCTCTACAACGAGGCCTTCCGCACCCAGGCTCCGGGCATGACGTTCGACGTGGGCACCGCCGTCACTCCCGAGCAACAAGCCGAGATTCAGAGCCTCCTCGCGACGTTCGCGAAGCCACGTAGCCAGGCTCCGTCACCGGCTTCGCGCTCGGTCGTTCCGACTGGCCCCCGCCGGCTTAGCGTCTTCGACCTCGCGCGTCTTCGTCGCGAGCTCCAGAGGATTGTCGGTAAAGCTGAAATCGACGAGCTCGCGCGACAGGTGCTCTGGGCGCTCGAGGAGGGGGCCCTGCGCAAATTCGGGACTGCCCACGGCATCAACATCGCGCTCAAGAAATTGCGCGACGGCCAATGGGCTCGACCGCACCGCATGCCGCCGAACTGGGTTCGCCGGGTCAGTCAGCCGGCCTAGCCCGAGACCTGCAGCGCCGCATAACAAATAAAGGATTTATGAAAGATCTGTTTAGATACCAGAATAAACGGCCTCCGGCCGGTGGCGATAATCGAAAACCGAAAGCGGGAATCCGGAAGGGGACCAGGGCACAACGGATGCGGCTACGCCCCCAAAACCGATTTAGGCGAATGGATCGACGCCCAGGCGACGCAGCTTCTCCCGCAGATCATGGATCAGGTACGCGGTTCGATCGACGGTGGCTTGCTCACGGTACTCAGCGAGCTCGGCACGGCGGAGCGCCGCATCGCGTTCCGCGATCAGCTGCGCCATCTGCACCGGCGACCCATCAACGGGCGCCGGCGGGAGGGGAGGAGGCGGGGCCTGGAGGAATCGATACACGCGTTGCGTACCCGCCCGAGTCCCGTATCGGCGCAGGAGTTCCTGACGCAGCGCTTGCCCGGTCAATACGGGGTGCATCGCGCGCATCTCTCGGATCACGCTGCGCAATTGATCGTCCGATAGCTTCGGCGGTCGAGCCATTGAGTGATGTTACGGTAAATAACGGTAAATTCAGAGGGTGCAGTCGTCATTTCGCCGTGGAACATCATTCTCTAGATGTCCACTTCGACATTTTTCTCTATATCGTTCAATCACTTAAAAGTGCCAAAACTTTTCGTCCCGGTGCCGTGGAACATCGGTTCTGAGGTGTCCCCGCAGCGCTTCACTTGTCGCTCCAATTATGTTCCGCTCGTCTACCTCACTGGCGCCCGAACTATTCCCGCCAGAAGGAGTCTGGGCGATCCCCATCACTGAAAGGTCGAGTGGCGCCACCCCGCGTCTGACACTTTTCGCAAGCGCGGCGAGGAGGAGGGCGACCCGCTGGCCGGTCCCCTGAACGCGCCGCTCCCGCCGCAACTACCCGCAACGGTTGTTAGTCAGGCTCCTTGACCATTGACATCGGCCTCTCGGATGGCCCATTTCAAACGCGGCGTCGAGGAGCGAATAGGCGCTCATGGTGCCTTCTGTCCCTTGATTTTGCGCAAGCCGGCCGTTGATCCGGCGTGCCTGAAATCGCTCGCGCCCCAGAGCACTGTGGAATCACGGCTGTGCCGGAAGGACCCGTCAGGCGCCGTGCACTGGAGCGCGCCGGCGCGCCAGGCCGAGGGCCTGTCACTTGAGCGCGCACTGGGAGCAAGCGGGGCAGGGCGCTCGCTCTTGGGCCCTTCAAGACGATCCCGACTGCGTGGTGAGGGATCGTCCCTCGAGCCGAGAAAAACGGCATGCCGGAAAGATCCGGATGCGCTCGGTCAACCTACGACAGAAGGAAATTCACCATGAGCTTTAAATTATTCGCCGTCGGAAACCTCCCCGCCGCTCCCGAATTGGGAACGAAAGGCGAGTGCCGATTCAGCTTGATCAGCAACGACTACGCCGGACCGAACAAGCCGAAGAACATCACGCAGGTCTGGTTCGTCGCCTTCGGTGCCACCGCCGAGGCGCTCGCCAAACACTGCCACACCGGCGACCAACTGATCGTGACCGCCCAGGTGGTAGCCAACAACCCTGAAGGACGGGGAGACGATCTACCGCTTCAGCCACGTGGTCGACTCCTTCGAGTTCGGTGCGCCGGGTCGGGAAAAGCGGATGCAGACGCAGAGCGCGACAGCTTAAGCGCCGCGCCGCGGGCCGCCAGGTAGACAGGCCTGGCGGCCTCTTCCGCAGCCTGAAGGAGTGCGCTTTCGGGGAAACGAATCGCGACACGGTTGCCACATGGCCGAAATCGGGACATGCCTGAAGTCCGTTATCAAAGCCAAGGCATAGACGGTCCCAACGGGGCATGCCGGCGCCGCGCCGTCGGGCTGCTCCGGGTTCGCTAGTCGCTCATCCCCTGCGGGGACCGCTGGCGCGGCCGCTGCACATCCCTCATGCACAAGAGACCCGTGGTCTTGAGCCGTGGAACGGGGAGGGGGATTGGCTCGATTGCCTGGGGTGGGATGGTGTCACGCCGGTCGTCGCGGTCAATCGCCTTTCCCGGCATAAAACGGCTGCCTCCCCGCGGGGCCGGGTCCCCTCCCATTTATTCCAGGGTGCAATTGAGCGCTCCGCTGCGGCGTGCGGGTCCTCCCCGCCGGCACTTTCGCCGGCTACCAGGAGGTTCACATGACTCATCGCTCACTCTCGAAAAAGCTCGCCGTTCGGTCGGATCGCGGCTACGTTGTTACTCCGCCGGAGACGTTCAGCACGAAATTCCTTGAGCAGACGGCGGACGGTACGAGGCCGGTGCCAGATTCTGCGGTCATCGAAGCGGCTCTCGCGATCCTGGCGAAACGCGTGGCACGCGGTTCAGCACTCAGTTCTCCGAGCGCCGTCAAAGAGTTCCTGATCACCCGACTTGCGGACCTCGAGCATGAGATCTTCGGCGTCGTCCTGCTGACGACCAGACATCATCTTATAGATTTCGTCGAGCTCTTCCGCGGCACGCTGGATGGGGCGAGCGTGTCACCTCGCGAGGTGCTGAAGTTGGTCTTGGCCAGGAACGCCGCGGCCGTCATTCTGTGTCACCAGCATCCCAGTGGCGTCAAAGAGGCCTCACAGGCGGACGAGATCATCACGAGGACGCTGCGCGATGCGCTCGCTTTGATCTCGGTCAGGGTTCTGGACCATATCATCGTCGCGGGTCGCGATACGTACTCGTTCGCAGAACGTGGACTGCTCTAAGATAGGAACTACGAGAACCGGCGCGACCGCCAGCGTCGGTTTTCTTAACGTCGGTCAGGAGGGCGAACATGCATCAGGGTCGGGCGGGGAGAGCGGGTGCGCCCAAAGGGCTGACCGGATCCAAGCGGCAGGGCGCCGTATTGCGTGCCTCTCTGCTAACGGAACAGCGCATTTTTCGGATCCACGACAGGCTCGAGAGCCGGCGGATTCCATGACAGCGAAAAACGCTCGCGGCGTCCTCACGGCGGTCGATCTCGAATATCGTTCTGAGGAGTGCAATTACCGCCTGATTTTCGGCAGGCCTGCCCGACTCATCGAGCACCAGAAGACGTTCGGGTTGACGCGCCAGACGGCCTGGTTTGAGACCAATTCAGTCTTTGGACTGGACCTCTGGGAGGGTGCCTTGATCACCAATGCGGCCGGGGACCGGCGCACCCGAACGCGCGAGCGGCAGTGCTTTGTGCTGCAAGCAGGAGCCGCCGGCGACGAACTCGAGCGCGTGAAACAGGTGCGCCCTGGCGGCCGGATTCTCATTCACACGCACGGCGTTCGGCGGTGCAAATTCCTGCTGGCTTGGCTCGAGGAACTGGCAGCACGCAGCGATCCGAGCACGCTCGACCCGGAGTTTTATCGGTTGAAATCTCTGGCCGTGTCGGTGCTCGTACCGGAGCGCGAAGCGCCCTCTGCGATCGGATTTCCGAGCCATGCTGTTGCACCGTAAAGGTCGCATTACGCTCATAACGCTCGCGGTTGCCGCCGGTATAGCGGTGGCGATTCGGACCCTCTATCCCCTAGTCGGGCCGCCGCTTCTCATCAATTACACGGATAGCGAGCCCAAGGGTCTGTACTGGTTGGAGGCTCGACCGAGTGCGCATTACGCCCGCGGCGAGCTCGTTGCCTTTGCCGTCCCGGAGCCTTTCCAGGGACTCATCTACGGACGCGAGTGGCTGGCGAAAGGTCTTCCCTTGATGAAAGGAATCGGAGCACTCGAGGGGGACCAAGTGTGCATCGACGACGTGCACGTGAGTATCAATGGCGCGATCGTGGGACCCGTGTTTGCGGCGGATTCCGCGGGGAGGGCGCTGCCGAAAATCCGCGGCTGCTTCAAGGTCGGCGCCGGCTTTTTCCTACCTTTGAGCACCCTCATATCAAGGAGCTTTGACGGTCGGTACCTGGGCGAGGAGCCACTCTCCGAGATCCGCGGGAAGGCGAATCCGCTATGGATTTTCTGAGCTTTGCCCAAGCCTGCGGCCCGCTGGTGGATCCGGTGACAACGACCGCGATTGTGCGCACCGAGAGCGGTTTTGACCCTCTGGTGATCCGCGATAACACCGTGCATGTCACGCTACATCCGCGGACAAGACGCGAAGCGGAAAACATTCTGGCGAACAGATTGGCGGCGGGCCATCGGCTTGCGATCGGGCTGATGCAGATCACGAACGTATGGGCGACGCGACTGAAAATCGAACCTCAATCGTTCCTGGATGCGTGCGCCAACATCACGATGGGGACTGCGATTCTTGCCGCGGACTATCAGGATTGTGAGAAGACAGGCGCGACGCCAGAGACCGCCTTGGTGTGTGCATTGTCGATGTATTGGAGCGGCAGCGGGCGTATCGGTGGGGCCTACGTGAATCGTGTTTTCGCTTTAGCAGGTAGCACGATGCGAGTGCCCGAGACGCTGGGTGTAACGGATGGCGTGCTCGGACTGGGTGCCAAATCAGTGGCGGTACCGTCCTTTCGAGTGTTCCATTACCGTACGCAAACCTTCACCTATTCGGATGTCTCGGCCGCCGGATTCGATTTCCGAAAAGGTGAGTTCTAGACGACCGCGCGCGGCATTGGGAGTATTCGAATGGGGGCATGTGAATCCAACCGGGGCCAGAGAAATGACGCACCGAATGACGATTTCCAGGTCGGAGTGGGATGCATCTGGGCAAGGCTCAACCCTGATTAAGGAGTCTGAAAGGCGGCAATGTTGGCCGTCGGCAAACAGCATCGGGGTCAATCCAGATCCCAGAAAGCGCAATGTCGACTCCACAATTCCCAACCGAGGACACGCGAGAAAGTTCAAATCCCCCGATTGTCTTGTCCACCAGACTGCGTTACGGAAGCAGGCGCGCACGACGTTCTTCCTCTGGTTCGACACGCTGAATTCGCATGAAGGTCACCTGAGAGCGGAACCAGGAAGCTTCGCTACCCGACCATTTCGTGGCTCTTGAGGCGCAGCCTCGAACAACTTCTGCGCCCGCGCGGTGACGCCAAAGGAACCCCCGACACAGATCATTCCGGTACCTTTGATGCGCGTGCAATCACCCCTTGCCAAACCGGGTTGCGGTCTTCATTGGAACCGATTTCGACACGATCAAGTACGTGGCGGTGTACCAGGAATTGCTCCCAAGCGTGCCGATTCGAAGTGATGACGTGTCGAAGCGTGAAGGTGGAACCGGATCGAAAGAGATGGAAATCGAAGCGGATGGGTGATGCAAGATAAAAGCGAATATGGCTCCGTGTTGTTAACTCCCTGTTTCTGCTGTAGAACAAAGGCTGGTCAGTGATCATTTAGGCGGGCCTTGCCGTGCGAGTAGGTGCGCAAATGCCTATAAAGACAGCGCGAGAAGGGCTGGCCTTCTTGCCTGGATGTCCGTAAGTGGATCACGCCGTCTCCACGGCGACATCTGGTCGCCCGGGTCGACACCCCGCCGGCGAGCGCGCGTTCAGCGCGCAGTTGGGCGCGAAGAAATCAACGATGGGGCAGGGCGGCAAGAGCTTCTTGCGCTCGGTCTCCGTGCTTGTCGCGAAGCGCGCCGGCCGTCGGGCGGGTGTCGCCTCGCAGACGGGGCGCGGGGCTGGGCGCGGGGCGAGCGGAGCGCATCCCAGCTGGAAGTATCAGCAACGCGTCGTCGTGAAAGCGCGCGTGGTCCGGAACCGCGGCGCCGGGGGTCGTGGAACCCTCAAAGACCACCTGCGTTACGTCGAGCGCGACGGGGTCGATGAGGAGGGTGGGAAGGGCCAAGCCTTCGGCCCCGACGACACCTTAACGCCGTCGGAGGTCGAGGCCTTCGCCGAGCGCGGTGCCGAGGACAGGCATCATTTTCGGTTCATCGTTTCCCCGGAGCACGGCAGTGAGATCGACCTACCGACCTACACTCGCGAGCTGATGCTGCAGGCGGAAGCCGACTTGGGCTCGGAGCTCGATTGGGTGGCGGTTGCCCACTACAATACGGATAACCCGCACGTCCACATCATCGTGCGCGGGGCTGATGATCGCGGGGCGGACCTGGTGATGAGCCGCGATTACATCTCGCAGGGCCTGCGAGGTCGTGCGCAGGACATCGCGACGCGCGAGCTCGGGCCGCGGCGGGAGAGCGAGATCGACCAGGAACTGGCGGCGGAGCTCAAGGCCATGCGCGCGACGCGCCTCGATCGGGTGCTCGCGGCCGAGGCGCTCGAGGGCAATGGACTCATCGATGTGAGGCCGCCTCGGGAGCGTGAACCGGACTTTCGAGAGAAGACCCGCCTCCAGAAAATTACACGGTTACACACCTTAGAAACGTTGGGATTAGCCAACGAGGTTCAATCGGGTCGGTGGGAGATGGAGGCCGATGCGGTCGAGCGACTGACCCGAATGGCAAGGCGCGCGGAGCTTGTCGCAGAACTTAACCGACATGCAGGTCCGCGCTTCGAATTCCGCGACATCTCCGTGTACGACAAGACCGCGCCCGAGGCACCCCAGATCCAGGGCGAAGTGGTCGGCCGCGGGAAGCTCGACGAGCTCGCCGAGCACGATCACCTGTACGTCGCGGGCAACGTCGGGGAGACCGCCGGCAAGGTATTTCGTGTGCCAGTATCGGTGTTTGCAGAGCGCGCCGAGGCGCCGATTCGGCGCGGCCAGATTGTGACCTTAAGCGTTCAGGAGAGGCGCGCCGTGACGGCGGCGGACGAGAACATCCTGAAGCAAGCGGCGAAGGACGGCGGCCTCTATTCAGCCGAACGACACTATCAGTGGACGAAGGCGACGAACGAGCGGAGAAGCCATCCCATCGAGGATGTCGATGAGTATCTCGAGAGCCACGTCAGGCGCATCGAGGGACACAGCCGACGGGGGTTCGTGGAGCCCGTCACCCCGGGCGTGTGGCGGGTGCCAACCGATCTCATCGATCAGCTTGAAGCGCATGCGCGCGCGCAGCGAGACCGCGGAGGGTTCGTGCGGATTGATCCCGCCTCCACGCTGACGCTCGATGAGCAAATCGAGGCGACCGGCCCCACGTGGCTCGATCAACAATTAGCGCGCGGCAAACACCTGCAAGAGAGCGCAGCGCCGGGCGCGCTCACCGCAGAGCGACGCCTGCGTGCAGCGCTCTTCGAACGCGTCGAGGTGCTCGAAGCGCGCGACGTTCGAGTCGCACAACAAGCGCTTAACGTCCAAGAGGTCGAACGGTTGTATCGAGCGGAAATTGCAGAAGTTGCACAACGACTCACGCCGCTTCACGGCAAGCACATCGACATCGATGAGATTCGTCCCACCGGTGTCGATCAACGACGACGCATCGAGGGCACCCTCAAACAGGTTGAAAACTTGGCAAGCGGCGCGCATGCCGTCGTAGTAAATTCCAAGGGCTTCGCGGTGTTGCCGGCTTCACAACGAACCGCAGAGCACGTAGGTAAGCAAGTCTCGGTCGTGATACGCGATGCACAGAGTCGTGATGCCACTCGACCCAATGCCGTACAGATGCGCGTGCGATACGCGGAACTGGAGCGAGAGCGCGAGAGAGATTTAGGAAGAGGCCGCTAGTTGCGCACCCCCGCGGGTGCCGCGGGGAGATTCTCTGATGGCATCGCCCAATGTCACGAAGCGGGTGTGGGCGGGTAAGTTCGCCTTGATCCCACTCGTCATCGTGATGGGAACGGTCTTTCTCTCGCTGTGGTACGCGACGCAATACGTGGCCGCGCGGCTTGGGTATCAGTCGCAGCTCGGCGCGCCGCTCGTCGTTTGGTTTGGGTTCCCCGTCTACCGACCGTGGAGCCTCATTCCCTGGAACTACTGGTATCACTACTACGCGCGCGATATTTTTGGTGCGGGGATGCTCAGGCTCGCGATCGGCGCGATCGCCTCGATTCCGATGGCGCTCGGGTATGCCGTCTGGAATGCACGGCGCGCGCGAGTCGCGACGAGTCAGGGAACAGCCACGTGGCTCGAGGAACCGGAACTCCCGAAGGCGCGGCTGCAAGATCGTGAGGGCGTCATTCTGGCGCTTACCCAGAATGGCCGGTACCTGCGCGATGCGACGGAGCGGCACATCTTGGCGGTGGCGCCCACGGGAAGCGGCAAGGGCGTGGGCCAGATTATTCCGACGTTACTCACCTGGTCGGAGTCGCTCGTGGTGCACGACATCAAGGGCGAGAACTGGGAGGTAACCGCAGGGTACCGGGCGAAGTCTTCGAACATCTTGTACTTCAATCCCTGTGACATCAATTCCTGCCACTTCAATCCGCTCCTCGAGATTCGGCCGGGGGTCAATCAGGTCAAGGACGCGCAGAACATCGTTGCGATGCTGATCGACCCCTTAGGAAAAAAGGACCCTCCGTTTTGGGAGCGCGAGGCCGCGACGCTCCTGGTCGCGTGTCTCCTGCACGTGCTCCACTCCGAGGAGGATAAGACCCTCTCGGGCGTCGCATATTTTCTCTCGGATCCGAACCGCAGCGCGACCGAGACCATCGACATGATGCGCACCCGAGTGTACGGCGACCGCGCAACGACGCGGTTTATCAATTCGAGCGCGCAGCAGGCAGCGCAGAAGTACGAGAAGGAACTGAGCGGTGTCGTCTCGACGTGCTTGAGTGTCCTCGGTCTTTACCGGGATCCCTTGATCGAGCAGATCACCGCTGATAGCGACTTTCGGATCATGGATCTGGTGGAATCCAAGAATCCGGTCTCGCTGTATCTTGTGATTCCGCCCTCGGACCATCTTCGGATCATGCCGCTCGTGCGCTTGATGTGGTCTCAGATCGGGCGGCGCCTGATGGAAGAGCACTCGCCCACCGCCAAGCGCCACCGGATGCTCTTCATGATGGATGAGTTCCCGACCTTGGGCTATATGGAGATCTTCCACACCGGAATTTCGACGATCCGCGGCTATGGGGTCAAGGTCTTCATCATTACCCAGGGTGTGACCCAACTCGAGGATGTCTACGGACCCAATCACCCGTTCACGATCAATTGCGACATCCGCACCTACAACACCCCGAATGACAACAAGACTGCCGAGGGCATTTCGGTGGCTCTCGGCGTCAAGACCGAGCTCATTCAGCAGAAGACCTACACCGGTCATCGGCTCGCGCCGTGGCTTGCGCACATGATGATCGCCGATCAGGAGACGGCAAGACCGCTCCTCACCCCGGGTGAGGTATTGACGTTCAGCAACGAAGAGACGCTCGTGTTCGTGAAAGGCATGAGTCCCCTGCGCGCGCGCAAGCTACGCTACTTCCACGATGCGGAGCTCATGAAGCGAGTCTTACCGGCACCGCGGCTCACATCGAAGCGGCCGTACCCCTACCGGGTGCAGCCGACCGCGAATCCCTGGCTCCAACTCGCGAAGAAAGCAGGGGCGACAGGGGCCGCGGGACGCGCGCAGATGCGTGGGGCGAATGAAGAGCGCAATGATGAGCGAGAGCGGGAGATCGAGATTGCGCCGGTGATTGCAGAGCCTGGGCCTGCGCCGGAGAACGCGGTTGGCGGCGAGCGGGAATTGATGCCTCCCGATCATCAGGTGATTCAAATGGACCGATGGCACGAGCGGGCGCTCATGGAGGCCGAGGAAGCGAGCCGAGAGGTGGATGAGCGCGGCGACACCGACACTGTACGGCGGGCGGCGTTCGATCGGGAAGAGGCCCAGCGGCGGGAGAGATTGGAGAGGCGACTGCGGGCCCGTGAAGCGGATCGCGGCCGATAGCATTAAAGGAGCGTACGTGAGCGTAGACAGACAATCGATGACGACGTCCACCAAACGTAATTCGCACCTTGCGCGTCGTCGCGTCGGCGTGAAGCTCGTCAAGGTCACGGTCGATCTGCCGGAGGAGCTCGTGCAGATCTCGCGCCAGATGCTCGCCGGTGGCACGCAGAGTTTTGCCGGCTTCGTCACCGAGGCCTTGCGGGCGCATGTGGAGGGCAAAGGCGCGAAGTCGGACGCCGAGTCGCAATTCGTGATGCTCAATCGCAAGTTGATGCAGCTGAGCCGAAAGCAAGAGGTCACGACGGCAACGGGGCTCGCGGTCGGGGAGACGCTCGGGATCCTGCTGCAGGTCCTTTTGGGGAGTCTCCCGATGCCGCGCACACCGCAAGAGCAAAAGCAGTTCAACGATCAGGTCGCGGAGCGCATGCCGAATGCGATCGATGCGGTTGCGGAGAATCTCCTCACGCGAGCGTACATGAAACGGTATTTACCGACGCGCGTGGCAACCGAGGAGGACTTTCCGACGCCACCGCCGGGATAGAAACTCCGCTTGTCGCGGGCCGGCGACGATTTCACTTAGGCTAAGAAACGTGGAGACTGCGACACTCGCGTAGGGGAACCGGCAGATCGGAGGGTAGCGAGGTGCTCGCCGTCCCAAGTGGGCGGTCGGGCAGTTACGAACAGCACGGACCGTGCAACGCACGAGGGGCCCAAGGGGATGGAGAGTTCGGCCGCATTGCAGACGCGAACGGGTGGGGCGCCGGCCTCGAATCGGGCGACATCGCCGAAGATGCCGGGACGCAGCCAGTTCTATGCGAGCGTCACCCAGGAGCGGATCCTTAAGCTTCTGCGCTCCTCGATGGGCGAGGATTTGAACGCCATGCTGGAGGATCCGGCGGTCACCGAGATCAGCATCAATTCCGACGGGAGCTTGTGGGTCGATCGCGTGGGGGTCGGCCGGCGTCACTCCGGCACCAGCGTCAGCGCCGATGACACGTTTCGGATCCTTGCGATCGTTGCGGACGCGAAGGGCGAGCAAATTGGCGATGAAAACCCTTCCTTCGATGCGATCCTCCCCGGGCATGGCTATCGATTCATCGGCACGTTACCGCCGCTGACCCCGGGACCTTCGGTCACGATCCGCAAGAAACCCTCTCGCGTGATCACCCTCGAGGAATACCAAGCGTCCGGGATCATTACCCAGGCTCAGGGCGATCTACTGATCCAAGCGTGCCTTGAGCGTCAGAACCTCATCATTGCCGGCGGCACGGGCAGCGGCAAGACGACGCTCGCCAATGCGCTCTTGCAAGTGATGGCAACCACCGGCCATCGGATCGTGACGATCGAGGATACGCCGGAACTGCAAAATAGCGCCGAGGATCAGGAGAGCATGTTCGTCGTGCCCGGTCTTCGCAGCATGCAGGACTGCCTGCGCGCGGCACTTCGCATGCACCCGGATCGCTTGATCTTCGGTGAAGTCCGCGGCGCGGAGGTGCGCGACATGCTCATGGCCTGGAACACGGGGCATCGAGGCGGCCTGTGCACGATTCACGCGGATGCGGCGCTCGATGCGCTCTATCGCATCGAGGAGATGCTCGAGACCATCCCGAACTACCAGCCGCGGCCGCGGCAGATCGCCAGAGCTATTCAGGTGATTGTCTTTATTCAAACGACGAGTGAGCGGGGGCGCTACCCAGCGGGCCGGTACGTGAGTGAAATCGTGCGGGTGGCGGGGCATAGCGAGGCCGAGGGCTACGCGCTGAACGCCATCCAGTAGCTCAGTCTATCAGCCAATTCGCGGTCGGGCCGCTCGCGATAGTGGATGAGACGCCAGTGCGGTATAAGGGATTACCCATCGCGCATTCTCTCCGCACGACAACAGGGACGTATTGCCGCAGTTTCGACGCGGGTAATGGAGAGTTTAGGGGAGATTTCTCGATGGCAACCTCCAGTCCGCAGTCGCGCCCCGAGCAAACGGGGACCTTGGACCCCTACCGGGCAACGACGTTCGATCTGCTTCTGATCGATGGCGACCGCGAGCGCGCCCGAGCGACTATTCGCACGATCGAATCGACGATGCCGGTGCGCCATCATCACTCGCCAAGTGGCCGCGATGCGATCGAATTCTTTCGCGTGAGTCGCTGCGATGCGATCGTGTGCCGCCCGCATCTCGGCGACATTGGATTTCAGCATTGGATCCGGATGATTCGTCAGGGACCGTTTGGGTTCCAGCTCACCCCGGCAATCGTTCTGTGTGATGGCATCGAGCGGCAGAACTTAAGCCCCATGATCGATGAACAGACGAGCTTGGTCGATGAGCGTGAACCGGAGGGGTTACTGGCCGTGTTGAATGACGTGGCGCGCGGGACGCACAAGCACTCCGTGCTCGTGATCGAGGATGACCCGATGTCGGCGCGGGCGGCCGAGAAGGCGCTCGAGAAATACTACCGCGTTGAGATGACCCAGGACGGTGCCGAGGGATTGCGGCTCTGGCAGGAGCGGCATCACGATATTATGCTCCTGGATCTCATGCTGCCCGGAATCCCCGGGGACGAGATCCTGCGCAGCGTGATCCGAGAGCGCGCCGACCAGGTCGTCATCGTGGTCACCGCGAATGCCTCGCCCGAGCGGCATCAAGAATTGATGCTTGCGGGGGCGTCGGATTTCGTCGCTAAAGGCGCCGATACCCACGATTTGCCGCAGATCTGCGCCGCGGCGCTGCGCGCCAAGCAGTGCCTGACCAACGTCGAGCAGGCGCGCGCCGAGGCCTCGACGATGCTCGAGGTCGCCACGCGCGTGCGCGCTGCGGATTATCACTACGAGCGCGGCCAAACCGCGTACGGCAAGGCGCACTTGAAGCGCGCCCTCGCCTCGGCGCGGGCGCATATGCCGGATGAAGATTACTGGGCCAGCATTCAGGCCGAGATTCGGGCGCCTTGAGCGCCTCGATGACCAGTCGGCACCCCGCGATTTGGGGCAGTGCCCTCATGGTGCTTGCCGGGAGCGCGGGTGCACGGGCTGCGCCTGAGGACGTCAGTAGCGTTTTCGGGAGCGCGCAAACGGTGACGCTTGCGACGGGCTATTCGAGAGCACTCTTCGATGCGCCTGTGAGCGCGACGATTGTCACGCGTCAAGAGATCGAGCAGTCCGGCGTGCGTACGTTAGCCGAGCTCCTTCAGACCGTGACCTCCTATTACGTGAGCTCCCCCGACGGCGGGCGCACGACGAATATTGTTGTGCGTGGACTGGAATCGCGCGTGTTGATTCTGGTGGACAATGTCCCGCTCTATCAGGGACTCGGAAATGGGCTGCAGGGCGTTGAGGACATTTATCTCGGGAATATCGAGCGCGTGGAGATCACGCGCGGGCCGGGGAGCGCGCTCTACGGGGCGGATGCGGTCGGCGGCATCATCAATATCATCACGCGAACCTCGCTCCCGACAACTCCCAATGAGATCGGCGCCATCGGTGGGACGCTCGCCACCGGGGGCGGTTATGGCGTCTTCGGCACGCCGATCGGCGGGGTGCACCTCGCGCTCTATGGCGCCTATAATCAAAGTGATCAGACCAATCGGGGCGTTGAGGCGGATGCGCAGACCGCGCTCGACCGGCGGTTCCATACGCACGCCTCGCTTGCTCCGGGGCCGTTGAACGATCAGGGATCGACGACTGAGGCGCGCGCGGAGCTCTCGGGTGAGCACTGGCGCGTTCGGGCCTCGTGGCACAACGAATTCAATGCCGGGGACGGTCCGGGGCTCGCGAACGCGCTGGATCCTTCCGGCAAGACGACGGCCCAGACGGGCAATGTCGAGGCGGTCTATCAGCGGCAACTCTCGAGCGCCTGGGAGGTGCATGGGTATCTGGTCTATAGCGACGTGATGCAGACCTATCACGCCGACCTCTATCCGCCCGGGGCCTTTGCGAATCATTTTCCGCAAGGGGTGCGGCAGATCCTGAATGACGAGGAGCAGCGCGTGCGCGCGGAGGGGACGGCCGTTTATGGGCAGGGGACTAACCGGCTGCTGATGTCCTTGGGCGCTTTCACTGAGGATGGCAGGACGAACGCGGATATCCGCAATTACATCGTGGAAAAAGGCATCGTGATCCCGACGGGGATCTTTGCCGAGGGAGCGGGCGTGAACTCACCGCTCATACTGACTGGGCGCGAGGACAATGTTGTTTACGGGATCTTGCAGGACGAATGGGCGTTTGCGCCGGACTTCTCGTTGGTGGCGGGCACGCGACTCGACTATTACAATCATTTTGGATCCCAGTGGTCACCGCGTGCGGCCCTCGTGTGGTCGCCGAGTTTGAGGACTACCTGGAAGGCGATATATAACGAGGCGTTTCGCCCGCCGAGCCTTGTCGAGACCCAATCGAACGGAACCTTTGCCGCCTTAGGCAATCCGCATCTGCAGCCCTCGAAGACGCGCATGGGCGAGCTGCAGTTTGGGTACCGGGTGGCCTCTCTCGAACTCACGGTGTCGGCCTTCACGTATAAGACGAATACCCTTGTGGTGACAGTGCCGGACCCGGCGGCGCCCATTGGGCAGGCGTACGTGAATGGGAATAGCGATTCGGCCTCGGGCTTCGATGGGGAACTCCATTGGCATGCGCGCGAGACGCTGACTTTAAGCGTCAATGGCATGGTGCAGTCGCATGCGAGCACCTCGGAGCCCTATTTCATCGCCGAATCGCCGCCCCGCAAGCTCGTGAACGTCATCGCCGACTGGGCGTTCCTGCCGGGCTGGAATTTTTATGTGAGCGGCTCGGGCGTCTTTGAGCAGGGCAGGGCATCGACGGATCTTCGGCCGGCTCCCGCGAACTATGGGCTCCTGAACTTGACGCTTCGAACCCGCACGCTGCCGCTCGGACTCGTCGCGACGCTGCGAGCTACGAATGCGCTAGACAAATACTACGTGCAGCCTTCGAGTTCCGGCTCGACCCTGCCTTTCGATGTGCCGCAGCCTGGGCGGATCGTGACCCTCGAGGTCACCAAAGCGTTTCAGTAATCAGGGGGCGCCGACGGGCGCGCCGGCGCTCGAGGTTCTTGTCTGGAAAGGGCGGGCGAGCCACCAGACGAGAAGGAGTTCGGGGAGCATTGCTGCCGCAGTGAGGGCGATGTCCGACGGCGCATGATAGTGGCGATAGACCATGAGGAGCGCGTAGCTCAAGCCGATGAGCACGGTCGCCGCGCGCCAGCGCACGCCAAACTGCCAGAGTGCACTCAAAATCGCGACATGCACGGCCGTGTGGGTGCTGAAGGTCACGCCCCACGCGTTCTCCCACCAGCGGTACTCGCGTTCGAAGTGCATCCAGCCATAGGCTACGGCGACGACGACGACCGCGGCCACGTAATACCTCACGAGGTCGATGCGCGGTCGGTAGCGCTTGAGCCACGGTAGCCCGAGCGCGATCAAACCTAAGATCGGATTGACCGTATGGGAGAACAGATCGAGTTCGCCGTTGACCGTCATATCGTGCGCTCCTGTGGAATCAGCGCCGCCCTGACGGGGATTTCCACCCACACGGTCGCACCTTGGTCTACTTCGCTCGCGGCATCATACCTGCCGCCGAGGATCGTCGCGTACTGACGTACCAGGGCGAGGCCGAGACCAAAACCTGGCGTGCGGCGGCCGTCCTTGACCTCCGCCTGTCGGAATTCCCCCCAGATGAGGACTAGCTGGTCGGCCGGGATCCCGATGCCGTCATCGGAGACGGCGATTCGGAGGATTCCGTGGCGCACGGTGAGCGAGACCGTGATGGTGCCATCGGAAGTCGCCTTGCACGCATTCTCAATCAGGTTCGTCGCGATCTGCAGCACCTTGTCGGCGTCCGTCCAAATGGTGTCCGAGTCGCACTCGAAGATGAGCTTGTTGTGACCGGGTTTTGCAAGGGCCTCGGCTTTGTCGAGGAGCTCGGCGCGCAAGTGCTCGAGCGACATGGGTCCTAAGTTCACAACGAGATGCCCTGTGTCCCCGCGGGTGAGATCGAGCACCTGATCGGACCGATAGAGCAGCTCGTTGACCCGATGCACGATCAGATCAATGTGCCGGCGCAGCTGATCGGTATCGGCGCCATAGGCCATCTCGTTCAGCATCTCGGTGGCCTGGGTGCGGATCACGTGCAGCGGGGTGCGCATGTTGTGGGCAATGTGGCCCATGAAAATCGTCTTGTATTGCTGCGCCTCGTTGAGTTTTGCGACGGCGTCACTCAGCTGCGCCGTGCGCTCGGCGACGGTCGTCTCGAGAGTGCGCGCCTGGGTCTCTTGCGCGTCAATCAATGTGTTGTAGACGCGGGAGATCGTCAGCGCCTCGACGGGACCTCTCTCGGTGGCCCGGGCGGCCCGATCACCGCCGGCGAAGCGGCGCATGACGCCGACCAGATCCTGTAGGGGACTACTGATGAGGGCCGCGACTTTCCACAGGAAGAAGAGCGCAAAGGCCAGCAGCACACTCCCCATGAAGAGGATCGCGATTATGAGTCGGCGCACGACGTCTGAGACTGCGGACGTGGACGCGACGACATGCAGCCGTCCCTCGATGCAGTCGGCGTTCGTGCACAAACCGGCCGCGGTACGCTTCAAGATCGGGGCGGACACGCACCACTGGGTGCTCAAGCGCCGGGCGATCGTCGTCACGCCCTCACTGGTCGCGCCGGGCGGGAACGCACAGAGCGCGAGCGCCCCGGCGGGGTCTTCGAGCGCCGCGATTCGACGACCATCGGCGCCGGTGAGTTCGGTCGCAAGAACGCCGTTGGTGCCCGTGGATTCGGTGGCGATCTGCTGGGCGATGGCCGGGTTATCGGCCCCCACAATGGCCGCGAAGCCGGAACGCGAGGCGATGGCTTCGACGCGATCGCGGATGTCGCGCTCGCCCAAGGCGTAAAGCTGGTGCTGGGCGACAAAGAGCGTGACGAACACCAGCACCGCCATCACGGCGAGCACGATCGAGCCGATCGCAATCAGCATCTGCGTGCGGATACTCGTGGGGCTTCGCGCCATCAGCGCTCCCCAAGAATGAGATCGAAGGACTTGGCGACACCCGCATCGACGATGTTCGAGAGGTGACGCGCGGTGCGTAGGTTGATGGCTCGCGCCGGTGCCTCATCAAAGGCAAGCGGAGGCGGACGGCCGCCGGTATGGGCCGCGAGCTCGCCGAGTCGTTCACCGAGGGATCCAGGGTTCACGTAGAGCGCAAAGAGCGAGCCTTCGTTGACGTGTTCTAAGACGCTCGAGAAGAGCAGAAACTCTTGCGCCCAAGACCACTCGATGAGGCGCGGGAGCGTATCGGGCGTGATGAACTGCCCTTGCTCGAGGAGCCAAAGGGAATCGGCGCGCGGATTGCCGTAGCGAATGATGTTGTAGTAGTGCGAGGCAGCCTCTGCAATGCTGCTCGCCTCAAAGAGCGTGGTCTGAATATTTCGAGCGCGACCCGCGCGTTCGATCGCTGGCTTGAGCCACCCGAAGCGCGCCGGCGGAATCACGATCGAGACGCGATTGATGCGCGGCGCGACCAGCCGCAGCGTATCGAGCACGCGCTCAGGATCCACGACCAGTGAGATCCCGCTTAACGAGGGCGTCGGGACGGGCAGTTCGGTGGCCCCAGTGAACCACGGCACCCGGGGGTTAAGCGTCTGCACGAGATCGGTGAGCGTACGGCCTAAGGCAAGGATGACGTCCGGTCGATCGACAGCGAGAAGTGCACTGACAGCATCAGTCGTGGCAGCGGGTGATACCGCATGCTCGGTGAGCCCGAGACCTGCGCGCCGCATAGCGTTCGCGACGCCGTCGCGAATTTGCCGAAAGACCGCGCGTTCGGGTTCGGGGACGTCCGGATAGAGGAGCGTCACCCGGCGCGGCGAGTCGCCCCACGCCGGCGCTGCTGCCCACGCACCGAGCGCGAACAGCAGCTCGCGCCGGTTCACGGACCGCCCGAGCGCGTGAAGTGAGGCTTAAGCGAGATCAGGAGGAAGACGCCTCGCGCTCTTTGATCGCGCGCACTTGGCGGACGGCGTCGAGCAAATCGGGAGCATCGCTGAAGGTGCCGTCGGAGTAGTACCGCGGATCCTCGGAGCCGCTTCGATAGATGTCGGAGGCTAGAAGAACGCGGGCGCAGAGGCCCTCTTGCGTCACCTTGTCGCGCGCGCGGCCCGAGGCCTTCGTGTTGTGCATCATCCAGCGCACGCCTTCGACGGGGTCAAATGGCGGTTGGTCTTTCAGGGTGCTGTGGCGTTTGGAGAGCCGCGCATAGAACGGCAGGGCGTCTTCATGCAGGGTCAGATCAATCAGGGCGGCGGCGATCGGGCCGGTGTGAAACACGACGCCATCGGGCTCAACGGAGTCGAGCGCTTCCAGTTGTTTCTTGAATAGCCGCACCGCTTGGTAGACATCGAAGTCATCGTAGTCCTGGCCGAAGGCGTCCTTGCCGCGCGCGATTCCGCGCCACGCGATGCTTAAAGAGTCGGTGAAGGCGCCTTGAAATAATCGTTTGGAGGTGAGCTTGACGTGGTACTGGCGCATCGCGCCGCTCACCCGATCCTGCTGCTTCTCCACCGCATCCTGGCTATCGAAGATGCTGTAGAGGCGGATGAGTTCGGTGAGGCTGCTACAGCGATAGACATTCACGAGGACCGTGTCAGGGTGCTTCAAATACCCGGTTGACCAGAGGTGCGCGCGCGTGTGGCCATCGACCTTGATGAGCTTCCCGTCTAACTCGGCGGCGATCACCTGGCGCTGCGCCTCGGCCGCGGCCCCGGTTAATTTCCGGACCCGCTTCCAGTGGCTTTTCTTCGAGTGTCGGTCGGTGTCGCGCTGTCGCGGATGACCTGGCATGGCGATCCATTCCTCGACCGGCATCTCGAGCAAGAAGCTTGCGCCGGAGTCCCGGATCATCCTGATCGGCGCTGCCGCCTCGTTCGAGTCGGAGAGCGGGTATTCATTTGTTTGCGAGCCCATGGTCCGAATTCCTGCGTAAGCCACCCGGAGGGGTCGCCGAATCACTCACCCGATCGGAAAGACGCTCATCGCACCTGTTCGATCAAGTTGTGTCCTTATTTTTCAATAAGTTAGTTTACTGCGCCGGCGTCGATCATCCTCCGCGAGGGCCCTTACGGTCAAACTCCTGACGCGCTCAGGTTGACACAGCCAGCAAACAAATCGACTATGCACGTCACGGAGCCCCTCGAAACAGCGAGGTTTCGATCACAGAATCGGCGAAAAGAGCCGCTGATTCGAGTAACGGAACCGCCGAAAGAGGGTTTCTGTTGCACTGGATGCAGCAAACAAATCGCATAACTTGACTCAAAATCACACAGAAATCAGCCAAACGAGGAGTTTTCACATGATTGATGCCAATAGCAACCAGCCTGAGGGTCAACGCTCAGGGTTTCAAGTGGGGATGAGCCATTTGTTTGCGCGTTCCATACAAGGAATGGCTGGAATCGGCACGCTGTTCGCCCTCGGGGCCTCGCCGGCCCATGCCGCCGCGGCCGGTGCCCCTTGGGAGGCGCCACTCCAGACCTTCCTGAACTCCCTCACCGGCCCGGTCGCCCAGATCGTGGGTGTCGCCGCGATCGTGCTCTGCGGATTCGCCATTGCCTTCAGCGAAGGCGGTGGGGGCATTCGCAAGCTCGTCTGGGTAGCGCTCGGCCTCTCGATCGCGTACTCGGCGGCGGCCTTCTTCCTCCCGCTCTTCGGCTTCGCTGGCGGCGTGGCGTTCTAGCTTCAAGATCCTCCGGAGCACTCCATGTCGAACCGCGGCTTGCCTCTGAATGATGACCCCGAGGGCTATCGGGTGCCCATTCATCAGTCCCTGACCCTGCATCACCTGATGATGGGCATTCCGCGCACGTTGTGTCTCGTGATCTGGACCTTCTGCGTAGCGTTGAGCCTGCCGCTTCGCACCTGGTACGCGATCCCGCTGGCGGTGTTCTTTCACATCGTGGCGGCCGCGGCGGCGCGGCGGGACCCGCAGTTCTGGGACATCTTCAAGCGGGCGATGAGTTTCAAGATCTTCTACCGGGTGTAACTATGGCCGTCACTCTCGTTTTCGTGTTTCTCACCTTCATCGCCGCGGTCGCCTTGGCCCTGGCCTTGAACGCGAGCGGGTTCGCGGCCTTCAGTCTCTCCGAGCACAAGAAGGTCCCGACGCGCTTCTCCGATCACCTGCCGTGGGCGCTTCTGGTCGCGCCGCACATCGTGTTCAACAAGAACGGCTCGCTGATGACGTGCTTTCGCTACCGGGGACCGGATCTCTTCTCGGCGACGAAGCCCGAACTCGTGTCGATTGCCGCGCGGTTCAATAACGCGCTGAAGCGGTTACCTGCGGGCTGGGCGCTCTATGCCGATGATCATCGGGTGCGCGCTGAGGAACTGCCGAGCGCCGAGTGGCCGGAGCCCGTGACTGAGGTGCTCGATGCCGAGCGGCAGGAATTCTTCAAAAGCTCCGCGCACTACGAAAACCACTATTTCCTGACCCTGCTCTACCTGCCGCCGCGCGATGTGGCTGCGCGGGTCGCCGCGATGTTCTACGAAGGGGCAGACCATAAGGGTAAGGGCTTCAAGGATCATCTCGCCTACTTCGACCAGGAGCGCAGGCGCATCCAGAACCTCATCGGCGAGGTGATCTCGGAGCTCGAGCCGCTCGCGAATGACGATCTTCTCACCTACCTGCATTCGTGCGTGTCGCCGAAGCGCCATCGCGTGAAGACGCCCGAGACTCCGATGTACCTGGATGCGCTACTCACCGACACGCCGCTCACCGGCGGGTTGGCACCCCGTCTAGGCGACCAGCATCTGCAGCTCATCACGGTGCGGGAGTTTCCGGGCGAAAGCGTTCCCGGATTTCTCGACGCCATGAACCGCCTGCCGTTCGAATACCGCTGGATCACGCGCTTCGTCTTCGAGGACAAGATGCCGGCGACCGCGATCATGAAAAGCTACCAGCAAAAGTGGCTTTCGGGGCGCAAGTCCTTCATGACGGTCGTGCGCGAGGCGTTGTTTCGCGAGGACTCCGCCATCCAGAACACGGATGCGATCAACAAGGCGGCCGATTCCGATGCCGCGCTCCAGGAGCTTGGTGCCGACTACGTGGCCTACGGGTACTTTACCCAGAGCGTGCTGCTCACGGACGCCGATCCCGCCGCCCTCGTCGATAAGAAGCTGGCCGTTGAGCGGGTCATCAACAGCCTAGGGTTCACGACGATCGATGAGAACGAAAATCACAACGCCTTCGATGCGTATCTCGGAACCATTCCCGGCAACTGCGCCCATAACATCCGCCATCCGCTCCTCAATACCTTAAACCTGATCCATCTCTTTCCGCTCTCGGCGGTGTGGTCGGGCGCCGCGGGAGATCGGAACTTGGGCGGTCAGCCGCTCATGAATGTCGTGACCGAGGGCAGTACGCCGTTTCGCCTGTCACTGAATTATGGTGACGTCGGGCATACCCTCATCATTGGACCCACGGGCGCCGGCAAGTCAACGCTCCTGCGGGCGCTCGAGAGCGCGTGGCTGCGCTATCCGAATGCGCAGGTCTATACGTTCGACAAGAACAAGAGCTCGCTAATTCTTACCAAGGCCGTGGGCGGGGAGTTCTACGACTTAGGGAGCGATGAGTCTGGGCTCGCGTTTCAGCCGCTCGCGGACGTGGATCAGGCGGCGGAGGCCTCCTGGGCGCTCGAATGGATCACGACCCTCGTCGAGCACGAAGGCGAGAAAGTGACGCCCGAGCGGAAGACCGCCATCTGGCAGGCTATTCAGTCGCTCGCCAAATCCCCCCGGGATCAGCGCACGCTCACGGGGCTTCGAACCCTCATCAACGACAAATCCATGAAGGAAGTCATTCGCGTCTACACCCATGAGGGCACATATGGACGGATGCTGGATTCCGATCGCGACACGCTGCAGTACGGGCGCTGGCAGGTCTTCGAGATGGGAGCGCTGATGTCCAATTACCCGAAGGCCGTCATGCCGACGCTCACGTATCTATTTCATAAACTCGAACGGCGCTTCAGCGCCAAGACGCCGACGCTGTTGCCTATCGACGAAGGCTGGCTCTTCCTCGATAGCCCCGTGTTCGGACCGCGGCTTCGCGAATGGCTCAAGACCCTGCGCCGGTTCAAGGTGTACTTGGTCTTTGCGAGTCAGTCCCCGTCCGATGTCGCGAACAGCCAGTTGTTCGATGTGATCAAGGAAAGCTGCTTCACGAAACTCTTCCTGCCGAACCCGAATGCCTTGCAAACGGACACGGCCGATTTTTACAAACGATTCTCATTGAACGACCGGCAGATCGAGATCATCGCGGGCGCTACCCCGAAGCGCGACTATTACTTCACCTCTCCGAACGGCAATCGACTCTTCAGTCTCGCGCTCGGCGAAATTGGCTTGGCGTACTGCGCCGCGACCGGCGATGAGGACATCAAGCGGGTGCTACCGATCCTCGGCGAAACGCCTGAGGACTTCAATCGCGAGTACCTCGCGATGCGGCGACTTGAGTGGGTGCCGGAACTCATGTACCCGAAATCGCACAGTGAGAAGCGGTCCGTCGCCGCTTGAACCTTAACGAGGCCCCCGTCATGCGAAGACCGCTAGCCATCCGCGCCGCCCTGCTCGCTTCCCTCACCGCAATGCCGCTCCTACTCGGGCAATCGCAACGGGCCGAGGCACAGTGGGCGGTGATCGACGCTGCTAATTTGGCTCAGAACATCCTGACCGAGTTCAACACGCTTACGACGACCGTCAACCAGGTCACGCAGATCGCAAACCAGGTGACGAGCCTCTCGCATGAGGTGCAGAACCTGGTAGGCCTGCCCGCGGCGCTCGTGAACCAGATCTTGAACGCCTACCTGCAGGTGATGAATTCGCTCAACCAGACGTGGGGCCAGATCAATGGCCTCGCCGCGAATCTCAATACGCTGGTCGCGCGCTTCAATCAGCGCTACCCCAACCGGCAACTTGGCGTCGGTAACCTCACCCCGCAGCAAATCCTAGCCCAGACCCAGACGTTCCTCACGCAAGTGAGAGGAGAGCTGCAGGGGGCCGATCAGCTGGTCGCGCAGGTGACCGGCCAGATGCCGGCGAACCAGCAGACGCTGCAGAGTGCGACCAATACGGTCAACACCGCGACCGGTGCCTTATCCGCGATCCAGGGCACCGGGCAGATCCAATCCGTCATGGCTATGGAGATCGCACAGACGAATGCCCTGATCGCGGCGATGAACCAGGCTCAGACCGCCATGCTCGCTCAAGAGGTCCAGGACCGCGATGATGCGGCGAAGAAGGCGGCGGACCTTGCCGTTCAGTACCCAGCGGCGCCGGCGAACGCCGTCCCGTACGTGCCTTAAGCGTGTCGCTGCGATCTCAAGCTATGGCAGCGCGGTGGCGTCCTAGGGTGGCACAGCTGCTCATGGTCATGGCGCTCCTGGCGCCGATTGCGGCCTCTGCGCAGGCAATCCCGGAGACGCCGGGGATCCTCACCAACATCATGCAGAACTTTCTGGGAGTGTTCTCGGGAGGTTTTGCGCGGCTCGCGCCCTGGGCGACGGCGCTCTTCATCGTGCTCGCGACGATCGAGATCGTCTGGGCGGCGCTCTACTGGGCCCTCCAGGGGGAGAACTTCCTGCCGCAGTTGCTGCAGAAGATCATGGCGATCGGCATTTTCGCTTATCTCGTTCTTAACTGGCCGGCGCTCTGCCGCACCGTGATGGATGGCTTTATCAGCACAGGCGCTATGGCCGGAAACGGCGGGGGAGGGGCCGGCGTCCCGAACTTGCGGGATCCCAGCCAGGTGCTCAATGTCTTTTGGACGCTCGCCGAGCCGATCGCGGAATACACGCAAACGCTCGGGCTCATGGACATCGGCAAGATCATCCTGATCGGGCTCGGCTACATCATTCTCGCGATCGCGATCTTCATCATTGCGATTCAGTGTGCGCTCACCTACCTCGAGTTCTACGTGGTCGCGGTGATTGCGACCGTCCTGGTTCCATTCGGGTTAAACAAGCACTTCTCCTTCCTCGCCGAACGCGCTTTTGGCTCAGTGATCAGCCACGGCATCAAGCTCGCGGTGCTGTCCTTCATTCTGACGGCTGCATCGCCGGTGCTCTCGAACCTCTTAACACCCGGCGGAGCGAATGCGATCACCTACAACTTGGTGTTCAACCTCGATGCCGCAGCCCTCTTGATCGCCTTCCTTGCCTGGCACGCACCGAGTGTCGCGGCTGGGCTCTTTGGTGGGGGTCCCGCGCTACATGCCGGGACCATCTCGCGTGCGGCCGCCAACGGCACCTCGATCTTACGCAACGTCTTCGGGAGCGGTGGCAGCGCATCGGGCTCCTCCTTGGGCACGGTGCGAAGCGCGGCGGGCTCGATCGGCGGTAGTGCCGGTCGCGCGGCTCTCGCCTTCAGTGGCGCGGGCGGTGCCGTGGTAGGGGCCGCACGGACAGGCGCCGGGGTTGCCGCGGCCGGTGGCGCTGGGACGACCGGACGAGCGGTGGCGGGCGTTGCGGGGGTTGCGCGAATGGCGGGTGGGGCGGCGATTGCCGCCGCTCGCGGCGCGGGTACCGCAGCGATGAGCCCCGCTGTCCGAGCCACCGCGGCGCTCAAGAAATCCTGGGCCGCTGGGGCAGCGGCCGGGTCGCGCGGGGCGTTGGGTGTGCCCGCCGGCAGGCGCCGTCCGTGACGGCAAGTCGAGTGGCGGGCGAACGATTGCACAACAGGGGTAAGACACGATGAGCGCAGCGTCCGAACTTCTCCAGACCCGCACCAATGCGAAGCCAGGCGGATATCCGGAATCGGCTTATGCCCGCGCGAAGGCGGAGTGGAACGATCGGATCGGTGGGACGCTGAAAGCCGCACGGAACTGGCGCCTCGCGGCCTTTTCCGCCTTCGCGGTGGCGGCGCTTGCGATCGTCGGGCTCATATATCAGTCAAGCAAGTCGAGTGTCGTCCCGTACTACATTCGGGTCGCCGAGAACGGACAGCCCTTCGTCGTCGGCGTGGTGCCCGAAGTCTTTAGTCCCTCACTCAACGAAGTCCGCTGGCAGCTTGCGACCTGGCTCGAATGGGTGCGCTCGACGCCGCTCGATCCCGTGGTGGTCAAGAAGAACTACCAAAGCGCCATGTATTTCATGCGCCAGGCCGCGGCGAACAAGTTGAATGAATGGGCGCAAAAGGATCCGCGGCTGCAGAACATCGGCCGCGAAACTGTGGAGTTCTCGCTCGTCGGGATCGCGCCGATCAGCGGCAGCAAGAGCTACCAAGCCCGCTGGAAGGAATATCTGCGGAACTCCGAAGGCGGCCTCAAAGAAGAGCAGCGTTGGGTCGCAACCTTCGATGTGGATATCGATCCGCCGGCGACCGCCGATCAGATCCAGAAAAACCCCATTGGCCTGTACATCAAGGATTTTCAGTGGACGCGCGAGCAATAGCGGAAAGAGTCTGCTCTGCGATGAAGCGCCTATTGGACGACCACTTCGCTCATAAGGAATCTATGAACCACTCGCTCCGATTAAGTTTTGGGCTACCCTGGGTGCTGCTGGGTAGCGTGGCATTCGCGCAAGATGCGGCGAGTCCCGCTCCTGCCGTTACCTCGGCCTCCGCGGCCCAGATTCAGGCACAATTGCAGCAAAGCAACGAGCAGCTCGCGAAACTGCGCGCCTCGATAGCGCAAGCGCAAACAGGGATGCCGGCAGGAGCGCCCCCAGTGGTACCGGCCGTGCCAGGAGCGGGAGGTGCGCCCGTGGTACTCACCTCGACGGCCACTTTGACGATGGGTCCGAAGCCCGTGCCCGAGGCGCCGAATGCAGAGGAAATTCGGCGCTTGGAAGCGAAGCTCAGTCGTGCACGCGCCCAGCGGCGCGCGGTCAATGTTGCGGAGGCAGGCACCATCACGGCATCGAGCGCGGTTGCGCTGCGCTCGCAAGTCGTGTTTCCGTATGTCGAGAATTCGATCTACGAGATTTACGCCGCACCGGATCGCATGACCGCGATCGAACTGCAGCCCGGCGAAGTCATCAGCACCGAGAACGGCAAGCCAAAGGCTGCTGATACGGTGCAGTGGGTGTCCGATACGGTGATGACGGGTGAGGGCGCCGAGCGCAAGACCATCGTGATGGTCAAACCGATCATCACGGGCGTCGAGACCAACATGCTGATCCCGACCAATCGACATCTCTACAGTATTTTGCTGCGGGCCGAGTCGCGTGCCTACATGCCCCTGGTCGCCTTCAGCTACCCGGCGGATGAAGTCAAAAGTGCCACCCCGACGACACCAGTGGCCGCCGCGACCACGGAAGCGGTGCATGAGCCCGTCACAGTGGCGCCGGAGGACATGAACTTCGGCTATCGCGTGAAGGGACCGAAAGTCGTGTGGACGCCGGTGCGGGTCTTCGATGACGGCACGAAAACCTACCTGCAGATGCCGCCGCAGATGAAGTCGTGGGAATCCCCTGCGCTCTTCGTGCTCGAGGAACGCCAAGCCCCCGAACTCGTGAACTACCGGGTCAAGGGCGACTACTACATCGTTGATCGGCTCTTCCACCAAGCGCAGCTTCGGATCGGCACCAAGCACTTCGTGAACATTTATCGCGATGAGCGTGCGGGGAGTTAAACGACGCCATGACCACTCTCCCGCCTGAAGACGAGAGCCGCGTGGCCGGGCCGCCCGACGAGCCGGAAGGTACTCCCGAGCATTACTACGACCCGCAAGGGCGGGTCGAGGCGCTCAACGGACGCACCGTGCTGCCGACGGTCAAGCGGTTCAACCGCAAGACCGTGGTGGTCCTGGCTGCTCTCGGGGCACTCGTCACGATCGCGGCGCTCGGTACCGCCCTATCGCGCAAACCCTTGGTCAAGAAAGCGACCGAATCGCAGGCACAGTCTGCGGCCGCCGTTCCGACCCTGACCGATGCTGTGAATACGCTACCGGGCGACTACCGCTCCGTGGCGCGGACCCGGGCGGATGGCTCGGACGGGATCCCGAAATTAGGCGCGCCCTTGCCCGGGGACATCGGCGCGTTCGCACCGCAAGCGGGTGGCGGCAGACAGGGCGCGGCCCGACAGCTCACGCCCTACGAGCAGGCGCTCGCTGAGGAACGGCTGGAGGAGCTCAAGCGGGCGGCCAAAGCGCGTGAAGGCGGCTTTGGATTTAGCGGTGGCGCCGGCGTCGTTGCCGTGGCAGCGGCGAGTGAGGGGGGCGCCCAGTCGGTGGCGGGCAGCGTGGAACGTGGATTGACGAGCTATGCGCAAGCGGGGCTCCAGCAGTCGCTCGCGTCGCGCGACACGGACAATCGGCAGGACGACAAAACGAGCTTTGCGGAGAGAGGGCACAAGGGCTCGTGGCTCCTCCGCGAGGGCGTCCAGACGCCGCTCTCGCCCTTCACGATCTTCGCCGGAGCGGTTCTCCCGGGCGTCATGATCACCGGCATCAATTCGGACCTACCCGGTCAGATCGAGGGGCAGGTCTCGCAGAACGTCTACGACACGGTGACCGGCAAACACCTCTTGATCCCGCAAGGCACAAAAGTCTTAGGCACCTACGACAGTCGGATCACCTATGGCCAGTCCCGGGTGCTCGTGGTCTGGACTCGCATCATTCGCCCCGACGGCTCCAACATCGATCTCGAGGGTATGCCCGGCGTCGACATGTCGGGCTACGCCGGCGAGACCGGGACAGTCGATCGGCATCTCTTGCGGTTATTGAGCGCCGTGCTCTTAGGCTCGGTCATTCAGGCGGGTACCGCCGCGGGTACGTCCTACACCAATCCGAGCTTCGCGGATCTGGCCCGGCAAGGAGCCGGGCAAGGGGTGAATGAGGCGACCCAGCAGATCGTGCGTAAGGAACTGAACATCCAGCCGACGATCACCATCGCGCCCGGGACGCGCTTTAACGTCTTCACCACGAAAGACATCATTTTGCCGCCGTATGCGGGTTAGAACGCTAATTCGAGCGCCCCCCGCCACGATCCAGACCCACGAGACATCATCCACTATCAAGAGGACCCCACCATGAGACGAAGCACGAATAACAGTCTTCCGCCGATCGCGGTCGAGGAAGAGACGACGGCAGTGCGCCTGGCACTGCCCACCGATTTGAACGCGACCTTGAATCTCTTCGCCGAATGGTTTGCCGAAGTGACCGGCCGCAAGCCCTTATCTCCCTCCCATGTCATCAATGGGGCGCTGACGCAGTACTTTGAGGAGCACGGCGATTTCCAGAAATGGCGTGCGCAGCACACGAACGGTAAGACCAATGGGACGACGCCGTATGCGCTGGCGCCGACAGGCCGCGCGGCGGCGCGGGAGTAGAGATCAACGATGAGGACCCACCTGTCGTCGGATGAGCCTCGCCAAGCGATGGATCGTCGGCACGCGCTCGCACGCGTCGTGGCTGCAGTCCTCGTTGTTGCTGCCGGCGGGTTCGCGGCAAGCTGCGTACACTCACCGGCACCCCTGCAGGAATCGCCACCCGGCTACACGTTCGACTACCGCCTCGGGAATCGAGAACGCACGGGGCTCATCCAGGTCTTCGACGATGGCTCGAAGACTTATCTGCAATTCGCGGACTGGTCGCATGGTAATCCGACGATTCGTGATGCCGATGGCACCGAGGTGCCATGGCGGCGCACGGGTGGGTACGCCGTCGTTGAGCGTCGGCATGAGCATTTGACGGTGGATGCGCTAGGGGCGCAGGCCTTTATTAGCGGTCCGGGCGTTGCATCGAGCGTGACGTCATTGGCGGGCGCCGTGGCACCGATGACCTCGGATGATCCAACGGCTGCTCAAGCCAAAGTGGCTGAGCTGGAGGCCCTACGAGCGCGGATTTCGACCCTCGAGGCGCAGATCGCCGAGGCGCGGGCGGCTGTGTTGGCCACGGGCGATACGCTGGTGATTCACTTCGCAAACAACAGCGCTCGATTGACGATCGATCCCGAGGCGATGCACGCCATCGCCGAGATCATTGGCGAGCGTGACGCGATTGTAGTGACTGGCTTTACGGACGCCACGTATTCGGATGCGGCGGGCGCCAAGCTCGCCCGTCAACGCGCCTTCACCGTACGTGACGCCTTGATGGCGGAAGGCGTACCGGCAACCCACGTGAACGTTGCCTATCACGCAGCGGGCCTCTTTGCGGTGGATAACGGTTCGGCGACCGGCAAAGCCTTAAACCGTCGGGCGGAGATCGTCGCGAAGGGTGACCCCGTGGAGCCACGAGGTTGAATAACCCATCGCAACGAGGGCCTCAAATTGGCAGAGTCCGATGCGCGCCGGTCCGGGTATTGCAACCGTGAAAGACCACTACGCCATTCTGGGGGTCGCGCGCGATGCGCCGATCGAGGTCATTCGGGCTGCCTATCGAGTGCTGGTCCAAAAATACCATCCCGACCGCAATCGCGACCGGGATGCCGGAGGCCGTGCCGAGGAAATCAACACCGCGTATGCAGTGCTCAAGGACCCCGGGGCCCGGGCACGCTACGATCAGGAACTGCCTCGAGCGGCAGGGGAGGCGCCCCTCTATACGGGAGATTGCCCGCCCGCGAGCACGGTTCTTCGTTCCGTCGGGTCGACCACCTACGAGCTGCTGTTCGAAGACGGCGTCGTGCGCGAGAACGCGGAATGGGTCTACTACAGCCAGAAAGTGAAGTATGACGGCCGACCGTTTATCGGCGCCGGTCGGTATCTCGCCACCGAAGGGATACCAAAGCAGCGCGTTTGGCTACAAATGCCCCGAGGCGATCAGTTTGTGGACCGCAGCGGTGAGCTACTCCCAGTGACATCCGGGCAGCCGATTACCTTGGTGAGCCTCCACCACCCCGGCTCCCGGGCATCGACCGTCGCGGTGGCCATTGTCAATCGAGCAACCGGTCAGTGGTTTGAGCTCGCCAACCTGTTCCAACTAGCCAACGGACTGCTGACCGGTTCGCAGCGACTACGCCAAGGCATCCGAGTTTTCGCAGTTCTTCTCGGGGCCCTTGGGGTGTTCTACGGTCTCGCCCAGCGTCATACGGGCCTCGTCGGGTGGCTATTCGCCCTATTGGTCGGCGTACCGGTCATTGGCTCGATCGTGCTCGTGTTTGCCCACCGCGAGGCCAACCGGGTCGAGCGGGATATTCGAGACGGCCTCGCCTCAGCTGGATTGCAGTAGAGCCTCGGTTTCCCAACCACGACACAGGAACAAACACCATGAGCGAAACATCACCTACCTACGGCGGCAAGCGGTACGACGCCTACGTCACTCGCGAGTTTACGGGCGCAGACGAGAGCGTGCGGAAAGACTGGACGCGCGTGGGTGTCGCATTTCCGCACAAGTCGGGTAAAGGGTTCACCTTGAAGATCGCGCCCCAGATCTCCGTGAGCGGCGAAGTGGTGATTCTCGAGCACGACTCCAAGGCGGAAAGTGACGCCCGTGAGTAAGGCGTCGCGCGGTATCGTCCTCGCAGCCATGGTCGCCGGCGTTTGTCCCTGGTCGGCTTGGGCTGCGGAGGTTGCCGGCAGCGATCCCGTGGAACTCTTGCGGCTCGATGGCAAGACTGGTGGGGCGCTGGGGGCAGCATCCCACTGTAGCCCCGCGGTCCTCTCGTCGCGTTATCAGGGCAGCATCCAGAGCTCCCTCAACGAGAGGATTGGGCGACTGAACGCACTTATGACCAAGAAGGACTACCTAGGTGCGATTGGTGAAGCCAAAACGGATGCCGCGATCTATTCCTACTGCTTTACTAAGTACGGGAGCGACGCGGATGCCCCCACCTACGCCGCCGGGGTTGGCCATTTTCTTGCGGTGGTCACTGTGGCGTCACGCGGCGCGCAGGCGGAGACACCGGAAACCGTGCAGACGGCGAGCCGAGCCCGGGCGTTACTGACCTTTGCGAAAGGCGGCGGCCAGGATACGGATGCGGATCTCGCGGCGCTTGATCGGTTGGAACCACAACAGGAGGCCGCGGTGGCCGGGGGCGAATACCAAAAGACGGCGCGCGAAGCTGTTGCCGCTTTCGAGGCCAATCAGCTCGGCTTTGATCGCTCATACCTCGGTAAGACTCTACAATTGACCGGTCCATCAGCGTCGATCACGCCGGACGGCGACGGTGGGGCGGTGCTAAAGCTCCTCGGCATTCCGCGCAGCCGTGATGATCAGCGGCTGCAGGACTACGTCTCGTGCTGGATCAAGGATAGCGCTTCACTGGATAAAGCAGCGAGCATCGCGACACCGCAAGAGGTAACCGTCGCTGGTACGGTGTCGCATGTCGGGGTGTCGGCTGGCATACAGCTCACCGGCTGCACCATCATGGCCGTCGTCCCGCAGAAGCCGTCGGGACAGAAGTGATTCGGGTGCGCTTGCGCGACGACACCTTAGCGCCCGGCGATGCTCTCGGGGGGCGGTGCGTCGCCTTAGCCTTCGATTTCTCGCGCCGTCGCTCGGATTCGGCTAATTCAACCATGAGGTCCAGCAAGGGACAAGGCGTCGTTTTCATAGGTGAACCATGCGCCTGACCCGACGGGTCCGCAATCCGCAAATCTGGCGCGAAAACCTAGATTTGGGAGGGCCGAGAAAAGCCAAGATGATCGAGGTACCCGGCCTGCAGGGCGGCCCGCGGCAGGCGGCGCTACACTGCGTCGATGAGCAGCTCGCTTCGCATGATCTGGAACAATGAATTGGACGACGCGCTCAAGCGGAAAAGGCGCCGGTGGATGCGCGGTCCGCTACGCCCTCGCGTGCAAATCCTGCCGTTGCCCTGGAAAGGGTACGGTGCGTGGACGCTCTTCGGCCAGATATTCATCACCGGAAAACAGGCCACGTGTCCGGAGCACGTGCGACATTACGTGATTGGCCATGAGCTTGGACATCTCTACGGCGGTCACGTTTACCTTCAGTTCCTGTTCATCCTGTCCTACGCCACGATGGTGGCGACGGAGGGCACCCAGTCGTCTATCGCGCTGCTCGCCTTGTGCCTGACCGTCATCTTCTACGTCGCCTTCGCGACGCCACGCTTCGCTCTCGCCCGAGAGATCTTTGCGGATTCGGTTGCGGTGGATCTCAATGGAGCCCATGCGACCCTGATCAGCTCCTTGTGGATGGCGCGCCGTGTGAATGACGTTGATTCCAGAATGCGCCAAGCGCGGCTGCAGCGTTTGCGAGGTTATCTTCGAGGCGAATCGCCGCCGATGTAAGCCGGAGGCCCAACGCGACTCAGCGCCGGAAAGGACATGAGGAGGAAGGGCTTGCCTTGCTGATCGATGTTACGCCATCGGTCTCGCGGTCAAGACCCTGCACGCGGGTGAGACACCCGGGTTCGGCGAGTCGCTTGCGCGAGTCTTGAGCGCTGCGCTGCGATGGCCCTGGTTGCTTGGGCAGGCAATCCGCCTGTGACATTCGCATCAGGACTACATCATGAATATCACTGAAGATTCCATCGTCATTTCAACGCTCGTGCCAGAGTCGGAGCGTCTCGATTTCCTGCCGCGCCACTTCGGCCGACAGATGATGGCCGTCGAGCAGCACCTTTTCACGAGACTGGCCGCGTTGAGTCCGGACTACACCGGTGGCCTTTGGGACATGTATGACCTCAGCAACGGCGGGTGCTATCTCGCACCGACCGACCCCGCGGAATTTCGGATCAGCGTTCACGGGAACGACTTCGACGGGACCGTGAGCGCCGACGCGGCGGGGGTCATTGTGACGCTGTTTACGCTATCGGAGCTTGCGTTTCGTACGCCTCACGTCGAGGTGCTGTCGGAGCGATTCCATCAGCTACGGGACTTCGCGGCAGAGCATGCCGAGGCGCGCCTGATCTTCCGGGCGATTGATTGAGAGAGGGCACCGCGGCGGTGCCTTTGGCCGCCGCGACTCGCCTTCAATAGCATCATGAAATCATTCGATGGCGACTCCGGCGCCGAATCCGGAAACTACTTCTGCAACAATGTGCACTGCGTCTTGCACGTTCAGCCCGGAGACCCAGGTGTGCACGGAAGTGGCAATTGGGCGATCTTCGCGGACGGAATCACTGTCGGCCGCGGGCTCTTTCGGGACGTGTACTTGTGCGATCGCTGCGGCCGACGAGAGATCGAGTGATCGGCAGAGTGCTCGCGTAGCGCGGCGACTATGAGGGTGGATTGCTGGATTGTTCCAGCGAGCCGATCGCGTTGGCGCGCGCCTGAATGTCGTCGCATCGTGCAATCACGTCTGCAAAGGGTTCTGCTTCCCTAAGAAATAGCCGACTCTCGATCATGCTCGTGTAGTCGGCGTGCAGCCGCTCGAGGGTGTTGCCGACCGGCACCAGCACCAGGCCGCCTTGGACGGCGTTGTGGTAGTCAATCAGATTGCCCTGGGCATCTTTTTCCGCAAAGAACCGTGACTTGTGATCGGCAACGCGGTGGGCGGTGCTTCGATCTTGGATTGCAGCTTCGAGGAGACCGGCTGCATCGAGCCGAATGATATCGGACCAATGTCGCGCGCGCTGATCGCGGATTTCACCTTGGAGGCAAAACACATGGATGGCCGTCATTTTCTCCCACGCCGTTCTCTCGGCACGCATGACGCGGGGAACGGCGGTTGGAAATACTACGCCAGGCAGGTACTCCGCCGCGTCGCAAACGACGGCGAGTTCCTGGGTGGGTTCGCCGGTGGAGCGGCCGCCGAACTCGATCTTGATCCAGGGAGCAACGTAGCCGTAGCCGCTCACCTTGGTTTGGTAGTCGATATAGAGGCTGTCATTATCGACGCGTAATCGGGCATCGATGGCCTCGGCATTCAACTGATGCTGGATATAGGGGGCGACCTCGACTTCGATCCACTCTGCAAGTCTCTTATCGATCGTGTCCCGCCATTTCCGTGCTTGCGACTTGGAGGCCGGCAACGCGTCGGGGCCGGCATCTTTGACCAGATCATGGGCGACCGCCCGGATGTCATAGGTGACGTCGATGTCCTCGGAGAACCGATCGATCGCACGGTAGGCCTTCGATAGCGAGGTGCCGCCCTTGAAGATCAGGTCTTTGGCGAACGATGAGGAGAATAGGGCGCCCAACGTCCAGACCACCCAGGCGTCCTTTTCGAGCAGGTACGCCGGGCGTCCGGATTGGGAGGCGGCGACCGCGAGCGCTTCTTTGCGATCGTCGGCCGACAGACTGAAGAATCGCTCCGGCATCAAGCGGCCAGTTC
>VFSW01000577.1_pt1 | contig 53892 bp, 49 predicted proteins | sample 5358111 | NCBI WGS metagenome assembly VFSW01 (sample SAMN11554181, study PRJNA540505) | mine drainage metagenome | isolation source: sediment from site ElyBrook_90M | place: USA: Ely Copper Mine, Vershire, VT | collected 2017
TCCAGAATCCCGCCCCGCCGCGTGAACTGCCCCGGCATCTCCACCAGGTCCATCTGTGTATAGCCCACGCTGGCTAGGTGCCCGGTCAGCACCTCCACGTCCACCTCTTCGCCGCGCTTGAGCGTCACCGCCAGGCTGGCGTAGTAGTCGCGGTCAAACAGCCGCAGCGCCGCCGCTTCCACAGGCGCAATCAGAATCGACACCGCCCCGGTCGCCAGCTTCCACAAAGCCGCCGCTCTTTGCTCCTGGATATCCGGGTGAGGGGAAAGATTTTCAAAAGGCAGCACATCGTGGGCCGGCAGCCGCACCACATGTGCCGGGTCCACCGCGCCGGTCAGCTCGCAACCGGCCCGCAGCATCGGCTCCAGCGCCTCGGCGGCCTTGTTGTCGGCCACCAGTACAATCACCGGTTGCCGGGCCGCCCGGGCCATCAGCGGTATGTAGACCGACCGCGCCGTCGCCGTCAGTCCGGAGACACGCCTCCGCCCCGCACCCAGGCTCAGATGCCTTCGTACGCGCTCAAACGCTGGAGAATGCTCCAACTCCGCAAATATCTCGCGGACAAACGGGAGAATCATGTACTTTCAGTCTACCAGCGATGCTGTAACGGCTATCTGCAGTGCGAAGCCAGACCGGGCTCCGCATCAACTCCGCTCCCATGCGTTCATTGAGCCACCGGCACTCAGTTTGGCCTATAATGCGTGCGAAGGAATAATCCGGTCGCCTGCGGCCTGTACGTGCCGGCAGGCAACTGAGGAGGCTACCATGTTGAATCCTTTAGTACTCTTTTCCGCGCTGATTTTATTTGCATTCACACCATTGACTACTACACAGCCCATGATGCGCGGGGCAGGTCCGGCCAACGCTTCTGCCACCACCAAGGCCACAGAGAAAGCCGACGCCGCTGCCGCTGCCGCTGCGCTGGCCAAGGCGAAAAGCGTATTTGCTGTCGATTGCGCCATGTGCCATGGGGATAACGGAAACGGTAAGACCGATCTGGCCAAGGATATGCAACTGACACTAGACGATTGGACAGATCCCAAGGCGCTGGCTGCCGTCACGGACAAACAGATGTTCGACACTATCCGCAACGGCAAGGGCAAAATGCCTGCCGAGGGCGCGGCTCGAGCAAGCGACACCGAAGTGCAGGCTCTCATCACTTACATCCGCAGCTTGGCAAAGGCAGGACCAGCAGCCCCTGCCAGCCCAACCAATTAGCTCTTTGACCACTTGCTTACGCTGCAATCATGGATGGCCAGCTTCGAGTCTGTCATCCTGTGCGCATTGCCTTGCGCTTGTGAGCTACGGAGGAAACGAACCGCCCCGTAAGCAAGACACACTACCGTGTCCCATCTTTGCGATGTAGTTCTATTGCATCTGGATCCCCAACGACAGGTCTCCGTCGTTGGGGTGGTTCAAGGGTGGGGCACATCAAACTCTCTTCGCGCCAAATCAATAGACGGTTGAACAATCGTTTGCGTTGTTGCGTGAAGTTCTGAAGGCCAACGCACCGGGAAGCACTAGCCTATGCCCATCCTTGTTGTCCACGGAATTTCCCCGACGCTGGTTGCGGGCATGGCTTGAGGCAACGCCATGCTGCCCATGAAGTTTGTCAAGTGCTGGCAATGGGAGAATCTCTGGCAATAGAAGTTCTCCAATTGGTGTATAGGGGAAGCAAGATCGCCAAGTGGATTTTTGCCTAAAAAAGCCACCTTGCACGCCCTATGAACTCCACAGGAATTGGAGAAATTCTCTAGTCTTCAGTATCGTCTCGCTACTCTCCTGCCCTGGGGACTGGTGATGCTGACGGTGGGCGACCTGGGCAGGATTTACGCCGGCGTTCTCCCTGGCCAGTTGCTGCTTGCATTTCTGCTCGGCGCGGGATGGGGCGTGGCGCAAGTCTTGTTCGCCTCCCCATAGCCCGCCTTGCCCTGGCGCTCGGCTATGCCATCATCATCGGACTCGGCTCGCTAGGTGGAACGCAGGTTCCGCTTTCTTCAAGCATCGCGAGGTTCTTGCCACCCTCATGGCCGTCCTCTGGATGGGTGAATGGCGATCTATGGCGTGGCATCCGTCTATCTGGGCGCACTCGGCGCTTCGGTCGGCTATGGCCTCTGTCAGATTTTCATGATTATGACGGCTAGCTTCAGCGGGCTGCTCACCGCAGAATGGACCGCCGCACCCAAATCCCCGCGCAGAACCCTCTTTTGGCGGACTGGCTCTGCTCATGGTCGCAGCCGCTAATCGCTAGGGAATCTGTGGATAAGCCTGCGTCTTGAAAGAGCACGGCTTCAGCAGTGCAGTGGACCTACTTATCCATGAAGCTGCTCATCGAGTTGGCTCCAACTCCCGGATTGCACGCAGGCATAATTGGATTTATCGTTGACCGGCAATTACTTTTCGAGGTGCCAAATGCATTTCCGGTTCATCCTTGCTCTCTCAGTTGCTTCTCTTGCCGTTGCAGCCGCCGCCCAAACCGTCCCTCTCCGGCCCAAAATCACAGGCATCTCGCACTTGGCCGTCTACACCTCAAACCCCGAGGCCGCAGACCACTATTATCGCGATGTCGTCGGCGCGGCCAAACTACCCGATCCTGAAAACCTGAACGGCGTGCGTTACGCCCTCAGCGCCAAGCAATATGTTGAGGTGCTGCCGCTGCCTCCCGGAGCAGGCATCAACCGGCTCGACCACGTTGCCTGGAATACCGAAGACGCCGAGGGGATGCTCAAGTACCTTGCGGCCAAGAGCTGGAAGACCCCGCCGACCGTAACCAAAGGTACAGATGGCAGCTTATGGTTCTCAGTAAAGGATCCTGAAGGCAACAAAGTTGAGTTCGTTCAGCCGCCCGCATCGCCCCAGGCCGTCTCTTGCCCCGATGCCGTCGGCCACCATATCATCCACGCCGGCTTCCTGGTCCATAGCCGCGCCGCGGAGGACACCTTCTACCGCGATCTGCTCGGCTTCCGTCCCTATTGGTTCGGCGGCATGAGAGAGGGCAAGATCGATTGGGTTAGCCAGCAGGTTCCCAACGGCCACGACTGGTTGGAGTACATGCTCATCGGCGATCCCACCGGGACCGGCATCCCGTCCACCATGTCACAGCACACGCTGGGCGTGCTGGACCATCTCTCCATCGGCGAGGATTCGGTCGACGCGGCCTATAAAACTCTGGCAGCCGCTAACCGCCTCGGCGCCGAGCACGACCCTCACACCCAGATGGGCAAAGACGGCAAAGGCCAGTTCAACATGTACGATCCCGACGGAGTCCGCATCGAGCTGATGAACTTCCACGCCACTGAGAAGCCCTGCTGCTCGCCCTTTACTGCCTCTGACCCCGAGGAGTAGCGCGGTCAAGGCAAGTATCCTATCTCTCAAGTCCAACACATAAGATGACCTGTCATCACATACAATGGCCTGTCATCCTGAGCGAAAGAGGCCCCAAAACGCTTTTCAGTTTGGGGTGGTGAGTTGATGGATCTGTATTTGTCCTTTCGCTATTCTCACAATGATCTTTAGAGACAGGACACTGGGTAAAGCCGTAGATTCAACAACCTCCGCAGGCACTGGGACCATGAGCCATGTCAGATCGGCACTCATCGTCGCAGTGCCTTTCATCCTCTCCGCGCTAAAATCCTCTTATGCCCGCCGCCACGCTTTCACCTGAACTCCTGGCCAAGTACGAGCCCGTCATCGGTCTCGAGGTCCATGTGCAGTTGCTTACCTCCACCAAGGCTTTTTGCGGTTGCGCCAATCACTTCGGCTCGGAGCCCAATACCAATATCTGCCCGGTCTGCCTGGGCCTGCCCGGAGCCTTGCCGGTGCTCAATGCCAAGGCGGTCGAGTTTGCCACGCTGGCCTCGCTGGCCATCAACTGCCAGGTGCGCCAGCGTTCCATCTTCGCCCGCAAAAACTACTTCTATCCCGACCTGCCCAAGGGCTACCAAATCTCGCAGTTCGATAAGCCTCTGGCCGAGCACGGCTGGATCGAGGTTCCCACAGCGGATGGAGCAACGAAACGCATCGGCATCACCCGCCTGCACATGGAAGAAGACGCCGGCAAAAGCCTCCATGACGGCTTTTCTGACTCCGCCACCCGCACCTATCTTGACCTGAACCGCTGCGGCACCCCCCTGGCGGAGATCGTCTCCGAGCCTGACATTCGCACCCCCGACGAGGCCTTCGAGTACCTCACCCGCCTCAAGGAAATCCTGCTTTACTGCGCCGTCTCCGACTGCAACATGGAGGAGGGTTCGCTTCGTTGCGACGCCAATGTCAGTGTCCGTCTTCGCGGCGCGCCACAATTCGGCACCAAGGCTGAAGTCAAAAACGTCAACAGCTTCCGCTACGTCCGCGCCGCCCTGGAGTATGAGATCGAGCGCCAGATCGAGCTCATCGAGTCCGGCGGCCGCGTCATCCAGGAGAGCCGCCTGTGGAACGCCAGCGAAGGCCGCACCTACTCCATGCGCTCCAAGGAGCAGGCCCATGACTACCGCTACTTCCCTGAGCCCGACCTGCCGCCGCTCATCGTCTCCGCCGAGTTTATTGCCGAAACAAAAAAATCCATGCCAGAGCTGCCTGAGGCACGACGCGCCCGCATGATCGCCGAGTACGAGTTGAACACACAGGACGCCTTTACCCTGACCGCAACCCGAGAGTTTGCAGACCGCTTTGAGGCTGCGGCGCGCAGTGCCAAAAGCCCGCGCCGCGTCGCCAATTTGCTGCTCAGCGAGATCGGCGGACGCCTGAAGGCTCTGGGCTTGGAACAGGAAAACTCCCCGGTCTCAATGGATGGAATCGTCCAAGCCGCGGATCTGCTCGATGAGGGAAAAATCAGCTCCAGGCAGCTCAAGCAGCTCTTCGACGTATGCTTTGAGAAGGGTGAGGACTTCGCCGCCGTCTATGAGCGCGAGAAGCCCCAACAGATCACCGACGCTGGCGCGATTGAAGCCATGATCGACCAGGTCATCGCCGCCAACCCCAAACAGGTGGAGCAGTACCGCGCCGGCAAAGCCACCATGGCCGGCTTCTTCGTTGGCCAGGTGATGAAAGCATCCAAAGGCCAGGCGAACCCGGCTCTGCTCAACGATCTGGTAAAGAAGAAACTGGAAGGATGAGGCCATGGCATCCCGCGATGCCGTGGCTTCAAACCTACTTGATCTTCAGTTCGGCCTCGAATTCTTTGCGCGTATCCCAGGAGCTGACGGTCTTGACCGCGCTCTTTTTCCCGTCCTTTTCAGCCCAGACTTCCTGGTCCTCTGCCATGTTCGCCTGGGTAAAGCGGTATCTGCCACTGGCTTCGGTCGTAAAGCTCCGGATGGACTTGGTCTTCATATCCTTCAGAAATACGATTGCGCCTGAAATCGGCTGAGAATCAGCATTCAACACGCGCCCGAAGATCGCGCGCTGGCCAATGTTCTGCGCCTGCGCAGCCTGCGGCCCAATCGCTCCGCCCAACGGCGCGATGGGCGCAAATCCCAGCGCCACCACGGCAAACGCGGCTCCGGCCACCAGACTGATGCGTCTATCCCTCACTCTTCCTCCTCTTCCTCATCCAACAGGTCGTCGTCTTCTTCGTCCAGCTCGTCGCCTACCCGCGTCAACTCCAGCGGCTCCAGGCCCACAACCTCGTACTCCGTTCCACACTCATCGCAGACGACCACGTCGCCTTCTTCCACTTCGTCCAATTCGATGTCAAGACTATTCTCGCATTCAGGGCAGCTGGGCATGACAGCATCCTCTCTCTCTCTAAGGCACTCCCGGCTTTCGATTCCAGGATAGCGGCAGATTGCTCGCAACAACGCTATCTTTAGGGAGAACCCGCCCTCAGGTCAAGAGGCAGCGGCCTTTACCCCATCTGGAACCTCCAGAGTGTAAGATTGCGCCTTGATCTTTTCTCCCACGGCGCGCTATGCGTCTTATAGACGGTCCCATTACGGAACCGTGAGAAACCAAGGGAACCTTTTCCTCCTGCTCTGCCTTGCAAACTCCATGACACCCGCACGCCCCACCGTTTACCCTTGTGTCTACGATGCCGAGAATTGGCTCCACCCCCTTCGCTTTTCCTGACTTCCGCGGCGCCACCCGCAGCCTGGTGCTCTGGAATCTCTGCGCGTACTTCGTCCTGGCAGTGGCGGGGCTGGCAGACAGGGAACTCTACGTTTGGCTCTACGCGCACAGCATATTCTTGCCGCAAGCTTTTCTCGGCGGATGGCTCTGGCAACCCATCACTTACAGCCTGGTCCATCTCGGCCTCATCGGCACTCTCTTTGAGCTGCTCTCGCTCTGGTTCCTCGCCGGATTTCTTGAAAACCTGCACAGCCCAAGCTGGGTCACCGGCCTCTATGCCTCCTCGGTGCTGGGAACAGCCCTTGCCGCCACCGCCATCTATGCTGCCGGACCTACGCTCGGCTACTCGCTCCTCGCCATCCCGCTCTACGGCTGCTTCGGCGGCATCTTCGGCCTGCTGGTTGCCATTGGCGTTCTCTACGGCGACATGGAGTTTCTTCTCTTTTTCACCATTGGTATCAAGGCCCGCTACATGGCGGTCATCTACGGCCTCATCACCATCGCCATGCTTTTCGGTGAGCAGCGCATGTATGCCTTCGCCGAGTTGGGCGGAGCCCTCGCCGGCTGGCTCTTCATCCGCCTCGCGCCCCGCCGGGGAGTCTCCTTCCACCTCAGCGAGAAATGGTATGGCCTGCGCAACCGCTACTACCGCTGGAAGCGCCACCGCGCCGCCCGCAAGTTTCAGGTCTATATGCGCTCCCAGGGCCGCACCGTCCGCTTTGACGGCCAGGGCAAACCTCTCGACGACCCGAACGACAAGAAGCACTGGAATTAGCGCCTGTCTCTAAAGTCCATCACATAAAATGATCTGTCATCAACACAATATGGCCTGTCATCCTGAGCGGGTGAGAATGATTTTGGAAAATACTGATTCAAAATAGCATAATTCCGCAGATTTTTGCTGTGCAGGAACTGTGCAGGCAAACCGTGTAAATTTCAGCCAATTTGGCTGCTACAAGTCCCTTGCGTGCGAGGAGCCGGGGTGCGTCGCTTCTTCTTCCGAATGTGAATCTGTTTCCACCTAATATGAATTGGACACAAATGCGAAGAGTTCCACGCATCAGATGCCCGAACGCTTGGGATGAGCGCGAGTCACCGCATGATAAAGAACATTCTCACTCATAACCTTCACCGAATGCCGATGAGCAGGCCAGCAGACATGCCTATCGACTGCTGATGACCGCCAGCGAAACTGTAATCATAGGCTGGCTCCAGGTACCAGCCAAAACGATGCAGACCCGTTGGCCAGAACATGAAGTCTCCGGCTAACTCTCCAGTGAAGGAATCTGTCGTTTTCCCGTTTCGTTTGAGATGCGCCCATTGCGGCCCCACGCCGAGCATGAACTCGGCCTTTTTAGAGAGGCCCCATGGTTTCTTGAAGAGAAAATCGGTATCCCATTCAGTCGAGTTCCGAGTATAAAAGGGCGACACACCTGCCTCCAGTTCAAGCCAGTTCTCGATGGGGGTGCACTCTGCCGCAAGATTTGGCGCGAACGTAGCAGCACCTTCGCTGAAGTTCCAATTGGTGGATGCTCCCACTTCCAGGATAGCGACCGTATCGTCCGTATCAATGGAACCCTTGGCTAGGTGGATGGAAGGATCATTCTGAGCCATCAGCGCAGTGGCAGGTAGACAGCACAATAGAAAAACGTAGGCTCCGGCGAGCGTGAACGCGTGTACGCGACGTCGGCTCCTGCTGTTCATATTGCTAACGATAAATGATCGCATCTCCGCAGCATGTTCAGTTGGCAGGTGGCCCATTCATCCGCCGCGGAATCTCCCTTAGCCTTGAGGAGCTGTGCCCTGAACATCGCGGCTTTTGCGATGTACGGGTCTTCGGTCCATGCCACCGGCGGGCAGCGCCCTTGACGAGCCTGGGAGCTGGGCTCCCCCGGCGCTTTGCTGTTGAGCGCCTGGGAGTGCATGGAACCCGCCAACCCCTCTAACGCCGCGATCCTTCTGCTTTTCGCTGACTCACCGACTTGCTAACTCCGCTAACCCCGCCTGCCTGCACCTTTGCGCAAAATTGCCCCTCTGTGGCGCACAATTGTAGACAGATGAAATGCGCGCAAAATCTCGTAAATCTGACTCCATCGGCCACATTTTCTGCTCCCCGGTCCATTCCGGCGTACCCAAATTCGCAAAAAAAGTTTTTTCTCCTGTACGCCAGTAAAAGCCTCTTAAACTATCTAGTTTCATAAGCTTGCAGACACTCGCCAGGGGCGTTTACAGCGGCTGTATGGCTGTACGCCTCCCGCAAGTTACACATTCCACAAGAGTTATTTTTTTGACACATCGCGCGCAAATGAACTTTCAGCACGTTGAAAGTGCCCCAACCGCCTATGGCCTGAGACGAAGACTCGCTCATCGCGCAACAAGCACGCTGAGCGAGGTACGGCTTCTCACGGCCCATCCACCGCGCTCTTCAGCGGCCGGCCGGCGACGTGGAAGGCTCCCCGGGAGTCAGAGGCGGTTTAGACAGCTACTGCGGCGTGCGCGCGCTTCCAGGCATAGAGCGGAAAGCGATTGGCCAGCTCGGCGACTTCGCCGCGAATGCGCTCCAGCGCCGCATCGTCGTTGCGCTGGGCAAGAGCCTTGGCGATCCACACCGCAATCTGGCGCATCTCCGTCTCTTTCATTCCGCGCGTAGTGAGCGCGGGCGTACCCACGCGAATGCCGGAGGGCTTCAGCGGCGGATTGGCGTCGTAAGGAATGGTGTTCTTGTTCACCGTAATGCCGGCCTTGCCCAGTGCCAACTCCGCCTCAGAACCCAGGATGCCCTTCTCGAAGACATCCACGAGCATGAGGTGGTTATCCGTGCCGCCGGAGACGATGCGGAAACCCGCCTCCTGCAAGGCCAGGGCAAGGGCCTGGGCGTTGGCGACAATCTGGGCGGCATAGGTCTTGAACTCGGGGCGCAGCGCTTCTCCAAAGGCTACAGCCTTAGCGGCGACGATATGCACCAACGGGCCACCCTGCTGGCCGGGAAAGACTGCCTTGTCCACGGCCGCAGCCAGATCCTGTCCGCAGAGAATGAGGCCGGAACGCGGCCCGCGCAATGTCTTATGGGTGGTGGTGGTGGTGATATGCGCGTGGGGCACGGGCGAAGGATGGACGCCGCCCGCCACCAGACCGGCAATATGCGCCATGTCAAAGATATAGACCGCGCCCACCTTGTCTGCGATCTGCCTCATCCGGGCAAAGTCCCACATGCGCGGGTAAGCGCTGCCGCCGCCGATGATAGCCTTGGGCTTTTCGCGCTCGGCAATAGCCTCAAGCTCGTCGTAATCTATCAGTTCGGTGTCGCGGCGAACATGGTAGAAGGTGGGCCGATAGAGCTTGCCGCTGAAGCTCAATTTATGACCGTGGGTGAGGTGGCCGCCGTGGGCCAGGTCGAGGCCCAGAATGGTGTCGCCGGCCTGCAAGACAGCAGCATAGGCCGAAGCGTTGGCCTGGGAGCCGGAGTGGGGCTGCACATTGGCATGTTCGGCGCCGAAAATCTCTTTGGCGCGGTCGCGGGCCAGATTCTCCACCACATCGGCAAATTCGCAGCCGCCATAATAGCGGCGTCCAGGATAGCCCTCAGCATATTTATTGGTAAAAATGGAGCCGGCCGCCTCAAGCACGGCTTCAGAGACAAAGTTTTCGCTGGCAATCATCTCCAGCCCCTCGTGCTGGCGAAGGGTTTCCTGGTCAAGGGCAGCGGCGATAGCGGGGTCGGCCTGGGCGAGTGTGAGAGAGATGCGGTCAGTCATAATTGGAATTTTAGCCCCATTTGCGCGCCGATCACAGATAAGAAAACCGGGCAAGATTGCAGTTTGGGACGCTGAGGGGGCTTGCGGGAAGACTCTTCTACAACTGAAAGAGCCGGAATCTGCTATGTTTTCGATGATTAGGGCAAGAACCGAGATGAGAGTGCGATTGAAACAACCCGTTCTGGCGATATGGTTTGTAGCGATGGCGATTCCGGTGCTGGGACAAAGCTCCGCGACACAGAATCCCGGTATTGACGCAGCGCTGCTGGCCAAGGCAAACGCAGGCGATGTCGCGGCTCAAGTGCTGGTGGGCGACAGCTATGCGGCCGGGAGCGGGCAGACACGCAGTTCGAGGCAGATTACCGCAGATTACAAGCAGGCGGCGGAGTGGTACCGCAAGGCAGCAGAAAAAAACTACGCGAGCGGCGAGATACGCTTGGCGGATCTCTACCGCGACGGCAGAGGCGTGGCGCGCGATATGGAGCAAGCGGCGGGCTGGTATCGCAAAGCCGCGGACCAGGGGGACTCAGGCGCGCAGGCTACACTAGGGCTGCTCTACTCCATTGGCCAGGGGGTTCCGAAGAGCGATGCGGAAGCCTACTACTGGCTTGACCTTGCCGCTGCCGTGAAGGGGCCGAAACAGGCGCAATACATAGCCAACCGCCAGATGGTGGGAACGCGGATCACGGCGGACGAGATGGCCGACGTGCAGGATCGCGTGGAGAAGTGGCTAGCCGAGCATCCACGGCGGGATACGGCGCAGTAGGGCGCGAGATGCATACCCATTAAATCACTGCAACGACAATGACCTTTCGTCAGGGTTCCCGAAGCCTCAGAGACAAAGACACGCCGAGCTGTGAGGCACTCTACAACCCACTCAAACTGATAAGGAAAAGTTAAGTTCGCTGTATCCCATCCTTGCTTTGAACACTAAAGTCCGCGCAAGGATGGGGCACTCGGCAACCTGCGCACTAATCTTCAATCTTCCTGTTGACATTCTGACTATAGAGATGCAATGTATATGTTGAAAGCCAACAGGAGGTAGCGATGGGCGTTGACAGATCGGATGTACTGCAAGGCACTCTGGACCTGATGGTGCTGAAGACGCTTGAATCGATGGGTCCGCTACATGGCTACGGCATTGCGCGGCGGATTGAGCAGGTGAGCGGCAATGGGCTGAGCCTGAACCAGGGAACCATTTATCCGGCGCTGCTGAGGCTGGAGCAGCGTGGCTGGGTAAAGGCGGAGTGGGGCACGTCGGAGACCAATCGGCGGGCCAAGTTCTATTCTCTGAGCCGGACCGGACGCAAACAGATTGCAGAGGAAATCGAGAACTGGGAGCGCGTGGCCGCAACCATGGCGCGGTTTCTCGCCCCATCCAATTAGGAGCCGCCGATCATGATGATCTGGATTCGTGTACTCGTCAGCCGCTGCGCGGCCCTGTTCCTTGGAAAGAAGCTGGATGCCGATCTCGACGAAGAATTGCGTACGCATCTCGATTTGGCCACCGCGGAGAATATGCGCAACGGCATGACGGAGCAAGAGGCACGGACCGCTGCCCTGCGGGAATTTGGTGGCCTGACGCAGACCAGAGAAGCGTACCGGGTGCAGAGAGGGTTTCCCATGATGGAGACATTGATTCAGGATGTGCGCTATGCCCTGCGCCAGTTGCGCAAATCGCCGGGATTTGCAGCCACGGCGATTTTTACGCTAATTCTTGGAGTTGGCTCGGTAACGGCGGTCTTCAGCGTAGTGAATACAGTCCTGTTGAAGCCGTATGCGTTCCGCAACCCCGGCCAGATTGTGGTGTGGCGGGAGAGCATTCGCGAGATGGAGCACGTTGCTCCGCTGCTGCCGGACAATTATCGGCACTATCTGAATCTGAAAACCCACACAAAAACGATTGAGGACGCAGCGATTCTGCAGACCGCTGGCTTTAGCGTGTCGGCGGGGGTGGACCACCCGCACATGGCCGAGGGGTTGGCGATCTCTCCTAATTTCTTTTCGGTGCTGGGAGTGAAGCCGATGCTGGGCCTCAGCTTTACGCAGCAGGAAGCGGAAAGAGGCCGCGACAAGGAGGTCATTCTCACCTGGGGTGCTTGGCAGAGGCTCTTTCAAGGTAATCAGAATGTATTGGGACAGACTGTGCGCGTGGGTGACGAAGCGCAAACGGTCGTAGGCGTGCTGCCCAAGTCGTTTCGCTTTCCAGTGATGTCCGTTATGCCAGGCCAAGCAAGCGAAGGCTCGACGGAGCGATACGAGATATTCAAGCCTTTGGTGCCTATGCCGGAGGAGTTGACAGAAAACGATGCCGACTTCAACTACCTGGTTATTGCACGGCTGAAGCCCGGCGTAAGCGTTCGGCAGGCACAAAGCGAGCTGGATGGAATCGAAAAATCTACCGCTGCCGCAGACCGGTTGACCATCCATCTCAGCGTGATTGTGGAGCCGTTTGCGCAGGAGATTACCGGGGATGTGAGCAAGCCGCTGTGGCTACTGCTGGCCGCGGTGATTGGGGTTTTGCTGATGGCCTGCGTGAATCTGGCCAACTTGCAGATTGTGCGCGGCGTAGCCCGCGACCATGAAACAGCGCTTCGCTCCGCCCTTGGCGCGGGACGGGCGCGGCTGCTGCAAAGTGTGTTGGTTGAAAACCTGGTTCTGGGGTTGGCCGGCGGGCTGGGAGCGATTGCTTTTGCATTTCTCGGTGTCAAACTGCTCACTGTGATGGCGGCAAGTTTGCCTCGGCTCAATGAGGTCCAACTGAGCACACCAATGCTGATCTTCGCGCTGGGACTGTCGTTGCTGACCTCTCTGGGATTCGGCATTCTGCCCGCGCTACGGTCATTGCGGGTGATGCCGCAGAGCGCACTACAGGCCAGTTCCACACGGCTCTCAAGCAATCGGCAGGCTGCGCGCTCGCGCAAGCTGCTGGTCACCATAGAAGTGGCATGCAGCGTGACGCTGCTGATTGTGACTGCTCTGATTACGCGGAGCTTTTCGCACTTGCTCACGCAGAATCGCCAATTCAACACGCAACAGGTAGCGATGGCCAAGACCGATCTGAGCGCCACACGCTACACAAACGGCGGGGCAATTCCCGATAATCCCGGAGCCGACCGTGCCAGCCTAGCGCGCGATGCGATGATCGACCGAACACTGGACAAATTGCGTTCGCTGCCGGGCGTGCAGTCCGCGGCTGTGACCAGCTATATGCCACTGACCGGCGATATGAGCGTAGACGGCCTGGTGCGACCGGATCATCCGGTGCCAGAGGGGGAGGTGCCTACGGCAAACCGCCGCTTTACCAGTCCCAGCTACTTCGAGACTATGGGCATCCGCCTTCTGGAAGGGCGAGACTTCGATATGCGGGATCGCGAGAATCCACGGGTCGTTATCTTGTCTGATAAGGCCTCCAAGGCAGCATTTCCAGACGAAAATCCGATTGGGCACATCCTTCGCCACTGGGGACGGATATATACAGTAGTTGGCATTGCCGCCGACGCACGCATCAACGATCTGAAACGAAACGCGCCCATCTTCTATTTGCCCTACTGGGATTACCCGCCCGCCACGCCAGTGTTTCTGGTGCGCAGTTCGCAGGGCATTCAGACACTTGGCCCGGAGATGCGCAGGACGATTTGGGACATCGATCCGGAGGTTGCGATTCCGACGGTGACCTCAATGGATGCGCAGGTGGCCGAGTCCGTGGCAACGGAGCGATTTCAGACTGTGATCCTCTCCAGCTTTGGAGGCGCGGCCCTGCTACTCGCCGTGCTAGGCATCTACGGGGTGCTTGCCTACTCCGTCTCGTTGCGCACCCAGGAGTTTGGCATCCGCATCGCTCTCGGTTCAAACAAAGCGGAGCTGGCGCGCCTGGTTCTTTTCGACGCCTCTTATCCCATGGTGGGCGGAATTGTGCTGGGCCTGCTAGGAGCGGCAGCGGCGGCACGCTGGATACGCAGTCTGCTGTTTGATACCAGCGCCGCCGATCCCTGGGCAATCGGGCTCAGCCTGGCGACTCTGCTGGTGGCTGCCGTGCTGGCTTCGCTGCTTCCGGTGCGCAATGCAACATCTGTGGATCCAATGCGCGCGCTGAGAACGGAGTAGGCGACTGCGTGCGCGCCCTGCCCGCTCTGGCGCAGGTGCACACAGAAAGCGCCGAGCGCAGAGCTACTCATGCGCCAGCCAGGGATCGTACGTGCCGATGTTCCAGCTATGACCCTCAGGGTCTTTCACCGCGAACTCACGGCTGCCGTAGTGCGTGTCCTGAAGCGGGCGAACGACCTCTGTTCCGGCAGCCACGGCGCGTGCATAGACCGCATCGGCGTCGGGAACCACGATGTAGGCGCTACAAGCTTCCACCCCGCCCAACTCGGCTGGCGACTTGAAGCCGCGGCTGTACTCGCCGTCCTTTTGCGAGCCGAGCATGATCATGCCGTTGCCCAGTGTCAGCTCGGCGTGGGCGATGGTTCCGTTTTCGCCTTCAAAGACAGCATGACGTTGAAAGCCGAAGACATTGCAGAGCCATTCAATAGCAGCGGGAGCATCGCGATAGCGCAGAGCGGGGATGATGGAGCCGCTGGATTCAGTCATGGTGAGACCTCCGCAGGCAGAGTATCGCGATTCCTCGATTGCCAGCAATCCTATATTCTTGCAGTGATGGAACTGCCCGAAGACGATTCGAGACTCGTACAGACAATGAATACTGCCCTGGCCGAAGCGGCGGAGAGGGCTGGGAAATGGCTGGCCTGCCGGCCCGGTTGCACGGCGTGTTGCCATGGAGCTTTCGCCATTAACGCACTGGACGCTTTGCGGCTGCGCTCCGGCATGGAAGTGCTTCACGTGGCGAACCCAGCACAGGCTGCCGAGATAGAACGCCGGGCGCAGGCTTGGATTGCCGCGAATCGTGTGGAGTTTCCTGGCGATGCGGAGAGCGGTCGGCTGGGCGACTCGGATGCTGACCACGAGCGGTTTGAGGAGTTTGCCAACGATGCGGCTTGTCCGGCGCTGAACCCCGCAACAGGATGCTGCGATGTCTATGCATGGAGGCCCATGACCTGCCGGGTCTTCGGCCCGCCGGTTCGCATGGAGAACAGCATGGGCGGGAGCGCGCTAGCCCACTGCGAGCTGTGCTTTGGAGGCGCCAGCAAGACTGAGGTGGCGGCGTGCGAGATGCCGGTTGCGCACGAGCTGGAAGCAGCACTGCTTGAAGTTATTCCAGACAAGGGCCTAACCGTGGTGGCCTATGCACTGATGCGGCCAGGCAAGAGTCCCACTGCGTGACAGCAGCCGCAGCGCAGGCGCGATAGACTTATCTTTGGATAACCTAATGCCAATACGCCCCTGCTGGGTTGAGATTGCAACCCGCCGCCTCGAAGACAATCTTCGATTCCTGATGAGCCTGGCAACTCCCCATGCGGAGCTGCTGGCTATTGTTAAAGCCAACGCCTACGGCCACTCACTAGAGATCTGTGCGCCGGCTGCGGTGCGCGCTGGTGTGCGATGGCTGGGCGTTACCAGCGTGGAAGAGGGCGTGGCCGCGCGCTCGCTGTGCGCCGAGGCGCAGGTGCTGGCGATTGGCGGCGTCTTTCCCGGCCAAGGGCCGGCTGTGGTGCGGCACAAGCTGACCGCCGTGGTCTGGGAGTCGTGGCAATTGGACGAGCTTGAAGCTGCGGCCCGCGCCGCAGGATTGCTGCCCGAATCGCTTCCGGTACATGTCGAGATTGACACCGGCATGAGCCGCCAGGGCGTGGTTCCGGATGGACTAGGCCCGGTTTTAGCGAGCATTGCTCCGGGCTCTCCACTTAAGCTGGAGGGCGTAATGACCCATCTGTTTGCGGCGGACGAATCGGACTGCGCCGTGACGGAAACACAACTAGCGCGCATGGACGATGCGCTGGGACGGATTGGTGCGGCAGGACACTTGCCGGATTGGCTGAACGTGGGCAACTCCGCCGCGCTGCTGGCGTGCCAAACCGAGAAGATTGCCGAGCTGGCTGCGCGCCATGGCATGAAGGCCATGATGCGGCCGGGCCTGGCGCTCTATGGGTTGGCTCCCCAGTATGAGCCGAGTGAGCCGGCGACGGCGGCGGCGGCGCGCGCCCGGTTGCAGCCGGTTCTGAGCTGGAAGACCAGGGTCACGGGTGTGCGATCGATTGCCGCTGGCGCAGTAGTAGGCTATAACGGCACGTTTGTAGCGACCGAACCGATGCGGCTGGCGCTTTTGGCTGTTGGCTACGCCGACGGCCTGGACCGGCGGCTCGGCAACCGTTTCAGTCTGCTGGTTCGCGGACAGAGAGCACCGCTGGTGGGCCGCATCAGCATGGACCAGGCGGTGTTGGACGTGACAGAGATTCCCGGAGTTGAAGCAGGCGACGAAGTGGTGATTCTGGGCGCGCAAGGCAAGGAAGCCATCACCGCCTTTGACCACGCCGAAGCCACAGGAACAATTCCGTGGGAGGTTTTCACGCGAATCGGAGCAAGAGTCCAGCGGGTTCAAGTGTAAGCATTCAGAGAGCCGGCAATCAAAAATCTATTCTGCAACTCAGTCCGCAGCGGCGGCTTTGAGTACAGCCGCGCCTTGCACTGCGGCAATCATGGCTGGAATACCAATGGCCGAGTTGAGCAGCAGGTGGTAGAGTCCGCGAGCACACCAGTCCTGCTGATAGTAGCGATGGATAACGCGGCGCGGCGCTTGTCGAATGCTGCCAGGTGCTGATCGGCATGCTGCGCCTGCGCAGGAAAGGCTTTCGTAAACCATTCACGCTTGGACTTTGCGGTGGCATAGACAAAGGCATGGAAGCAGCCCGGATGGCCAGCCAGCGCACAGGCCGCTCCCCTGCCCACCAGCACGCAGTCGCCCTCCCTGGCTGCATCAACAATCTCCTGCTTAATTAGCGACAACATTCGCTCGGAGTCAAAGACCTGATCTTCGGTGAGGCCAGCAGCAGGAAAAATGGAGTCCTGCCAAAAAACCTTGCCGTAGCGGTAGTACCAGGGGTCGAGGCGCTCGTCGAATTTGGCGGCGAGATCTGGCGCCACACCGGCAGCGCGCGCTGCACCAGCCACAAGCTCCGAGTCGAGCAGCCGCCAGCCGAGGCGTGCCGCAAGATCGTGAGCAAACTCCCCTCCGTGCGATCCGTACTCGCGCTCGATGGTAATGACCCGGACCGGTGTACACACCATGAAATTTGCACCCCTGCACGGAAGGATACAACGCAAATGGGTAGAACCGGCAAAGACCGTCTTTCGCGTAGTGAAAAGACCGCTAAGCAGCTGACATCAAGAAAAATCCACATGGCATACCTTGACGGTCTACAACACTTTGTTGTAGATAATCTAGGTATGGGAAAACCAACCGATCTGGTTCAAGGTACGCTCGACCTGCTGATTCTGAAAACCGTCTCCCTGGGGGACAAGCATGGATGGGCCATTGCAAAGCGCATTCAGCAGATTTCCGGCGAAATTCTGCAAGTGCAGCAAGGCTCACTCTATCCCGCGCTGCATCGGCTGGAGCAGCAGGGATGGATCAAAGCCAAATGGGCAGAGAGCGAAACCGGCCGCCAGGCCAAGTTCTACTCGCTCACCGCCGCCGGCCGCAAACAGCTTGAAGCGGAAACTGCCAGCTGGAACCGGCTGTCGGCAGCCATCGACCTGGTAATCACCGAAGCCTGAGGAGGGTGCAATGCGCTGGCTGGCACAGTTGTGGATGCGGTTGCAAATGCTTTTTGGGCGCGGCAAGGCCGGTGCTCGCCTGGACGACGAACTGCGGTTTCACCTGGAACAGCAGATCGCCGAAAATATGGCCGCTGGCATGGACGCGGAAGAGGCTCGTTACGCGGCGCTACGCAGCTTTGGCAATCCCGCGCTGCTGCGCGAGCAGACCCGCGCCACATGGAGCTGGAACTGGCTGGAGTCACTGTGGCGCGACCTGCGCTATAGCGCACGTACGCTGGCTCGCGCACCGGGATTTGCCGTACTGATGGTACTGACATTGGCCTTGGGGATCGGATCCAATACGGCAATATTCACGCTGACCTGGAACATCATGCTCAAAGGATTGCCCGTGCCGGAGCCTGGAGAACTGATCCGGTACACATTCCGTAAGGCAGACAGCGAACTCGGACTCTCTTACCTGCAGTATCTAGGGCTGGAAAAGCAGCAGGGCGTAGCGAGCGGAGTCTTCGCCTGGCAAAACAGCGAAGCCACGCTGCGGCAAGACGGACAGGCAGAAAAGATTCCCGTTGGGTTTGCAACGGGCGGAATTCTCGATGTGCTGAAAGTACAGCCCTGGCTGGGACAGGGATTTGAACTACGGGCGGGCGAAGCAGGCAGTGCTTATCGGCCAGAAGCCATGCTGACCTATCGCTACTGGCAGACAAAGTTCCACGGAGACCCGGCGGTTGTTGGCCGGGCGCTGAATATAGAAAACAACAGCATCACGATCACTGGAGTTTTGCCTCCCGGCTTTGACGGAGTGGAGGAGGAACGCAGGATCGATGTGTTGCTGCCGCTTTCCTTTGAGCCGGTTCTGCACGGGAAGGCTTCAATGATGAACCAGTCAGGCGCCTTCTGGCTCACGGTGATTGGACGACTGCGTCCGGGCAATACGCTCAGCAAGGCAAAAGCCAATCTGGCCGCCATTTCCGCAACAGTGACCGAAGTGGCCGATCCCTCCCACCTATTCCTTAAAGATGGATTCTTTTCAGGTTACGAGCTGGGAGTGGAATCGGGGAGAAGCGGGCGATCATGGCTGCGCACGAGATACGGCAAGCCCTTGCTGGCACTGGAGGGGCTTTGCGCGCTGATGATGCTGCTATGCGCCGTAAACGCAGCACTGCTGGTGCTCTCGCGCGTGAGCGGCAGGCTTCACGAGTTTGCCATGCGCGGCGCGCTTGGCGCCTCGCGCGGCCGGCTGCTTACCCAGGTGCTCACCGAGACTGCCTTGCTGAGCCTGGGCGGTTTGGCGGTTGGAGCATTGCTGGGCTGGGAACTGGCAAAGATTTTGGTGAGCATGATCTCCGGCGCGGGTGCACAGCCGGCGCTCCATTTACAAATAGGCGCTGTGGTGGTTTTGTTTGCGGCGGCAATCACGATAGGAGCAGCTTTTTTGGCGGGAATCTGGCCTGCGTGGCGGGCATCGCATACAACGCTGGCCTCAAATCTAAAGCAGACCGGGTCCGCGCGGACGGCAAAGCGCCTTGGCCGCTGGATCATCCCCGTGCAAGTAGCATTGGGCGTATTGATGCTGAATGTGGCGCTGCTGCTCACCGGGACACTTTTGACATATCTGCGGGAGAACTCAGGCTTTGCAGCGGGAAATGTGGTTCTTGCAGAGTTGGAGTCAGGCAGTTCAGGCCTCTCACAAAAAGGGGCGGCTGGCAAAGCCCTGGAGTATCTGCGGCAGGTGCGCGGGATGCCCGGAGTGCAATCGGCGGCGCTGATGTCAATGGCCCCAATGAACAACGGATTCTCTGTGAGCGAGTACTACGCGCGCGATGCGAATGGGAATTTGCGCGTGAACCGGCAAATATGGCCGGAGCAGGTTTCAATGCAGTACTTTGCCGTGATGGGAACGCGCCTGATGGAGGGACGCAGCTTTACCGATGCTGATCTCTCAGGAGAGCAGGTTTGCATTTTGAGTAGGTCCGCGGCAACCTATTTCTTCCCGGACAAAGCAGCACTGGGAGAATCGCTGAACGACGGAGATGGGAAGGAAAAAACGAACGAACGGACGAGTTGCCGCGTGATCGGAATAGCCGAGGATGCGCGCATGGCGAGCCTGTTGCAGCCAGCGCCCGCGATGGTCTACTTCCCGATTGAGCGCGAAACGGATGCAGCCTTTACGTATTCCACCATTGCAGTACGAGCCGCAAATTCACAGCTTGGCACGGATGCAATCCGCAGCACCGCGGTACGTGTCTTTCCTAGCGCGGCTTCGCCCAGGATCTATCTCTTTCGCGATGCGGCGAACAGCGATCTCAGCCGCCAGCGGCTGTTGGGCAGTGTATCTGGGGGGTTTGCGCTGCTGGCGCTTGCCTTGCTGGCAACGGGACTTTATGGCATCTTGTCGCGGACGGTAACCGAACAGCAGAGCGAAATCGGCATTCGCATGGCGCTGGGCGCACGACGCGAACAGATTGTCTCTACCCTGGCACGGACTGCTGCCGTGCACGTGGGAGTGGGCCTTATTGCCGGGGTGCTGATGGCTGCGCTAGCCGCAAGGCTGCTGCGAACCTTGCTGTTTGGCGTTTCATTTCAAAGTCCTGAAATTGCCTTGGCAACATTGGGAGTTTTGCTAGGCGTGCTCATATTGGCATTTGTCGTTCCTGCGGCACGCGCCGCTTCTGTCGACCCTATCAAGGCGCTGAGAATGGAATAGGCGCGAGAGGGGTTTGCCTCCCGCGCCTGGCTGCGAGCTTTGATTGGTTCTAGTTTGTTTCCGGATGCGGCGGCAGCGCCTTGCGGCTGCTCAGGTGGCGGGCGTTGGGCGGAGCCGGAGGGTTGGGCGGCAGCGGAGCAGAGGAGACAGTAGAGCCTTTATTGATGTGAAGATCTCCGTTACTTGCGCTCAACATGATTTTCGCCAGACCTGAACCGATTTTGCCGCTCACGGTTTTGTTTTCGTCGCCGCTGATTTGAAGTCCGAAATCCGTGACAATGTCTCCGTTGTGAGTATTGCCTTCCACAGTGGCCGAGGCATTGGGCGGCAGTGTGACTTCTACATCTCCCTTGCTGTTCTTCGCGTCCACGCTGAAGGAGCCGGTCGGCTCCACTGCGATGCGGCCATCGCGGTCTTCCACGTAACTGTCGCCGGATATCTGGCTGAGATCGACATCCTTTGAATAAGTAACCGCGCGCACCTGACCTTTGGCGCCGGTGACACGCAGGTCGTTGGAGTTGAGAGTGAGATCGCCGGCCAGCTCCGCTACTTGCAGGTCAGTGACGGAGGTATGCAAATGGATCGGCCCGGAGACGTTCCCCATATGTACCTCACCCAGAATGTCTCCGCTCTGCGTGATGGAACCTTTGACTTCAGAAAAGGTGAGATCGTTGCATTTGCCGTCCGAGCTGATGTTGCCATCGATCTGGTGGGCAGAGAAGTCATGCTTGTCATTGGAGAGATGCACCTGCACGGAGCCAGCGATCGCGCTCAGGGTAACGTCTCCGTGAGGCGCGCTGATGGTGATGCCCTGACCCAGGCCGGCCGCGGTCACGTCTCCCCTATCGGCGCTGACCGTAACCTTTGCCGACTTGGGAACCGTGATGGTTAGGTTAAGCCGTCCACGGTCGTTGCTTTGCGACTGCACCAGCACTGAACTGCCGCTCACCTGCAGATGGGCCGCTTCAGAATCGAATATCTTCTTCGCGTCCGCGTCAGAGCTAGCGTAGGCCACCTGGTGGGCCTGCACTTCGATGTTGGAGCCATCGCCTGCTGTAATGCTGACATCGCCACGAGGATTCTTAATCTCAACCGTAGCGTTGGCTGGAATTTGCGCGTTCAGCATGACCTGGTCGCTATCGTGTTCCGGCAGGCCGAAGGCATTGAAGAAGTCGCTGTTGTCTCCGCTCCACTGGTTAAACCACGGTCCCATGTGGTTCCAACCGGCGGCGCCGAAGCCGAGAATAGCAAGCAGGATGATGATGCCGACGAAGCTGCCCCCACGGCGTACCGGGGTCTGACGGCGCAGATCCAGGGTCCACTCGCCCAGCAGGGCCAAGCCTGCGCCGATGAGCAGCAAAGGCCACCAGCGGCCATACCAGGACCAGAAATTGATGGCATCGATATGGCCGGTAAGCATCAGCAGCGCCACCACACCGACGGCAATGAGGATGATGGGGCCCACAACCGAGGGAACGCGCGGCCCGTATGCGCCAACGTATCCAGCCTTGGCGGCGTAGTGCTGAGCCTTATAGGCATCCCGCTGCGCGCGCCATGCTGCCTTTTGCTGCTCCCGGTAGAGCCGCCACTGGGTCTTGGGATCGTAGGGAGGAAACGGAGGAGGCGGAGGTCCACCGCCTGGAGGCATATTCGGAGGTGTGTTGCTCATGCTTGTCCTCCGTTCTGGTCCTTGTCATACTCATGGGCCGGAACCATAGCTGTGGTGTCTGCGGCCGGAGACTGAGGCGCCGCAGAGGCAGGGTAAGGCTGGCCCGGATACGGCGCGGGCGGATAACCGCCTTCCGCAGCCAACGCGGCGCGCTCCGCTAGCGCCAGCACGCCAGCCAGAATGAGAAATAGCGGCCAGCTCTTGCCCCAGGAAAGGATGTCTGCCTGGTTGAGCAAAGCAAGTGCGCCAACAAGCAAGAGAAAAGCGGGGCCGCGCAGGCGGCGAATAAAAATATAACGGTTCATTTTGAACCTCCTTGCGAATCACCAAAGCGGCGAACGATCAGCCAGACACCAAGCGCAATCAAGAGCAGCGGCCAGGCATACCCCATAAGGCGGCCGTTAAAAACGTCCAACTGCCCAAGCAGGAAAAGCAGCCCAAGAGCGATCAAGACAATAGCCCCGATGGGTTCCTTGCGCTTCCAATAGAGCGGTGGCACAGGGGGCGGGGGTGGAGGAAAACCGGGATCAGTAAATCCGGACGGCGGCGGAGCATAGGGTGCCTGGTAGGGCGCTTGGTATTGTCCCGCAGTGTACGGCGGCTGATAAGCCCCCGGTGCAGGAGGTTGCTGGGCGGGGCCGGGCTGGCCCGGATATTGCGGCCGGTTGGTTCCACTCAGATTCAACCAGTTGCCCACTTCGTTCAGCCCCAGCGGATCGGGCAGCGGTTGCCCGTCGCGTCTCGCTTTGGCGGTGTGGAATGCCTCAAAGGACTGGTAGAGGATCCAGGCGGCGATGAAGAGGCCAAAGATCGCGTAATGATCCGCAATGCTGATCAGCACCGCAAAGATCACTACGTGGATAAGCCCTTTGAAGAACTGGCCGTTGTACATGGCGCCTACACCGGGAATGAGACCCAGAACCGCTGCAGCAGCGGGGTTAGGCTCACCCGACGGCGGCGCGACAAAAGGCTGTTGATAGCTCTGCCATACCGTGCAGCAGGGCTGGCAGAAGACCTGTCCACCTCCCGCCTTGCAGATACACGCGTCGCAAAGCGGCTTTCCGCAGCTTTGGCAGTAGGCGGTAGCGTTTACACCACTGTGATTTACGCAGTCCATTTTGTGCTCCTTTCCCGTAGTACCGTAGCGGAGCCGCCGGAATGCGCGGGCCGTTCCCGAACCGTGAGGGATGATTCAAAAAAGTCGTTAGAGTAGTCGAGAGATGGACTCACCGATTGCTGTGGCGGGTCTACGCGGGAACCGCCATCCTTGCGTCCGGGAGCCTGTTTGGATTCGCCCGGCGCGGCATCTTTCTGTTTTTGCCGGAGGTCGTTGTCTCCACCCTGGTTCTCGCCCTGCGTGGCCCGGCGCAACTCCCGCATTCTGGACTCAACTTCGTAGACAAAGCGGAGATGGTCGTAGTAACGGATGATGGGGGTTGAGGCCATGGTGAGCCGCCGCTCCATGAAGGAGCGCACCGCCGTGGGGCGCAGATCGGCAAGCCGCAGGCCGCTCAAACGGACGCCCGTCAAATTGAGCGTGAGTGCGATGGAAAAGAAGGCCATCGCCGCCGTCATCAGCAATCGCGGTTCGGCAAAACGGCGAACGTGACCCACAATGCCAGGACGCTGCCACGCCGGGGGCATGGGCAACACATTTGCGCCGCCGGCAATGAGGCCGTAGCCTGCGACCTGCCCCGGACCTGTCTGGGCCAGAATCCTGTCCAACAGCCCCACGGGAACCTCAGGTTCCGGGGAGAGAAACTCCATCCACTCGCGGCCTCTGCGGGCTTGCTCATAGAGTGCGGCGCAGGCCGGGCAGATGACCATGTGCGCGTTGAAGGCAGCCTCTTCGTCGGGCTGCAGGAGCCCATCCAGCGCGTCGGCCAGGAGAGTCTCCCACTCGCCGCAGGCCGGTGAACTCGGGATGTTTGTGTATTCTGCCATGACTACATCACCTCCCGTCTATTACGTTCCAGAAGCCGCGCAAGTTCCGCACGTCCTCTGCTGATGCGTGACTTGACCGTCCCTTCGGGAATGCCCAGCACCTGGGCAATCTCCTTGTAGTCCAAGTCCTGCAGATCTCTCAGAATCACAGCCTCACGCAACTCCACGGAAACGCGAGCTAAAGCTTCCTGCACCATTTTTGCCAGTTCCTTTTGTGCCGCTGACTCCAGCGGTGAAGGACCACTGGCCGTCAACCGGTCGACGGGCTTCAGTTCCTCAGCAGACTCCCAGCCATCATCCAAAGAGGAAGTGGAGCGCTGGTTGCGGGTTCGTCGGAAGTTATCTACCAGCAGATTGCGGGTCATGGTAGTAATCCAGACCTGCAGGCTGCCCCGGCTGGTATCGAAGCTGGCCAGGTTTGAGTAAATTTTCAGAAATACGTCTTGGGTGATGTCCTCGGCATCGGCCGGGTTGCCGGTAAAGCGGTAGCAAAGCCCATAGACGCGCCGATGGTGTGTGCGGACCAGTTCAGCCCATGCACTGGAATCACCACCCATACAGCGGCGAACCGTTTGGGACCAGTCAATCTCCAGAGGATTCACCTCCGAGTGCGGCCGGCTGGCGTCTGGAGCAATCATCTTGCCTCCCTTGACGTTGCCGGCGACAGGCGGTCTTGAGGCACCAATCTCCGGCGCTTCCATGGTACGCCGAGTCGACTTGGGCGGCGACGCCAATCCCATCATGCTCCAGCTTAATGTATCCACGCACTGCATAGTTCGGTAGTACGAAGGCTCTGAGCGGATGGTTCCACAAGGGGCCGCTTGGATTCTCACCCTTCCTGCGGATAATCGCCGCGGCGCGCGGAACTTTTTCCGTCTACAAGCATCAACAGGGATGCGGCCTGTGCGGATATGGCCCGGGAGAAATCATGCCCACTTCAGTTGGCCTACGCAGCGCCTTGCTTTGCTGCGCGCTCGCGTTTTCTCTTTGCACTGTGCGCCTTGGAGCCACGCAAGGCCCCATTCCCGCAGCCGCCAGCGACGATGCACTGGCCAAGACGCACGGAAGGCAAACAGCGGTTTTTGCCGGGGGCTGCTTTTGGGGCACGCAATCTGTCTTTGAGCGCATAAAAGGCGTGCTTGCAACCACTGCCGGCTATGCCGGGGGCTCGGCTGCGACCGCGACCTATCCGCAGGTGATCCAGGAGAATACCGGCCATGCGGAATCGGTGCGGGTGGTCTACGATCCGGCAAAGATCACCTATGGTCAACTCCTGCGAATTTTCTTCTCGGTGGCCCACGATCCCACGCAGCTTAACCGGCAGGGGCCGGACGTGGGTTCCTCTTACCGCTCCGCCATCTTTTATCTCAACGACGACCAGCGCAGACTCAGCCAAGCCTATATCGTTCAACTTGAAGCGGCTGCGGTCTTTTCAAGGCCCATCGTCACCCAGGTTGTGCCACTGAAAGAGTTTTACCCTGCCGAGGCCTACCATCAAGATTATGCGCTTCACAATCCCGGCAACCCCTATATCCTGATCTGCGATCGCCCCAAGATCGAGGCGCTCAAGAGTCAGTTTCCCGGGCTTTTCAAGGAATATACCGGCAAGTGACCTGTTGGGCAGATGCCGAGCAAGCGCTCAGTGCGATGAATATGCGGGCGGATTGCATGCTGACGGCTTTTTACGCTGCACTTAACCTCGTATTCTAGACCTGGACATGGGAGCTGGCACTTTGACTTGATGTCCTGGCGCAACGGAGTACGGAGAAGCCTGATGCATAGACTGGAGATGGCGGCGGAAACCGCCGAACTGCTTACTGAAATCCGCGGCGCGGCTGGAGTTGCGTCCTCGCTGGAGACGCTGCAAGAGCAAATTGTTGCGGCCATTGCGCGGCGCCTGACGCACTTCCACTGGACCGGCTTCTATATGCTCGACCCCAACGACCCGGAAACGCTGGTTCTGGGAGCTTTTGCCGGCGAACCGACCCCCCATGTGCGCATCCCTGTGAGCCAGGGGATTTGCGGCGCGGCTGCTGCCTCCGGGCAGACCGTGGTGGTGGACGACGTGAACCAGGATCCGCGTTATCTTTCCTGCTCGATCAAGACCAAGTCGGAGATTGTGGTGCCCATCTATGCGCACGGCAGCGTAATTGGCGAAATCGACATCGACAGCCACGCGCCGGCAGCATTCAAAGAGATTGACCGTTCATTTCTTGAGGAAACGGCCCGCATTGTGGGGGCCTGGGTCGAAGGCCACGCCCACGGCTAGCTCGCTGGCGCTCTCAGGCTCGATGTAGAAATCCAGGGCAGCTCCGATCCCCGTGAGCTGTCGTTCTTGCCCGCCTGCGAATCCCGACAAGATACGACCACTCCCAGACACGAATCGAGAAGACACCCGCGACGCCAGGTTGTACTGTGATCGGCGAGATTCCGCAGCATGTGAATGGGTGCTGTATTGTTTGCGCTGGCGATTGCGAAGGAGGCGCTGCTGGAGCGCGAGAACCAGCTCAAAGCAGTTGAAACATGGACGGGAGAAATTATCGCCAGCCCCGCCTGCCCCGATTGGCTGAAACAAGGCGGCCTGAATGAGCTTTACTACAGCGTCTTCGGCTCCTTCTGGGAGAACGGATGCATCACCAAGACGAAGAAATTCGGCAACCTGCCAGAACAGCACCTGGAATTTTTGATGGAGAGCCTGGAGTATCGCGATGCCGAGGCGCTGGATGTGAGCCACCACTATTGCCGCACCAACCGCGACTTGTGGCCGCGGATTGAGCGCGACATTCTGCTGGTCTTTGCCGATTTCATCATGGACACGCCGGACGGCGGCGCGCCTCATAACATTGGGTCACCGGACCTGGACACTGGAAGACCCTGCGATGTGGCGGGCCTTGATGTATCCACGCGTGAGGGCGATCTGGGAGCTGCTGATGGAGGTCAACGATCCGTATACGAATCCGGCTGTGAAGGGTGTGGACAACATAGCCGTTGACCTGCGCGGGATGCCGGAGTAGAGAATGCCCCAGGTCACGATCGGTAGGCCTGGGGCATCGGAAATCTCGAAGCCCTAATACCGCTGCAGGAACTCGGGTTCGACGGGGTTCTCAAAGAGCGATGCGTCTCGGGTGACGATCGTCAGTCCCGAGGGCGTAACGAAGTAGCGGCGCTTGTCTTCTACGGGGTCAAAACCAATGACGGTGCCTTCGGGAATGTGCACGTCGCGATCGATAATGGCCCTGCGGATGCGGCAGTGGCGGCCGATGTTGACGTGCGAAAAGATGATGCTGGCGTCCACGTCGGAGTAAGAGTTGACGCGCACGTCCTGCGAGACCACGGAGTTGGAGACCGATGCGCCGGAGATGATGACGCCTGCGGTGATGACCGAGTTGATGGCCATGCCGCTTCTACCCGGCTCACCGAATACGAATTTCGCCGGCGGGTATTGGCGTACGCGGGTGCGGATAGGCCAGCCCTTGTCATAGAGGTTAAAGGTAGGCGAAACCGAACAGAGATCCATGTTGGCGTCGTAGTAGGCGTCAAGAGTGCCTACGTCGCGCCAGTAGAGAGCCTGCTGCTTGTTCTCGTCCACAAAGCTATAGGCCATCATCTTTCTTTTACCCAGCAGGTTGGGCAAGATATTGTGGCCAAAGTCGTGCTTGGAATCCGGATCTTCGGCGTCGGCGATGAGCGCCTTCAACAGAACCTCGGTACTGAAGATGTAAATCCCCATTGAGGCATCGACAGAGTTGGGATTGAAGGGCGAGCGGATGCTGGTGGAAGCCGGCTTCTCCTGGAAACCGAGAACCTCGCCTGTCTGGCCCACCTCAACCACACCAAAACGAGAGACCTCTTCGGGCGGAATCGGGAGCGTGGCCAAGGTTACGTCGGCGTTGGTCTCCTTGTGGTGCTCCATCATCCGGCTGTAGTCCATTTTGTAGATGTGGTCGCCAGAGAGGATGATGATGTACTTGGGCTGCTCGCTGCCGATGGAGTAGATATTCTGGTAGACGGCATCGGCGGTGCCCATGTACCAGTTGGTTCCGGTGCGCTGCATGGGCGGCATCAGCTCAAAAAACTCGCCCAGTTCCTGGGCCACAATCCCCGTCCAGCCTTCACGAATGTGGCGATTGAGCGAGAGGGCCTTGTATTGCGTGAGAATGAAGACCTTGCGCAGTCCGGAGTTGATGCAGTTGGAGAGCGTGATATCAATGATGCGGTAGTGTCCGCCAAAGGGCACAGCAGGTTTGGCGCGATCACGGGTCAGCGGAAAAAGCCGTTCTCCAGCGCCGCCCGCAAGCAATACTCCAAGTGTGTCTCTCATATCCATAGGACCCACCCTTAATGCTATCTCAGTCAGGAATCAGATTGCCGCGCTGGGAGTGCCGCTATCTAGTACTTCATATTCCCCGGTGGCATCTCAGCGCATGTGCTGCCGAACGGTGGAGGATACCACACGGAGATGAAACTGGCATCCCAGACCGAACCGATTGTGGGACAAAAAAGATTGATGGCAAACCAGAGTGTCCAGATAGAATGCGCTAAGAGTCTGGCTGGCACGAACAAGTGAATTAGCGGCTAAACAGGGCATGCTCTTTGCGGACACGCTAACTGTCAGGCCTGCTCCTTGAAAATTGCGATCAAACAAGAATGCCCAGCCGATGAGGTGGAACCGGCTGGGCATTTGCACTCCGATGAAAAGTAAGAGAAGAGGCCCGCCTGACAAACAAGCCTGATGTGGAAGACGTCTCTATCGTTTGGACTTGAACTTGTACTCCATCCCGACGGAAATGGCGAAGTTCCAGTAGGGGTAGTTGGCCTGGTTTCCGTAGTTGATGCCGTAGCGAGTATAGATGGCGTCGGGTGTGATGCGGAAAACCCAGCGCGGCGTGCGGTTCAGGTCAATGTGGCCGCCTAAAACTGCGGCCGGAGTAACCTGATTATTGAAGAACTCAACCGTCTCTGGAGAGTACCCTTGCAGGTCGCTCTCAAAGTTACCGTATGCGCCGCCGAAGAGTGCATGGGCAATGAGCGCGCCGTGCTTGTTGTGCGGTCCGAGCCATTCCGGGCCGGCGGCAAAGACATATTGGCTAACGCGCGGCCCCATGATGTTGAGGTCGTTTACGCCAGCACCGCTGGTTCCGATATAGCCGCGACCAGTTCCCTCCAGCGCCCAGCGCTTGCTGAACCAGTAGGAGGCGGTGAGATCAAGTCCGCCGAGGTTGGAGCCTTCCTGCAAAGGGGGCGGCCCAGCCTTGATGTGGGCATACGCCGCGCCTAAGGAGATGTCGAAGCGGTTGTCATAGCGCACATTGGCCAGAGGATCGCCGGGGGTGTAGGTACCATTGCCGGCGGTCTGGGCAGCGGTACTCTGAGCCTGGATGTGATTACCAGGACAGAGAGCCAGAGCGGCTACAGCAACAAGAGGGGCGAAAAAGCTTACATGGTGGCGCATCACCAATCAGCTTACAGGACCATGCCGATGGGGGACAATGCGGATGCGGCTCAAATTTTTACGGATCAAGGCTCGCAGCGCTCGTTTTGGCGGGTCCACGCAAGATATTGAACGGTATTGAGTGTCTCGACGATGCCAACTGCGGTTGTATAAGTAGCCGACTGCGGCGATAGCGGAGGGGCGGGATGGGTTCGCCACTCCAGCGGCAGGCGGCTGAAGATGAGCCCGGCGCGGGGCAGATGACTGATGCTGCAAACCACCTCGGCCGAGCGCCAGCCATGCGCTTTCATGATGCGTACTGAGTAGCAGGCGTTCTGAATTGTGTCTTTGGCCTTGGGTTCAATAAAGATGGCAGAGTTTGGAATACCCTGGGCGTGGGCCGTATGCGCCATCACCTCCGCTTCCACAAAGCCGTTGTGGGCCGCTCCCCCAGTGAGAATCAGGCGCGGGGCTACTCCTCTCTCATACTCGCGCACGCCCTCATCGACGCGGGCCAACTGCGTGGGCGAAGGGTTGCCATCTTGGTCGGCCGGATATCCGAGAACAATAATGGCGTCAAAACGGGTGAGCGAGGTATTTGAAGCAGGCGCGAGCCTGCGAGCGGCGGATCCCCAGGCGGCCAGAGCCACAACCAGTAGGAAAGCGGCGAGGACCAGCCAGCCTTGCCAGCCCAGACGTAGCTGCCTGCGGGGTTCTGCGCGATGGCTGAGCCTGCGGGAGGGCGTTTGCCGGGAACTCCGATGATTGGTCAAGAAAATCTCCAGGCTCCACTGTAACGCGCAGGCAGCGGGAACGGATAAAAGCCGCGCAGGCGCTTGCGACGCGTCAATCAGCCCAGCTTTAGCGGCTCACCCCAGGCGGAGAGCACGAACTCACTAAGATGCTTGCGCACGCGAGGTTCCGTCTCCCTGGCGATCAGTTGCACGTGGTTCAGTGCCGCGGGTTCGCCCTGGTAGCCGAGCGCGATGACTGCGCCGAGGAGGTAATCTTCAGGGATTTCCAAGACCTTGCGGGCTGCGGCCTGGTCAAAGCCAGCCATGGAGTGGGTGGCGAGGCCGAGCGACGCGGCTTGCAGACAGAGTGCGGCGGCCGCTGCGCCCAGGTCATAGAGCGCGTATGCGTTGGCGCTGCCATTGTGGGCAAATTGAGTACTCGCCACTCCCAGAATCAGCACCGGCGCGGAGCCTGCCCATCCTTGGTTAAAGCCGATAAGGCTTGAAAATATCTTCTTATGCGTCTCAGAGCCGCGCTTTCCGACCAGAAATCGCCAAGGCTGTTCATTGCTGGAAGATGCGGACCAGCGAGCGGCCTCAAAGATCTTGGCCAAGTCAGCAAGGCTCACGTTGCGGTCAGCAAATGAGCGCGGGCTCCAGCGGCTGAGCACAGCGGGCAATACACCCTCGACTGGCGGGGCCTGCTTCAACTTGTGAACTTCAAGGGCGGATAGCGTCATGGGAAGAAGCTCCTTCAAGGCTTCAAATGCACCTCTTTGATTAAGCAGCAGGGCGAAGGATTCCCGGTTCAGAGAAAAATGCTGTTGCAACGATATTCCCTGGAGCCGTAGCCACAGAATAGTCGGCAGCGCTGTCTTAGTTATGTTGTATTCCAAGACCCATTACTGGAGAGAAGATGCGCACCCAGTCTGCGTCCACCAGCAATCGAAGGCCGCCAGAGATCGCTCGCACTGTATGCGGTGGCGCTCCTTCTTGTCGCGAACCTTCTTGCGCAGCTCTTCTTCAAGCGGCTCCAGCAGATCGAATGTGACGTTGGCGGGTTGAAAGTCCTTGGGATCGGCGTGGGTGATGTAGTGGACCAGCGAACCGAGGGCGGAGGCGCGGGGCGCAGGTATGGGTTCTTGGCCATGCGCCAGCGCGGCAGCATAGATGCCGGCGAGCAGGCCGGTGGCGATGGATTCAGTGTAGCCTTCAACGCCGGAGAGTTGCCCGGCAAAGAGGAGGCGCCTGGGCTCTTGCGTCTTGAGGCGTAGAGTCTCGTCCAGCAGCAGTGGCGCTTGAATGTAGGTGTTGCGATGGATCTGTCCATAGCGCAGAAAACGCGCGTTCTCAAGGCCGGGAATGAGGCGCAGCACGCGGGCCTGTTCGCCGAACTTGAGGTGGTTTTGAAAACCTACCAGGTTGTAGCTGTCAGCGCGCAGGTTTTCCTTGCGCAGTTGTACCACGGCCCAGGGCGTTTTGCCAGTGCGCGGATCGCGCAGGCCCACGGGCTTCATGGGACCAAAGCGAAGGGTGTCGCGGCCGCGGCGGGCCAGTACCTCAATGGGCAGGCAGCCCTCAAAATAATCCAGCTTCTCCCAGTCTTTGGCCTCGGCGGCTTCAGCGGCCAGCAGCGCATCGAGGAAGCGGTCAAACTCCTCGCGGTCCATGGGGCAGTTGATATAGTCGGCGGTGCCCTTGTCCCAGCGAGCAGCAAAATAGACCCGCTCCATGTCAATGGAATCGGCATCGACAATGGGCGAGATGGAGTCGTAGAAGGCCAAGCGTCCGGAGCCGGTGATGCGCTCGATCTCCGCGCTCAGCGCATCGGAGGTCAAGGGGCCAGTGGCCAGGATCGTCAGGCCATCGGCTGTATCAAGGCTTGTGACTTCTTCACGGAAGACGCGAATCAGCGGCTGAGCGGCGATGGCCTCGCTAATAAGCCGCGAAAATTCGACGCGATCCACGGCCAGCGCGTGGCCGGCGGGAACGGCAGTCTGGTCGGCGATGCGAAGGAGGGCGGAGCCGGCGCGGCGCATCTCCTGCTTGAGCAGCCAGGGCGCCGTATTGGGTGACTCGCTTTTAAGCGAGTTGGAGCAGACCAGCTCGCCAAAATCTGTAGTCTGGTGGGCGGGCGTCAGGCACGGCTTGCCGTCTACCATGGTGCGCATCTCGTAAAGGTCCACCTGGCAACCGAGGCGGGCCACGGTCAACGCGGCCTCAGGGCCTGCCAATCCGCCGCCAATGACGCGAATCTTCACTGAGCTGCCTCCGTGGAGGTTCCCGGAGCAGCGGAGTCCGAGCTTCCCGCCAGTTGGAGCAGCGCCGGACCGGAGACGCGGACATTGCGCCATTCATCGAGAAATTCAGCACCCATGACGCGATAAAAGTCGATCGCCGGAGTGTTCCAGTCCAGAACCTCCCACTGCAGGCGCGGGCAGCCGTTTTCAACGGCGATAGCGGCCACGCGCTGGAGCAGCGCCTTGCCAATTCCGAGGCCGCGAAACTCGGGATATACGAAGATGTCCTCCAGGTAGAGCCCAGGGCGGCCCATCCAAGTGGAGTAGTTGAAGAAGTAGAGGGCAAAGCCGGCGGGCTGGCTGTCGCGCTCAGCTAGCAAGCAGAAATAGAAGGGGGTGGGTCCGAATCCGTCGTGGAGCAGACCAGCTTCGGTAGCCGTCACGGCATCCGGTTCGCGTTCATAGGCGGCAAGGGCGCGAATGAAAGCCAGAATTTGCGGAACATCCGCGGGGGTCGCGGGACGAATCGTGGTTGCCATCCCCTACATTTTAGGGCTTGAGGCTTCTAAAGATGCTCTCAGGTGTGATCTATGCCACAAGCAATAGACTCTCAGTTCCTCTACGCTGAGGAAACAAACAGGTCAGGCAAGGCAAACCAGCGATTCCCGAAGGCAAAGAGATGCAAACTACAGCCTGGTAATCGTACACTTAATAGAACATTGGAACATTCTGTGAGCAGGGTTCCGGGTATACCCGGCTATGGGCTATTGTGTTGAGTAGCTGATTGGATTTAACTTTGGTGGTGCGTATGGGAGAATTCGCGAACAGGGTTCTGTGCCGCGACCGCTGCCCGGTCACAAATGCAAACAGCCTCCGGAGCCACAAGCGCGATAACGATTGTTGTAGAATCCCTGGCACACGGCTGCGAGGGCACATTCAGTTTGGGTAAACGCCGTACAAGCTCACCGCTGCGTGGGCCGGCAAATTTGACTTTATTGAGCTCGCGGGCAGCCTCGTTCGCGCCGCTCCCAAGGAGAAGAACATGAAACGCAATATTTCACTCTGGCTGGGCCTGCTGGCGTTTGCCCTGTTGCCGGCGCTTGCGCAGCAACCTTCTGTACTCATGGGTAAGATTCACGGCAATGTGACCAATCCGACAGGGATGCCCGCAACGGTGGGAACGGTGAGCCTCTCTACCGACGGTGGTCATACCTCGAAATTCACCTTCAAGGTCTCCCCCACCGGGGAGTATGAAGGCGAGGCGACTCCAGGCACATACACAGTCATCTACCGTCAACCGAATACGCCGCCCGACCAAATGGTTGACTCCTTCGACGGCGTGAAGGTTGTCGCCGGACAGGACGTGGTTCAGGACATCGATATGTCCCGCAAGGCATTTCTCGACTTGCTTACTCCAGAAGAGAGAAAAGCCATAGAAGAGGCCAAGAAGAGAAACGCCGATGTCATGAAGACCAACGAGGTCATCAAGGCTATCAACGGCGATCTTCAGACCGCGGCCAAGGATCTTCAGGAAATTAACAACGCAACGGCGTCTGTGACCCAGGAGCTTGGCGCTTCGGCATCCCATCAGGACATCGAAGCCAAGGTTGGCGAGCTCAAGACCGCGAAGTATACAGAGATCGAAACCCTGATGCTGAAGGATACGGCGGCCAAGCCGGATGCTTCAGTTCTTTGGGTTCAGTTGGGGCAGGCGCAGGTGGGACTGAAAAAGTACGACGATGCGGAAGCCAGCTACAAGAAAGTCCTTGAGTTGGATGCAGCGTCGAAAAAGCCCAATTTTCAAGTACAGGGAGCAGCCAACGCCGGATTGGGCACGATTTATGCGCTCACGGGTAAGATTCCCGAGGCGCAAGCCGCCTATGATGCGGCCGCAAAAGCCAATCCTCCGCAGGCTGGCGTCTATCTGACGAATGAAGCTGTGATCTTCTCCCAGCCGACGTCAAATAACCCGGATGCCCAGGTGGCGGCCGCCGACAAGGCCATCTTGGCCAATCCGGATGAAGCTCTCGCCTACTACCTCAAAGGAAACGGCCTGGTCTCAAAGACCACGATGGACCCCACAACGCAGAAGCTGGTTCCGCCTCCTGGATGCATGGAAGCTTACCAGAAGTATCTGCAACTGGCTCCCGACGGACCCTATGCCGGTGAAGTCAAGAACATTCTGGCCGGCTTTGGACAAAAAATCGACACCACATACAAGGCTCCAAAGGCTGAAAAGAAGAAGAGGTAGTCAAAGCATCTGTTTTCTTTCAGCAGGGCGTTCCTGGCAACGGGAACGCCCTTCGCGTTTTCAGTCTGCATAAGCGCAATTTCAAAGGTTGTCCCCACGCTCTACAATCCATTCCATGGCTTCTCTTCTGCCCAGTTACGACGAGGCTGCTGCGCAGGTGGCTGCATATGCTGCTCAATTGGGGCTCAACTGGCCCAGTGAAGAACGCGTCGAGCTTGGCCTTTCGGCTGGCCGAGTGCTAGCCCGAGGCTTGCGTGCCGACTTCGATCAACCGCCCTTTGCGCGATCGACCCGCGATGGCTATGCCTGTCGCGCCAGAGAAGCAAACGGACACCGTGGGCTCGCGATTGCAGGCTCCACTCATGCCGGAGAGGCTCCAGCGGGGCCTTTGCGCCCAGGTGCGGCATGGGAGATTATGACTGGCGCTCCGGTTCCGGCTGGCGCCGATGCGGTGATAATGCTGGAGCATGTGGAGGCGGTCGATGGGCAAGTGAGGTTGCTGGCGCAACGGACCGTGAAGCCGGGCGAGAATATTGTGGCGCGAGGCGCGCAGGCTCGACAGGGAGATGAGCTGCTCCCAGCCGGGAGCGCTATGGGGCCTGCACAGATTGCTCTTGCAGCTGCCTGCGGCTGCGATCCTCTGAATGTTTTTTTGCGGCCTAGGGTGGCAATTCTCGCCACTGGGGATGAAGTTGTGCCGGTGGAGGCCACGCCTGGCCCCGGCCAAATTCGCAACTCGAACGGTCCGATGCTGGCCGCGATGGTGGCGGCCGCCGGTGGAGAGCCGTGGCTGTTGCCTACCGCTGCCGATGAGGCTCGCGCACTGGACGACGCGTTAGAGAAGGCCGCTGAGTCCGACCTGCTGGTGATTACCGGCGGCGTTTCTGCCGGCAAGTTCGACCTGGTTGAACCGGCCCTGGCGCGCGCCGGGGGCCGCTTCCACTTCACCGGCGTGCGCATCCAACCCGGCAAACCTGCGGTCTTTGGGGAGATGCCGAAGAGACTCAGGTCTGTCGAGAAGAAGTCCGGTAGGGAACTCAGCTTGCCGTTTTTCGGACTTCCAGGGAATCCCGTTTCCTCGGCTGTTACTTTTTTGCTATTCGCTGCTCCGGTGCTGGCCGCTTTGGCAGGGAACCGGGAGCGGCATCCGCGATTCGCTCTGGCGCGTCTGTCGCCGCCAGTCGACCGGCACGCCAAGACTGGTCTTACTCGCTTTTTACCGGCTTGTTGCACTTTCAACGCAGTCGGCGATTCGTTGCCGGAAGTGGCCTTTGTACCTTGGCATGGATCAGGGGATCTGGCCGCACTGAGCCGTTCCAATTGCTTTCTGGTGGTGCCGGAAGAAGTCCAAACCCTAGAGTCCGGAGACGTCGTACGCATTCTGCTTTTTTAAGGAGTCCGGATGGCCAGGAATTCGCAGCTCTCGCATTTCGATGAGTCCGGTGAGGCCAGCATGGTGGATGTAAGCGCCAAAGAGCCCACCCGGCGCACTGCCACCGCATCGGCCTTTGTCGAGCTATCGGTAGCCGTGCTCGCGGCTTTGCCCGCCAACCCCAAAGGCAATCCGCTGGAGGTGGCTCGGATAGCGGGCATACAGGCGGCCAAGCGCACCGCTGATTTGATTCCCATGTGCCACCCGCTGCCGCTCACCCATGTGGACGTGCAGGCGGAGATAGTCGCCGGAGGGGTACTCTTTACCGCGACAACCGCCACCGTGGGCCGCACCGGCGTGGAGATGGAGGCGTTGACCGCCGCGGCGGTTGCCGCGCTGACCGTCTACGACATGACCAAGGCACTGGACAAGGCGATCGTCATCCGCAATGTCCAGCTCGAAGCCAAATCCGGCGGCAAGAGCGGGGATTTCCGCAGAGAAGGCGGTCGCGCTTGAGTTGCCACAGAAGTTAGAAGCGCTGCTCTACCTGGGCGGCTCCGGCTTGGTCTCAGCAGGCGGCGGATGCGGGCCGTCGTCCGGTGGAATCACGTATGGCTCCGGGTCCAGATGGCCGCGATGGCAGGTGCCGCAAGTGACAACAGGCGCCGGCGCGCCGGCCTTGGTTGGGACCATGCTCACATAATTCGCGTTGATCTCCTGCGTCATGGTGTACATCAGGCGGGCTGTGGACTTCTCCGGCTTGGAATCGTCTGGGAATTTGAGCCGCGGCCGACCGTTGGGAGCGATGTTGTTGGGGTCGGCTGTATGGCAAGTGCCGCAGTGAGTGCCGAGCGATCCCTCCCATTTTTCCATGATCTCGCGAACCTGTTCTCCGGTCAGGTTTTTGGGCAGCACCTTCAGGTTGGTGGGAACAGGAAAGGTCCGATGCGGAGGCGGCGGAGCGGCCGCCGGAGGCTGAGGGGAGTTCGGGGCCTGGGCAACGGTTGTGATGGCGAAGACTGCTGAAAGGATGAGCACAGTCGCGACGGCGAACAGGGAAGGGGAAGAACTCTTCATAATTGACACTCCTGGGGAACCTGGGATTGATTTGCCAATGTGCATATTTTATGTAAATGAGGTTTAATTTTCGCTGAAGTCTACAATTCTATTGGATTCAGATCACCCTGATTCCGGGGCTAAAGAATTTTCGGAATTGGTGTAGACCGAAAGCACACACTCAAGTGGCTTTTTCCTCAACCGGGGCCCCCAGCGACAGGACTTCGTCGATGGGGTGGAAGTAAAAGCCACCTTCCGCGGCTCTCAAAAAAGTCTACGTATGTTCTGAAAATTCTCTAATCAGGCTGCGGTAAAAGACTGGAATTCGAGTCTTGACGGCAAGTAACATTCGCAGACACTCAAGCCCCCTTGAGGGCTGAGTTCTTTCAAACCGTCCACTACAGGAATATACAGCCCACTACTCCAGGCGATAAGATTGCTGCTTCAGCCGGAGCAACCGCGCGCGCACTTTCGAGCATTGCGGCACAACCTCCAGTTCACTCGTCCATTCAAGAGGTTTGCTATGAAATCTTTTTCTATTGGCCTGTCTGTACGCGCTCTCGCTCTCGCGTCGTCCAGCTTTTTTGTATTTGCCGGAAGTTCCGCAATCTTTGCTGCCACCGCCCCTTCGCTCGCATCTGCGCCCATCGTACTCACTGGCGCAGATCGCCGGCCGGCTCTCTCGCTCGACGGGCAGTGGGCCTCCATCATCGATCCTTACTTCTCCGGCCTCTTCAGCTTCCATCATGAAGAGAAGGCAAACGGATGGTTTCTCAATCGCAAGGCACAACCCGGCGACGCATTCCCCACCGAGTACAACTTTGCCACTGCGCCTAAGCTTAAGGTGCCTGCGGACTGGAATACGCAGCGCCCGTCCTTGCTCTACTACGAGGGGCCAATGTGGTACGAGCGCGATTTTAGCTACGAGCCTAAACAACACACCCATATCTTCCTCCATATTGGCGCGACCAACTATCGTTCCTTGTTTTGGGTCAACGGGCAAAAAGTCTGTGAGCACGAAGGCGGCTTTACCAGCTTCAATTGCGACGTAACGGCAGCGGTTCACGCGGGCGCCAATTTTGTGGTTGCCGCGGTCGATAATACCCGTCTCGAAGACGGCGTCCCCGGCCTCGAAACCGATTGGTGGAACTATGGCGGCCTTACCCGTTCTGTCTCCCTAATCGAAGTTCCTGAAACCTTCATCGATCAATACGATCTGCACCTCGACCGCGGCGAAGGCTCTGTCATCGAGGGCTGGGTCCACGTAATGGATGGGCGTCCCGGCAGCAAAGTCGAAGTTGAAATTCCTGAGTTAGGAGTAAAGGCCTCTGCCGTCACTGATGCCAGCGGCCGCGCTGCAATTCGCTTTCCCGTAGACGGATTGGTGCGCTGGTCCCCTCAGACGCCCAAGCTCTACAAAGTCGTCGTACGCGCCGGCATGGATTCAATCAACGAACTCATGGGTTTCCGAACCATCGAGACGCGCGGTACTGAGATCCTCCTCAATGGCAAGCCTATCTTTCTGCGCGGCATCAGCATCCAGGGCGAAGCGCCCTATCGCACCGGCCGTGCCAACACCGTTCAGGACGCGGAGACGCTGCTCGGCTGGACAAAGGAACTGGGCGCTAACTACGTCCGGCTAGCGCACTATCCCCACGATGAATCCATGCTGCGCACTGCCGATCGCATGGGTCTGCTGGTGTGGTCTGAAAATCCTGTCTATTGGGCCCTCGACTTCGACAATCCCAAAGTACTCGCCAAGGCCGAGCAGCAGTTGGACGAGGAGATCGAAACCTCGCGCAATCATGCTTCCATCATTCTCTGGTCCATGGCTAATGAAACCCCCGATACCGAGGCTCGAACGAAATTCATTGAAACTCTTGCCGCGCGTGCGCGCGCGCTCGATTCATCGCGTCTCATTACTGCGGCGCTGCTGGTGCGCACCGATGGTCACACCAAGATACTCGACGATAGGCTTGGCAAGGCCCTCGATGTAGTTGGCGCAAACGAATATATCGGATGGTATGAGGGCAATCCTGCTTCCGCCGATGTAACTCACTGGCGCATCGACTACCAGAAGCCCTTGATCATGAGCGAATTTGGCGCCGCTGCAAAGGCCGGATTGCATGGCGGCAAAGACCAGCGCTGGACCGAGGAATTTCAAGCAAACGTATATCGCCACCAGCTTTCCATGCTCAACAGGATTCCGCAACTTAGAGGAATGAGCCCCTGGATACTGATGGATTTTCGCTCTCCGAACAGACCTCTGGCCGGCATTCAGGATGAATTCAACCGCAAGGGACTTATCTCCGATCAGGGCCGAAAAAAACTTGCATTCTTCGTTCTTCAAAAGGCTTATATAGACAAATCCGTTGGCAAACCGCAATAATGCGCTCTGCTTTTCATTTAGTAATCAAACGAAATTATCGGGGCTTTTTGCATATGCGGTTTTTTTGAGTTATGCTTTCACTTATGGCTACAGAATCAATTCTTGCTCAAATCGACGCGGAGATCGCAAGGCTCACGCAGGTTCGCTCCCTGCTGGCCGGTGCCGGCAAAGTCGCCCCCAAAGTAACTGAGCGCATAACCAAGAAAGCGCCTGCAAAATCAAAGACCAAGAAGCGCCGTGTGCTTAGCCCTGAGGCTCGGAAGCGCATTGCGGATGCCCAGCGCAAACGGTGGGCCGCACAAAAAGCCAAGTAGGAAGATATACTTCAATTCCGCTAGACTTCCCGGCTCTTCATAGCGATCAAGCTATGAATCGAAAGCGCAAATATATTGAAAAGTCCCGCGCATTCCGTTGCGGGACTTTTCTGTCTCATCGACGAAATATGAGCGATTTCGTCACAGGCGTGTTTGTTTCACTCAAATCCACTGGGCATTGGGCGGCATACCATTTGCCTTATGCACATTTCTCTCCGCCTGCTTCTCATCGCAGCTTCGGTAATTGAGTGCAAATAGTCTCAATTGTGCTAAGTGCCTCATTTACTACAATCGATTCATCATCTTAAGCGACTTGGGCGAAGTGAACTGCGAGTCGAAGGATCTGCTCTTCCCTCGATTTGTGTCAATCGCCCTAACTTCATGAAAGCAGAAAATTTGAGATTCACCACATTAGTTCAGCCCTGACATCACCAGCATATGCGGCTCGGTCATTTCTTCAATTGCCGAACGAATCCCCTCGCGACCCAGCCCAGAATCTTTCACTCCGCCAAAAGGCATCGGGTCCAGCCGCCAGCTTGGAGTATCGCCCACAATCAGCGCACCTACTTCGAGTTCGCGATAAGCCGTTAGTATGCGTCCGGCATCGCGTGTCAGCAGCCCGGCTTGTAACCCATAACGCGAGTGGTTGACATCGGCCAGAGCCTGTTCAAAGTCGTCATAAGGTTCAATCACCACCACCGGACCAAAGACCTCTTCATCGCGTATCTTCATGCCCGCCTTGGTTCCGGTCAGGATCGCCGGCGTCACCATCGATCCGCGACGCTCGCCGCCGGCTACCAGCTTGGCTCCGCCCTCCACTGCCTCCTTGATCCAGGCTTCCACGCGCTCGGCCTCGCTGAGCCGGATCAGCGGACCCATATCCGTGGCCTCATCGGCGGGATGGCCTGCCACCAGCTTGGCGGTATGTTCTACCACCTTCCACAAATAAGTCTGGAATACTGTGCGCTCCACAAATATGCGCTGCACGCTTACACAGGACTGGCCCGAATAGCCAAACGCCGCATGAGCCGTGCGCTGCGCAGCCTCGTCCAAGTCCGGCCAGTCGCCGTGTACGATGAGCGCGGCATTGCCGCCAAGCTCCAGCAGTACGCGTTTGCGCCCGGAGTGCGCCTTCAACTCCCAGCCTACTCTGGCCGAACCGGTAAAGCTCACCAGCTTGACGCGGTCTTCTTTTTCGGCCAGCCACGCTGTGTCGGCATTGCTCAGCGGCAGCACCGCAAGCGCCTCCGGCGGCCAGCCCGTTTTCAGAATCACTTCGCCTAGCGCCAGTGCCGTAAACGGTGTCTGTGGCGCCGGCTTCAAAATCAGCGGACAACCGGCGGCCAGGGCAGGCGCCACCTTGTGCGCCACTAGGTTCAGCGGAAAATTGAATGGCGTAACGGCCAGCACTGGCCCCACCGGGAAGCGCTGCACCAAACCCCAGCGGCCTTCGTTGCCTTCGGTCAGGTCCAGGGGAAGACTCTCGCCGCCCAGTCTCGCGGCTTCTTCCGCGGCCGTCTTGAAAGTCATTACGGCGCGATCCACCTCGGCACGCGCCAGTCGCACCGGCTTTCCCGCCTCGGCCACAATCAATTGCGCAAACCGTTCCTTCTGCTCAATCAGCGCCGCGGCCACATCCTCCAGAATTTCGCGGCGCTTCCAGCGAGGCAGCGCGCGAGTACGGCGCAGACTGGCCACTGCGTGGTTCACGGCCTGGCGCGCGTCCGCCCTGGTAGCAATGGTCACCCTTCCCACCAGCCCCTGGTCCCACGGCGAATGCACTTCAAGCGATTCGCCCTCGATCCACTCCTTGCCGCACATCAGAAATCCCGTTTGAGTACCCGGCCGCATCTTCATGGTTTTCGAGCTCCCGTTCCGTCTCTGTCCTAGATGTTACAGGGACAGGGTGCGAGCGGGACATGGAGAAGATAACTATGGCAGGTGACAGGTTCAAGATGAAACACAGTGTCCGTTTTGCCCCAGCCGACAGCCACTCGCACATTCCTTGCCTTTCTCCTGAACGAGTTAGTGCAGCCTGAACTTTCATTTCTGAACTTCTCAGTCAAGTCGTAAATCAGCTCACCCGCTGTGTTACGATTCGGCAATCATGCAAACTAAGAGTTTTAGCCTCCAAATCGCCCTTTTGAGCTTCTGCGGTTTTTGTGCCGGCGCCTTGCTCTCTACTCCCTTGCAAGCCCAATTCTGGGATAAGCTGACCAAGCCCCAGATCACCGTAAACCTAACCCATCCGCCGGGCCTGGGATTGAATATCAAGAAAATCGCATTCGGCCCTTCTCGCGGTCGATGCTCTGGAGAAATTCTGGATAGGCTTGCCGAAACACTGGTCTCCAACGGTGTCGAGGTCATGGATCAGCAGAGACTGCAAATGGCTCTTTCACTACAACATCTCAGCCTGGGCGGATATATGGACCGGCAAAGCGCCTTGCGCATGGGGAAACTGATTGGTCCGGGTGCTCTGGTTTTCGTCAGGATCTCGCGGTGCGACATTGAGCAGAAGCGCGATTACTCCGACGCCAAGAACTTCAAGGGGGAAGTGGTCCGCACCAATTTTGCCATCGTCGACATGCATATTCGAGGCTCCTTGCAAACCATCGATCTGGCCACGGGTAGAATCTTTTCTGCCAGCCCGATCGTTGAGGATACAGAACTCACTAACCAGTCCACCAAGGGCAGGCCGGATTTCCCGTCGGAACATGCGGTGCGCGACGACGCCATTGGGCGTGCGGCCTACGACGCTTCCACCATGTTTATCAATTGGACTGAGCAGAAGCAGCTTTACTTTTACAACGATAAGGACTGCAATCTGAATCTTGCCTTTGCATTGCTAAAGGCTAATGACCTGGACGGCACCGTTCGCCAGTCAGAAGAGAACATTGTTGCCTGCAAGACATGGCCCAAAGTCAAAGACAGCAACATGGCCCATGCTTATTACAATGCCGGCCTTGCGTACCTGCTCGTCAACGAGAACCAGAGGGCAATGCACTATCTCGCCGAAGCGGAAAAACTGAAGGGTGGAGATATCGTAAGGAATACGATTGCTCAAGCTGAAAAGTCGGCTCAGCTTCAAGCTGAAATGCAGAGCGTGGCTGATCGAACTGAGGAGTTTGAGAATTCGCAGGCGGGCGCGAACGCAGCAGAAATTCCCGCGCCAGACAATGCCACCGCTGTCGGCGGGTCAAACGCTTCAACGGATTCGGCGGAGGAGCGATTGAAGAAGCTGGACAGCTTATACAAGAAGGGCCTCATTAACCAGCAAGAGTACGAAGCCAAAAAGAAGGAGATACTGAAAGCTCTTTGAGCTTGGCTGATAGCGCAGTGCGCTGATAGCCTGCCGGGATCGCGCAACACGGCTATATCACTACCTTTGACTGGGCACAGGCATGCGAATCTCAATCCGCATGGCAGTTCCGGCACGATAAACTGGTTCCCTATGATTCACAACGGCAAAAGCCGCAAACTTCCCTTCGACCCTGACGAAGCACTGGCGCATCTGCGCGCCAGTGACGCCAAACTAAGCGCTTTGATTGAACACGCCGGTCCGTTCACGCTGCGGCTCGACCCCTCGCCCTCGCCCTTCGAGTCGTTACTGGAGTCCATTCTCTATCAGCAATTGCATGGCAAGGCAGCGGCCACTATCCATCGCCGCGTTCGCGAGTACTTCGGCGGCGATCCCACACCCCAGCTCCTGCTTGATACGCCCGACGAACCGCTCCGCTCCGCCGGCGTCTCCGGCAACAAGATCAAGGCCCTCCGCGACCTGGCTGCCCGCACACTCGACGGCACCGTTCCCACCCACGCAGCCATTCGTAAAATGTCTGACGCTGAAATACTGGAGCGCCTCACTGCGGTGCGCGGCGTCGGCCCATGGACGGTGGAAATGCTGCTCATCTTCCGCATGGGACGGCCTGACGTGCTGCCGGCCTCCGACTACGGGGTGCGCAAGGGCTTTGCATTAACCTTCTTGCGTTTGCCCAAAACCCGCCCGCTCGAGGCCGCCGACCTGCCCAAGCCCGAAGTGCTTCTCAAAAGAGGAAAGCGCTGGGCGCCATTCCGCTCCGTGGCCAGTTGGTACCTGTGGCGGGCCTGCGACCTGGCAAAAGCCGTGCCTCCCTCCGGTCGCTCCAGCCTACAATAATCAAGTGCTGCTTCTAGCTACTGTGGTGGTCCGCATAAGCGTCAATTCGGGAGCGCGGAGGCATTCTTGAAGGTCTCTGTGGATGCCGTTGATAGCTAGAGGCTGATAGCTGGAAGCTAGGAGCTTTTTTTCATGGCCGCAACCAAACGCTTTGTCTGCATTCATGGGCACTTTTACCAACCCCCGCGCGAGAACCCCTGGCTGGAGACGGTCGAGACGCAGGATGGAGCCGCGCCCTACCACGACTGGAACGAGCGCATCTGCGCAGAGTGCTACGCAACCAACGGCGCGGCCCGCATCGTCAATATCAAGAATCAGATCACCCGCATCATCAACAACTACGCACGCATCAGCTTCAACTTTGGCCCCACCCTGCTCAGTTGGCTCAAGGAGAACGCGCCTCGTACTTACCGCATGATTCTGGAGGGTGAGCGCCGCAGCCGAAAGTCCTATCGCGGCCACAGCTCGGCTATGGCCCAAGTTTACAACCACATTATTATGCCCCTGGCCAACCGGCGAGACCGCATCACACAGATCCGCTGGGGCATTGCCGACTACCAACAGCACTACGGTGAGCTGCCGGAAGGGATGTGGCTTGCGGAAACCGCCGTAGACTCCGATTCGCTGGAGCTGATGGCCCAGAACGGCATCAAGTTCACGCTACTCGCGCCGCACCAGTGCAAGCGCATCCGCCAGCTCAAAGAAGGCGCCGGCTGGTCTGACACTCCCAACCTCTCAGTCGATACGACCCACCCTTATCTGGTCCGCTTCAGTTCCGGAGTTTCCATTGCCGTCTTTTTTTACGATGGCCCCGCTTCCCGCGCCATCGCCTTTGAGGGTCTGCTGAACTCAGGCGAAAACTTTGCCGCGCGCCTCAAAGCCGGCTTCATAGATAACCAGCAGCCTCAACTCACCCATGTTGCCACGGACGGCGAGTCCTACGGGCACCATCACCAGCACGGAGAAATGGCGCTAGCCTATGCCCTGCGTCTGCTGGAAGAAGACAAAACAGTCAAGCTCACAAACTACGGCAGCTTCCTGGCCCAGTTTCCGCCTGAGTACGAGTGCGAAATTGTCGAGAACACCTCCTGGAGCTGCGTCCATGGGGTGGAGCGCTGGCGCTCAAACTGCGGATGTAATGGCGGCAAGCCCGGCTACAACCAGGCCTGGCGCGCACCCCTGAGGCAGGCATTCGACGAACTGCGCGACGCCGTCATCCCGCTCACTCAGCAGGAGGGCGATAAGCTCTTTACCGATGTCTGGGCCGCCCGCGACGGCTATATCCAGGTCATACTCAACCGCGAAGCAGAATCCATGGAGCGCTTCTTCGCCCAGTACCAGAGCCATCCGCTCAGCGAGCCAGAGCGCGAGCGGGCCATGGAGCTGATGGAGCTGCAGCGTCACACCCAGCTCATGTACACCAGTTGCGGCTGGTTCTTTGACGACATCTCTGGCATTGAGACCGTGCAGATCATCGCTTACGCCGCTCGAGTGCTGCAACTGGCGCAAGAGCTCTTCGACGGCCAGGCTGATTCTCTCGAACCTGCGTTTCTGGCCCGTCTGGCTGAGGCCCATTCCAATGTGGCCAGCGCCGGCGATGGCGCCCGCATCTTCAAGGAGCAGGTGCTTCGCATGGAACTGGGGCTGGAACAGGTGGCGGCCCACTACGCCATCAGCAGCGTATTCTCCTCCTTTGCCGAGGAGACTGACCTCTTCTGCTACCACGTTCGCCGCTTGTCTTATGACATTTATACCTCCGGCCGAGGGCGTCTTGCCATGGGCCGCGCACGCATTGCCAGCGCCATTACCGGCCAACACCAGTGTTATTCCTTTGCCGTCCTGCACTTCGGCGATCAGAACATTACCGCCGCTGTCAAGGCTTACCAGGACTCCGACGCGGACGCTTTTGAGGCCTTTGCCGCCGAGGCAGCGGAGTATGTGCAGCGCGCCCTTTTCCCGGATGTAATTCGCCTCCTCGACCGCTACTATGGCCGCGCTGATTACTCCCTCACCTCGCTCTTTACAGACGAGCAGCGCCGCATTGTGCAGCTCATTCTCAACTCCACGTTGTGGGATATAGAAAGCTCGCTCACTACCATTTATGAGGATCACGCCAGCCTATTGCACTATCTCTCCCAGGCTGGACTGCCCAAGCCGCCCGCGCTTACCCTGGCCGCAGGCTTTGCCATCAATGCCGGGCTGCGCCGCGCTCTGGATGCCGACACCATTGATCTGGCACTGCTACGCTCGTTTCTCTCTCTCGCCAAGGCCGATCAGGTTCCGTTGGAGACTGCCACTCTCTCCTACATCGCAGACCAGCGCATGAAGCGTGCGATGGTCGAGTTGCAAATGTCCTGTGGATCGCTGGAAATGCTGGACCGCGCTCTCGCTCTGGGACGCGTTTTGGTTGAGATGCCCTTCGATCTCAATCTCTGGCAGGCGCAGAACATCTGGAATGAGATCCTGCGCACCTCCAGCTACGCTCTCTCGGCGCTTACTGCGGAGGAGCGTCCCCACTGGGATAGAGATTTCGGCGAACTAGGCGCCTGCCTCTCCATCGATTGCGCGGCCATCTGCGCACCGGATCAAATCGCGGTCACCACTGGAGATTGACGGATGTGAAAAACTCGCTGGGCCAAGCACGCGCCTGTGCGCTACCGCTTCGGCGGCTCAGCCACAATGCGCACCAGCCGCTCTTCATTCATTCCGGTCGAGATGCCCTCCTCAGTCCAATGCTTCTGACATCCGGGGTAGTCCAGAGGAATGCATTGCGAGGGGATGCGACGGGCGCGCATCTCATATCCACCTGGCAGGATATTCAGCAAGCACGCCACGGCCACCACTCCTGCATCGGGTTCGTGTTGCCAGCGCTCCAGCCAGCGGCTGAATCCCGTGGAATGCGGTACCAGGTAAACTTTTGCTCCCTGTTTGCGCATTGCATGCGTGATCCGGTTTACGGTGCAGTGCGGATCGCAACCCGCGCAGGTCATGTCCACTCCGAACGTACGCGCCCGACAGGTGCTGGCGTGCCTGCCCCGCATGCAAGCGGGCACCAGCACGGCCCGATTGGTCGTCTGTTCAAACCGCTCGCGCAGCCCCCGGTTCATCACTTCGGTCGCGGCCATCGCCAGGTGATACTCCACCGGCGGCCTTCCGCAAAAGATTTGATCCTCGCGGATGCCTCGCCGTGCGTATTCGCTGTTCAAAAATCCCTCAACGCCGCGCGTGTAAGCGCCCAGCGCCTGGTCCGCCTCGCGCTCAAACCAGTTCAATATCTCTTGAGCAACTTCCATCCAGCGGCCCGACTCAGCCTTGGGGAGCGTAGTCAGAAAGTCATGCCAATTGTTGAGCCGACGGATCTCCTGCTCGAATTCGCCCGTAGCCTGGAGCCACTCAATCAGGCGAGGCAACCTCTCCAGGGAGTAGGGGCCGGCCTTTGGCTTACGGCCCAGCTTTGAAGCCAGTAGGAACCGCCATATTGCCGCCCTGCCAAGATCGGCCAGCGGCTTGCTCCACGGTGCTTCGCGTCGCACCCAATAGAGTTCCTGGGCCAACGCTACCACCCATCCGGGCGTACTCTCCGCCGCTCCCGCATATTGCCTCAGCGCCATACCGAGCATCAGCAGGTCTAGCCCATATTCGCCGCGGCTGCGCTCGGCTTCCCGCAACTCCACCTGCACATGGCAGATGTAATCGTCCAGTACTTCCCCCGCGCATTCATCAATCTCTGCCAGCACCCGCTCGCAAAATCGATCCAGTTCCAGATAAAATCCGTCGGAGCAATCGCCGCCCAACCGCAGATCGTAAATCAGGCCAGGAATCTCTGCGCAAAGAGGAGTCGCCTCTGGAACTGCCTCTCTGCCCACCGTACTCATACCGCTCCGCGCTCCAGATTCCTGCCCGGATTCTATGGACACACGCATCGCATGACTCTTTCCGCGATTCCGCGCGCGGATTATCCGTCCTGCGGAATTGCAGCAACCACATCATACGCTTGGTGTGTTAGAAGAGTTCCCTGCAATTGGAACAAACTCTGCACCAAGATAACTGCGCTAGACAGAGTTACCGCGTGGTCAGATATCTATAGAAAAGGCTTCTCTCCCGGATGTCCGGCAGTTACTCCGAGCTCTGCCCCAGCGCATGGAGCTTTCCGTCTTTGAGCGTAAATCGCGCGTCGCGCCACACGATGGTGTAGCCGGCAAATCCGGCCACCCATACGCCCATGGCGGCCGCATCGCGCAGCGGCAGCAACCATAGGCTGGGCAGCACCTGGTGGTCGCCCAGCACCTCTGCTCCTACCTCCATGGCCAGCGCCATACGCAGAAAAAAGCTCAACCCCAGCAGCCATACACTAACCGGGCTCACACCGCTCGCCACCACATTCAGCAGCGCCCAGCACAGGCCGTGGGTAAAGATAAGCCCGGCATAGCCCCAGGGCCGTGCGTCGCGGACTGTCCTCGCCCAGCGTAGTTGGTGATCGAGATAGCCACTCCAGCCATAGGCGGGGACGCTCGTCTCCACCACCTCCGCCGAAAGCGTCACACAGAAGCCAGCGCGAGCCACGCGCGCCCCCAGTTCGTAGTCGTCGGCTAAGTGATCCACCAGCGGTAGCAGCCCGCCGATCTTCTCCAGCGCTTCACGGCTCACGGCCAGCGTAGAGCCGAGTCCGTAGTGGAGCCCGCCCTCAATCATTTTTGAGAGCAAAACCCCGGCCTGAAAATCGGTGGCAATGCCCAGCGCCTCAAGCCTTGATGCCAGTGTGCCGTGCGCCCGGCCGCGGTAGAGCGCGGTCACCAGCCCCACCGGCACCTCGGACTTGGCCGCGCCGCACTCCGCGGGCGCAAATAACGCCATCACACGCTCTAGGTAACGGGGTGAAACTGTAATGTCGGAGTCGTTGATGAGCAGGATTTCATACTGTGCGTGCGTGGCGAGTTGCACCAGCGTGCTCACCTTGCCGTTGGTCCCCAGTCTCTCCGGGCACTCAATCAGTCGGATCGCTCGCTCGGGAAACTCCTGCATCAGTTGTTCCACGGTTGCCGCTGCGGAGTCTGCCAGCGAGTGAACCCCGAACAGCATTTCATACTTGCCCGCATAACTCTGCCGGCAGTGGCTGCGAAAGGCATCTATCATCCCGGGGTCGAGCCCTTTCAGGGACTTGAGTATGCTCACGCCTGGCGTATAGGCCGCCAGCGGCGCCCGCCGGGCGGCAATAAAGCGCCTCGCCGCTGCCAGCGCAGCCACAAAATAGCCCATCCCCGCCACGGTCAGCACCGTGGTCACTATCTCCACAGATTGGGCCAAAATATGCTGCATCACAGAGGTTAGTGTATAGAATGCGGCTTCTAGCTTCTAGCCTTCCGAGTCGCAACTGCGCGTTCGTGTTCTTCAGTGATCACTGGACGTGAATGACCCGTACCTTGGCTCGAAGCTAGAGGCTAGTAGCTGCTTTACTCGTACCTCAGCGCCTCAATCGGGTCGAGGTTAGCGGCTTTCCAGGCGGGATAGATCCCGAACAGCAACCCGATAGCGCACGAGACGCCAAAGCCAATCAGCACCCACATGGTAGAAAGCGTCGCAGGCAGGCCCACGGGCAGGAAGTAGACAATCCATGTGAGGACGGCGCCCACAATCACGCCCACCACTCCGCCCACGGCGCACAGCGTTATCGCCTCGGTAGTGAACTGAGTAAGGATCATCCGCTTCGTCGCACCAATGGCCTTGCGCACGCCAATTTCGCGCGTCCGCTCGGTCACGCTCACTAGCATGATGTTCATCACTCCCACGCCGCCCACCATCAGCCCTACGCTGGAAACCGCCACCATGAAACCGAAGAGCCCGCCGGTAATGTTTCCCCATAGCCGGGTCAGTGAGTCCGTTCCAAATATCTCAAAGTTGTCGGGATCTTGTACCTTCACCCTGCGCCGGACGCGCAGCATCTCGCGAATCTCTTCCTCCACAAGGGATTTATTCGCGGGATCGTCGTACTTCACACTCACCCACAGGTCCAGAACCTCCGGGTGCAGACTGTGGAAGGTTCCCATCGGAAAGATGATTTCGTTGTCGTTCGGATTTTTGCCGTTGCCGAAGGGCTGCTTTTGCTTGTCGAGCACACCAATCACGGTGTAGAGACCGGTAGCCACATTGATCTCCTTGCCGATTGGGTTCTCGCCGTTGACAAAGAGCTGTGCCGCCGTATCGTACCCGATGACACACACCTTGGCATGACGCTTGTCCTCCTCGTCGGTAAACATGCGCCCCGCCAGCATGCCAAGATTCGATACATCGGCAACTTGTGCCGTATCTCCCTCCAGAATGGCGCCAGCCACCTTGTGGCCTTCATACTTTGCGCTTACGTCTCCCACACCGAATTGCTTGGTGTACCGGTGTCCGCCGTCTACGGCCACCACATGGGGCAGCGTGCGCAGGGCCATTACATCGTCCATGGTCAGTTTTTTGCGCGTCAGTTGCTCCGTGGTGGGGCGCACGCCGATTACCGGCATGTGGAAGACCCAAAACACATTCGAGCCGAGCGAGTTGGCGAAGTCTGTGACCCGGTTATTCAGTCCGTTGATGACCGACGAAATGGTGATCACCGTGGTTACACCGATTACGATGCCCAGAATCGTCAACCCCGAACGCAGCTTGTTTGCCTTCAGGGTATCCAGAGCCATCTTTATCGATTCGCGGGTTTGTCCTTGCGCCATGAAAAGCTACTCCTAGCTACTAGCTTCTAGCCTCTAGCTAAAAGCTCTTCCTGCGATGAACCACATCCCCGCCTCGGAATCTCCACTGCAACCAACCTTGCTCAACAACGTAACGAGCTAGAGGCTAGTAGCTCGTGGCTGCCTGTTACAGCTCCGCCCTGAGCGCAACCACCGGGTCCAATTTGGCAGCCTTGCTCGCCGGATACACTCCAAAGAAAATTCCCGTCGCCGTGGCCATAAACAGTCCCAGCAGCACGCTCCACAATTGCACGCTGGTCGGGAATCCGATCACCAGCGTAATCAGCTTGGCCACCGTTACCCCGCAGAGTACACCGATAAATCCCCCTACCAGCGCCATGGTTCCGCTTTCTATCAGAAACTGCAGCAGTATGTCGCGCTGCTTGGCTCCAAGCGCCTTGCGCACCCCGATCTCGCGCGTCCGCTCGGTAACGCTCACCAGCATAATGTTCATGATCACAATGCCGCCCACTACCAGCGAGATGGAAGCGATGCCGATCACCACGTCAAAGAAGATCGCGGAAAACTGCTTCCAGATATCCAGGAAGGTACTGTTGGTCTCAATCTCAAAGTCGTCCGGCTGGCCAACCGCATCGTGCCGGCGGGCGCGCATAATCACCCGCGCCTGGTCTTCAGCCTGCTCCATGGTCAGGGCATTGCCCTCTGCGCGTGCGTAAATATTCACCGAGTCGTTGTAGCCGTAGATCTGCTGATAAGTAGTCACTGGCACGGCCACCCAGTTGTCCTGGGACTGGCCCAGCATCTTGCCCTGCCGGTCGCCCACGCCAACTATGGTGTAAGGAATACCTGCCACGCGGATTTCCTTGCCGATGGGGTCGCCGTCGCCCAGCAGGTTATCCACAATGTCGTAGCCCACGATCACATTATGCGTAGCCTTATCGTCGTCGGCAGGCGTAAAGCCGCGGCCCAGCACGATGTCCATGTTGTCCAGCGAGATCATCGTCCAGGTCAGGCCCCGTATTTCCGTATCGGTGCTGGAGTGGCCGTTGTACACCACACTGCCTGTCCGGTCCAGCCGAACACCCACATCGCTGCACTGCGTGCAGTCTTCCTGGATTGCCTTGTAGTCTTCCATGCGCAGAATCTTGCGCTTTTGGTACTTCAAGTACTCCTCGGCGGAAAAGATCACGCCGGGCATCTGTTGCACCGTAAACACGTCTGCCCCATGGCTGACCAGCTTGGTGCTCACATAGGTGTTGGCGCCGTTCACCAGCGTAATCACCATAATGACCGAGGCCACGCCCATCACCACGCCGATCAGCGTGAGGATAGTGCGCATCTTGTTGCTCCACAGCGACTGTAGCGCGAGTTTCAAGGCCTCAGTGAATTGCATGATCCCGCTTTCCTTGCCAGAACTGGGATAAGTTTCTGGTCTTCCACCCTGCCCGCCGCGAAAGCGGAAAGGATGCCCACCAGTTATTTCCGGGATAGCCGGCCCGGCTTCTCCAGTGTACGCAATCTCCGGTATTTCTATGGACGAAGCTAAAGGCGTTCAAGTCGCGTTTACCGCTCCAAACCGGACACAGCCGCATTGTTTCCCTTTTTGCCAATACGCAAAGAGTAGCCAGGGGGTTCCTGCGGTCAGCCAGATTGCCATCTTTGTGAAGGAATTTTAGGTTCGCTCGCCAGAAAACGAACTTTACCGCCCCGAGCTGCCGAAACCTTTGCCGGCGCGCGCCGAATCTTCCAGGCTCGCCACTTCTTCCACCGCGCCGGTCAGCACCGGTATAGGAACCATCTGGGCAATCTTTTCGCCAGCCTTCAGTTCCACGGAGGCGTCGCCCAGGTTGGTCATCAACACCAGAATCTCGCCCCGATAGCCCGCATCGATCACCCCGCCCGTTGTCGCAATCCCGCGCGACGCCATCGACGAGCGGTCCCGCACCAGCAGGCCAAGCGGAACTCCGGTTCCCGGGTGCCGTGCCTCCACCGCAATCCCCGTCCGTACCTTCACGGTCGCTCGGGAGGCCAAAATAGCGCCTTCCAAGGCAAACAGGTCGTAGCCCAGATCTTCGCCGGGGTGCGCCACTACCGGCAGACGGGCGCCTTCTTCCAACAGCTTCACTCGCAGCATAGTTTGATCTTAACGGAGCGGCGCCCGACCGGCTGGCGCGGGTCACGAACTTTCATTCGCTAGACCTGGCTTTCAGCGGTGTTGCCGCTCGCTTGCTTTGGTTTCCAGCTTGAACCGGCCCACCAGTTGCTTTAGATCCACCGCCCGGTGCGACAAATCTTCACAAGTCGCGGTCGACTCTCCTGCTGTCGCCTCCGCCTGCTGTGCGATTTCGGCGATATGTCCTATGTTGCGGTTGATCTCAGTGACGGCGCTGGTTTGCTCGTTGGCCGCAATGGCAATTTGCGCCACCATGTCACCCACATGCTGAGCCGCGGTAATAATCTGATCCAGTGCGGAACCTGCCTTGGAGGTATCGCTCACTCCCTGCTCTACCAGTTGTGTGCCCGCTACCATCTGGGCTACTGCCGTAGCCGTCTCTTCCTGGACCGATTGGATGGTGTTGGCAATCTCCTTGGTCGCCGATGTGGTGCGTTCGGCCAGGCTGCGCACTTCGCCCGCCACTACCGCAAAGCTGCGTCCGTGTTCACCAGCACGCGCTGCCTCTATGGCGGCATTTATGGCCAACAGGTTGGTCTGGCTGGCGATATCCTCAATCACGGCAACAATTTTGCCAATCTGGTCAGACCTTTTGCTCAGCTCATCGACGCGCTGCGCGGAAGCATTCACCGAGTCGGCTATGGAGCCCATCCTAAGCAGTACTTCATGTACTATGCCGCCGCCTACACGGACGATGTCATCTGCTCCGCTGCCGCGCTCACGCGGGCCGTGTTGTCTGCCACGCTGGAGATGGTCCCGTGCAGGCTGTCCATGAACTTGTTGAACCACTCGGCGACCACTCCCACCTCATCGTGGGAGTCGATCTCAATTCGCTTTGTCGGTCTCCCTCGCCGTGAAGTAGACTGACCAAGGGGACCGAGTAGCGCATTGCATACACAAAAATAGCTGCATATCCTATCGAAGATTGAGGCATTCTCGCTAACTGGGAGAGTGACTTCATGGGCCGGGCGTAGTAATTCTGCACTCTGCGTTTTTCGGAAAATCGCCGTAAGCGCCGTAACCCTGTGAAGTACGGGAAGCACTTGGCAGGGGAGCAACTTTGCAGATAAATGCGGAGAACCCCGTCTGGTAGTTATCCCAGACGGGGTTCATAAGCGCCCTGTCAACCGGGAACTGGCTGGCAAAAGCTGGTCATTCGGCAGGAAGATCCTGTAAGCCGAATTCTGTCGTGTGCGGTCATTCCTCTAGGCGCCGCGTCGCCGCGGACGCTCATCAGCGACCTACCCGGAGGTTTCGGCAATTGCTCGAGCCGCC
>VFSW01000578.1_pt1 | contig 53869 bp, 51 predicted proteins | sample 5358111 | NCBI WGS metagenome assembly VFSW01 (sample SAMN11554181, study PRJNA540505) | mine drainage metagenome | isolation source: sediment from site ElyBrook_90M | place: USA: Ely Copper Mine, Vershire, VT | collected 2017
AGTCATCCCCCTCCCGATCACCCCTCGCCGTCATACAAGCGAAGGCGGGTATCTTCTTGCGTAAAACCATGCCTCGGAGCCACAGACTTGAGCGACCTCTTCGCAAACGGCGGCAACCCTGACAAATACTCCGCCAAGGACATCGAGGTCCTGGAGGGGCTCGAACCCGTTCGCCGCCGCCCCGGCATGTATATCGGCGGCACCGACGAAGGCGCTTTGCACCATTTGGCCGCCGAAATCCTCGATAACTGCATGGATGAAGCCGTCGCCGGCCACGCCACCCTCATTGAAATGGCGCTAACGCCCGGCAATACCCTCACCGTGCGCGACAATGGCCGCGGCATCCCTACCGATCCGCACCCGAAATTCCCGAAAAAATCCGCGCTTGAGGTGATTCTCACCACCTTGCATTCCGGCGGCAAATTCTCCGGCAAAGCCTACGTCACCTCCGGCGGCCTGCATGGCGTCGGCTCTTCGGTGGTCAACGCGCTATCGTCCAGCTTCATCGCTGAAGTCGCCCGCGACAAAAAACTCTACCGCCAGGAATTTGCCCGCGGGCTCCCCACCACCAAACTCATCGACGCCGGTGCCATCCAAAACCGCCGCGGCACCAGCATCAAATTTGTCCCCGACACCCAAATCTTCGGCGACAAACAATTCTCCCCCGCCCGGCTCTACCGCCTCTGCCGCAGCAAGGCGTATCTGTTCCGCGGCGTGCGCATCAAATGGTCAGTCGATCCCGCCTTATTGAAAAACGATCCCGAAACCCCCGCCGCCGCCGAACTGCATTTCCCCGGCGGCCTGCGCGACTCACTCGAAGCCGAACTTGGCACAGCGCCGCGCGTCCTGCCCGCCATCTGGGCCGGCGAAGCCAAACTGCCCGACGCCCCGGACGGCACCGCCCAAGGCAAGCTCGAATGGGCCTGCGCCTGGCTGGAACGCGGCGAGTCGATGCTCGACACCTATTGCAACACTGTCCCCACCCCGCTTGGCGGCACCCATGAAGCCGGCTTTCGCGCCGCGTTATTAAAAGGCCTGCGTGGCTGGGCCGAAAGCCGCGGCAACAAACGCGGCAACCAGATCATCGGCGAGGATGTCACCGGCGCCCTCGCCGCGAAATTTTCGCTTTTTATCCGTGAACCGCAATTTCAAGGTCAGACCAAAGAAAAACTTACAAACCCCGAAGCCGGCAAACTAACAGAGGCTTCATTACGCGACCGCTTTGATCATTTCCTGGCCGGCGACCCCGCCGGTGCCGATAATTTATTAGCCTTCGTGATCGACCGCGCCGAAGACCGCATCCGCCGTAAGGAAGCCCGCGACACCCCCCGCAAATCCGCCACCCGCCGCCTGCGCCTGCCCGGCAAACTGGCTGACTGCGCCACCGAAAGTGCTGAAGGCACCGAATTATTCCTCGTCGAAGGTGATTCCGCCGGCGGCTCCGCCAAACAAGCCCGCAACCGCAACACCCAGGCCATCCTGCCCCTGCGCGGCAAAATCCTCAACGTCGCTTCAGCTTCGGCTGACAAACTCCGGCAAAACCAGGAACTGAAGGACCTCATCGAGGCACTGGGTTGCGGGGTCGGCAACAATTTCAACCGCGCCGGCTTACGTTACGAGCGCGTCATCATCATGACCGACGCCGATGTCGATGGTGCGCATATCGCCAGCCTGCTTATGACATTTTTCTATCGCGAGTTGCCCGAACTGATCCGCCACGGCCATATCTATCTGGCCCAGCCGCCGCTATATCGCCTCACTCAAGGTGCCAAAAGCATCTATGCGATGGATGATGCCGCGCGCGAAAAACTCATCAAAAATTTCAAACCCGGTAGTAAGGTTGAGGTCAGCCGCTTCAAAGGTCTCGGCGAAATGCCGCCCGCGATGCTGAAGGACACCACCATGGACCCCGCGAAACGCACCTTGCTACGCATCGTCGCCGCCGCCGAAGACCGCGCCGCAACATCCGAAATGGTCGAAAGCCTGATGGGCAAACGCCCCGAACTACGCTTCCAATTCATCCAGGAAAACGCAGGCACAGTCCAAGACCTCGACGTCTGACATCCGGTCTCCGGCGCCTCGTCGTTGCAGCACCCCATTCATCATTCCCGCGCGGGCGGGGGAACTTCTTGTCGCGCCAGCCACACCACACTTATCTACGTTAACCAACTGTCGCAAAATTAACCTCAATCAGCACAGTGTCGGTATGAAACACCGCACTGTGCCAAGCCCGGGGCGCAAAATGCACCACCACACCAGGCTTTAACGCCACCTTACCCTCAGCGGTCGTCAAAATCCCTGTGCCCTCCAGCACCACAAAAAACTGCTCGAACTCATGTGCGTGACGCTCAGCCGCATATCCTGCTTTTACACAAACCCGTTTCAAATCCCCGGCGTTTCCCGCAATCACCCGGCGATCGGCGTTTGCATCGCCGTAAGGTGCTACCTCATCCCATGCGAACACACTCGTTTGCATCAGCATTTCCTCCATAAAAAAAAGCAGCCCAAAAAGGCTGCTTTTCATTCAAACCTGAAAGGACAGGTTAGACAACCTTTTTCAAGCTCGGCGAGGCCTTGAAACGCACGGTCTTACCGGCCTTCACTTTAATTTCTTCACCGGTACGCGGGTTCACGCCCTTGCGGGCCTTGGTCTTGCGCACGGTAAAGGTGCCAAAGCTCGGCAGGGTAAACTTGCCGTTCTTTTTCAAATCCTTAACGATCGCCTCGATCAGATCAGCGGCTGCGCGGTTCGCGGCAACGCCGGTAATTTCAGCAGAATTCTGAATAACGCTTGCAATAAAAGCTTTCGACATGAACTAGCCTCTTTCCTGTTCGCTCAGCCGCAGGGTGCCGCCCACGCGCTGGATTCTATGATATGACGCCGACGAGCCTCCCTGAAACGAATCGGCGCGTCTGCAAACAACTAACGTGCGCCTCGCAGAAACACCATAGTAATAACTGTTTAGAATCGAATTCCCACCTTAAAAATCCGAAAATTCTGTGTTTTGGGTGGAATTTTATCAGGGAAATGGTGCCCAGGACTGGAATCGAACCAGTGACACTGCAATTTTCAATCGCATGCTCTACCAACTGAGCTACCTGGGCGCCGAGGGATGGCGTAACCGATACTGCCCTCGCTTTCAAGCCGCAGCCTGAAAACTGGTGCTGTCACAGGGAATTGAACCCTGGACCTCTTCATTACCAATGAAGTGCTCTACCCCTGAGCTATGACAGCGCCGCGCGTGCCCGCCCTATATCTCTGTGTTGCCAATCAGGCAACTGCCCTTGACGGCAGCCCCCTCAGGCGGCTTGAACATGCCTATGCCGACCCGCGACAACCCCACACCCACCAAAGCTGAAATCGCCGCTGCCGCCAGGGCTGCCCGCCGCGCCGCGCAGGAGGCTGAGGCCCTGCGCCTCAACCTGCTCAAGCGCAAAGCCCAAAGCCGCGCCCGCGAGGCCGCCACACCCGAAGGATCAAAAACTTGCCGGTAATGCCCGACCACTGGATCCGCCAGCAAGCCACCCAATCGGGCATGATCGAACCCTTCGTGGAGACCCAGAAGCGCGATGGCGTGATCTCCTACGGCCTGTCCTCCTATGGCTACGACGCCCGCTGCGCGGATCATTTCAAAATTTTCACCAACGTCGATTCCGCCATTGTGGACCCTAAATCCTTCAACCCAACCAGCTTCGTGGACCGCACCGGGCCGGTTTGTATCATCCCGCCCAACAGCTTCGCCCTCACCCACACCATCGAATATTTCCGCATCCCGCGTGATATTCTGGTTATCTGCCTCGGCAAATCCACTTATGCACGCTGCGGCATCATCGTGAATGTCACGCCGCTGGAGCCCGAATGGGAAGGCCAGGTGACCATCGAGATTTCCAACACCACGCCGCTGCCAGCCAAAATCTATGCTGGCGAGGGCATCTGCCAGTTCCTATTTCTGCAGGGCTCCTCGGCGTGCGAGGTCTCCTATGCAGATAAAGCCGGCAAATACATGGGCCAGCGCGGCGTCTCCCTACCAAGAATGTAAAATCATGGATCGTATTCGTATTATAGGCGGCACCGCGCTTTCGGGCACCATCCGCATTTCCGGCGCCAAAAACGCCGCCCTACCCCTGATGACCTGTGGCCTGCTCACCGATCAGCGTCTGGTGCTCTCAAATGTCGCCAAGCTGGCGGATTTGCAGACCATGGCTGAATTGCTCGCCCAACATGGCATCGCGGTGGAGCCCACCGGCGCCGATGGCCGCTCCCTCTCGCTCGGCGGTCACATCACCAACACCGAAGCGCCTTACGACATCGTCTCCAAAATGCGTGCCTCTATCCTGGTGCTCGGCCCCTTGCTCGCCCGAGTCGGTAACGCCCGCGTTTCACTCCCCGGCGGCTGCAACATCGGCACCAGGCCGGTGGATTTGCACCTCAAGGGCCTGGAAGCCATGGGCGCGGTCATCAAGCTCGACGCCGGCTACATCAATGCCACCGCGCCCAAGGGGCTGCATGGGGCCAACATCGTATTCCCGTTCGTCTCGGTGGGTGCCACTGAAAACCTGTTGATGGCCGCCGCCCTCGCGCACGGCACCACCACCTTGAAAAACGCCGCCCGCGAGCCGGAAATCTCCGATTTAGTGAAATGCCTGATCGCCATGGGCGCCAAAATCGAGGGTATCGGCTCCGATACAATTACCATCGAGGGTGTCCCCACCCTGCATGGCGCCCACCACGCCATTTTGCCCGACCGCATCGAGACCGGCACCTATGCCTGTGCCGCCGCCATCACCGGCGGTGACATCTTCCTGGAAAACGCCCGCGCTGACGACCTCGGCGCCGTCATCCATGCGCTGCGCGACGCCGGCGTCATCGTCACCGAAGCTGACAACGGCTTCTCGGTAACACGCAAAAATGGCCTGCATGGTATCGATATCGTGACCGAACCCTTCCCCGGCTTCCCCACCGACATGCAGGCCCAATTCATGGCCCTGATGAGCGTCGCCGAGGGTGCCTCGATGGTCACCGAGACCATTTTCGAGAACCGCTTCATGCATGTGCCGGAACTCAACCGCATGGGGGCCCGCATCAACGCCCATGGTGCCTCGGCCATCATCCGCGGGGTGCCGCATCTCTCCGGCGCACAAGTTATGGCTACCGACCTGCGCGCCTCGGTCTCGCTGGTGCTGGCGGGCCTCGCTGCCCAGGGCGAAACCATTATCAGCCGGGTTTACCATCTCGACCGCGGCTATGAATCAGTCGAGCAAAAACTCGCCGCCTGCGGGGCCAATATCGAACGCCTAGCCTAGCCGCCTGAAGCAGGCGGTGGTAATCCCCCGCCATGTCGATCGTACTTGCTCTCCCAAAAGGCCGCATCCTTGATGAATGTGGCCCGCTCTTACAAGCTGCCGGGGTTATCCCGGCGGCTGATTATGCTGATGAATCCAGCCGCCGCCTGCGCTTTCCCACCAACGACCCGGAATTGGACGTGATTCGGGTGCGCTCCTTCGATGTCGCCACCTTCGTCGCCTTCGGGGCGGCTGATATTGGCATTTGCGGTGGTGATGTGCTGATGGAATTTGACTACCCGGAAGTTTACGCGCCGCTCGACCTTGGCATCGGCCATTGCCGCATTTCGGTGGCCGAGCCCAAGGACGAAGCCGGAACCACTGACCTGAACGCCATTTCCCGCATCAGGGTGGCCAGCAAATACCCTAACGTCACCAAAAAACATTTCGCCGCCCGCGGCGTACAGGCTGAAATCGTCGCACTGAACGGCTCGATGGAGCTGGCCCCCGGGCTTGGCTTGTCGCGCCTGATTGTCGATCTGGTCCAAACCGGCAGCACTTTGAAGGCCAATGGCCTGGTGGAAACCGATATCATCGCCGAGGTCTCCTCACGCCTGATCGTCAACCGCATCGCCCTGAAAACCCGCCCCGATGAAATTTCCGGCTGGATCGAGCGCTTCCGCCATGCTCTGGCCGCCCGCAGTCTCGCTGCATGAAGCGTTTGAACAGCACCGCCGCTGATTTTGAAACCCAGTTTCTGGGCCTGTTGAGCCGCGCCGCTGGTGCCGAGCCAGAAGTGGCCAGCACAGTGCGTGACATCATCGCCCGCGTACAGCGCGATGGTGACGCCGCCGTGGTGGAATACACCAATAAATTTGACCGGGTGGCGCTTGGGGGGAGCGACCTCCGCGTGACTGCCGAGGACATCGCGCAAGCCAGCACCGCGACCTCCCCCGAACTGCGGACGGCTTTGGCACTGGCCGCACACCGCATCGAGGCATTTCACCGCGCCCAGATGCCGCAAAATATCAAACATACCGACACCGCCGGCGCGACCCTGGGGCTGCGCTGGGGACCACTGGATGCGGTGGGGATTTATGTGCCCGGCGGCAAGGCCTCCTACCCTTCCTCGGTGCTGATGAACGCGATCCCCGCCAAAGTGGCTGGGGTATCACGCATCGCCATGTGCGTGCCAGCTCCTGATGGTGTGCTGAACCCACTGGTGCTGGCCGCCGCACAGCTCGCCGGTGTGACCGAAATTTACCGCATTGGCGGGGCGCAAGCGGTGGCAGCACTGGCTTATGGCACGGCGCTGATTCAACCGGTGGACCGCATCGTGGGGCCGGGCAACGCCTATGTGGCGGAAGCCAAAAGGCAGGTGTTTGGCCGGGTTGGGATCGATTCGATCGCTGGCCCTTCGGAAGTCCTGATCATCGCCGATGCTGATAACGACGCCAGCCAGATCGCGCTGGATCTGCTGGCCCAGGCCGAGCACGACGAGGGCGCACAATCCATCTTGATTACCAACGACGCCGGTCTGGCCGCCGCCGTTGCCGCCGCTGTGGATACCGCCCTTGAGACGCTGCCGCGGGCTGCCATTGCGGGCGCCAGTTGGCGCGACAACGGCGCGATTATTCTGGTGAGTGAGTGGGATGAAGCCGTGCATCTGGCCAACCGCATCGCGCCCGAACATTTACAATTATTACTCGCCGACCCGGCCCCGATATTCGAAAAAATCCGCCATGCCGGGGCCGTTTTCATCGGCAAAAACTGCCCGGAAGCGATCGGCGATTATGTCGCCGGACCCAACCATGTGCTGCCCACCTCGGGCACTGCCCGCTTTGCCTCGGGGCTTTCGGTTTATGATTTCCTCAAACGCACCACCTTTGTCTCGCTCACCGACGCCGCCTTGGCGGAAATCGGCCCGGCGGCGGTAGCTCTGGCCAATGCCGAGGGCCTGACTGCCCATGCGCGATCAGTGCAGGTCAGGTTACCTAAAACTTGACCAGACTATAAACTCGGCCCACATCGCAGCCTACCCGCAATCATTTACGAGGTTTTTTGTTTGTCTAAGGAAGATATGATCGAATTCAGTGGCATGGTCACTGAGCTCCTGCCTAACGCGATGTTTCGCGTCAAACTCGACAATGAACATGTGATTCTGGCCCATACTAGCGGTAAAATGCGCAAAAACCGCATTCGCGTGCTGGCCGGCGACCGGGTAAATGTCGAGATGACCCCTTACGACCTCACCAAGGGTCGGATCACATTCCGCTTCAAATAAACCGCCTGGTCCTGGCATCGGCCAGCCCGCGCCGCTTGCAGTTGCTGGCGCAGATCGGCCTGCAGCCGGACGAGGTTTTTGCTCCCAACATCGATGAATCGGCCGCCCTGCAGGAAGCCCCGCGGGTGTATGCGCAACGCATGGCCTTGGCCAAATTGGCCGCCTGCCCTGCTACTGGCCATGTGATTTCCGCCGATACTGTGGTGGCCGCCGGGGCGCGGATTTTGCCCAAAGCTGAAAATTTGCATGACGCCGAGACCTGCCTGCGCCTGCTCGCGGGCCGCCGCCACCGGGTTTATACCGCCGTGGCGGTGCGTGCGCCCGGTGGCAAGGTGGCCGCGCGGGTGGTAGTGTCGGTGGTGGGGTTTGCCCGGTTGGAGGCAGCGCAGGTACAGGCGTATCTGGCCGCCGGCGAATGGCAGGGCAAAGCCGGCGGGTATGCAATTCAGGGTAAGGCGGCGGCCTTCATTGATTTCATCTCCGGTTCCTATTCAGGGATCGTGGGCTTGCCGCTGCATGAAACAACCCAGCTGCTGCGCGGGCTGGGGTACCGGCCTTGAGGCGAGTGGCGGTTTCAGTACGCGGCGATACCGCCCGGATCGCGCTGCTGGAGGGCGATGTGCTGTGCGAATATATGCTGTGGACTCTGGCGCAGCCTGATGGCGTCGGCGATGTTTATACCGGCAGGATTACCGCCAAGCTGCCTGCAATGGCGGGCAGCTTTGTTGATTTAGGCGACACGACGGGATTTTTGCCCGACAGCGCCGCAGCACCCAGCCTAACCGAAGGTAACTATATCAGCGTGGAAGTGACGCGGGCGGCGCAAGGCGGCAAAGGCCCGCGCCTTGCGGTGCGCGCCGAGCCACCGACGGACCGGCCTGGCTTGTTGCGGCGCGGGCCGGGGCCGCTGCCGCAGATGATACAGCGTTTTCCAAAGATTCAGGTTTTTGTTGATGATTACGCGCTGATCGCGCATTTGCGCCCGCTTCTGGGACCGCAGATGATTTATAAAGCTGATGCCTTCGATGCGGTACTGGAAGATGAAGTGGCCGGGCTGGCCGAACCCACCGCCGCCCTGGGGCAAGGTGCTAAAATGCACATCGCAGCCACCGCGGCACTCACCGCGATTGATATTGATGCAGGTGCCGCCAGCGGAGAGGGCAACACCAAACCGCAAGCCCAACTGGCGCTGAACATTGCGCTGATCCCGCAAATCGTGCGGCAAATGATATTACGCAATTTATCAGGTGCGATTTTAATTGATTTTGCCGGGATGAAATCAAAGACTCGCATGAAACTCATCGAGCCCCTGACAACAGCGTTGAAATCTGACCCGTTGCCGAGCAAGCTGCTGGGGTTTTCCAACCTGGGATTTGCCGAAATTTCTCGGCCGCGCATTCGTCCAGCTTTGCATGAGATTTTGAACCCATGAGCCAGTGCCCGATCTGCAAAAAGCCAACCGACCCTGGACATAAGCCCTTCTGTTCACAGCGCTGTGCCGATGTCGATTTAGGCCGCTGGCTCACGGAATCCTATTCCCTGCCCGCCAAACCGGCGATTGAAGAGGAAGAAGACGCCGAATAGGCCATGTGACACGTGGCACATTCCGCCGCGAAACGGTTTATAACACAATGTTAGTAAAACATAGATTTGAAAAAACCGCCAAAAAAACTTCGGCCGTTGCGGCGCCGCGTGCGTCAACCTCAAACGGTCAGGCTCTCATTGACGCGGCCATGAGATCAGTCGTCGCGGTGGACACGCTCCATTTTTTCGTGGCGCTCCTGGGCTTCGATCGACATCGTGGCGATCGGGCGGGCTTCGAGCCGACGCAGGCCGATGGGCTCACCAGTTTCCTCGCAATAACCGTAGGTGTTGTTCTCGATTCGTAACAGTGCCTGGTCAATTTTGGTGATCAGCTTGCGGGCGCGGTCGCGGGTACGCAGTTCGAGCGCCCGGTCGGTTTCCACACTGGCGCGGTCGGTGATGTCGGCCTCGAGAATCCCGCCCTCACCCAATGACGCCAGGGTACCATTGGCCTCCTTGACCAAGTCAGCCCGCCAGCGGAGCAATTTCTGACGGAAATATTCCACCTGCATGGGATTCATGAATTCCTCGTTATCCGAGGGCCGGTAATCCGGTGGCAGAGATAGTAGCATGCCGTCGGTATCCTTATCTTTATCCTGGACCAATCACCACCGATTCCCAGGATTGGGGCGGCTTATAGCGATGGGTGGGCAACAAGCCAAGCGCCTCGGCGATGCATTTTATATTGCACTGCGGCATATTTGTCACGTTTGCCAAAAGTTAAGGCAAACCGGCTAAAAATCTGTGGCGGCAGCTCCCGCGGGGTGCCAGTTATAAGCTGTATGGATGATAAAATCATGACGAGTGCGGTTTCATGAGTTTTTACGGTCTGGCGGCGACGCTGCGGGACGCGGTGGCCCTGGCTGAGGCGCGGGGCCCTGGCTGCAAGGTAGGATTTGGGGCGGCACAGGCCGGTTTTGTTGAGGTTTTAGCGCCCGAAGGTGCTGATTTAACGCTGGCTGATGTTAGGGCCGGCGCGGCGCTGGGTCGGTCGCGCTATTTCTTCACGTTTGGCAATCACGCCGCCGCGTTCAATCTGGCCAGCATCGGCCCCATCATCGACCAATTGGCGGCGAATACTGGCGTTGGATTCATGGCGGCCTGCCTCGCTAACCCGACGATGGGCCGTACCATGTATCAGGGCCAGTTATTTGAGGCCGGGCACTTGCGCGGTGACATGGTGCGGGCGTTTGGGGCCGCCCTTGAGGGCAATGTCGGGCTGGTCACGCATGAGATTGTCGCCGCCGGGGCAGCGGCGATCCGGCGGCAGTGCAGCGGGCTGAAAGAGCAGGGCAAGAGCCTGGTGTTGATCGATGCCATCAACGAGGATGATTGCAGTGCCATTTTCAACGCTGTTGGCAATTATGCCTTGATCGGTGGGGCGGCGTGGCTGAGCGAGCAGGCGCACGCGGCGGCGCCCTCTCAACCTGCGGGGCCCATTGCGATTTTATCGGGCGCCCTGGACCGCCAGACGATTTTTCAAATTGGCGCGGCACGATGCGTGTTGCCGGTATTCGACCTGGAGGTGCGGGCGCCGCGGGCGGCAGAGGTGGCGCTGGAGTGGACGGCGGATAAAATTGGCAAGACGGCTTTTATCATCAGCAGTTCGGTGCCGCCCGATAAAATTGCGGAAGGTGCGCCGGTGGCTGAGATGTTTGGTGACATTGCCAGGGGCTTAGTGGCTAACGGCGTGCAGCGTATGGTGATTGCAGGAAGCGAAACCGCGCAGGCGGTGCTGCTGGCTTTAGGGATTACGCGGTTGCAGAGCGGCGCGAATTTAGGGCCGCTGGTCTGGTTGGAAAATGAAACATTGTCCATCTGCGTCAAACCCGGTGGTATTGGTGCAAAAGGGATTTTTCTGACCGAGTTTGAGCCGCAAATTTGCCGCAATGGGGCGTCTGAGTGAGCAGCATGATCATTGAACCACTGACCCAGACCAAACCTGAAATTGCTGCCGGAGCGCCGATGATTTCGGTGGTGGTGCCGGTGCATAACGAGGCGCCGAATATTCCGCCGTTGATCGCTGCGATCAGCGCGGCATTAGGCAGCATCGATCATGAGATCGTTTATGTCGATGATGGCAGTTCCGATCATTCACCGGCGGTGCTGGCTGAAATTGCCGGAGGGCTGCCGACCTTGGTGCGGGTGCGCCATAAGGCCAGTTGCGGGCAGAGTGCGGCGGTGATTACCGGCGTGAAAGCGGCGCGGGGTAAATATATTGCCACGCTCGATGGCGATGGCCAGAATGACCCCAGCGATATTCCCGCCATGCTCGATGCCGCTCTGACCGCCGAAGCAGCGGGCGCGAACCCGGTGCTGATTGCCGGGCATCGCATCTCGCGCCAGGATTCCGAGGCCAAGCGCTGGGGCTCAAAAATCGCCAATGCGGTGCGCGGCCGGTTGCTGAAGGATGGCACGCCGGACACTGGGTGCGGGTTGAAATTATTCCGCCGCCAGGCATTCCTCGAACTGCCGCATTTTGATCATATCCATCGGTTTTTGCCGGCGCTGTTCATTCGCGCCGGCGGCAGGGTGGTTTCGGTCCCGGTGAAACATCATGCGCGTGCGCATGGGGCTTCGCATTACGGCACCTGGGACCGTTTGAAGGTTGGCATGGTTGATCTGCTGGGCGTGGCCTGGCTGCAACGGCGCTGGAAACTACCGCGGATTGACCCCAACCCATGAAGGCCCCGATGAAACACGCCCGTGTCTCAGCCTTGACCCATACCGCCCTCAAGCCAGCCTTGATGGCCGGGGCGATGGTCACTGTGGCATTATGCCTGCCCCTGCTCGGCGGCGGTGCCGCACAATCAACCCTGGTGGCTTTGGTCTCGCAAGGTGGGGTTTGGGGCCCCGCGATGTATCTGTTGGTGGCGACCATGCTCACCGCCATAGGTTTGCCCCGGCAGATCCCGGCGTTTGTGGCCGGATATGCCTTTGGTACTTGGAGCGGCGTTGCGATTGCGCTGCTCAGCCTGATGATGGCCTGCGGGCTGGATTTTATTTGGGCGCGGGCGGTGGGGCGCGCGTTCGTCACGCGCCGATTCGGTAAGGTATTGCACAAAATTGATTCGACCCTGGCGGCACGGCCCTTTATTGCCACGCTCATGTTTCGCCTTATGCCGGTGGGCAGCAATATCCTGCTTAATCTGGCGGCTGGTCTGTCCTCGGTGCGGCCATTGCCATTTATGGCAGCATCACTGATAGGGTTCATCCCACAGACAGTGGTATTTGCGATGATGGGTCGGGGTAGCGCACCCAGCCATATGAATATGTTGTTCATCGGAATCGCGACATTCATAGTATCTGCTTCTCTCGGAACCCTATTATTTAGAAATTATCGCCAACAAACCGCTTAAAATATTAAGCTGGCCTGCTACGGGCGTTGCGCGAACACTACAATTATGCAATTTGCTTATCCCAAATAAGTACACCTACTTGGGATGATTCGATTTGGCTGAGACAATTCTGGAAACATCCGGACTGACAAAGGCGTTTAATGGCTTCACCGCCGTGAGCGATGTCAATTTGCGTATTGAGACCGGCAGCATTCATGCGCTGATCGGGCCAAATGGCGCGGGTAAAACCACTTGCTTTAACCTGCTGACGAAATTTTTGCAGCCCACCTCCGGGACCATTCATTTTGATGGCCAGGACATCACCGCCCAGAAACCCGCCGACATCGCGCGGCTTGGACTGGTGCGCAGCTTCCAGATCTCCGCGGTGTTCTCGCATTTAACCACTGTTGAGAATGTTCGCATTGCGTTGCAGCGCGAACGCGGCGCCAATTTTGACTTCTGGCGCTCTGACCGGATTTTACAGCGCTACAACGACCGGGCGCATGAATTATTGCATGATGTGGGGCTGACCGATGCCATAAACACACCGGCGGGCGAGCTTTCCTATGGCCGCAAGCGGGCCCTGGAAATTGCCACGACCCTGGCACTGGAACCCAAGCTGATGCTGCTTGATGAGCCGACCGCTGGGATGACTGAAGCGGATGTGGTGCGCATCGTGACACTGATCAGCCGGTTGCGGGCGGGACGTACCATTTTGATGGTGGAGCATAATCTTTCAGTGGTCTCGGGCCTGTCAGATAAAATTACAGTATTGACGCGCGGCAAGGTTCTGGCCGAAGGCAATTATGAGACTGTTTCAAAGCATCCTGATGTGATCACGGCTTATTTGGGAACTGACCATGCTTAAAGTATCTGACCTGAACGCATGGTATGATGAAAGCCATGTGCTGCATGGCATGGAATTTGAGGTTCGCGAAGGCGAAGTGGTGTCACTGCTGGGCCGTAACGGTGCCGGCAAAACCACCAGCCTGAAGTCGATCATGGGCATGATTTCCAAACGCACCGGCAGCATCAAATTCAACGGCACCGAACTGATCAATGCCCGGCCTGACATTGTAGGGCGCGCCGGTATTGCGTTGTGCCCGGAAGAGCGCGGCATTTTTGTCGGGCTGAATGTTACCGAAAACCTGATGCTGCCGCCGGTCATTGCAAAAGGCGGCATGACCGTTGAAGAAATTCACGTGCTGTTCCCAAATTTGAAGGAACGCGCCAAAAGCCCCGGCACCAAACTTTCCGGTGGCGAGCAGCAGATGCTGGCGATTGCACGGATTTTGCGCACCGGCGCCAAGTTGTTGATGCTCGATGAACCGACCGAAGGGTTGGCCCCGGTGATTGTCGAGCAGATCGGCATTATGATCGGCGAGTTGAAACGCCGTGGCTTTACGATATTACTGGTGGAGCAGAATTTCCGCTTCGCCTCAAAACTTGCTGATCGCCACTATGTTGTTGAACATGGCGAGGTGGTGGATATGATCCGCAAACATGATCTCGACGCCAAGATGGAGCAATTACAAAAGCGGCTAGGGATTTAATTTACGACGCCTACAAGCCAACACTCTAAAGGAGATTTCCAAGATGAAAGTCACACGACGTAAAGTTCTCGGCACCGCCGCCGTAGCAACCGCTGCGACCGCCGCCATGCCTACCCTGCCTGCCCGCGCGGCCGGCAAGTCGCTTACCATCGGCGTTTGCAGTGATTTTTCTGGCCCTTACAGCGATGTAGGCGGCGAGACCTCAGTGGCGTGCGTCAAGCAGGCTCTTGAAGATTTTGGTGCGGCCAACAAAGGCTACGATGTCACCGTGATTAAGGGCGACCACCAGAACAAGCCGGACGTTGGTGCTGGCCTGGCCCGCCAGTGGTTCGACAGCGGTGTGGATTTGCTGATCGACGTGCCGAACTCCGCCGTTGGCCTTGCCATCGCCGGCGTGGCCGCTGAAAAAAATAAAGCCTATATCAATTCCAATGCGGCGACCTCGCTGCTCAGCGGCGCCAAGTGCAACGCGCAGACGATCCATTGGACCTATGACACCTACATGCTGGCGCATTCCACCGGCGGCGCGATGGTGGCAGCCGGCGGCAAAAAATGGTTCTTCATCACCGCCAACTATGCCTTCGGCCAGTTGCTGCGCGACCAGACCGAAGCCGTGGTGAAAGCCGCTGGCGGTACGGTGCTGGGCGATGCCCCGTATCCGTTCCCGCAGACCACCGACTTCTCATCCTTTCTGGTGCAGGCTCAGGCTTCCGGCGCTGACGTGCTCGGCCTCGCAAATGCCGGTAAGGATACTATCAACTCGATCAAGCAGGCTCACCAGTTCGGTATCACCGAATCCGGCATGAAAATTGCCGGTCTGCTCATCTTCCTGAACGACGTTCATGGCCTGGGCCTGGATATCGCGCAGGGGCTGATTTTGACCGAGAGCTTCTATTGGAACATGAACGACCGCACCCGCGCATTTACCAAGCGCGTGCTGCCGAAGACCCCGAACAACTACCCCTCCATGGGTCATGCCGGTTGCTATTCGGGCACCCTGCACTTCATGAAGGCGGTTGATGTTATCGGCGTGCCGGCTGCCAGCAGTGGCGCGGCGGTGGTTGAGCAGATGAAGAAAATGCCAACCGATGACGATGCGTTCGGCAAACGTTCGGTGCGTGAAGACGGCCGCTTTATGTGCCCGTCCTATCTGTTCCGCGTGAAGAAGCCGGGCGAGAGCAGCATTGCGTGGGATTATTATGACCTGCTGCACACCACGCCAGCCGAACAAACCTTCGCGCCACTGGCGAGCGAAGGCTGCCCGCTCGTTAAAGCCTGACGTTACGGGTGTTCGCACCTGTGACTGTAATCTGACGACCACGACGACGTTGCCGTTGAAACCTTAAAAAGTTTCAACGGCACGTTATGTTTCTGCAAGGAACCAGCATCCCATGACCATGATTTTCGGCAAGCCAGCGCCGTTGCTATTTGGGCAACTTGTGCTCGGCATCATCAATGGCTCTTTTTATGCCATGCTCTCGATGGGGCTTGCGATTATTTTTGGCCTCCTGCGGATTATTAATTTCGCGCATGGGGCGATGTTCATGATCGGCGCCTTCGTGACCTGGGGACTGCTGAATTATCTGAATATTAATTTCTGGTTTGCCCTGGTGCTGGCGCCCCTGATTGTCGGTGCGGCTGGTTATGCGCTGGAGCGCTCGGTGATCCAGCGGATTTATAAGCTCGATATTCTGTATGGGCTGCTGCTGACCTTCGGCCTGGCGCAATTGCTGCAAGGGCTGATGACAAATTATTTTGGCTCCTCGGGCGTGAGCTACAACACGCCTGATATTTTAAGCGGCGTCATGCACCTCGGCTTTATGTATCTGCCGGTTTACCGCGCCTTCGTTATCGGGGCGGCCATACTGATTTGCTTCGGGGTCTGGTTCGCTGTTGAAAAAACCAGCCTTGGGGCGCTGCTGCGGGCCGCAACGGAAAACCCGACCCTGGTGCAATCCTTCGGTGTGAACGTGCCGCGGTTGATCGCGCTGACCTTTGCCGGGGGCGTAGCACTGGCGGCCCTCGCCGGGGTGCTGGCCGCACCGCTTTACTCGGTCAACCCCGACATGGGCTCCGAACTCATCAACACCGTGTTTGCCGTGGTGGTTATCGGTGGCATGGGCTCGATCGGCGGTGCCATCATCACCGGCTTTGGGCTTGGCGTGATTGTTGGTTTTACCGATGTGTTCTACCCGCCAGGTTCCGCCGTGGTGGTGTTCGTGGTCATGGCAATTATTCTGCTGGCGCGACCCGCCGGTCTGTTCGGCAAGGTGGCTTAATATGTTTGGTTTTTCCCGCGCCCAACTGATCGCCTTTGTGGTCCTCGTCGCCATCGTTATCATCTCGCCGTTCATTTTTTACCCGATCGTGGTGATGCAGGTGATGTGTTTTGCCTTGTTCGCCATGGGCGCCAATTTGCTGATGGGCTCAATTGGGCTGCTCTCACTCGGACAATCAGCTTATTTCGGCCTGGGTGGCTATGTCGCCGGTTACCTCGTGCAGAGCTACGGGCTGACCCCCGACCTTGGCATCATCGCCGGTGGTCTGGCTGGCGCAGCCCTCGGCACGGTGTTCGGCTGGCTGGTGATCCGCCGCCAGACGATCTACTTCGCCATGATTACATTGGCGTTGGCGCAAATCGTGTATTTTGTGGCCGTGCAGGATACCAGCATCACCGGCGGTGAAAACGGCATCCAAGGCATTCCGCGTAGCAGCCTGTTCGGCGTGTTCTCCCTGAATAGCGACATGGCGATGTATGTAGTGGTCGCCATTGTGTTCCTTGCCGGGTTCCTGTTGGTCCATCGCACCATCCACTCGCCCTTCGGTCAGGTCATCAAAGCCATCCGCGAAAACGAACCCCGCGCTATCTCACTCGGCTATAAAACCGACCAATATAAATGGATCGTGTTCATTATCGCAGCCACCCTCGCCGGGGTGGCCGGTGCCACCAAAGCCATGGTCATGGGGATCGAGACCCTCACCGATGTGGGTACCGCAACCTCCGGCCTGGTGGTGCTGATGGTGCTGCTGGGTGGGATTGGAACCATCTTCGGACCCATCGTTGGTGCCCTCATCGTCGTCGCCATGCAATACTACCTCGCCCCGTTCGGTGCTTGGGTCGTGGTCATCCAAGGCGCTATTTTCATGCTGTGCGTCCTCACCTTCCGCCGCGGCGTCATCGGCGAACTCGCACACCGGCTGAAAACGCAGCTCTGAGGGTGGGTAGGTAAAACCCCGCTCAGGGCACGGCCCCTAGAGCCATTAAAGTTAAAGAAAAGGGCCGCTCGCTGGTGTTGAAACACCAATGAGCGGCCCCTTTTTTTAACGTCACTAATAGTTTCCAAAGGCTGAGCCTTTGGCGGGGGTTTAAGGGGGCAGAGCCCCTTGACCTTACCTACCCCACCTTCAGGGCAGCCGTTCACCGGCGGGTGGCGGGGTTTGGGCGATGTTCATGATCATGGCGAGGGTGGCGTAGTAGCCGGCGATGGTTGTGAGGTCGATAACGCCTTGTTCGGAGAAATGCTCGGCGGCGGCGGCGAAGGTGGGGGTGCTGACGGTGCGGCTGGCTTCAAGCTCGGTGAGGAAGTCCCACGCGGCTTGTTCGGAGGCGGATAGCTCAGGTGGGCGGCGGCCTTGGCCGATGGCGATGATGGTATCGGGGTTGAGGCCGGTTTTGAGGGCGATGGGGTGATGGATGGCCCATTCGGTTTGCTGGTGGTAGGCGCGCGCCACCATCAGGATCGCGAGTTCGCGGATCGTGGGGGGCAGGACGCTGCCAAAGCGGAGGTATTCGCCGACTTTTTCGAGGCGGTTCATCAGGTCGGGGCTGCGCAGCAGCGGGATGAAGGGGCCTTCAAAAGTGCCGCGCGGGCCGTTGATGATTTCAGCCTTGGCGTCCCGCTGCGCGGGCGTGAGATGCGCGTCGGGGAGTGGGGGCAGACGGTCGGTCATGGTTATCCTCGGAGTTTGGCCAGGGCCGCGGTGAGGCGCGGGCGATTTGAAGTGACGACGTGGGTGGCGGGGTCGGCGAGCAGCGCTTCGACCGCGTCGGAACGGGCGATGATGCCCTCGCGCACGAAGGCTTCGTGGTTGGCCTCGATGCTGGCGAGGTCGTAAAGATAGTTGACCATGATGCCGTAGGATTCCGCCATGCCGCGCTCAGCAGGGTTGCCAAGCCAGTTGATGCGCTCGAGGCGGGCACCATTGCCGAGGTGAAATTTGGCGACCGGGTCGCGGCCGGCTCCCGTGAGGTATCTGGCGCAGTGGCGAAGTGTGGTGGCTTGCAGGGCGGCGGAGGCTTGCGCGTCCAGCCACCAGCCTGGTTCGGCCAAGGCGGCTTTTTCGTCGTCGGGGAGGTGCTTTTCAGCCCAGGCACGCAAGCCCGGCACCGGTGAGAGGGTGGAGAATTGCGTGAGGTTAGGTAGTTCGGCTTTTAGCTCCTCGACCACCTGTTTGATGAGGAAATTGCCGAACGAGATGCCGCGCAAGCCGTCCTGGCAGTTGGAGATGGAGTAGAAAATCGCGGTGTCGGCGCCAGTGGCGCGGGCGCGTTGTTCGGCCTCATCGGTGTCGCGGGCCAGTAGGCTTTGCACGGAAGCGGCCAAGCCTTGCACCAAAGCGACCTCAACGAAGATCAGCGGCTCACCGGGCAAAGCCGGGTGGAAGAAGGCGAAGCAGCGGCGGTCCGCCGAGAGGCGGCGGCGCAAATCCTCCCAGCCGGCGATTTCATGCACGGCTTCGTAGGTGATGAGTTTTTCCAGCACGGCAGCGGGGGTTTGCCAGTCTATCCGGCGCAATTGCAAAAAGCCGCGGTTGAACCACGAGGAGAACAAATGCCGCAGGTCTGAATCGAGCGGTTTGAGGTCTGGGTGGGCACGCAGATAGGTTTGCATTTCCTTGCGCATGGCCACCAGCATGGCGGTGCCGCCGGGGGACATATTCATCCGGCGCAGTAATTCCTGGCGCAAAGGTTCGGCGGCGTCGGCCAGTTGGGTGGCGGTTTGAGAATCGGGGTTCGCGAGGTAGGCGCGGGCGGCCGCGGCGAGTTTTTCATCGTCCGGGGCGAAGTGGCTGGCGAGATATTTGTAAAAATCCAGCCGCTCGGTGGCTTCCAGCGTCGAGATGACGGCGTGTAATTCACGGGCGATGGCAGCGCCGGAGGCTTCGCCACGGCCTGAAATTAACGCATCGGCCAGCATGGTGGCGCGTTGGCTGGGTTTGAGGGACGTAGGCGGCAGCGAGACGAAGCCACGCCCTCGGTCGGCGATGTTGGACCAGAAGCGGTTGACGCCGAGGCGATCGAGCCAGGAGCGGCCAAAGGCCTGTTTTTCCTTTGGTTTATCATTGGTGACGGTGCGCGATTCGGGCATCGGCTGGTTCCTTCGGTATTCAGACGCTTGATAGCGCCTCGTCAGATGTTTACGGAATCTACCTAAGAATCAGGCGTATGAACAGGCTGCGTTAGGTGAGGCTGGCAATGCGGTCTGGCCCATAGTGGTTGGGGCCGGGGGTGCCGCGCGAGCACCACTAGACCAGCAGGATGATCCAGCCGACGACAGGGATAAAGCCCAGCAGGAGCCACCAGCCGGATTTATCCAGATCGTGCAAACGGCGCACCTGCACGGTCAAGCCCGGCAGGAAGAGCGCGACCGCAAGCAAAAACTCCGGTTGCAAACGTTGTTATAAAACATCCGCGCCCTGAAACATCCGCGCCCTGGGCGGGACGCGGATGTTTTGTGATGACGGTTCGTTAAAAGCTGTAGCGCAAATTCGCTGAAAGCTGATGATCCTCACCGTCTGATTTTGCAACGGTTGTGGCGAAATCAGCGCTTAATGAGAGCCTTGGGCTTAACGCCGCGGTGACACCACCACGGAGTTCCGCCCAGACATGGGTGGTTTTGGGGTATGACGAGGTCAGGCTCACGCCGGGTTCGTCGGTGAACACGCTGGTGAAATTGCCGCCGTTTCCTGAAACCAGGTCATTGATGGTGACGTTGACATGAGGACGAAGCACCGCACGACCCAGCGTTAGCTCGGTGGAACCTGCGAGGCCGGCATCGGCGATGACGCGCTGGTAATCCTGGGCGCTCACTGATTGGATCAGAGCAGCGTCACCGGATTCGGTGTAGGCGTTGATATGCGCGTTGGCGGCGTCGATGCCCGCAATCGGGCCGAAGGCGAAGTTGCGAACATGCATGACATAGCCGGTATCCATACCAAAATCATAGGTGCTGCCGCCGGGTTTGGCGGTGATGTTGCCGGCCAGCACGCCGGGGCGGGTGTTGTTGTAGCTATCAATACCGTAGGCGAATTTCAGGTTCAGGAAAAAGCTCGGCTGATAGAAGGTGGCATAGGCGCCGAACTGATAGGCATTGGAGGAAACCTTGCTGCCATATTGCACAGTGCCGTTGTTGGTGCCGTAACCCAGTGCCGCGCCGATGGCGATACCATTGGCGATGCGGTCATCCACACCGAGCGCGAAGCTAGCGACGTTGTAGGTGAAGCTGCTGGTGACAGCGGTTTGGTTGCGATTACCAAAACCGTAACTTCCTGAGAGAAAGCCTGAGAGTTTACCAACTTGGGCGGCCGGTGCGGCGTCATTGGCGCCGAGTTCGGCCACCATGTTCTGCTGCGGTAAATTCAACGCAAAGCCACTGGCACCGGCTTGCAAATCATCCATCCGCGCACCGAGTTGGGAGGAGAATGCCGCCTGGCCGTCGGCGGCGATCTGCGCCGGGGCCGTTAGGGCACGCAATGCATTCAAATCAGCGGCGGCATATTCGGCGATGAATTGATGAATGCCGGCGGTGGGGTGCACGCCGTCCCAGAACAGGTAAGTATCCTGTGTGGCCGTAGTGCCGGTGAGGCAGGCGGTGACGGTGACGCAGGCGGTGGTGGTGTTGGTGATGCCATAAGCGGCAGGATTAGCCAGCACCTCGTTGAACAACTGCTGTTCATTCACCACGATGATGTTGGCACCTGTGGCGCTATGAAGTGCGCCCATCGCGAATGATAGACCTTGGTCATGCGCGATTGAAATACCGTCAACCGCCTGAATGGTTGGCAGCGGCGCGGTGTTGAAATTCGGCGTGAAGCCCAGCAATGGCAGGTCTTGCACGATAAGGGTTTTGGCCCCGAGAGAGATTAACCCGGCGACGCCGGTTTGGATCTGGGTAATATCCTGCGTCACTGCCGCTGTGATGATCGCGGTGGCAGCAGCCTGCGAGGTTGCCGTGGCGAGCGCTTTAGCCGCAACGAAATAATTATTGGCCCCCACCCAGACACCCACCACATCGCCCGCGCCGAAATGGCCGCCGGCGGCAGCGAAATTAGTGACCTCCTCATCGAAGCTGGGCAATGCTGCGGGCACTGTAGGTGACCCATAAGATACGTTTGTAAGATTATTGAACGTAACACCGCCAAGTACCAGTGGCCCGGCGAAGGCACCGCCGACCGCGACATCATTGGCGGCGGTGAAGGACAGGCCCGTCAGCCCCGGCAGTATTTCCGCCCAGGTGGGGCCGTTGGAAAACCGGCCATTGTCGTAATAGGGCGCCAAAGCGCCCTCGATCGCAGAGAAGGGTACGCCATAAACCCGGGGGATATTGCCGTTATCGACCAGACTATCACCAAACCCATAAAAACTGCCGGCGTGGGCGGCAACCGGCGACAGGCAAGTGGCGGCAAACAGCAGGGGCGCAAAATGGCGCGAGATTTTTTTCATGACGACATCCCTATTTCGTACGTTTATTTAATATAACGCTTACGTAAGATAAGGTATGCGAACGTCAATATGTTCGTCAATGAAATAATGCGGAGATGTGATTACGCGGCGTTGGCCCGGCGTTTTGGGGTTGCCAGCGGCGGCGGGTCTTCGGCGGTCGGGGTTAGGGCCTCCAGCAGGGCGTTGCGTAACTGCGCCAGTTTACGCTCGTTCTCGATCTTCATGCCGAACACGTCTTTGACATAGAATACGTCAACGGCACGAACACCGTAGGTGGTAACATGCGCCGAGGCGATTTGCAGGCCCTCATCGCTGATCGCGGCGGTGACATCGTGGAGCAGGCCAGGCCGGTCACGGCCGTTGACCTCGATGACGGTATGGCGGTTCGAGGCGCGGTTATCGACCACCACGCGGGGCGGCACATGAATAGCGCGCATCCGGCCCGGCAGCAGGCTGCGGGTGGCTTTGCGAATTTCGGCGCTGAGTTTGAGGCGGCCTTCAAGAGCCTGTTCCACCAGGGTGGAAAGCCGGGCCAGACGGTGCGGGGCATCGTAGGGGCCGCCTGCGGCGTCCTGAATCCAGAAGGTGTCCAGCGCCATGCCATCAGTGAGGGTATGGATACGCGCATCGACGATTGAGGCACCCGCGATGGCCAGTGCGCCGGCGATACGGCTGAACAGCCCCGCATGGTCGGCGGTGTAAACCACCACTTCGGTCACGGCGCGGGCGGGCAATGGCTCGGCGTGCACGGTGAGTTGCGCGTTGCGGGATTTAGCATCGCGGATCATGCGGGCATGGCGCTCGATGCTTTCGGGGTCGAACCCGAGCCAGTAGCTAGGGTAGCCGAGCGAGAGAAATTCCTCGCGCGCGGCGGCGGGCCAATCGGCCAGCATGTCGCCCACAACATCCTTGACGCGGCTGATACGAGCGTCGCGCTCGGTGGTGGACAGCCCGCCTTCGAGCACTTCCGCCACCCTTGCGTAGAGTTCGCGCAACAGCGTGGCTTTCCAGCCGTTCCAGACTTTCGGGGAAACCGCACGGATATCCGAGACAGTAAGGATGAGGAGCAAGCGCAACCGCTCGGGCGACTGGATGGTGTCGGCGAGGTCGAGGATGGTTTTGGGGTCGTCGATGTCGCGGGAGAAGGCGGTTTGGCTGAGGAGTAAATGGTGCAAAATCAGCCAGGAGGCCATTTCGGTCTCCTCGGCGGTGAGGCCCAGGGTGGGGCCGACATGCAAAGCGATTTCGGCACCGAGCTCGGAATGGTCACCGCCCCGGCCTTTGGCGATATCGTGCAGGAGCAGTGCCACATATAAAGCGCGGCGCGATTGCACCTGCTCCATCAGCTCGCTCGCCACTGGGGCAATTTGCGAGAGGTCGCCAGCTTCGATGGTGTTGAGGACTTTGATGGCCTGCACGGTATGAACATCGACGGTATAGACATGGTACGTGTCGAACTGCATTTGCCCGACGATGCGCCGCCAGTCAGGCAGATAGCGCCCAAGCACGCCGGTTTCGTTCAACAATGTCAGCCAACGGGCGGAATCACAGGAACGCGCGCTGCCGTCTTTGTCCTCGCCGCCGCACAGCAGGTTGAGGAACAAGGCGGCGGCTTGCTTGTTGCCACGCAAATCAGCCGCCAGGTTGGAACTGCGGATCAGCATCCGCAGCGCCAGCGGGTGCAATTCCAGATGGCGATCACGCGCGTTCAACAAAATGCGGAAAATACTGGTGGGGTCGGATTCCGGCTCGTGCCCCGGGGCGAATAAAATTTTGCCGTCGGCCAGCACAAAGCCGGTTTCCAGTAAGGCGGCATCGGTGGTTTTGGCGATCGCGGGCGGGCCGAGGGCGGCGCGGATCAAGGCAGGTTCCAGCACGCCTGTCACCCGCGCCACTTCACGCACCACCAGGAAGTAATGACGCATGAAACGCTCAACACCATCCTGGCGGCCATGCTTGGTGTAGCCCATGCGGGCACCCACCACCGGCTGAAAGTCGAACGTTAGACGTTCCTCGGCGCGGCCGGCGACGTAATGCAGGTGGAACCGCACGGTCCAGAGATATTCCCAGGCGCGTTTGCAGGCGCGGGCTTCGGTTTCAGTGAGAATCCCGCCGCCGGGGGCGTCCTTGCCGACCAATTCGGTCATGGCGAAGGTGTTGAAGACATAGCGCGACAGCCAATACAGGGTTTGCAAATCCCTGAGCCCCCCCCTGCCCTCCTTCACATTGGGCTCGACCATGAAAGGGGTTTCGCCGAAGCGGCGATGGCGGGCCGCGCGCTCGGATTGCTTGGCTGTGATGTATTCCGCCGGACCATCGGCGGCGCAGTCAGCACGGAAGGCTTTCTGGAAGTCGGCGAACAGCGGACGGTCGCCACATAAGCAGCGGGCATCGAGCAGGCTGGTGCGGATGGTCACATCGCCCTTGGCTTCCGCCAGACATTCCTGGATCGAGCGGGTGGCGTGGCCGACCTTCAACCCGAGGTCCCACAGGAAATACAAAATAAACTCGACCGCGCGTTCCACCCGCTCGGGGGCTTTGGTGTCGGTGAGGAACAGCAGGTCGATATCAGAGAACGGCGCTAAGGTTGCGCGGCCATAACCGCCGGTGGCGGCCATCGCCAGACGGTCGGATTTTTCGATCGGCAGGATCGCCAGGGCGTAACCGAACAAGGATTGCAGCAGCTCATCCATCAGCCCGGCGTGCAAACGCCCGGCGGCGAGGCCGTTGATGTTGTCGCGCTCAAAACGGATTTGGACGTGCGACTGGATGCGGCCCAATTGGCGGCGGAACACCGAGAGAGCCATTTCGCGCGTTGGAGGGGCGGTCAGTGGCACCAACTCCGCCAGGGCGAGGGCAATTTCGGGCGGCTTGTGCGACACAGCGGTTGAATTTGGCATGTCCATTATTTTAGCTTGCCTTATCCCGAAGCGCCATCAACTTCGCGCGTAGCTCATATAACGCGGCGTGGGCCTCACGCGGGGTCATCTGATCGGGGTCGAGTGCTGCAAGTTCGGTTTCTATGGCTGTATCCGCCGCTGTTTCAGTGGAGGCAAAGAGTGGCAACATTCCAGGGGCAGGTCCAGTACGTTCCGCTGCTTTTAATAACAATTCTGCGCGTTTTGCGACACTTTCGGGCACCCCGGCCAAGCGCGCCACATGTACACCCCAGCTTCGCTGCGCGGCCCCAGCCGCCACTTCATGCATGAATACCACTTCGCCCCGCCATTCTTTCACCCGCATCGTGCACGCCTGCAAACGCGGCAATGCTTCAGAAAACTGACTTAGCTCATGGAAATGTGTGGCAAATATGGCGCGGCAACGGATGTTACCGTGCAACGCTTCCAATACCGCCTGGGCGATGGCCAAACCGTCGCGCGTGCCGGTGCCGCGGCCGATCTCATCGACGATGACAAAGCTTTTGGGACCAGCCTGATGCAGAATGGCGGCGGCCTCGATCATCTCGACCATGAAAGTGGAGCGGCCGCTGGCGAGGTCATCGGCCCCGCCGACGCGCGAGAATAGACGATCAACGAGGCCGAGGCGCATGGCCTCAGCAGGGACCGGCAGGCCAGACTGGGCGAGGATGGTCAGCAACGCATTTTGGCGCAGAAACGTGGATTTACCGGCCATGTTGGGGCCGGTCAGCAGCATCAGCCGCTGCGGGGGGGAGAGGTCGCAATGGTTGGGCACAAAGCCGACGCCGGGGAGAAGGGCGGCTTCCACCACCGGATGCCGGCCAGCGGTGATCTCAAAGGCTTCATCATCGGATAGCGTGGGCTGGCACCAGCGGTTGTTGGCGGCCAGGGATGCTGCGGATTGTAAAACATCCAACAGTGCCAGCGCCTCGGCGCAGCCAGCCAGGGCTTCGGCGACGGCCAGGACTTGTTTGATCAGCCAGTGAAATACCAGCTTTTCACGCAGCATGGCGCGGCTGGCGGCTTCCGAAATGCGCTGGTCGAGGGCCGATAGTTCCGGGTGGGTGAAGCGGGCACCGTTGGCCATGCCCTGCCGCAGTATGAGCTCGGGGTTTTCACGCAATTTTTCAACCGCCACGGCGGGGGCTTCCACAACATAGCCTAACTGCGCGTGGTGACGGATTTTTAAGGAGGCCACGCCGTAGCGGGTGGCAAGCTCGGTCTGGAACGCAGCGATCACCTGCCTGGTGTCGTCGCGCAGAGAGCGCTCGGCGTCGAGTTCGGCATCAAAGCCGGGTTTGACGGCGGTGCCTTCCTCGAGTTTGAGGGGAGCCGGTTCAGCCAGGGCGGTCGCCAAGGTTTCGGCGAGGCCGGGGGCGGGGGCCAGGGCTTTTGCCGCGCTGTCAAACAACCCGACGCCGGTGGGCAGGAGCGCGGCGGCCTGGGCAGCGGCCTCCAGCGCCCCGCGCACGGCGGCCAGATCCCGCGGTCCGGCGCGGTGGAGGGCGATGCGAGCCAGAGCGCGGGCGAGGTCGGGCGCGCCGCGCAGGCAAAGCCGCAGCCCCTCAAGCGCGGCCGGGGCATCGCGCAAGGCCAGCCAGCCGGTCTGGCGTGATTGCAAGGCCGCGAGGTCGGTGATCGGGGCGGCCAACCACGAGGCTAATTTGCGCGCCCCCGCCGCGCTGACCGTGCGTTTGACCGCGCCCAGCAAGCTGCCTGCCTCGGCCCCGCTGCGGGCGCGGGTGATTTCCAGGCTGGCGCGGGTGGCGGCGTCCATCAGCAAATAGCCGGACCCGCCCGCTGAAACCGGGCGCGACAGCCGGGGCATGGCACCCATCTGGGTGGCTTTGACATAGGCCAACGCGGTGGCGGCGGCCAGCGCCTCGGCATCGGTGAACACCCCGAACGCCTCCAGGCTGGCGGCCCCGAAGGCTGCTGCCAGATCGCGCCGCGCGGTGGCGGGTTGGCTGGGCGTTTGCATGGCAAGGCCGCCAGAGGCCACCCGGCGGCGGGCATAATGGCCCAAATCCACGCTCTCCGGGGCCAGAATTTCAGCGGGTTCAACCCGGCCCAGCAACGCCGCCAGACTGCCCGCATCGCAAGCCTGGGTTTCAAACAGCCCGGTGGAAATATCCAGCCAGGCCAGCGCCATTTCAGCGGTTGTTTGCGCCACCACCGCCAGAAAATTCGCCTGGCCGGCTTCCAGCAAACTCTCCTCTGTCAACGTGCCCGGCGTGACCAGCCGGACCACCGCGCGCGCCAGCGGCCCCTTGGCCCCCCGGGCCTTGGCCGCCGCCGGGTCCTCCATCTGCTCGACAATCGCCACCCTGAAGCCGCGCCGGATCAGCCGCGCCAGATACACTTCGGCCTGCGAAACCGGCACCCCGCACATCGCAACCGGCACCCCCTGGTGACTGCCCCTTGCGGTCAGCGCGATGTCCAGCGCTGCCGAGGCCGCCTGCGCATCCTCGAAAAACAGCTCGTAAAAATCCCCCATCCGGAAAAACAGCAGCGCATCTGCATGGTCCGCCTTGATGGCAAACCATTGCGCCATCGCCGGACTGGCACCCAAGGCAAGGTCTTTGTTCATAAAAATGACTATACAAGTCAGGCGGCGTTGCGGAAGGGTGGCCAACCGGGCCGAGGGGCCTGGGCCCGTTTGCCACAATATTGAAGCGACACCCCGCACGGGACGGCAGTTAGACGCAGATAAGGCCCTTCATCATGCACGCGGCTGGAGTTGGTTTGCTGTTCATCAATTAAACTCTGGCCTTATTTTGGTGAGCCCAACCGGCGGGGGCATGGCGCAAGTGTTGCCATCACGCTCTGAGAGCCGATACATTACGTTCTGAGCCTGTTCAGATGCGCAACAAGCCCGCGGGTGGAGACATCCTGTGCTGGATCATCAACCCCGGACGCCACCACCGGCAAAAGCTGGGTTGCCAATTCCTTGCCAAGCTCCACGCCCCATTGGTCAAACGCATTGATGTTCCAAATGGCGGCCTCAACGAATACCCGATGTTCGTAAAGCGCAATGATTTTACCGAGCGTGGCGGGGTCTAGTTTGCGGTAGGCCAGCGTGATGGAGGGGCGGTTGCCGGAAAATACGCGGTGCGGGTTCGCGTTGGCCTGCGCAAGATTACGCCCCAACATTAAGGCCTGCGCTTGCGCCAAGCAGTTTGCCATCAGCAAATCATGGTGCTGTTGCAAATCTGGTTCATGGCTTTGCGCCGCGATAAGAAATTCGCACGGCACAATATTCGTGCCCTGGTGCAATAATTGGTAGAAAGCGTGTTGCCCGTTGGTGCCTGGTTCACCGAACACGAGCGGGCCGGTGGCGTGCAACACGGCGGCGCCGTTGCGCTGTACGCTCTTGCCGTTGGATTCCATATCAAGCTGTTGCAAGTAAGCTGGCAAGCGTGACAACCGCTGATCATACGGCAGCACAGCGCGGGCGGCATAGCCACATGCATTACGGTGCCATACGCCGACCAGCGCCATCAGTACCGGTAAATTTTTAGCCAGCGGCGCTTCACGGAAATGCGTATCCATATCATACGCGCCGGCTAGAAATTTTTGGAAATTTTTGGCGCCGACCGCGATCATCACAGGCAGGCCGACCGCGCACCACACCGAATAGCGGCCGCCCACCCAATCCCAGAATCCGAATATTTTATCTGCGGCAATGCCAAAAGCGACGACTTTATCGACAGCCGTCGAGACCGCCGCAAAATGCGCCGCCACCGCCGCCTCCCCCAACGCAGCCACCAACCAGCGCCGCGCCGTGTGGGCATTGGTCATGGTCTCGATCGTCACGAAGGTTTTAGATGCGATGATGAATAAGGTACGGGCCGGGTTCAAACCACGCAGCGTATCAGTGATATGCGCGCCATCGACGTTCGAGACAAAATGCAGACGCGGGCCGTCATGATACGGTGCCAGCGCACCCGTTACCATCACGGGCCCCAGGTCTGAGCCGCCGATGCCGATATTCACCACATCGGTGAAGGCTTGGCCGTCCGCCGCGGCAATTTTGCCAGTCCGCACAAAGTCAGCAAATTCATAAAGCCGCAAAAAACTGGCCCGAATTTCAGGCATCACATCCTGGCCATCCAACAGCACGGACGTGCCGGAGATATTACGTAACGCGGTATGCAGCACCGCGCGATTTTCGGTGATATTTATTTTTTCGCCAGCGAACATCGCATCACGTCTGGCGGCAACATTTGTGACGGCAGCCAGCCGCAACAGCGCCTGCAGGCTGACTTCGGATAGCGATGTTTTTGAATAATCGAGCAACAAATCATCGCATGTGGCAGAAAATTTTGCGAAGCGGTCAGCATCATGGGCGCATAAATCAGCAATATTAGGCTGCGTATCGGCAAACGCCAGGACATCCGACCAGGCATCTTGGCTCATTTGGTTTGCTCCTGGCGATGAATGTTCAATGCAGCCGCCTGAGCCGCCAGCTTTGTGATCCCCGCCCAATCACCAGCCGCCATCGCGGCGCGGCTCACCATCCATGATCCGCCGACACAAATGACATTTGGGAGTTTGAGATATTTCGGTGCTGATTCCAGCGTAATTCCGCCGGTGGGGCAGAAAGTGAGCTGCGGCAACGGCGATGCAATGGCAGACAAGAACGGCGCACCGCCGGCTGGCTCGGCTGGAAAAAATTTTGCGAACTGATAGCCGCGCTCGATCAACAGCATCGCCTCGGAGGCCGTGGAAATTCCTGGCAATGGCGCCAAGCCTGACTGGAACGCCGCGTCGAGAAGTGCTGGTGTGCTGCCGGGCGATACCGCAAACCGGGCCCCGGCTTTCGCAGCTTCGCGATAGTGCGCGGGCTCCAGCACGGTTCCCACCCCCACCAGCGCCCCGGGCACGTCTGCGGCAATCGCCCGGATCGATTCCAAAGCTGCCGGCGTGCGCAATGTAATTTCAATGACCGGCAAGCCGCCTGCCAGCAAAGCGCGCGCCAGCGGGATTGCATGCGCCATATCATCGATCATCACCACCGGAATGACTGGTGCGGCGCGCAGAATGTCGCTCAAGCCTTGTTGCATGTTCATGCTGTCACCTTATTAAAAATACTCGCACCTGTGTCGGCCGAACTGACTGCGGCGCGGAACGCACTGAATAACTCCCGCCCTACACCGGCATGGTTGGCCGACAAATCAGCCACCGCTTGCGGCCGCGCCGCCCATTCCGGCGCATCCACCAGAACGGTCAAATGGCCATTGATGCCATCGATACGAATGATGTCGCCGTCTTTAATTTTTCCGATCGGCCCACCATCGACAGCTTCGGGTGTGACATGGATCGCGGCTGGCACTTTGCCCGAGGCGCCGGATAACCGACCGTCCGTCACCAGTGCCACCTTAAAACCTTTATCTTGCAACACGCCGAGTGGTGGGATCAGCTTATGCAGTTCTGGCATGCCATTAGCCTTCGGCCCCTGGAAACGCACCACCGCGACCATGTCATGGTTCAGCGCGCCGGCTTTGAATGCGGCCTGCACGTCTTCCTGACTGTTAAATATTTTTGCCGGGGCTTCAATAATATGCCGATCTGCTGCCACAGCCGACGTTTTGATCACTGCGCGGCCTAAATCGCCATCCAGGACGCGCAACCCGCCCGTTGGCTGAAACGGATTTTTAACACCACGCAGCACATTTTCATCACCACTCGCTGTCGCCGCCGGAAGCCACTTTACCTGGCCCTGACCATCCAGCATCGGTTCAGTGGCGTAGGCGGCAAGCCCCTGCCCTGCCACAGTCTGCACATCCTCATGCAGCAGGCCGGCCTCCAGCAATTCACGGATCACAAACCCCATGCCGCCGGCCGCATGAAAATGATTCACATCCGCAGCGCCATTCGGATAAATCCGGGCAAGCAAAGGCGTTACCGCCGCGAGGTCGGAAATATCATCCCAGGTCAGCAAAATTCCGCCCGCTGCGGCCATCGCCAGAATATGCAGCGTATGGTTGGTTGACCCCCCTGTGGCGTGCAGCCCCACAATTCCATTTACGAACGCTTTTTCGTCCAGCATCGCGCCAACCGGCGTGTATTCATTGCCTGCCGCGCTCATCGCCACCGCGCGCTTGGCCGCCGCGGTCGTTAGCGCATCGCGTAGTGGCGTATTCGGGTTGATAAAGGCGGCACCAGGCAAGTGCAGGCCCATCATCTCCATCATCATCTGGTTGGTATTGGCGGTGCCGTAAAATGTGCAGGTGCCGGGGCCATGGTAGGATTTTGCTTCAGCTTCCAGCAAATCCGCCCGGCTGACCTTGCCTTCCGCGTAGAGTTGGCGGATTATTGACTTCTCGTTGTTCGGCAGACCCGATGTCATGGGGCCGGCCGGAATAAACACCGCAGGCAGATGCCCGAAAGCCAGCGCACCGATGACCAGCCCTGGTACGATTTTGTCACAAATTCCCAAAAATACCGCGGCATCAAAGGTCTGGTGCGAAAGGGCGACTGCCGTGGCGAGCGCGATGACATCGCGCGAGAACAGCGATAATTCCATCCCGGCCTCGCCTTGTGTAATGCCGTCACACATCGCAGGCACGCCGCCCGCCACCAGCGCCACACTGCCCGCTTCACGGGCGGCGGCGCGGATTAGATCGGGGAAGCGTTCATAGGGCTGATGGGCGGAGAGCATATCATTATAGGCTGTCACAATCCCTAAGCTGGCGCCGTTGCCAGAGCGTAGCGCCGCTTTATCGCCGGGCGCACAAGCGGCAAAACCATGCGCCTGGTTCGCGCAACCCAGCGCCTGCCGGTGCGGCGTGGGTTGTGCCGCCGCCGCCATGCGCTCCAGATACGCCAAACGCGCTGCTTTGCTGCGGGCGATGATGCGCTCAGTGACAGACTGAACTTGTGGGTGAACCATATTTATGGACTCCAAAAAACATCAGGGGCTGGCTGACGCACCAGCACCGCCGCGACAGGCATGAGAGGAGACAGAGTTTCCAGCACGCGCCGCTTGGCCTCACCTTCAATATGGAGTGCCAGATAGCCCGCCGCCAGCAATACCGGCAATGTCAGCGTGATGCGTGGCTCGACCGCCGCTTCGGTGCGCATGGTTTCCACCATAGCGCCATCGGCTGGCGCGAGTGCCGCGCTAAGCCGGTCACCGCCTGGAAAGAACGAGGCGGTATGGCCGTCGATGCCCATGCCAAGCACCGCTGCCGCCAATGGCAACGCCAGCCCGGCGATGGCAAGATGAGCGGCGTTGCGGCCATCCTCAGGCGTTGCGGCGGCATTCACCAGCGGTAAAAAACGCGCGGCGGCGGCTTTATTTTGCAAAAGAAATTGCCGCACCAAACCCTCATTGGAACGCGGTGAGCTTGCCGGTACCCAGCGATCATCCACCAAGGTCACTGTTACCGCCGCCCAGTTCACATCGCGCGTGGCGAGTTTTGTGAAAAATCGTAGCGGCGTGGTGCCGCCGGAGACCGCCAAGGCGGCGGCACCGTCACGGCTGATGCGTGCCTGCAACGCCGCCGCCACGGTGTCAGCCAGAGACTCTGCCAGCGCATCCGAGGACGCAAAAATCTTCACGAGCCGCCATCAAGCCAGGTGCGCCCATCACGCTCGATCAACGCAATGGCAGCCGAGGGCCCCCATGTGCCGGCCGTGTAAGGCTTCGGCGATTCGGCGGAGTCCGACCAGGCTTTCAAAATCGGGTCGATCCACACCCAGGCGGCCTCGACCTCGTCACGCCGCATGAATAGCGTCTGGTCACCGCGCACCACATCCAACACCAGACGCTCATAGGCATCGGGGTTGCGCACTTGAAAGGTTGTGGCGAAACTCATATCCAGCGGCACCTGCCGCAAGCGCATGCCGCCCGGGCCAGGGTCTTTGGTCATCAACCATAATTTCACGCCCTCATCGGGTTGCAGGCGGATGACCAGACGGTTGGCCACAATGGTGCCCGCCGATTCATCGAATACCGAGTGCGGGATAGGCCGGAACGCGATCACAATCTCCGAGACACGCTCTGCCAGACGCTTGCCCGTGCGCAGATAAAACGGCACCCCCGCCCAGCGCCAATTCTCGATTTCGGCTTTCAGCGCCACAAAAGTTTCGGTGGTGCTGGTGTTGGCGCCCAACTCCTCGAGATAACCCGGCACGGCGCCACCCGCCGATGCCCCCGGCCGGTATTGGCCGCGCACCACGATATGGGTGGAAAGCGCATCAATCACCGGCTTGAGGGCCCGCAGCACTTTCAGCTTTTCGTCACGCACCGCATCGGCATTCAGTTGCGCCGGCGGTTCCATCGCCACCAGGCACAGCAATTGCAAAATATGGTTCTGCACCATGTCGCGCAGCGCGCCGGCGGTGTCGTAATATCCGGCCCGGCCTTCCACGCCCAAACTCTCAGCCACCGTTATCTGCACATGGTCGATATGGGCAGCATTCCAGAGTGGTTCAAACAGCCCGTTGGCAAAGCGTAGCGCCATCAAATTCTGCACGGCTTCTTTACCGAGATAATGGTCGATACGGTAAACCCGGTCTTCCGGGAATATTTTTCCAACATCCTCATTTACAAGCCGGGCCGAGGCGAGGTCTTTGCCGATGGGTTTTTCAACCACCACGCGGGCCTGGCTATGGGCCAGACCAAACCGTCCCAAACGCTCACAAATGGGGCCAAACAGAGCCGGCCCGGTGGCGAGGTAAAACACATGCACGCGGTTGGGGATGGCCTGCAAAGCGGCGGCCAGCGCCTCCCATCCGGCATCGCTATCGGCATCAGCGGCCACGTAGCGCAGGCGGGCAATGAAATGCGCCACCTCTGCGTCGGTGCGCTCGGCAGAGGGCACATGGTCCAGCACCGACTGCCGAGCCATTTCGATATAGGCGGCTTCGGTCAACGGGCCGCGCGAGACCCCCATAATGGTGGCGTCTTTCGGCAATTGCCCCGCCACGTCACGTTGAAACATTGCGGGGATCAGCTTGCGGCGGGCGAGATCTCCGGTTGCACCGAATACCACCAGCACAAAAGGCACCACAGGGATCACACGGCTCGTCATCATCGCTCCAATGCTTTCAAAATCTCTTCGGCTCGTGGCAGGTCTGCTCCCTGGCGGGTGCAGGCTAACCCACCTGCCATGCAAGCGAACCGCAGGATAGACTCCAAATCAGGCCCGGATAGGGCTTTTAACTGCAATGCTCCCGTGCAGCCCCTTACATAAAGCTGGTGTAGCAAGGCTGCCTGAAATGCATCGCCCGCGCCAACGGTATCGATAACGGTCACGACCGGGGCCAGCGTTTCCACGGTCATGGTTGCCGTGACCGCGACAGCGCCATCGCCGCCCTTTGTTATCACCACCAGAGCTGGCCTCTCAACCAGCCAGGCGCGGGCAATGGTGAGCATATCAACCCCCGGATAGAGGCGCTCTAGATCCTCAACACTAACTTTTACAACATCTGCACATCGCACCCACGCGATAACCCGGTCACGCCAAAGCGTCACGTCCGGCTCAACATTCAGCCGCACATTGGGGTCAATACTGATCAGCCGCCGACCAGCCTCCCGCTGCGCGAGCGCAAAGTAACAACTTGCCGCCGGTTCGCAGACCAGCGCGTAGGAGCCGAAATGCAGCCCGGCCACATCATCGGCCAACACCGGCAAATCCTCTGGCGTTAGCGCCCGGTCTGCCGCGCCATCGCCGTAAAACGCATATGAGGGCACACCGGCGTCTCCCAGCATCACCAGGCTGAGCGTTGTAGGGGCAGCTTTACGGACGATATAGGATGTTGACACGTTTTCCAGGGTCAACGCCGCCGCGATCTGCTGACCGAGGCGGTCGTATGAAATGCCTGAAAAAAACCCAACCGATGTGCCAAGCCGTGCGATACCCACCGCTACATTGTAGGGCGACCCACCATGGCGCGCCTTGAACATGTCAATATATTCGGGTGTTCCGGTCATGAAAAGGTCGAACAGCGCCTCACCGCACACCAGAAACATCAGCGAGTGACCAAATATGCTTGGTTGCCATTTAAGGCGATTTTGAAAAATGGCGCCGGCACGCCCCCAAACTGGCGGCGCACCAAGTCTGGATGTTCAGCTAATGTGCGCCCGGCCATGCCCCAATAATCAACAAAGCTGGTGACGCTTAAATCTCCCAACACACACCAGCTATAGGCTTGCAGAGGCTCGGCTGCCGGGTTGGCCACGACCAGCCCGCTACCATTGAGGGGGGTGTAGTCGCCAAACAGGCTTGGTGCCGACATTCCATACATGCCTGTTGGGCCAGCTTCCAACCCTTCAGCAAATACATGCGACTGGGTGGACCAGACGACATAATAAATGCCCTTGGCATATACGAGTTGCGGACGTTCAAGCTCGTTATTGATCCCGTCGGCGCTGAGGAGTGGCGGCAGCAGTTCCCAATGCGCCAGAGTATCATCGCTCGCCCGCGCGATACCCACCGCGCCATTGGCTTCATGCGGCGAGTTTTTCAATGAGGCCGCAAACACGACATAATTTTTGCCATCTGCGGGGTCGCGGAAATATGCAGGGTCACGAAAGGCCTTTAATTTACCGGGCAGACCTTCAGCATGATTGACCAGCATATAGATGTTATCATCGCTGACAAACATTTCCCGCGGCGTTACCCAGTTACGGATGACAGGCAGGGGCGCGCCTAAATCAAGGGTTCCGGTTGTTTGAAAAAGCCTTTGTTCAACGGTGAGTTTTTCTTCGCCACGGCGGCCGGCCGCGGTAAAAAATAATGTTATGTCACGGGTCAAAAAATCGTAAATCGCCGAACCTGACCAATCGCGGCTGCCAGGCGCAAAACCGTCAGGCATGGCATCGCCACAATCGAACCACTTGCGATCGCGCTGTAACAATAGCCGAATACGGGCAAAACCATGCCGCATGATCGGGTCTGGTTGGATCGGTGCGGCCAAAGCAAACCATAATACACCGCCCGCGATCGCGGCGGTTGAACCATCACGTAAATTCAGCGGCCACATATCCCATATATCCAGCCCGGGTAGTCCTGGCTGCAAATCGGCCGGCCCGATGACGGGAATACGCGGCACGTCGGTTACATGGATTTTTGCAACATGTTCGGCGGTCCAGACAGCGCGCGTGCCTGCTGGTACCGTTTGCGGCATAGTTTGCTTCAACATATATCTCACTTATTCTAAAATCGTTTCAACCTGCCACAGCAAGACCGCGCGGCACGGCACGGATACGCAGGGTGGCAAACGCCCCGGCAAACATTAAAATCCCGCCTAGCATCAGCACATTGCGCGGGTCACTCGCCAGCACATGGCCGTAGAGCAGTGGCATGGTGACCCCGAATAACAGCATGGGGAGCACAATAAACATATTGAAAATACCCATATAAACACCGGTGCGGGCCGCCGGGATGGAGTTGGCCAGCATCACATACGGGTTACCCATAATACTGCCCCAGCCGAGACCTATGCCAATGACTGCGGGAAACAAAAAAAGTTTTTGATGCACAAGCGGAATTATCAGCATTGCAACACCAGATGCGGCGAGGCTGACGGCATGCACATTGCGGGCGCCATAACGCCGGCTGATCGGCACCATGGCAAATGCGGCGATGAACGCAACGAAATTGTAAAATGCCCCGATCTGACCATTGGTTAACACGGCTTCACGGAAGCCGGCACTATCGGCTGTTGCCGTGGCATAGACCGATCGGCCAATGGAATAGGCCACGTAACTCCAATAACACATCATGGCATACCATTGACACAGGCTCATCAGCGCCATGCGGCGCATGGTGTCAGGCATTTCCACCACAGCGTCTCGAATGTCACGCAGCATGGTGGTGAAGCCGATTTTTTTGTGCCGCATTTCAGCAATTTCATCGCTGGAGAGCGGCAATTCAGGGACCGCCAGCACCGACCATAGAATGGTACCGATCGATAAAAATGCCCCGATGATAAACGCGATATGGGTGACGAACGGTATGCCGTTGGACGCCAACGCGTCACGGCTGACCCCCAGCATCACAAAAATCGTCGGGGTGACGTAAGCCAGGGTCTGCGCCAGACCTGTGAAAGAACTTTGCGTTAAAAAACCTAACTCGCGCTGCGCGGGCGCTAATCTGTCGCTCACATAAGCGCGGTAAGGTTCCATCGTGACGTTGTTGGCGGCATCCAAAGCCCATAGCAGCAGCACCGCCGCCCCTATCGATCCGCTGTAAGGCATCGCAAACAAGCTGAGGCTGCAAATAATTGCACCGGCAATGAAATACGGCACCCGCCGTCCCCAGCGGGTTGTGGTCCGGTCGCTCAGGGCGCCAATTATCGGCTGCACCAGTAAGCCGGTGATGGGACCGGCCAGTTGCAGCAGCGGCAACGATGCTTCGCTGGCGCCTAGATAGCTGTAGATCGGCCCCATATTACCTTGCTGCAAGCCAAAACTGAATTGCAGGCCCAGGAAGCCGATATTCATCAGAATAATTTTCCGCATGGTGAGATGCGGTTTAAGCGGCGTTCCCATTTAGATCCTGCGCGACTGTTTTTGTTCTGCGGTATCGGGTACTTTATGGCATATTGATTCAGGTGTTGCAATCGATTGCATTAGTGTCCAGAAAAAGAAAACGGAGGGCGATCATGATTAACAAAGCGCAGGAAATCGTTGCTGTCGATATAGGCGGCACCCATGCTCGTTTTGCGATCGCGGCCATTGCCGGGGGCAGAGTTCTCCGCCTTTCAGCGCCTGTCACATTACTGACCAGCGACTATGCGAGCTTCACCAGCAGCTGGGACGCATTTGGCCGCAGCCTGGACCAGCCGTTGCCGCGGGCAGCCAGCATCGCCGTTGCCAGCCCGATTGTGGGCGATGTGTTGAAACTAACCAACAACCCCTGGGTGATCCGCCCCGCCAGTTTGCAACAGGAATTGCACCTGGACGCATTGATGCTGCTGAATGATTTTGGTGCCATGGGGCATGCGGTCAGCCATATGACAGCCGCGGATTTGCACCATCTGACCGGGCCAGACATTGCGCTGCCGGAAACGGGCATTATCACCGTGATTGGCCCGGGGACCGGCTTTGGTGTCGCGCATGTGTTGCGCCAGGGTGGAACAGCACATGTCATCGCCTGCGAGGGCGGGCATATTGATTTCGCGCCGTTGGATCGTTTGGAAGACGCCATTCTGGTGCATCTGCGCAAACGCTATCGACGTGTTTCAGTGGAACGGCTGGTCTCGGGGCCTGGCCTTGCGAATATTTACGAAGCCCTGGCGGCCATTGAAGGCCAGGCCGTGCAAACCGGCGATGATAAATCGCTCTGGACCCGTGCGATAGCGGGAACAGATCGGTTGGCGCGCGCTGCTCTGGACCGGTTTTGCCTGAGCCTGGGGGCGGTTGCGGGTGACCTGGCGCTGGCGCACGGCGCATCCGCGGTGGTGATTACCGGCGGGATCGGCCCGCGCATTGCAGAGCTACTGCCACATTCCGGCTTTGCTGACCGCTTTGTCGCCAAAGGCCGTTTTGAACGGATGATGGCTGACATACCGGTAAAACTAATCACCCACCCCCAACCGGGGCTGCTGGGTGTGGCAGCCGCGTTTGCCGCCGCCCACCCGGGCTAATTACGAAGAAAGGTCCACAGCATTGCCAATTGCGCGGCGCCATCACCACCGCCCACGGCCCGCCACATCGGGATCGCCTTATTTGGCTCACCAGCCATTGCATAGGCCATGCCCATTTCCAGCTCGGCCTGGTCGATCTGCCTGAGCGCACCGCTGCGGATGGATTGCTCCATCAGGCCGATGCCGGCGTTATCGCCGCCAGCCACATCGTTAAACCCGATGTCAAACAAAGTTTGAAAATCCTTGGCAGCTAGAGCCTGAGTTGCCTGCTGGGAGGCCTCCGCTTTGGCGGCATCACGGCGCTTATCCACCAAAGCCTTCAAACGATTCTGCCGGTCCAGGTCTGCTCCACTGCCGAGCAAGCCATTTTTTTGGCCGGTAGCAAAAATCTGCTCGGCGGTGTTGGGCAAACCAGTCTGCAAAGCCTCCTGCGTATATTCCATATAATCGGGTTCTGGTGCCGCAACGCCAGCCGCCAGCTTCAACCGGAAAAAATCCAGCGCCAGGCGGTCGCTATAGGCCGGGTTTGACTGCAACTGGCCCAACAGCCCGCTCCAATAAGTAGGATTTGGATAAAACTGCACCAGCAGGCTCATATCTGCCACGTAGCCGGTCATGTTTTTGGCGTTTGTGTCGCAATAGGCCAGCATTTGCAGTTCGTTTTCTGCCGGTGCGTGGCCGCCGTGCGTCGCTGACTTGATGGCTGGCGCCATATCCGCGCTGATCGATTTACAATCGCCCATCTGATAATAGGATTGCAGCAAAATCGGGTGAAAGCGCTGATCGCCAGCCAAATAGGCCTTAATGGTTTGCACCGTTTTGGCGTATTCGCCAGCCTGGTATTGCGAACTTGCCAGGGATTCAGCGATGGTTTGGGTTTGCGCTGGCGGCAGTGCGCCAGTTGCCAGAATGGCGGCATAGTCATTGGAGGCCGCCGCATGATTACCCGACCCTGTGTCGATCGCCGCCCGCAACTGTGCGATGGTAAGCTGCTCGTCCGGGGTTTTGTTCGGCACCGCTTCCGCCTGCGCCACCGCGGCGAGTGCCGCCGCATATTTGTGGGCGCTCAGCAAATGTTCGGCATTCAGCAACGGCGTTGCAAGCGCCGCCGGCATCGGGTCGGCGGCGGCGGTTGTCGCCAGTAGGGTTACGAACCCCGCGACACAGCACATTGTATTCAGCATTTTCATGCCCGTCTCCGGTCGTTTACTGCGCATATTGCTCGTTACCTACAATCCCAATTTTGGTCACACCCAGACGCTGGGCCGCGGCCATCACCGCAATCACGGCGCTGTAATTGGCCAGTTTGTTCGGGTTGATATGTACTTCCGCCTGGGTTGGTTCGGAGGCAATGGCGGACAGCTTTTGCGCGAGCGTGGCGCTGTCGGGCACCACCACGCCATTCCAGGAAACCGTACCGTCAAAATCGATATCGATCTGCACCACTTCCGGCTGCACCAAAGGCGGTGGCGGGTTACCGGAAGGTAAATTCAAATTCACCGCATGTAACTGAATGGGAATGGTAATAATCAGCATCACCAGCAGAACCAACATCACGTCGATTAAAGGCGTGGTGTTGATATCCACCATTTCTTCCGGTTCATCCGACCCGCCACGCGAGCCAATATTCATACCCATACTGCGTACCCCCGTTAGTTTCCCGCACCATGCGGCGGTGGTTCGGTAATGAAACCTACTTTGAGAATGCCCACATGCTGGCAGGCATACATTACCTCACCGATAAATTTATATTGCACATTGGCATCGCCACGAATTTCAATCGTCGGCTGCGGGGTTATCACCGCCACCTTCGTCAGGTCGTCCACCAACGTTGGCAGGTCCTTTACATATGTCTGGTTCCAGAAAATATCGCCATTTTTATTGACAGAGATGTTGATATTCTGCGGCGTGGTTTGCAGCGGCTGGTTGCGCTCCTTCGGCAGCACAACCGGCACCGTGTGCGTCACCACCGGAATGGTGATGAGGAAGATGATGAGCAGCACCAGCATCACGTCCACCAGAGGCGTGGTGTTAATGGTGGAGACAACCTCATCCTCATCGGCTGAGCTACCAATTTGCATCGCCATAGATCAGGCTCCGCGTGGTGTTGGGTTGGTGCTTAGCAGCACGAATAATAGTTTTTTGGCAAATTTGCGGGTTAGCTCCATCACTTTTTTATTGCGGCGAACCAGGAAGTTATAGCCCAGCACCGCCGGCACCGCGACAGCAAGACCGATGGCTGTCATGATCAGGGCTTCACCCACTGGGCCTGCGACTTTGTCGATACTGGCCTGGCCAGCGATGCCAATGGCGGTGAGCGCATGGTAAATACCCCAGACAGTGCCAAACAACCCGACAAACGGTGCGGTGGAGCCAACGGTGCCCAGCAATGCCAGGCCTTCCTGCATCCGGCTCTGCACGGCCTCAACGCCGTCTTGAATCTGGCTTTCAGCGAAGCTGTGAATATCGATTTTATCCAGCAAGCCAGTGTGCTTATCGAGTGATTCCACGCCGCAACTGGCGACATATTGTAACGCTGTGCCTTTTTTGAGGGTATCCGCAGCGGCCTGAACCGAACTGGCATTCCAGAAGGTTTTGTCAGCGACCTTGGCTTCTTTGATCAATTTGCTCTGGCTGAATGCCTTGGTGATCAGCACATACCAACTGCTCATCGACATGATCACCAAAATCAGCAGCGTGCCACGGGCGACGAAATCACCGCCAGCCCATAGGGCGCCCAAACCATACGGGTTGGCTACATTTTCAATGGTGGTGGCCGCAACCGGTGGCGGTGCCACCGGCGGCGCAGCCGCGCTGGCGTCAGCCGGTGCCGCCGCTGGAGCAGCGGCAGGGGCGGCGGCAGGGGCGGCGGTTGCATCAGGAGCGGCTGGTGCCGACATCGCCGCCGGGGGCTGGGTTTGTGCGTGGGCGATATGACCCAGAGCAACCGCAGCTGTGCTGAAGGCCGCCAGTGTTAACGCAATATGAAGTTTGGAGTTTTTCATGGCTTTTCTCTCAGAAAAAACGAAAGGACGGTTAAATGAAACAGCAATGTCAACGGCACTAATTAGCTTGGAACTCAAACGGTGCACGCACCTGCACATCCTGCCCCTGCCCCTTGCAGGACAATGCCGCCACCCCAGCCAAGGCCAGTGCATTTACGCCCTGGAAGTTGGAGGACACGATGGTGGCGTTACTCACCTGGCCGGTGGCGCTCACGGTGAACTGAACCACAACATCAGCGGTATTCACGCCAGATGTATCGGCGATATCCTGAAAGGCTGACGATAATTTTTTCGCTACGGCCACCACATTCGGACACACCACACCCACGCTGGTATTGGGCGTCTGCGGCGCTGTGCTTTGCGGCGCGCTCGGCTTGGCGCTGGTAACAGCAAAGACTTGTTGCGGCGGTGCCTGGACCTGAATAATCGGCGGCGGCACGTAAGGCGGCGGCGGTGCGGCCAGCAAAGGCGGCGGCGGTAGAACGACCTGCGGTGGCGGCGGCGGCGGTGTGGTCTGCTGAATGATTTTAATTTCGAGCGGCTTCTTGATCATCTCAACGGCGCTTGTCGCGAGCCCGCTGACCAGCGCGTACACCAGAAACACATGCAGCAGAATGACAACACCAATTCCGATGATGGTATTGCGGCTCGGTCCTTGGCTGTCACTAAAATCCATTGTCGTTCCTATCCCATCGATCCCTGCCTGAGGCCGGTATTTTTACCGTGGCCAGGGAGGGAGTTTTTAAGGCACGTATAATCGCTTGAGTATATCTTGTCTTTAGGGGCCGCCAGACCGGCTTGCGCCAGACCGGCGGTTATTGATCAGTCCTTTAGAACGTGTATTTCAAAGTACCTTTGAACGTCTGGCCGTCGAACGCACGGGCCGAAGTACCTGATGCCGGGGCACCTGGCAGACCATTGCTGGTACCGTCATATTCGGTGTAGGCCAGGGTGTTCAGAATATTGTTGCCTGTGAATAGCAGCGCCAGATGCGGTGTAATTTGGTAATTCACGAAAGCATTGAACAACACATAGCCCGGCATCACGATGTTATTCTGGTCGTTGGCAAAGGATGATGTTGTTCCAATCGCGCTACCGCCCACGGTAATCGCACCGTATGTGTAGGATGGCGCCACCTGGAATATCCAGTCAGCCTGACGTTGCGGTACGTTGCCCTTAACGCTGCCGCCGGTACCGTAGGTTTCAGTCGTCGCGGTGATCCGTGAATGCGTATAGGTTGCACCGCCGGTCACCCGGAAGCCTCCATACACATAACCCAATTCAATTTCCGTACCATAAGCGTCGTACTTATTGGCAGAAGAAACCTGCGTGGTCGCACTGTAGTTTGATTCAGCCGTCTGGGCATCAAAGAGCGTTACAAATGCGTTGAAGTTGCCATAACGCGCCTTCACGCCGCCTTCATACTGCATAACCGTATTGATCGGCACCGGCACCGAGCCGTTTAGCTGTTGCGCTCCCGGACCATTGATCACGCGGTCGGCGTTAAAGGAGGAGCCGTCGCTGACACGAGCAAACACCGCGAGGTCGCGGTTGAACTGATAGTTCGTACCGATTGAATAAGACGTGTGCTTCACAGTGTAGTTGATCGGCGACGAGCCATTTTGATAAACGGCGTTGTTATTCGGCGCAGGATTGCCGTTGGCACTTGCGAATGAGTACGAACCGCTCGCCTGCTGAATATCCTCACGAACGCTGGCATCTGACGTGAAATTACCAATCGACCAGCCCAAATCAAAATAGGGCGACATCGTAAGGTAAGAGCCGTTGATGACGCGCTCACAGCAATGACCGAAGCCGCTGCCGAGGCCACCAGCCTGCAAGTTGGCGCCGGTGGGACCATAAGGGCCATTCACCGCGTTCAAAAACTGTGGGTTATTGCCTGATAAGGTTGCATAATACTGGTTGAAGTCCCAGGTCAGATTGACCTTCTGCTGCGCCACGTAAAAGCCGACCGTCGGGGTGAAAGTGCCAAACGAACCTTCATCCAAAGGCGGTGCGGAAATTTTCAGATCGTTCGCAATGTTGCTGAGGTCATTCAGCTTGGTGTCAAACGTAATCAAACCAAAAGCCGCGCCATTGTAGGCCTGGCCAGCATTGGGGCCGGTGCCATAGGTGGCGCCGGTTAATGTCACACCATTATCGGACGGGTAAAGACCAAGGAAATTTCCGGTATTATCGGAATAGCGGAAATTATCGTCGATATTGATGCCGTTATCAAAGGTCTTGTTGAACTCCCCACCGACCGACTTGGTTTCAGCGTAGTTACCGGTGCCTATATTGGTCGAACGCAGACCGTTTGCGCCGGTTAACGTGGTGTCTGTGCCGAAATATTTTGAGTAAAAGCTGGCCGTACGCGGGTCGATACCCGGCAAGGCGGTAATGGTATTGTTCACGATACTGACCGGTACCGGCAAGTCGGTCGGGGTGATGTCGTTCAAATATTTAAAGTTCAGACGAACGAAGCCACCTTCGATATCGTGGGTGAAGTTGCCGTGAATCTGGCCACCGTTGACGATCGTTGTGCCGGCGTTGCGGGTGCCATTGCCGGTATTGTAAAAGCCAGCAATTTCGTAACGATTATTGGCATCGATCGGACCACCGTAGTCGAAATCGAGGCGCTGTTCGTTATAGCCGAGACCACTGGTAGCAGACACGCTGCCGCCCTGGGTCTTACCGGTCTTATCGATGAAGTTGATGATGCCGCCTGGCGCATTGGTGGCCAGCGTGGAGGCGGAACCGCCGCGCACAACCTGCACCTGGTCAAGCATCCCGTCGATGCGAATAAAGCTATCCGGCGTGGCAAACGCGATGTCGCCAAAGTCCAGAACCGGCAAACCGTTCTCCTGGAATTGCACATAGCGCGAACCGCCAGCCGAAATTGGCAGGCCGCGGACGGTCACGTTAGCGTTGCTTTCGCCGCCGGAAGCCTGCGATTGCACACCCGGTATGTTACGGATCACATCGGCAGCACTGGAAGCACCCGACACGGCAATGGCCTGCGCTCCCAATGTGGAGACCGAAACCGAAGATTTCATCTTGGTGACTTTACGGGCGGTACCCGTCACCACGATTTTGTCAAGGCTGAGCGGAGATGCCTGGGTGGTTGCAGAGGCGGCGGTTTGCGCGTGAGCAACAGCCAGCGGCACCAGCGCGGCCGTCATCGCGCCTAATACAATATAACTAGACCGCAAACCACGGCCATGCAGACGTCGAATACTCGCCATTTTGTTTCCTCTCTGTTGATAAGAGGTTTCACGGCGGTATCGCCGCGCCCCCCTCTTTTTGTTAACAAGGGTGTTTTGAACTAAAATGCAATCGATTGCAATAACTATGTATGAAAATATTTCCGCGGCGGTTGACGCGGTAAACCACCAGCTTCACGTCAGGAATTTTTTTCTACAGGTTTGTTTTTTCAACAATTTTTCTAAATGGGTGTATTAACCACGCCCTTGAGGCGGCTATTTTGCGCCGCAAGACGCCCGCACAACCAATGAGGTTGGTAATATTGTTGACTGCGTTGGCGTGCCGTTCAAGCGATGAAACAACGTTTCAACCAGCGCTTTGGCCCCCCCTCCGATATCTTGCCGCACGGTTGTCAATGCCGGCGTGTAGGCGGCTGCAAGCATAATGTCGTCGAATCCGACGATTGAGACGTCCACCGGGACCCGGATACCGCGCTGGTCGAACACGTTGATCGCTGCAATCGCCACGAGGTCTGACGCTGCAAACACCGCATCGAACGGCAATTTTTTGTCAAGAAATCCGTTCATCGCCTTGCGGGCGCCTAGCCGGTCGAACGGCACGCGGCATTCCAAGGAGGGGTCCAGGGCAATATCAGCCTTTTCGAGGGCCGCGACATAGCCTGCATAGCGCTCACCGATTTCAGGCAAAATTTTATCACCAAAAAACGCGATGCGCCGATGGCCCAGCGCCACCAGATGCTGCACGGCCATCACAGCCCCATTGTAATTATCCGACCCTACCGTGAGATAATGATTATCCGGTAGCGCCGCCCCCCACACCACCAGCGGTTCGTAGCGTGAGGCCAGCTCATTGATGACGGCATTCTGGGTGGACTGGCCGATCACAACCACCCCATCCGAACGGCGCTCATTGATCAATTCAACCAAGCCGCGTGGCTCGCCGGGGGCGATTTTATGCAGCAGCAAATCATAATGGCGGTCTGACAATTCATCGGCCAGATACCCAAGCATTTCCAGAAAAAACGGGTCTGAAAACCCCGAATCAACTTCATGCAACAGCGGGAACACCACACTGATTGTGCCGGTTTTTTGCAAGCGCAAATTACGGGCGCGCAAATCCAGCACATAGCCGTGGTCTTCGGCGATTTTTTTAATCCGCAGGCGGGTTGCTTCGTTAATCAGCGGATTATCAGAAAGGGCCCGCGAAACAGTCGATTCTGAGACGCCCGCTAAACTGGCAATGTCTGACATTTTAACATTCGCCATACTGCGGGCACCGTCCATTTTTTCCATGGTTTTTATAGAGCATCAATGCTGCGCGATCAATTATGGTGCAGGTTGGCAGCGCTGTGCAGGCGCTTATGCCTGTAGAATTGTAAAGATCTGGCCCCTTTTGAAGCCGCCCTGCCTGCCGGGTTTGGCTCCGCATCGGGCGCAAAACCCGTCGGGAAACCCCGGGCGGTTCAGGCGTGGTCCAGGGGCGAGCCCCTTGGCCTTACTTACCGCTTCCGAAACACCCCCCCGGCAGTGTATCATCACCCTATGACAAAGGCGGATGGGTTTTGGCGGGTTAAGTCGTTGGCGGCGATGTCCAGGGCTGAATGGGAGTCGTTGTGTGATGGCTGTGGGCGATGTTGCCTGCATAAGCTGCGCGATGAGGACACTGACGAGATTAGCTTTACCAACGTGGCGTGCCGGTTGCTGGATTTGAAAACCAGCCAGTGTTCGGATTATCCAAACCGGCGCAAAAAAATACCTGATTGTGTGCAATTGACGCCAGCGAAGTTGAAGACGGTGGATTGGCTGCCGCCAACCTGTGCGTACCGGCTGCTCGGCGAGGGCAAGGATTTGTACCCCTGGCATCCTCTGATTTCAGGACGTGCTGAGAGCGTGCAGGAAGCGGGGGTTTCGGTGGCGGGGCGAGCGTTGAGCGAGCGCGACGCCGGGCCGCTGGAGCATCATTTGGTGGAATGGCCGGGCCAGGTGCCAAAGCGCAAACGGGCCGTAGGCACATGAATGAACTGGTGACCGAACTGGTGCCGGTGCGGGGCGAGTTGGCCAGTGTGGCGTTTAAGCGCAGCGCGCGGGCGCGAAAAATATCGCTCAGGGTTGATGCAGCGCAGGGCGGGATTGTGATTACGCTGCCGATGCGGGCCTCGCGCAAGGCGGGGTTATCGTTATTGCAGACCCATGAGGATTGGGTGGCGGAGCGGCTGGCCTCGTTGCCGCAGGCGCTGCCATTTGTCGCGGGTGCGGTGGTGCCGATTTGCGACGTGGGGCATGTCATTACGCCGGTGAGCAATGCCCGCGGTGGCGCGTGGGTGGCGGAGGGCCGGATTTATGTGACAGGTGGCCCAGAGTTTTTGAGCCGGCGGGTGGCGGATTGTTTGAAGCGTCTGGCCAAGCAAAAGCTCACCGCGATGGCGGCGGAAAAAGCCAAGCAAGCGGGGGTAAATCCAAAAAACGTGCGGATGAAGGATACGCGCACGCGCTGGGGCAGTTGTGCGCCGGACGGCACGCTGGCGTTTTGCTGGCGGTTGATTTTGGCGCCGGAATTTGTGCAGGATTACGTGGTGGGTCATGAGGTGGCGCATTTGCGGCACATGAATCATGGCAAGCATTTTTGGGCCTTGACGGAAACCCTCACGGTGCATCGTGCCGCTGCCAGCGCATGGCTGGGTGTCAACGGCCAGGCGCTATTGAGGATTGGTTAGAGCGGACCATTTATGAAGTGAGTTTGAGGTTTTACTGGGGGTCATCATGAAAGCCGTTGCATTTACCCATTCCCATCCCACCACCCATGAAGACGCGCTGCGAGATATTGAAATTCCAGCACCCAGCCCGAAGGGCCGCGATTTGCTGGTGGAGATCAAGGCGGTTTCAGTGAACCCGGTGGATACCAAAGTCCGCCGTAACGATGAGCCGCTGGGGGAGACCCGTATATTGGGGTTCGATGCCGCTGGCACGGTACGCAGCGTGGGTTCGGAGGTGCGCGATTTCGGGCCGGGCGATGATGTTTATTACGCCGGGGTGATCAACCGCCCCGGCACCAATGCGGAGTTTCATCTGGTGGATGAGCGCATTGTAGGCCACAAGCCGAAAAGCCTTACGTTTGCTGAAGCCGCGGCACTGCCGCTGACCTCGCTGACCGCCTGGGAAATGTTGTTTGATCGTTTCAAAATTCCGCGTGATCAGGCGGTGGGCGGGTCATTATTGATTGTGGGTGGTGCTGGCGGGGTTGGATCGATGGCGATTCAACTGGCGTCCAAGCTGACAGATTTAACGGTGATCGCCACCGCCTCACGGCCTGAGACGATCGAATGGTGCAAGTCGCTCGGGGCGCACCATGTTATCAACCATCATCATAACATGGAAAGCCAGATTGCCGATATGGGGTTGGCAGCACCCGAGTATGTATTCTGCACCACCCATGAAGCCGTGCATTGGAATGCGATCGGGCATCTGGTGGCGCCGGAGGGCGCGATTGGGATTATTGAAACCGGAAAACCCCTGGATTTTTCAGTGATCATGCGGAAATGCGTGTCGGTGCATCCGGAATATATGTTTGCCCGGCCGCTGCTGCACACCAAGTCGATGGCAGCGCAGCACCGGACATTGGAGGCGATTGCGCATCTGGTGGATCATGGAACGTTACGCTCGACGATGACGGAGAATTACGGCACCATCAACGCCGCTAATCTGATCCGGGCGCATGCGGCGGTTGAGGCGCACGCGGTGCGTGGCAAGATTGTACTGGGTGGATTTTAAGCGCCGCGCTCGGCGCGCATCGCCGCCAGTGATTGCCGCGCTGTGCCGTCTGGCGCAAAATTCTCGGGCGCCAGCCAAGCGGTGAGAGCCGCCCGGCGGCTTGGCCATTCTGCAGCGGTTATACTGAACATTACGGAATCACGCTGGCGTCCTTTGACGATTTTATGGGCCCGCAAAATGCCCTCATGGGTGAAGCCCAGGCGCTGGGCGGCGCGGATTGAAGCGGCGTTCAGGGTGTCGCACTTCCACACGATCCGGCGGTAGCCCAACTCGTCAGCGCAGCGTTTGAGGAGCAAAAACACTGCCTCGGTGGCGGCGCGGGTGCGTTGCAGGCGGGGTGAAAACCAGACGCGGCCAAGCTCGATGGCGGCGTTCTCGGGTTGAATATCCATCAGGCCCAACCAGCCGGATACAACCCCAGACGCGACCGGCCGGATCGCCCACATCATCGGGTCGTGCCTGGCGGCAGCGGTGGCGATAAAGCTGGCCAGAGACTCACGGGTGGGGAATGGGCCGTAGGGCACGTAGGTGAACGAGGCCTCTGCCCCGCTGGCCGCTTCAAACAGTTCGGCGGCATGGCGGCGATGCAGAGGCTCCAGCACGGCATGGGTGCCCATGATGGCGGTGCGGGCCGGTAGCGGGCGTGGCCAGGCATCGACCTCCGGCCCAACCGGCGGCCCCGCGAACGTATCAGCCACGCAGGCGGGCCAGCGTGGCGGTGGTGGAATGGCCGGGCAGCAGTTCGGCGAGCGCTACCGTGCCACCCCAGGATTCCACTTCAGCCGCACCCACTACGGTTTCGCGCGTGTAGTCAGCGCCTTTGATCAGAATATCCGGCTTGATGAGGCTTAGCGTGTTCAAAGGGGTGTCCTCCTCGAACATGCATACCAAATCGACACTGGCGAGCGAGGCCAGCACAGCGGCGCGGGCGGCTTCAGGCTGCACCGGGCGGGTAGGGCCTTTGAGGCGCTTCACCGAGGCATCGGAATTCATCCCCACGATCAAGCGGTCGCACATGGCGCGGCATTGCTCGAGCAGATGCACATGGCCGGGGTGGAGTAAGTCAAAACAGCCGTTGGTGAAGCCGACCTTGTAGCCGCGCATGTGCCAGCGCTCGGCGGCTTCAGCGGCGGCGGCGGCGGTGACGATTTTGCGCAATGCGCCGGTGACCGGGGTGATGGCGGCCAGCAATTCATTTGGGCGGGCGACCGCGGTGCCGACCTTGCCGACCACAATACCGCCGGCGATATTGGCCAGCCGTGCGGCCTCAAACAACGGCACCTGCACCGCCATCGCCGCGGCCAAAGTGGCAACCACGGTGTCGCCGGCGCCGGAGACGTCGAACACGTCCTTGGCTTCGCCGGGGTAGTGGCGAACCGCGTGTGGTGTGACGAGCGTCATGCCGTCCTCGGCGCGGGTGACCAGCACCGCGCCGAACTGGTAGCGCTGAATTAACTCATGCGCGGCGGCAACGATGTTGGCTTCGGTGGCGACTGGCATGCCGGTGGCTTCGGCCAGTTCACGCCGGTTGGGCGTGACGATATCGGCACCGTGGTAGCGTGAATAATCCGAGCCTTTGGGGTCCACGATCACCGGGCGGTTCATCGCCTTGGCGGCGGCGATCAGGCGCTGTGCGATCTCGGTGCTCAACACGCCCTTGCGGTAGTCGGAGAGCACCGTGACGGAGGTGGCGGCCATCGCGTCGGTGGCGATGCGGACTAGCCGTTCACTGAGTTTGGCGGGCAGCTCGACGGTTTCCTCGCGGTCAGCGCGGATGAGGTGCTGGCCGAGCGCGATGTAGCGGGTCTTCAGGGTGGTGGTGCGCCCGCCTTGCACCAGCAGCCAGGGCTCAACGCCCTGCTGGCCGCCAATTAAACCGGTGAGGTCGGACCCGGCCTGGTCATCGCCCACCACTGAGACAAACGCCGCCGCACCATCGAGCGCGGTGATGTTGCGGACCACATTGCCGGCACCGCCTGGCATCGCCACTTCGCGCGAGACGGTGAGGATGGGCACCGGGGCTTCCGGGGAAATCCGGGTGACATCGCCGTAAACGTAACGGTCCAGCATGACATCGCCCACCACCAGCACGCTGGCGCGGGCGAGTTGTTTTACATAGTTGCTGAGTTCGTTCAGGCTGGCGTCGGGTGCGGTCATGACAAAGCGCTAACCTCACGGCGCGATTTCGGCAAGCCGTATGGCACCGGCGCGGTTTCCTGCTTATGTTAAATTCATGACGCCCCTTCCCGCTTTTCTCGACTCAAACCGGCCCGACGTGCCGGATCTCGCGGTTTCCCGCGGTATTACCCCGTTTTTTCTGCCAAACCAGCCGGTGCGCGGCCGGTTGATACGGCTGGGGCCGTTGGCCAACACGCTGCTGACCCGCCATGACCACCCGGAGCCGGTGCGGCGGCTGCTGGGGGAGGCGCTGGCATTGGCAGCCTCATTGGCGGCGGCGCTGAAGTTTTCCGGCTCGTTTTCGGTGCAGGCGAAGGGCGATGGCGCGGTTTCGATGCTGCTGGCCGACTGCACGGATATCGGCGCGCTGCGCGGTTACGCACGGGTGAACATGGAGCGTTTTGCCGCTTTGCCCGCCGATGAGCCTATCACTGCACGGACATTGCTGGGCGATGGGTATCTGGCTTTTACGGTGGACCAGGGGCCTGAGCGCGAGCCGCAGCAGGGGATTGTGGCTCTTGAGGGCGGCAGCCTCTCGCAAATGGCCGAACATTATTTTGAGACCAGCGAGCAACTGGCCTGCCAGGTGCATCTGGCGGCGGCGGAAACGCCGAATGGCTGGCGGGCTTCGGCGCTGGTGCTGGAGAAGATTGCTGGGGCGGGCGGGATAGACCCGGAGCTTAGCCATGCCGAGCAAGAGGAATCCTGGCGCACGGCCTGTATTCTGGCTGATACGATTACTGAAACGGAACTACTGAACGACGAGTTGCTGCCCGAGCGGGTGCTGTACCGGCTGTTTCATGGTGAGGGCGTGGCGGTGGACCGGCCACGAACGCTGGCATACGGCTGCCGGTGTTCACGGGCGCGGCTGGCGGATATTCTGGAAGGCTTCTCGCATGATGACCTGGACCACATGGCGATTGATGGTGATATTGTGATGACCTGTGAATTTTGTAATTTCGATTTCCGGTTCCCACGCGGCAGCGTCACCGGTAAGGAAGGTTTAACGCCATGAAGCGGCTACGATTTTTACTCCCCATGGCGGTGCTGGCGTTGAGCGCGTGCAGTGGCGATTCCAGCCCGCCGGTAACGTATGCACCGCTGAATTATTCCTATCTGCCGCCGATCAATTTGAAGGTGGTGACGGTGAATATCCAGAACAACTACGTGCCGGATGCCGGTGCCCAGGCGTTGCTGGCGCAAGACCCCGAAACCCCCGCCGATGCGATGCTGGCGGTGGCGCGGCAGCGGTTGGTGGCGAACGGCACGCCGGGGACCGCAACCTTTACCGTGGAGACTGCCTCGATCGAGCCGGAGAACGGTAATTTGGTGGGGACACTGAGCGTGCGGCTGGATGTGGTGAGCGCCGATGGCCGGGCGAAGGGTTATACGGAGGCTTCGGTGAACCACAGCGAGACCGCGCCGGATTCCAATGACCAGGGTAAAATGCAGGCAGCCTTGTATGACATCACCAAACAGCTGATGGATTCGATGAATGTCGAGTTGCAATACCAGATTCAGCATAATCTCGGCAGTTGGATTGCCTATTCCACCAGCGCGGCAGCCGCCCCGGTGACAAGTCATGGCGGCGTGGTGGGTGGTATTGTGGCAACGCCGCTGGCGGGGCCGCCGGGTGGAACGGTACCGGCGATGGCCCCACCCGCACCGGTGGGGCCAAATGGGCTGGCACCTGGTGTGCATAATATGGTGCCACCGGGCATGCAGCATTGAAGCTGCATCTTATGAGCCCCCCGCAGGCCACCGAGGCGGTGCCGATTGCGGCTGACAAATTGCTGAGCGGCGCGCCGGTTACGCGCACCTGGGTTCATTATGAGGAACCCGGCGGTAAATTGGCAGCCGGGCAATGGGAAGCCAGCGTTGGCAAATGGCGGATTGCATATGCCGAGTGGGAATATGTGGTGATGATCTCGGGCCGCTGTGTTGTAAGCGGCGATGACGGCAGCGTTATTCATGCCGGGCCTGGGGATTGTTTTGTGATCGAACCGGGATTTACCGGCACCTGGGAGGTGCTGGAGACGATGCGCAAGCATTGGGTGATCGAGGATCGGCCTGCTTAAAACATGCAAAAATCCATGAAGCTGGTGTCCATGGGGGCGGACGGCAGCGTGTTGCGGTGGCGGGTTAGGGCGGCGGCGGCGGCATGCAGGCGTAACGCCAGCGCCATGTCATAAGTTTGCAGGCGGTCGCCTAAAATACCCATCCAGGCGATGTAGCCTTCGAGATGCGCTTCAACCATTTTGCGCCATTGGATGGCGGTTTGGTTGTCATCATGCCAGCGGCCGGCGGCGATGGCTTCGAGCACGCCAAGTTTGGGGCCGTGGAAATGCAACATTGCAGCACTGCGCTCGTAGCCCCAATAGGGCTTCCAGTTCAGCCGAGGGTCCAGATGATCCCAATGGCCGCGATAGGCTTCGTTGAGCGCGATCTGGTCATCGTAGCTATGCGGTGTGGGCGCTGCAATCCGGCGGCGGATGAGTGATTCAAAATCATGGTAGCTGGCACGCATTGCGGGAACATTGAGGACCATGCTGCCGGAGTTGAAATAGTTCCAGTTGTCGCGCTTAAATTCCGGGGCCGCTGCGAAAATTTTAGGCCGGATGGCGGGCCAGTTCACCGGCTGTAAAAAAATCATGTCGCAATCAGTATAAAGCACAAACTCCGCTGAGGTTTCGACCTGCGGAATCGCGATCCGCAGCCAGTGGCCGATAGAGTAGGCTTTGAAGGTGCCGGCAGCTTGGGCGGCTTTGATGCTCTCGAGGAAGCTGGGCGCGGTGTTGATGATCTCAACGCCGCGCCTTTGCATCCAGGTGGTAAAATCGTTGGGCGCACCATAGTACAATAGGCGCGGCTCCAGCCCGCCAACGTTCAGTGCGGTATGCACCGCCAGTTTGGCATCCTCGCCGGTCTGGCCCGCAGCGCCTTGTTCGTCGATGGCGAAGTACCAGCGCATGAAACGGCGCTAGAGCGCTTTGACGGCGGCGAGAACTTCGGCGGCGTGGCCTTCAATTTTTACCTTTGGCCAGATTTTGGCGATTTTGCCTTTGGCATCCACCAGCACGGTTGAGCGCTCGATGCCCATGTATTTTTTGCCATACATGGATTTTTCGGCCCACGCGCCGTAAGCGGCGATGGTGGTGGTTTCGGGGTCGGAGGCCAGCGGGAAGGTAAGGTTATATTTGGCGGCGAATTTCTCGATCGGCTTCATGTCATCCTTGGAAACGCCGATGACGGTGACGCCGATTTTGCCGAGTTGCGGCAAGGCTTCCTCGAACGCGCAGGCTTCCTTGGTGCAGCCGGGCGTGTCGGCCTTTGGGTAAAAATACAGCACAAACGGCTGGCCCTTCAGGGATTTCAGCGACACCGTGCGGCCACCGGAGGCGGGCAAGGT
>VFSW01000579.1_pt1 | contig 53864 bp, 47 predicted proteins | sample 5358111 | NCBI WGS metagenome assembly VFSW01 (sample SAMN11554181, study PRJNA540505) | mine drainage metagenome | isolation source: sediment from site ElyBrook_90M | place: USA: Ely Copper Mine, Vershire, VT | collected 2017
CCCTGCTATCTTTTGATGCGTGGTATAAGATGTGCTCGTGCTGGTATACCGTTAAATTTTCTAACGGGGTTGCCCCCATTAGAAAATAGACCCTGCTATCTTTTGGTGCGTGGTATAAGATGTGCACGTGCCGGTGTACCGTTAAATTTTCTAACGGGGTTGACCCGGTTAGAAAACCAACCGGAGAATACAGAAGCTACCCTATAATTGTCATTCCAAGCTATAAACAGGGATCAGGTATGCGTACCTCGTACTATAATTTTCTAACGGGGTTGACAAACACGTTTGTTTCTGGATACCATTTTTGCCTTAGGCAGATGTTATGAATATCCAGGACGTTATATTCACATTAAACAAATTCTGGTCAAAGAGCGGATGTGTTGTTGATCAGCCTTATGATGTTGAGGTTGGTGCAGGGACATTTCACCCATCAACCTTTCTCAGAGTGCTTGATGCTAAGCCATGGTCAGCTGCCTATGTTCAGCCTTCGAGAAGGCCTACGGACGGCAGGTATGGCGAAAATCCGAACAGACTGCAAAGGTATTTCCAGTATCAGGTTATTATAAAACCCCCGCCATCCGATATCCAGGATATGTATCTGAAAAGTCTCAATACCCTCGGCATAAAGGCCGGGGATCATGATATAAGGTTTGTCGAGGACGATTGGGAGTCTCCGACGCTCGGTGCATGGGGGCTTGGATGGGAGGTTTGGCTTGATGGAATGGAGATCACCCAGTTTACGTACTTCCAGCAGGCAGGGGGTGTTGATCTGGTATCAATTCCGGTAGAGATCACTTACGGAATAGAGCGCATCTCAATGTATCTGCAGGGTGTTGAAAATGTGTTTGACCTGAAATGGAACAACAAGGTCAAGTACGGAGATATGTTCAAGGAAAATGAGCGGCAGCATTCGATGTACAACTTTGAATCCGCGGATACCGCGAGGCTGCTCCTCCTCTTCAATGAATATGAGAAAGAATCCCTGAGGCTTATCAAAGAAGGGTTGTTCCTTCCGGCCTATGACTGCACGCTGAAATGTTCCCATCTTTTTAACCTGCTCGATGCGCGGCGCGCCATCTCGGTATCTGAAAGAGCTCGGTACATCGGCAGGGTAAGGGCAATGGCAAAGGGTGTGGCACAGGGGTATAAAGAAACTCAAGATTCAAGACTCAAGATTCAAGACTCAGAATTAGAAACTCAAGATTCAAGACTCAAGATTCAAAACTCGGAATCAGAATCTGATGATGCGCAAGCGATCAAGGGTCCAAGGGATCAAGGGCACGAGGGTAAGGGAATTTAAGCATGTCGGAACTTTTTATAGAGATTGGCGTTGAAGAGATACCGGTTGCAGAGATAGGTCCTGCGATAGAACATCTTTCCAAGACATTATCAGGTCTTTTTAAAAATGATGGTGTCGATTTTGCCAGTTGCACAACGTATGCTACACCGCGGAGACTTGCCGTATGCTTCCGGGGACTTTCCGACAAAGGCAAGTCAGAGGTCATTACCCATACAGGACCCCGGAAAGAGGCTGCCTTTGACAAAGACGGAAACCCAACGCAGGCTGCTATCGGGTTTGCGCGGTCAAAAGGCGTTGATGTTAATTCGCTGAAGATCGTCAAACTCGATAAAGGCGAATTTGTTCAGGTTGAAATTAAAAAGCCGGGAGTTTTGACAAAAAACCTTATCAAAAAAGAGCTCTCCGGAATAGTCCTCGGCATACCTTTCAGAAAATCCATGAGATGGGGCGGCATAGAAAACAGTTCAATCGGTTCAAACAGATTAAATCGTTCAAGAGAAGAGAACAATTCAATAAGGTTTATCCGGCCGATACGGTGGCTGGTTGTGCTGTACACCGGCACGGTAATCCCCCTATCGATAGGTAAGGTTAAAGCCTCGGCTTATACTGCAGGACTCAGAACAGGCAGTGCCAAAAAAGTAAAAATCAAGGGAATTGACTCATGGTTGAAGGTCATGGAAAGGGAAAAGATCCTGCCGGATGTATCTGTGAGAAGGAAAAGCATCATGAAGCAGGCAGAAGAAATGGCAAAAAAGATAAATGGGCAGGCTCAACCCGATATCGGGTTGCTTGATACGATCACCAATCTTGTTGAATCGCCGGTAGCCATTACCGGAAGCTTTGACAAACGGTTCATGAATCTGCCTCAAGAAGTAATCATGAGCGTTATGAAGACCCAGCAGAAATACATACCCGTTGTAGATGGGAAGTCAGAGCTCATGTCTTATTTTATAGGGATAAGCAACAATCCGTATGGGGATAAGGCCGTTATCAGAAAGGGCTATGAGCGTGTGCTGCGAGCAAGGCTTGAGGACGCTGAGTTCTATTACCGTGAAGACATAAAACAGCCGCTCGAAACATACGTAGAACTATTGAAAGGCATGACGTTCTATCCCAGGCTTGGGAGCCTTTACGACAAGACACAGAGGATAAAAGCTATAGCTGCATATTTGTGTGAGGAGATTAAGCTCGACGAGGCTTTAAAGGTTGTAACCCTCGAGGCGGCAAGGCTCTGCAAGGCCGACCTCGCGACAAGGCTTGTGTCCGAGTTCCCGGAACTTCAGGGGATTATAGGAAAACAGTATATATTGAAAAAAGATGCATCGGCACGGATAATAGCATACGCAATTGCTGAACATCGTAACAGTGTACCCCAATTAATGCCCGGCGCACTTGTTTCTATAGCTGACAAAACAGACACAGTTGTAGGCTTCTTTAGTATCGGAGAGGTTCCTACCGGTACACAGGACCCTTACGGATTAAGGCGGGCTGCAATAAGTATTCTATTAACGATGTTACCGATATCACCGGATCTTCCCCCTGCGGAAAGCGGTATATCAGTAAATATAAAAGAACTCATAGATTTCAGTATCGGACAGTATAAACATATCACCAATCAGAGCGAACTCAAGAATTCAATACTTGGTTTCTTTTATACACGACTTGAGGGTATACTCAAAGATAAATATATCAACAAAGATGATATTGATAACTCGTTTATGACGGATGAAGTGCTCAGAGAAGATATAAAAAGACGAGGTATAACAACACAGGATGTGACTAACCTGCAACGCCCAGAATTAGAAACAATATCAAAAGAATATTTCCTAAAAGAAAAGCTAAAATTCAATGCAAACGTAAATAAGCTTATTGACGCGGTCATTGTAACGGAGCCTGAAAATATCCTTGAAGCGGATCAAAGGGTCGATGCTTTAAAAGACATCGTGTTTCAACCGGATTTTGAGCCACTACAACTTGCCTTTAAGAGGGTCATGAATATCTCAAAAAAACACGCTCCCGGAGAGGTCAATGGAAAGCTTCTTGTTGAACCATCAGAAAAGGCCTTATATAACAGCTACTTGGAAGCAGAGCCAAAAATTCAATCAGCACTTGCAAAAGGAAATTACATTGGCTATATAAATTTGATTCAAAATCTGGTAGAGCCTATCAATACCTTTTTTGATAAGGTGCTTGTCATGAGTGACGATGAGAACATTAAAAATAATAGGTTGAATATGCTTGCAAAGATCAAAAATCTTGTTATGCAGGTTTTGGATATAACTAAATTGATATAGGGGGTTTTATGGCACAGAAGGTAAAGCGCATATACTTTTTTGCAAAAGGAAAAGCCGACGGCAAAGGCGATATGAAGGACCTGCTGGGCGGTAAAGGAGCAGGGCTCGCAGAAATGACCAGGGCAGGAATACCGGTGCCGCCAGGTTTTACCATCCCGACTACCGTATGTCTTGAATATTTTAAAAAGGGCATGAAGGTACCCCCGGATTTAAAAGAGGCAGTCAAACAATCAATAAAAAGACTGGAGTCCGTTACGGGTAAAGGATTCGGCAACAAGGATAACCCGTTACTCGTATCCGTCCGTTCTGGTGCGAAGTTTTCTATGCCCGGTATGATGGACACTATACTCAACCTTGGGCTGAATGATCAGACCGTTGCGGGTCTTGCAGACAAAACAGGCAATCAGAGATTTGCTTATGACAGCTACAGAAGATTCATGTATATGTTCGGGGATGTCGTACTCGGTATGGGGAAAAAGGTTTTTGAGGAGGTCTTCGAAGGATATAAAAAGAAATTCAGCGCAAAGGATGACACCTCTGTTCCGCCGGCAGCATTAAAATCCGTGGTAGAGGATTTTAAGAGTATTATTAAGTCAAAAGCGAAGATAGAATTCCCGCAGGATCCGTACCAGCAGTTATTTATGGCAATAGAGGCTGTTTTTAAATCATGGAACAATGACAGGGCTATATACTATCGAAAGCAAAACAACATACCCGAAAGCCTTGGTACGGCGGTGAATGTCCAAACGATGGTATTCGGCAACACGGGCGATAAGTCCGCAACGGGTGTAGGTTTCACCCGTAACCCGGCTACCGGAGAGAAAATGTTTTACGGGGAGTACCTTACCAACGCGCAGGGTGAGGACGTTGTAGCAGGAATACGGACACCAAAACCCATATCAGACCTTGCAAAGGAAATGCCCGCTGTTTTTAAACAGCTCAGGGAGATCACAACAAGACTTGAGAAGCATTACCGGGATGTCCAGGATTTTGAATTTACTATAGAGAATGAAAAATTATACATGCTTCAGACAAGAACGGGCAAAAGGACCCCGCAGGCAGCGCTGAAGATAGCGGTTGATCTGGTGAAAGAACGGCTTATTACAAAAGAGCAGGCCATAGCACGGATAGAACCGGATAAACTGGAGCAGCTCCTTCACCCGGTCTTCGATCCAAAGGCAAAGTATGAGGTGGTTGCAAAAGGACTTGCAGCATCACCCGGTGCAGCTTCAGGCATGGTCGTCCTTGATGCAAATAAGGCTGTTGAATGGTCCCAGAAAGGTCAGGCCGTTGTCCTCTTACGGGAAGAAACATCACCCGATGATATCCACGGCATGGATGCATCAAAGGGTATTCTTACAAGGCACGGTGGTATGACATCGCACGCTGCCGTTGTAGCACGGCAGTACGGCAAGCCGGCTGTTGTCGGTTGCGAAGCCCTTGTGATAGATGAGAAAACACGGTCTGTAAAGATAGGCGATAAACTTTTCAAAGAAGGTGATTACCTGTCGATAAATGGCACAACCGGTGAGGTAATTATAGGTAAGGTGCCGTTTGTCGATCCGGACCTTACCGGTGATTTCAAAACCATTATGACCTGGGCCGACAACATCAGAAGGCTTGGTGTACGGGCAAATGCGGATACGCCGAGGGATGCGAGCAGGGCACGCTCATTCGGTGCGCAGGGTGTGGGATTGTGCAGGACAGAACACATGTTCTTTGCCGAGGACAGGATAGGCATCATGCAGAAGATGATTCTTTCGGAAACACGGGAAGAGAGACTCAAATTCCTTGACATGCTCCTTGTTATGCAGAGACAGGATTTTATCGGTATCTTAAAAGAGATGCAGGGCCTGCCTGTTACTATACGGCTGCTGGATCCCCCGCTTCATGAATTCCTCCCCAAGAGGGAAGAATTGATGGTTGAAATAGCAAGGCTGGAACTTCAGGGCGGGAATCAATCGGTTTTAGCGGAAAAAAAGAAACTTCTTGCAAGGGTTGAAGAACTGCACGAATTTAATCCGATGCTCGGACTCAGAGGGGCAAGGCTCGGCATAATTATGCCCGACATAACCAGGATGCAGGTAAGGGCGATCATAGAGGCTGCCGGTGAACTTATGAGCCAGGGTATCAAGGTCTATCCGGAGATCATGCTTCCGGTTATCAGTATGGTTGAAGAGATGCATGCACAAAAGGAGATCGTACTTCAAACAGCCAACGAAGTGATGAAACAAAAGAATAAAAAGATAAAGTTCATGGTGGGAACAATGATAGAGCTCCCCAGGGCAGCTGTAACCGCAGACGAGATTGCCGGTGAAGCAGAATTTTTCTCGTTTGGAACAAACGATCTTACCCAGACTACGTATGGGTTTTCCCGGGACGACGCCGGGAGGTTTATAAGCTTCTACCGATCGTATTCGGAGCATTGCCCGGTATGCGGTGGAAGGCTGAACAAGGACGGGATCTGCGAAGTGTGCGGCTATCAGGTAACAATAAAGCCGCAAAACATATTATCTTTTGATCCCTTTGCAACCATCGATGTAAAAGGTGTCGGTGAGCTTGTAAAAATGGCGGTTGAAAAAGGCAGGAAAACAAGGCCGGATATAAAGCTTGGCATATGCGGAGAACATGGCGGTGATCCACAAACCATACATTTCTGTCACAATGCAGGTCTGACCTATGTAAGCTGTTCCCCATACAGGATTCCTGTTGCAAGACTGGCTGCGGCACAAGCAGTGTTGAGCACTGCATTAACAAAGCGTAAAAAATAACTGGGTGAAAAGGCGCAAAAGGGCTGGGCAACCAGCCCTTTTCTGTTTTAATTATCGGCAAAAACCCGTAATTCTTTAAAATAATTAGAGTGTTAGCTTACGTTTATTGAATCATTGCAAATATCGTTTCCGGTGGGTGAAAGCACGCAGTGTATTCACCGCATTATACGCAGGGATCCCGGGGGACGTTGGTTCTCTTGGTTGATTTGACATAAACTATAAATTTCTGTAAAAAGATAAACATGCCCAAATGTATCAAACATATTGCTTTCATAGGCCTCGTATTATTATCGGGGTGTATCAATGTTAAAGAAGATATAGTGTTGAAACTGAATGGCTCGGGCAGTATGCATCTTGCTTATTACATACCTGAGGCACTTATGAAGGACCAGAACGGTCTCCGCAATGCTATGGCCCAGACAGGCATTGAATTCCCTTTGACAGAGAAAGATTTCGACAATCAATTTGCAGGGCTCGAAGGTATAAAGGTTAAGAGTGTAAAGGTATCCACGGACCGGGGATACTATATCATTGACGGCAGGGTAGGATTTCGTAATATTAACAGCTTGAAGATGAGTAACATACAATTTACCATTAAAAATATTAATCAGAACAAGGAATTGATCATTTCTTTAATCAATTCTATGAATAAAACACAAAAATCGAATTCAAAAACTCAAATGAATTATGACAATGTACTGAAGGGCTCTCTCGCTAACTACGGCATAAAATTTAAGGTGAGCTTTCCTACGGATATTATATCAGCCAACGGCAATATACAGAGCAGGGATGTTACCTGGGATGTACCGATGAATGTTTTCTTGAAGAGTCAGGCAAAAGAAATGGAGCTGAGGGCTGTTTATAGCGGCAATCCGACATTCTTCGACAAGATAAAGGATTTTTTTAGATAATGAAGGCACTGATACTCAGCGGCGGCAAGGGGACGCGCCTGAGGCCTATTACCCATACCGGTGCAAAACAGCTTATACCGGTTGCGAATAAACCGATACTCTTTTATGCGATAGAGGCCATACGGGATGCGGGTATTAAGGATATCGGCATCATTGTAGGGGAGACTGCTGACGAGGTCAAGAATGCCGTTTCAGACGGCAGGCGGTTCGGCGTAAAAATAACCTACATAAAACAGGACGAGCCTCTCGGTCTTGCCCATGCGGTCCTGATAGCGAGAGATTTTCTGAAAGACGATCCCTTTGTCATGTATCTCGGTGATAACCTCATCAAGAGCGGTATTACGAACCTTGTGGAACAGTTCAAACAGGAATCCCCGAACTCCCAGATACTGCTGGCCCATGTAAAAAATCCAAACCAATTCGGTGTGGCAGAGCTCAAAGATTCAAAGGTTGTAAGACTTGAGGAAAAGCCAAAAAAGCCAAAGAGCGATCTTGCCCTTGTCGGTGTTTACATGTTCGATAAAAATATCCATACGGCTGTTCGATCCATAAAACCGTCGAAAAGGGGAGAGCTCGAGATCACGGACGCTATTCAGTGGCTTATCGATAACAAGTTTAAAGTGCTGCCGCATATTGTGACAGGCTGGTGGAAAGATACGGGCAAGCTTGAAGACATGCTCGAGGCAAACAGGATGATGCTTGATATATGCGAAATGGATATTAAAGGCAGTGTGGACAAACAATCCCGCGTCGAATTCAAGGTCGTTATCGAAAAGGGCGCCACCGTCCGGAACTCTACAATCAGGGGGCCTGCCATTATCGGCAGCGGTGCAAAGATTATTAACTCGTACATCGGTCCGTTTACATCCATATCGTCCGGTACACAGGTCATCAACAGTGAGATAGAACACAGTATAATCCTTGAGAATTGTCGTATAGAGGACGTCGGTATAAAAATAGAGGACAGTCTCGTCGGCAGGGATGTCGAGGTGAAGAAGCTCAATGAAAGGCCGAAGGTTTACCGGCTGCTTCTCGGAGACAACAGCAGGGTAGGCCTGCCGTAGAGAGTTCCTGAGCCGGAGAGTTATAGAGTTGCAAAAGAGAGAACAAATCAGTTGGGAGATAAAGCAATGATAGACGGTGTAAAGGTTAAAAATTTAAAAGTAATAAGCGATGAACGCGGCAGGTTGATGGAGATTCTGCGTTCGGATGAAGATCTATTTACAAAGTTCGGGCAGGTCTACATGACCACTGCGTACCCCGGTGTTGTCAAGGCATGGCATTACCATAAACATCAAACGGACAATATGAGTGTCGTGAAAGGTATGATGAAGATTGTGCTCTACGATGACCGGGAAGGATCAAAAACAAAGGGAGAGGTCAACCAGTTTTTCGTGGGCGAATATAACCCCATTCTGGTTTCCATACCGGAAATGGTCTATCACGGGTTCAAATGTATCAGTGAAACGGAAGCAATCGTTATCAATATACCGACGAACATATTTAATTATAAAGAGCCCGACGAATTCAGAATAGACCCCCACAAAAACGATATACCGTATGACTGGTCAAGAAAGGACGGATAGTGAAACTTCTGGTAACGGGCGGGGCCGGGTTTATCGGCTCGAATTTTATACTCTACATGCTGGAGCACCATCAGGGTTATGACATTATTAATCTTGATAATCTTACCTATGCAGGCAACCTCGAGAATCTAACGTCGGTAAGCGGTAACAAGCATTATTCATTTATCAAGGGGGATATAGCCGACGCAAGGCTTGTCGGAGATATCCTGAATAACGGTGTAGACGCCGTGATAAACTTTGCAGCGGAATCCCATGTGGACCGGAGCATACTTGAGCCCGCATCCTTTATAAGGACCAATGTACTGGGCACACAGATACTACTCGACAGCGCAAAGGAAAAACACATTTCACGATTTATTCAGATCTCTACAGACGAGGTTTACGGGTCTCTCGGGACAGAAGGCAGGTTTACAGAAACAACATGCCTGCATCCCAACAGCCCTTACTCCGCGAGTAAGGCATCCGCCGATATGATTGCACTTGCCTACCATGAGACATTTCATATGCCTGTCCTGATAACAAGGACATCGAACAACTACGGGCCGTATCAGTTTCCGGAGAAGCTTCTTCCCCTTGCTATCACCAACCTGCTTGAGGGAAAGCATGTCCCCCTCTACGGTGATGGATTGAATGTAAGGGACTGGATCTTTGTCACGGATAATGCAGAAGCAATTGACTTGGTCTTGCACAAGGGCAGAGAAGGAGAAGTTTACAATATAGGGGCAGGGAATGAAAGTACCAATATATCCCTGCTAAAGACCGTTGTTAAGCTGATGGGCAAACCCGAATCCCTCATAACCTATGTGAAAGACAGGCCGGGTCATGACAAAAGATACGCTATCGACCCTTCGAAGACCATGAATATGCTCGGGTGGTCTTCCCGGACATCCCTTGACCGGGGATTGAAGACAACGATAGACTGGTACGAGAAAAACCGGGAGTGGTGGCAAAGGGTTAAATCAGGCGAGTACATGAAATATTACAAAAAAAATTATTCGGCCAAGGGGCTCAAGACGCAGTAACGTTCATTATGTCGCCCACGAAAATCCTTATCACCGGTGCCGGCGGTATGCTTGCCACAGCACTTGAATCTATACTCAACCCCTCATTTCGGGTAACAGCACTGACAGAAAAGCAGCTTGATATAACCGATAAAGACGCTGTTATGAAATCTATCGGAGAAGCAAAACCGGATGTTCTTATCAATGCGGCGGCTTATACCGCTGTAGACAGATGTGAACAGGAACAGGATACGGCCAACAGGGTAAACGGGACTGCAGTCGGCTATCTTGCACAGGCTGCACAGGTAACAGGTGCAAAGGTTATCCATATCAGCACGGATTATGTCTTTGACGGAGCGAAGGATGGTCCTTACACGGAAGAAGATAAGCCGAATCCGGTATCGGCTTATGGACGCTCAAAATTGCTGGGCGAGAGGGAGCTTATCAGGTTTTCCGATAATTATATTATTTTGAGAACACAGTGGATGTATGGCGAGCAGGGGAAGAATTTTGTCGATACGATTATCCAGCTTGCACAGCAGAAGGATGAATTAAAGGTCGTTGACGACCAGTACGGGAGCCCGACATACACGAAAGATCTTGCCTCTGTTGTCCGGTGGTTTGCAGAACACGGGGAGATGAAAAATCGGGTTTTTAATTTCTCGAATGAGGGTATTGTGTCATGGTTCGGGTTTGCGCGTGAAATAGTAAAGCTTGCAGGCGTTAAAACAAATATCATTCCCGTCGATTCCGCGGCATTTCCAAGACCTGCAAGAAGACCGCACAATTCCGCACTGGACAAAACAGCGGTTAAGAGGATTACAAAGATTGACATAAGACCATGGTATGATGCACTGTATGAATATTTGAAAAACACGGGGAAGATATGATAGGAAGAAATCCAAAACTCGATATTCAAGATTCAGGATACAAAGGAGATTAGTGTGAAACTTACTATCATAGGAACGGGCTACGTGGGGCTTGTAACCGGCGCATGTTTTGCCGACAGCGGCAACGACGTTGTCTGTATGGATATAGATAAAAGGAAGGTCGATGCCCTGAGAAAGGGTGTTGTTCCTATATACGAGCCCGGCTTAAAGGAGCTTATTCAGAAGAACCATAAAGAAGGCAGGTTGAATTTTACAACGGATATAAAGAACGCTGTCCGGAGATCGGGTATTATATTCATTGCCGTCGGTACGCCGCCCGATAATAACGGGGCAACGGATCTCAGCGCAATAAAGGCTGTTGCAAGGGATATCGGGAGGTATATGAATGAGCACAAGATTATTGTTACAAAAAGCACTGTCCCGGTAGGAACATCCGAGTTCATTCAAAAGATCGTATCAAAAGAGACAGGTCTTCAATTCGATGTGGCCTCAAACCCGGAGTTCCTGAAAGAAGGCGCTGCAATAGATGATTTTATGAAACCGGATCGTGTTGTTATAGGCGTGAACAATGAAAGGACAGGCGCTGTGCTGAGGTCCCTGTATGAGCCGTTCACACGAACGGGAAACCCGATCATTGTTACGAATATACGGAGTTCAGAGATGATAAAGTATGCTGCCAACGCCATGCTTGCCACCAAGATCTCCTTTATCAATGAAATTGCAAATCTGTGTACCATGACCGGAGCAAATATTGATGATGTGCGAAAAGGGATCGGCTATGACAACCGCATAGGTCATCTCTTCCTGTTTCCGGGAGTCGGGTATGGAGGCTCTTGTTTTCCAAAAGATGTAAAGAGCATAATACATGTCGGGAAACAGTATGGCTATGGCATGGATTTACTGTCCGCTGTTGACCGGGTGAACAACAATCAAAAAGCATTACTCCCTCTCATGATAAAAAGGCATTTTCACGGGAAGCTGAAAGGGAGGCGGTTAGCACTGTGGGGGCTTGCATTCAAGCCTAGGACAGACGATATACGGGAGGCCCCCTCTCTTGTTATTATCGATGCCCTGGTAAAGGCCGGAGCCGTTGTTGTCGTGCACGACCCCGAGGCTGTCCGGCATATAAAGGCCGTGTTTGGCAGCAGAATTAAGTATGCCGATGATATGTACACGGCTCTGAAAAATGCGGACGGGCTCGTGCTTGTTACCGAGTGGAACGAATACCGGAAGCCGGATTTTGACAGGATGTTGAAATTGATGAAGGGAAAGGTAGTCTTTGACGGAAGGAATATATTCGACAAGCAGCAGCTTCTGGATGCCGGTTTTGAATATTACGGAATAGGAAGGTAGGTTACATTGAATAAAAAAATTGTAATAACAGGCGGGGCCGGGTTTATCGGCTCACATTTGTGCGAGTATTTTCTGGCGAAGTCTTACGACGTGTTCTGTATCGATAATCTTATAACGGGTTCCCTTGAGAACATATCGCATCTGTTTGGTACGAAAGAATTTGTTTTTATGAATCATGATATTGCAAATTATATCCATATCCCGGGTAAGATAGATTATGTACTGAACTTTGCATCGCCCGCGAGCCCGATCGATTATCTCGAACATCCGATACAGACATTGAAAGTGGGTGCACTCGGTACTCATAAAACGATCGGCCTGGCAAAGGATAAGGGAGCGCGGTATTTCCTTGCATCGACTTCAGAAGTATACGGTGATCCCCTGGTCAATCCGCAGCCGGAAACATACTGGGGAAATGTTAATTCTGTGGGTCCGCGCAGTGTGTATGACGAGGCAAAACGTTTTGCAGAGGCAATGACCATGGGCTATCACCGGTTTCATAAGGTAGATGTAAGGATTGTGAGGATATTCAATACATACGGCCCGCGTATGCGGCTGAATGACGGCAGAGTCGTGCCGAACTTTGTTATGCAGGCATTGCGCAACGAGCCGCTGACTGTTTACGGCGACGGTTCACAAACAAGGAGTTTTTGTTATGTTTCCGATCTTGTCGAGGGTATAGCGAAGCTCCTGATGTCTGATTATACCGGCCCTGTAAACATCGGGAATCCCGAAGAATGGAAGATTATCGACTTTGCAAAGCATATCATAAAACTTTCAGGCTCAAGTAGTACGATTGCATATAAGCCCCTGCCTCAGGACGATCCAAAGCAGAGAAGGCCAGATATAACCCTTGCGAAGGCGCTGCTTGGCTGGGGGCCGAAGGTTAAGCTGGATGAAGGCTTAAAGAAAACGCTCGATTACTTTATAAAGAAGAAATAAGCCCCAAAAAGTTCAATAAGGAAGTTTGCTTCGTTATTGAACTTTTTGGGACAAGGATTATCCTTTAGGTGCCGAGCAGACCCATGATATTGATAAGGTCCTTGTTGATCGGCTTTACCTTGCTGACTGCTTCTTCGAAAGGCGTAAACGTGATTTCATCTTTGACCAGCCCTACCATCTTTCCACTGCCGCCGTTTTTCAGAAAGTCTACCGCATGATATCCGAATCTTGATGCAAGCAGGCGGTCGAATACGCTCGGAGATCCCCCCCGCTGAATATGTCCGAGGACCGTTACCCTTGTTTCAAATCCTATTTCATCCCTGAGCTCTTTCTCGATCTGGAAAGCACTTGTTGCGCCCTCTGCAACAATGATAATACTGTTTGTCCGTTTCCGTTCGTACCGTTTTCTCAGCCCCTCTGCCACGGCTTTTATATTGTAAGGTACCTCCGGGACGATTGCGAATTCAGCCCCGCTTGCCATTGCTGACATTAATGCAAGGTAGCCCGATTCCCTTCCCATCACCTCTATAATAAAAGCCCTTTCATGGGATGAAGCAGTGTCCTTTATCTTATCAATGGCCTGGACAATGGTATTCAATGCCGTATCGACACCGATTGCCATATCGGTTCCGTAAAGGTCATTATCGATTGAGCCGGGGATCCCGACTGTTTTTACACCCATCTCGTGCAGCCTCAGAGCACCTGTCAGGGAACCATTTCCCCCGATTATGATAAGCGCATCAATATTGTGCTTGGTGAGCATATTAACGGCCTTTTGCCTGCCTTCTTCGCGCAGGAATTCCTTTGACCGCGCAGTCTGGAGTATTGTCCCGCCAAACTGCATGACACCGCTTACACTCCTGGAGTCAAGCACACGAATTTCTTCGTTGATCAGGCCTGAATAGCCCCTGAGTATACCTACAACCTCCCAGCCCAGAGAAATTGCCGTTCTGACTGCTGCTCTGATGGCCGAATTCATGCCGGGTGAATCACCGCCGCTGGTCAGAATTCCTATTTTTTTCATAGACAGGACCTCCTTGCTGTTTATATATATTTCATAGTCGTATGCTTTACAAGCAATCGGCTCAATCTTATCTTTTGACCCCGTTAGAAAATACATCCGATTCATTGAAAGATAGCAGTCTACAATGAAATTTTCTAACGGGGTTGACAATCACCGGATCTTTTTTTATTGTCTGCATATGTATGATTTAGACGAGTTAAGGATAGCTTTAAAAGATGTAGAGGTTATAGCTACGGATGTGGATGATACGCTGACCATACAGGGTATTCTGACATCCGGTGTAATAAAAGCTATCGAATATTTAAACACAGCGGGCAAGAAGGTTATCCTTGTTACCGGCAGGTCCGGCGGTGCATGCACCACACTCTCCCAGTATCTTCCGGTTGAGATGGTTATCGCTGAGAACGGGGGCGTGGTTATAAGGAACCATGATATAACAACCATTGACCTGCCGGCGGATCATACCGTAAAACTGCACGCGTGTTTTGATACCATAAGAAAGACGATTCCCGACGTAAAACAAGCCCAGGACAATCCTTTCAGGCTTACGGACTTATCAATGGATAATCGTTCGATTCAGGGATCGAATTTTAACATCATAAAGAGTATTGCAGAGTCTTTTGGATTTACCGTCGCGGTAAGTTCCGTACAAACACATATTTTACTGCCCACGTGCAGCAAGGCGGTTACCTTAAAATCAATACTCAACGACAGGAAAACAGTTACTATAGGAGATTCGGCCAATGATGAATCTATGTTTAACCCGGAACAGTTCCCTTTGTCTGTCGGTGTAGCGAATATTATCCAGCATATCGGTTTGATGAAATATAGACCCCGGTGGATCATGTCCAAAGAGCAGGGATATGGATTCATTGAGTTTGTAGACGTATTAAAATCGGCAATCTATTTAAATACTTGACATTTAAAATCTAACAGTATAACAATAAAATATATTTAATGGAGGGCAAAAATGAAACATTCAATATTTTTGACAATAGTGGCCAGTTTGTTAATATCAGGTAATGTATTAGCAGCTATGCCTTCAAATACTGGAGGCAGCGGACTGATTCAGACAAGGACTCCTGATGTTTTGACACGGGATGCGTGGAATGTGAGTGCATTCCTCGGTTATACAGGGCACCTTACTCCGTCAGATTACGGAAACCCATCAGGATACAGCAGGGATTGGGCCGATACAAATCTTTCAGGTATTTTTAACTACGGTTTTTTAAATAATTTGGAGGGCGGTATTGTATTCCCCGTTGATCTCAGCGGAGGTCCGAAATCCCAGAGCGGCCTTCAGAATATTGACGTGCTTGGCAAGTACCGGTTTTTAAAAGGGGACGTATCCCCGCTTTCTTTGGCCGCGACATTGGTTGTAGGAATACCTTCTGCAAGTAAGACGTCTGTACTTGGAAGCGGAGACACAAACGTAGGAGTAGAAGCAGATTTTGGATACAGGATAGGCGATAACGAAAAAAATATGCTGTACGCGGATGTGGGATTCAAACAGGGTGATTATTATGACAAAGCCCAGCCTTTAAAAGGGTATCAAAACGTTCCAATCCTTCTGGCTTCATTGAGTTACGAATACGCCATACTGCTCGAAAAAGCCTACTTTAGTGTAGAATTAATAGGACAATCTGCGAATATAGGCGCCAGCGGCAATTCCGGCTCGGGCCAGATAATCCCCCTTGGAGATGAAGACTTTTATGGATTACTCGGCATCAGATATCTTCCGACAAGGGTTACGGCCCTAGCGTTTGGAGTCGGCGGCGGATTGCCTGACCCAGTGAGAACAGATACCAATTATCTTGTCACAATAGGTTTTTCATATCTATTTAATGTTGCTAAAACTGCAGCAAGGGGATTTGTATATAAGAGAACTTCTTTACCGCAGCCCGCAAAGCCTGCAGGTATTGCCACTGGACCAAAGGTTGTTGTTGTAAATGGTTGTTCTGCGGGGGACAAATCAGAGTTCTTTGCGCAAAAAATAAAATCATCCGGGTTTAATGTAATACAAGTCGGCAGGGCGCCTGCACTGAATTACAACGACTCTGTTGTTATATTCAATGACCCCTATTACAGTCAGGCAGTGAATATTTTACGTTTGATTCCCGGAAGTGAAAAACTGGCACGATCAAAAGTAAAAAATTCCGCATATGATATATATGTCGTAATTGGATGCAGCGGTGTTGCGAACGCAAAATAAACAGAATACATAAAGAAAGAAGCGACAAAGAAAAAACTTTACTTTTTAGTAAGATAAGTAGTTATATATACTTTCACGAAGAAAGGTAGAAAGCCTTTTTTTTAGCCAAAAGTAAAAGTTACATCCTTGTATAAGCATTACGTAAGAAGGTAGATACAATTGAATCTAAAAGAACTCAAAACAAAATCCATAGCAGAACTTGCTGATATAGCTAAGGAACTAAACGTAGAAAATGCAATGAGTATGCGCAGGCAGGAGCTCATATTCGGTATACTAAAGGCTCAGAGTGCAAACAACGGTATTATATACGGAGAAGGTGTACTCGAGATACTCCCTGATGGATACGGGTTTTTGAGGTCATCCGATTATAATTATCTGCCGGGCCCTGACGATATATACGTTTCACCGTCACAGATACGGAAGTTTGGAATAAGGACAGGTGATGTAGTAACCGGGCAGATAAGACAGCCGAAAGAAGGGGAAAAATATTTTGCACTCGTAAAGGTTGAAAGCATCAATAACGACGACCCCGAGGTCGCAAGGAATAAGATACTTTTTGATAACCTTACCCCGCTGTATCCTGAAGAAAAGTTTAAGCTTGAATACAACCATTCCGAGCTGTCGACAAGGATCATAGACCTGCTTGCCCCGATAGGGAAAGGCCAGCGCGGACTTATCGTCGCCCAGCCGAGAACGGGTAAAACCATCCTTTTACAGCACATAGCAAATGCCATTATCAAGAACCACCCCGAGGTACATCTTATTGTACTTCTTATAGATGAGAGGCCGGAAGAGGTTACCGACATGCAGAGGTCTGTCAAAGGTGAAGTCATAAGTTCCACGTTTGATGAGCCTGCTCAGAGGCATGTTCAGGTTGCCGACATGGTACTTGAAAAAGCAAAAAGGCTTGTAGAGCACGGACGGGATGTTGTTATTCTGCTCGACAGTATAACCAGACTTGCGAGGGCGCACAATACAATCGTTCCTGCAAGCGGCAAGGTCCTGTCGGGAGGTGTCGATGCGAACGCACTCCAGCGGCCCAAGAGATTTTTCGGTGCTGCACGAAACATAGAAGAGGGAGGCAGTCTCACCATCATGGCAACGGCACTCATCGATACCGGAAGCCGTATGGATGAGGTAATTTTTGAAGAGTTTAAGGGTACCGGTAATATGGAAATCGTCCTTGACAGAAGGCTTGCGGATAAAAGGGTTTTCCCTGCGATGGATATCAGCAAGTCAGGAACAAGGAAGGAAGAACTTCTCATAGATAAAGGTGCTATCAATAAACTTTGGGTGCTGAGAAAAGTTTTGCAGCCCATGGGTGTGGTGGAGGCCATGGAGTTCCTGATAGATAAAATGTCAAAAACAAAAACAAATAAAGATTTTCTTGACTCGATGAACAAGGTTGATCTTGATTAAGAGACCGGAGGAAAAATGAAGAAAGGTATACATCCTAATTATGTAAAGGCTACGATAAAATGTGCATGTGGAAATGTCATAGAAACACGATCGACAAAGGGCGATTATACCGTAGAAATCTGCTCGAACTGCCATCCATTCTTTACGGGAAAGCAAAAGTTTGTTGACTCTGCTGGTATGGTTGAAAAGTTCCAGAGGAAGTACAACAAAAAGACTGCGAAGAAAGTATCAAAAGCAAACTAAGCTTAATCTTCACCTGCGTAAATATAACTGTGGTGAATGATGGATAGGCCTGTTGATATGCCGATACTCGCAACACCATCAGCACCGGTTATTCTCAAGGAATCATACCCGTCCATTATACGGTGTCCGGGGAGAGAGGGTGGTTCTTCCCGCGGTAAGCCAGCAGAGGCAAGAGCTTTTTACAAAGGGCGGCAAGATGTTTGAAAACATTGAAAAGGTTTTACAGCGATATAACCATCTCAGCACACTATTGACTCAACCGGAAGTCTTTAATGATACGAAAGAATACACCAGGAATATCAAAGAGAAAAACGAAATAGAACCTCTTGCATTAACTTATCAATCATACAAAGAACTGGAAAAAAATATAGATTCTGCAAAACAATTGCTCAACACCGGAGACGATGATATCAAACTTCTTGCAAAAGAAGAGCTGCAATCTTTAGAGAAACAGAAAGAGACGGTAGAGAACAAGCTCAAAGAACTAATCCTGCCGAAAGATCCACTCGATTCAAAAAATGTGCTGCTCGAGATACGTGCCGGAGCCGGCGGTGAGGAATCTGCACTTTTTGCAGGGGATTTGCTGAAAATGTATCTGAAGTATGCGGAGAAGAAAAAATGGCACACGGATGTCCTCAGCCAGAGTATAACGGGTATGGGGGGATATAAGGAAATCATTGTACTGATAGAGGGAGAAAGGGTTTACAGCAGATTAAAATTTGAAAGCGGTGTGCACAGGGTCCAGAGGGTTCCGAAAACAGAAGCGAGCGGACGGATCCATACTTCAACTGCAACAGTTGCGATTCTGCCGGAGGCTGATGATGTGGAAATCGACGTCAAAACGGATGATTTGAAGATAGATACGTTCAGGGCAGGAGGGCACGGTGGTCAGAATGTCAATAAGCTCGAAACCGCCATAAGGATAACCCATATCCCAACGGGTATGGTCGTAGCATGTCAGGATGAACGTTCCCAATACCAGAACAAGATAAAGGCAATGAAAATATTAAAATCACGGTTACTGACCATGAACATAGAAAAGCAGACATCCGAGAGAGCACAGGACAGGAAAAATCAGGTCGGCACAGGGGATCGCAGCGAAAAGATAAGGACCTATAATTTCCCCCAGAACAGGGTTACGGATCACAGAATCAATTACACGGTTTATGCGCTGAACTCGATCCTGGCAGGGGATATCGACGAATTTATAGACACGCTCACCGCTTACTTCAGGGCGAATGAACTTGCCAACGTAATCTCTGCAAAATAAAGCATGTCACAGCTTAATGCTCTCTATGCTTGGATAAAAAGTTACGCAAGCACTCAGCACACACGTATAGCTTTAACAGAAATAAATAGTATCATCTCAGGCATGACAGGTATACCACGAGAGCATTTACTCACGCATGAAGATATTGTTCTATCGAACACTGATATCGAGAGGATCAAGAAAGCCGTAAAAAAGCGCGCTACCCATTATCCTTTGCAATACATTGTCGGTTCTGTAGAATTTATGGGAATCAACTTTCTTATCGATCCCGGGGTATTAATCCCAAGGCCTGAAACTGAATTGCTTGTCGAGACGGCTTTGACGTATATGGCCGATCGGGAATACAGGACCGTTCTCGACCTTTGCTGCGGCAGCGGTGTTATAGGACTCAGTATAGCGAGCATGGAAAGGAATGCATTTATAAGTTTTACCGATAACTCCAAAAGAGCTGTACACCTGACCATAAAAAACAGCGACAGTCTTGGTCTTACCCCGAGGGTAAGGTTTTATACGGGCGATTTGTTTTCCAGAGTGCCTGCATCTGAAAGATTTGATCTGATTGTTTCTAACCCGCCCTATGTACCCCACGCAAGGATGCGGCATTTACAAAAGGAGGTGTTGTATGAGCCTGTTACAGCAATAGACGGCGGGAGAAAGGGTATGGAAGTTATAAAAAGGATTATTCAACAGGCCGGTAAATTCCTCAATCAGAACGGCATGCTTATCATAGAGCATGACGATACCCAGAAGAGATATCTGGAAACATTGTGCACCGACACAGATCAAACAGCACTGAAATACATGAAAACAATCAATGATCTCTCCGGCCTTCCCCGCATAAGTATATTTTCCCGCAAATAAAATGCAGACCGGTCCCGGAAGATATTTTTGAGCCGGCGGTTTTAATGTATTCCTTTTTCGTTCAATTGACTTTTTATAGTACCTACGATAAAAACCGTTATCTCTGGTAGCATTAAAGCGGGGGGGAACATAAGAATGCAGGCTGATTCTCTTGCAAAGGTGCATAATCCTGAAGCCGATAATGTTGTTTACAGGAAGCGGTTGTTTCAGACGCTTGATCTGGCAAGGAAGAAAAGGATTGTCTGGATCACAGGCCTGCCCGGCTCAGGTAAAACAACCCTCGTTGCAAGCTATCTGTCGGCGAAGAGGCTCTTTCAGGGATGGTATCATCTTGACAGCTCTGATAAGGACCTTGCGACCTTTTTTTATTACCTGAGGCATATAGTAAAAGGGAAGGGATCTGCTCAAAGGTCCCTGCTTCCTCTTTTGACCCCTGAGTATCTTCTCAATATCGAAACATACACGCGCCGATATTTTGAGAGCCTTTACGGCATGCTGCCCGAAGGCTTTGTCCTTGTGTTCGATAATTATCATGAGGTCGAGGATAATCCGCTGTTCCACTTTATCATGAGTGAGGCTTTGATGAGGATTCCGGAGTATGGGAATGTCATAGTGATCAGCCGGACTGAACCTCCCGGCATATTCTCGCGTCTGAGGGCGAACAGCATAATGGAGATCGTAGACAATGAGATGCTCAAGTTTACTCCTGAAGAAACGAGTGCACTGATCAAACTGCATTCCGGGAAGGACCATAACAATGAGGCGGTAACGAGGCTGCACAATTGGACAGACGGCTGGGCAGCCGGGATCGTCCTTATGCTTGAACAGCACAACATGGGGTTAGACGCCGCTGAAAAAGGCGGTTTGAAAGATTATCAATCCATCTTCGATTACTTTTCAGCCGAGATTTTTGACCGGCTGGAGCCGAAAACGCGGGATTTTCTTCTCAGGACATCGTTTTTCCCGTCCATGACCATTGAGATGGCGGACAGGATGACGGAAAGCAGTGCCTCGGAGAAAATACTGAATCTGATGGTCAAGTACCAGTACTTTACCATCAGGCATCAGGATAATACCTATACGTACCATGATCTGTTCAGGGAATTTCTCCAGGCGCGAACGAAGATGTATTTCAAGGAAGCAGAGGTTGGGCAAATCTATAAGCATGCAGCACTGATCCTCAGGGAAAACGGCAAAGTCGATGATGCGGTGGAGCTGTATGCAAAGGCCGGGAGCCGGGAAGATATCCGTAAGATTATTACAGCCAATGCCCGGGACTTAATATCCCAGGGAAGGAACATCGTTCTTGAATTATGGATGCAGAAACTGTCAGAAAAAGAGTTGAATCAAGACCCGTGGCTTTTATACTGGCTTGGAGAGGCCCGTGCTGTCTTTAACCCTGTCGAAGGCAGGGCATATTTTGAAAAGGCATTTAAGAAGTTTATAGAAAACGTAGAGAAGGCAGAGGGGGTTTACCCCGTTAGAAAGAAACTTTCTGATGGTGTGTACCTGGCATGGTGCGGGATCATTGAGACATTTTTCTTTGAGTTCGGCAACTATAAGCAAGCGGAAAAATGGATTAAGGTAATGGAGAAAATCATGACCGGTTTTCCCGGGTTCTCTTCCCGGGAACTCGAGGGCCGTGTATTAAGCTTGATGGTACAGGTCCTGACATTCCAGAGGCCAATGCATCCAAAGATAGAAACATGGGCAGAACGGGCATTATCGCTTTTGGAATATATCAAGGATCCCGACCTGTGCGTATATTATCTTTCCTATATAACAAATTATTATTCATGGACCGGCAACATCGTTAAATTTGACATGCTTATTAATTTAATGAAATCAATAGCAAAACCGGAATCTTTACCGGTAAGGACAAAGCTGCTTTACCAGATGTTCATGGCTGTTCATGCGCGCCACCTTTCTTTAAAGGAACCCTGTTTGAGTGCCGTACATGAAGCCCTTGCTATAGCTGATAAGCACGGGGTGCATTATTTTGATCATCTTATCATGGCACAGGCGGTTTATCTCCTCCTGGGAACGGGTGATATTAAAAAAATAGAAGAATTTCTGCATAGGATGGGACCATCGGTCAACCAATCCAGTTTGCTCGAGGTAATACAGTATAGTTCCATGCTTGGATGGCTTGATAAACTGCACGGCAATATGCAGAGTGCAACAGAGAAGATCGAGCATTCCTTAAAGCTGGCATTGAAGATGGGCTCACCGTTTCCTGAGGCTATCCACCGCATTGCACTGGCTGAACTCTACTATACCGCGGGTGATTTTAAAACAGCCGCGCGCCATCTCAGACGTTCATTCTTTCTCGGTAAAAAGATGAAAAGCCATATGCTTGAATATATGTCGTATCTTTTGAAGGCTTACTGGCTTCTTGATGACAAGGTTTTTTATAATGAGGCAAACGGGTTAAAGCTTTTAAGAAAAGCAATGGTCCTCGGTAAAAAGTATGACATTATCAATACTTTTCTGGAAACAAGGCAGATAAGGACACAACTATGCATGAAAGCACTGGAAAAAGGGATCGAAGTCCAGTATGTCCACAAGCTTATTAAAAGGCTTGAGTTAAGACCCGATGCATTCCCGATGAACTATGAAGACTGGCCATGGGCGTTCAAGTTTTATACCCTTGGCAGTTTTAAGATTTTCAATGACGGTATGCATATCGAATTATCCAAAAAAGCACAGCACAAGCCGGTTGAGTTATTGCAATTCCTGATCGTCAATCAGGAAAGAGCGGTCGGGCTTGATCAAATCTGCAGTGCTTTATGGCCTGAAGTCCAGGGTGATTACGCACACCAGGCATTGGATATAACCATCCACAGATTGAGGAAGCTGCTCGGGTCAAACGATGCTGTCATGTCACAATCAGGCAGACTTATGCTGAATCCGAAAAAATGCTGGGTGGATGTTTCGGCATATGAATATCTTTTAAACAGGATCGAGACACTTTTAGCCGGTACTGATAAATCCACAGCGTCGTCCGACAAACAGGAAGAGATCACAGTGCTGGAACGGCGTATCTTTAACATGTACAGAGGAGATTTCTTTACACAGGATGTCATACCGTCATGGGCCATAGGTTTTCGGGAAAAACTGCATGACAGGTTTCTGCATTTTGTTGAAATGCTCGGCGGTCATTATGAAAGCACGGAATCCCGGGATCAGGCGGTCCTGACATATAAGAAAGGGCTTGAGATAGATAACCATGTCGAACTTTTTTATCAGCGTCTTATGGTGCTGTACAAATCGCTGGGCCGCTATGCCGAGGCCGCTGCCACGTATAAGCGTTGTGAGACGGCCCTGTCCCAGGCACTGGACATAAAACCGTCGGATAAGACCACGCAAATATACCAGAGTATAAGACCCTGAATTCCGATAAACCCGCCGTTTCCGCATAGTTGTTCTTAAAAAAAGCATGCCTTGGATTTATGTCCCCGAGTTGTATTTTTCTATAAATCTTTTTCCGTACTCTATCCCAATCCGGTATGCCCTTTTTAAGGTTTCCGGATCCCTCGTAGCCCTTTTGACTTTCAGGTCCTTCGGAGGGGCTATCTCGTTGATGCGTATGCCTGCCGGCGGATTCTTCATGAATTCCACCGCTTTCATATACGAAAGAGGTCTGTCCGCCAACGCCCGTGCAAGAACTCTATGCTTTCTAAAAAACAACGGATACAGGAACGACAGCCTGCTTTTTTTCTTCACATAGTCTGAAGGCCTTGTGCGCAGGACCGTGATATCGGTAGCGCCGCGGTTGTATGCCTCGATAACAGGGATTGAATCGGCGACTCCGCCGTCCGTTGCTTTTTCCGAGTCGACCTCGAGCACGTTCCTGTAAAAGAGGGGCACGGAAGATGAAACCTTGGTATAATTCTCTATGGTATTGATGCCGGGTGCAAGGTACATCGCCCTGCCGGATTCTACGGATGTTGCTACCACGATAAATTCCTTTTTTTCTTTTTCGAGCCTGGTAAACAATCTTTCAAGATCAATGGGATATTCCTTCATACTGATTTCCCAGAGCCAGTCGATATCCATCAGGTGCCCGCCGAGCAAAAACCTCCGGAGATTTATAAAATCCGGGGTTGTCGAATAATTTATATTTATATCATAATTCCTGTCGTTCTGTCCTGCAAGATGCGAGGTAAGGTTGCATGCGCCTGCAGAAACACCGATGTAAAGGTCAAACGGGTCAAAGCCCTCGCCCCCGAATGCATGGAGCACTCCTGCGGTAAACATGCCCCGCATGCCTCCGCCCTCTACAACAAGTGCCGATCTGCCGGTTTTAGCGTTCATGACCGATGTTCTGCTTCTGTCGGGAGATGTTTCTCCTGAGTGTTTGCATACATGAGTGCCCGAATACCATTGTTATAAAAGGTATTCAAGTCCTTTGTTGGTTTCCCGGTATATGTTTTTTGGATCTTCATTCTTCCCGGGAAATTTCATACCCGCTGAAAAACTTATTGTAAATAAGAATAGAAGCTCCCCGCAACAGTAAAGTTTTCCCGCCGTATTGACAGGATTACCGCTCTATGGTGTAAATACCGTATACAAGTGCGGAGGGAGGCAGTTATATAAAACAGAATTTTTTGTTTTTTATTTCCGTCTGTTCTTTATTGTTATGGTGTACCGGGGCACACGCAAACACCGGTAGTATGTACGGTCTCGGAACAATTGCCCCAGCCATGGGCAATGCATACACAGCACATCCGGATGATCCGTCTGCGACATACTACAATCCTGCGGGGCTTGCCCTTGAAAAGGGGAATGAGTTTTCCCTCGGACTTACCTATTTTTATCCCGCCGTCTGGATCAGGGGTATGAGCGGTGTAACGGATTACATAAACAACGACAAGATGCTTGGAATTACGCTGGGTATAGACGCCAACATAGGGCACATGACGGATTATGAGCAGCTTTCCGGATTCTCTCTCGGACTTTTGATATATACTCCGCCTGATAGAGCATACAGCGTACACGCGGTTCCTGTGCAGGATCAATCGTATGTCCTGTACCAGGACACAGCATCCCAGTTGATGATCCTGATGGGGCTTGGCTACAGGATAACATCCTATGTGCAGATCGGTGTATCCGCTCTGCTCTATATGCCGGGGAAGATGACCACGCTGTATTATCTTGATACAAGCACATCGCCGCCGCATACAATACTCCTTGAGAACAGGGACTTGACTATTGCTGCAGTTCCCGAGGTTGGTTTCATAATCAAGCCGTTTGACAGGATCGAAATAGGCGCTGTGTACAGGGCAAAGAACAGCTCCGGTCTGTCGGGTCTGACAACGTTTATCATAAACAACAACCCTTATATTGCACAATCCTCCGAGGAAAAGGTTGTTACGACGCCGGATCAGATCGCACTCGGCGTATCGATAACCCCGTCTTCGGGTATACGCCTGAATGCGGATATAACCTATAGCGTCTGGTCGAACAGCGGTGTAACGGATACGCAGGACAATTTTTTGGGTACCATGGACAACCTGACCCCTGCAATCGGCATGGAATATCACCTGAAAGACCGGTGGGTATTAAGGACCGGATACTCTTACTCTCCATCGCCGTTTGCCGGACAATCGGGTAATACAAATTATATAGATGCCGATAAAAACATATATTCGCTTGGAGCGGGATATAAATTTAAGCTGCCGCGATCCGGTATAGAGACTCATTTAGATATGTTTGTACAGCTCCAGCAGCTTGTGGAAAGGAACAACGATCAGCCGCAGCCGTACATGGACTACACCAACGGCGGTCTTGTATGGAGTTCGGGATTATCTCTTACCTTGAAACTATGAGAACCATGCGTTTGCACATGATCTGTTTGTTTTGTTTGATGGCCGTGTCGGGCGGCACAGCGCATGCCGATATCGCATCGAATTTCGGTCTCGGTGCAAATGCCCTTTCCATGAGCGGCGCGTACACCGGCGTTGCGGACGACTTTTCCGCCTGCTATTATAATCCCGGTGGTCTTGCATTCCAGCGGCGTCCTGTGTTCGGACATGACCGGCGGGGAACGTCCCTTTCCATCGGTTCCGGATATATAGCAAACATGTTGTGGACGAAGAATCCCGGTTCCGCCAAGAGTTCTGCAGACATCGCTCCTCTTACGTTTGAACAACTCGGTCTTACCATGGGACCGTCTGCACTCGCGGGTCTACTGCCGGAAAGAAGGGTTTATTTCGGATTTGCATTCTATTCCCCGACAGATGCGATCATAGGGTGGAAAGAGCGCAACACGGCAACAGACCGGTATTTTGTTTTTTACGATAACCAGAACAGGATATTCGGTTTTCTCGCGGATGCTGCGTACCGGTTGAGCGATCACCTGGCCATAGGTGCCGGAGCAAACATCTATGCAGCTTCCAGAACGATCACAAACGTGAATTTTATCCAGGCTTCCTTCTATCATACCGAGGACAACGTGATACTCATAAAGGCCGCACCGGTTGCAGGGGTCATGATAAATACAGGAAACGGCTTAAAAATCGGACTCAATTACAGGGCGGAAACGAGATTTAACGATTACGGGGTGAATAACCTTTCTGTGTCCGGTCTTCTCATCTATACGCAGTCCTTTAACTATGTAAGGTTTTTTTCCCCCGAACAATATTCGATCGGTGTCTCGTATCGGTTTGCAAAACAGGGCCTGCTTGTTTCTCTTGATGCCGCATACATCCGCTGGTCTGATTTCGTCGATGAACAGGGAGATGGGATGCCGCAGACGAGCTTATTTGATACCGTTGTTCCGAGGCTCGGTATGCGGTACCGGATCAAGGACAATATACGTTTATCCGGAGGTTACGCATTCATAAGAAGCCCTGTGACGGACCAAACAGGCGCAACAAATTTCCTCGACAGCAATAAGCATCTTATATCGCTCGGCGCAGGATATACGTTCAAAAAAGCCGGATTCTGGCAGGCACCGATTACCGTGAGCGCTTATGTGCAGGATACATTGTTTCAGACCGGATACGTACATAAGACACAGCAGGTAGCCCAATACCAGCAGGGTTATTCTTTCGGGGGTAGTGTGTTTGATGCAGGGATTGAATGCAGGTTTGTATGGTAAACTGCGGTACTCCGGCATACGCGGCTGAGGCCATACCCCGTGGGTGTAAGCAGTATACCGGGGGCTTTCAATGATACTGCGCTGCTGTATCGTCAACAATATGAATGCCGGTAAAAACAGGAAAGGCGCATACAATAAAGATAAATTTGCTCCCTATGCAAAGGAAGGTACCTTTATCATGGACACATACTCTGTGGACGAGCTTGCCACTGTCGTCGATCTGATAAAAAGAGAGGGTGTCAACCTGCTTATTCTGAACGGAGGGGACGGTACACTGCAGATGACCATAACCGAGCTGATACGGCATTTACCCCACGAAAAGATCCCGGTAATTCTGCCGTTACGGGGCGGCACCATGAACATGGTCGCAAATAATCTCGGCATAAGAAAATCCCCCCTGGAAACGGTGCGAATCATCACGAATCACATCCGTTCATTCAACAACGGAGAAGAACAGCTCTCTACGATACCTCTGAAGATTTTAAAAATAAAAGACGCAGCTCTTGGAGTCCGGTACGGGTTCACATTCTCCAATGGCATTGTTTATAAAATACAGAAGGAATATTATGCTACCGGCAACCCGAGCTTTCAGACTGCGGCGAACCTTACGACAACGATCATAGGGAATTTTATTCTGGGGACACAAAAGGGGAGGTTCTTTTTTGAAAAGATCCGGTCGCATATCACCATAGACGGTAAGGCATATCCGTACAATAAAACCCTGTTATCGGTCGCATCCGTACTTCAAAAACTTGTGCTCTGGTTCAGGCCTTTCTACCGGCCAGAAAAAAAGGGCATCGACAACTTCTATTTCCTGTCGGTGTCCATGGATTCTTTTTCCATAATAACCAACATACGGGCATTATCGAGCGGCAGGCTGCTCCACGAAAAGGCATTCAACGGTGTCGCACAGAAAGTGACTGTACAATCGGACAGCGGTTATGGTATTGATGGAGAATTATCGGACAACGGGTATACTGATGTAACGATAGAAGAAGGGCCTGTAATCAATTTTCTTGTCGTACCGGAGTCCGTGAGGACTAATATGATTGGTTTTACATTCAGGCATTGGCTGAATGTAAATCTTATTGTAAATCATACGAACAGTTTACCCCGTTAGGAAGAACGTGCTTTAAACCACGACCTTCCTATAAGGAATTTAAAAATTATTATAGTATCCCCATCATACATGGCGGGGCTTTCTAACGGGGCAAGCACAGTTCGTGAATGGAATTTTAACTTTTCAATACCAGGGAGGTAGAGAATGACGCTGACAGAAGATGAAAAAAAACGTTACACGCGGCAGATGATGATGGACGGATGGGGTGAATCCACACAGGAAAAGCTCAAGGCTTCAACCGTCTTTATTGCAGGCGCCGGAGGGCTCGGTTCGCCTGTTTCGATCTATCTTGCGGTTGCCGGTATAGGCAATATTGTTATCTGCGATTTTGATTCGCCGGACCTCTCGAACCTCAACCGCCAGATACTGCACGACCACACGAGGATCGGTACCAATAAGGCTGTATCCGCAAAGATGACACTCGAGAGGCTTAACCCGAACATAACGGTAACCGCGGTTACGGATAAGATCGTTGAAGACAATGTGGACAAGCTGGTGGGCAATGCCGATATTATCCTGGACTGTATGGATAATTTCCCGACACGCTATCTCCTGAACGATTGTGCGATCCGGAAACATATCCCCATGGTTTACGGCAGTATATGGGGCATCGAGGGGAGGCTGTCCTTTTTGCATTCCCCTGAAACCCCGTGCTTGAAATGTATTTTTGAAGAGGCCCCTCCCAAGGAGGTTTTCCCGGTACTGGGAGCTACACCCGGGGTCATCGGGTCCCTTCAGGCGCTTGAGGCCATAAAATACCTCACCGGCATAGGGAAGCCGCTCAAGAACAAATTACTGGTATGGGAAGGAGAGACTACACAGTTCAGGACATTTCCCCTGCAAAAAAATCCTCATTGTCCGAGCTGCGGAGTCAAATAGAGACCCGTCATCGACTATATTTTTATAGACATCGAATGCGTGATGAGGTATAGGCTAAAAATTGGAGGAACAAATGAACAGCACATATTTTAGCACTCTGTTTAGTCCCGTAAGGATAAACAATCTTGAAATAAAAAATAGGATCGTTTTCCCGGCCATGCATTTAAACTACACGCCGGAAGGCTATGTTACCGACCAGATGACGGCGTTTTACGAAAACAGGGCAAAGGGAGGCGCCGGGTTGATCGTGGTAGGAGGCTGTACCATCGATAAGGTCGGCGGCGGTCATTTCATGATCCGGCTCGATACGGACGACTTTGTGCCGGGGATGACTGCTCTGACAAAAAATCTCCATGCCCACGGCACAAAAGTATTTGCACAGCTCTATCATGCCGGACGGTATGTGGCGTCATGGATGATAAACAATGAAACACCTGTCTCGGCATCGGCAGTGCCTTCGAAGCTTACCAATGAAGCCCCGAGGCCTTTGACAACGGACGGGATAAAGCAGATCCAGCAGTACTATGCGGACGCAGCGCTGCGAGCGAAAAAGGCAGGCATGGACGGTATCGAGATCCTTGCATCTGCGGGTTATTTGATATGCCAGTTCCTTTCGCCCCTGACAAACCAGAGGACCGATGAATACGGGGGCTCGTTCGAAAACAGGATGCGTTTCGGTATCGAGGTATATAAAAAGATACGGGAGGCAACCGGAGACAACTTCGCAATTATCATGAGGCTGTCGGGCAGTGACTTCGTCAGGGGAAGCAACACGATAAACGAAACAGTCGAGTTTGCAAAGGCGCTGGACAAGGCCGGCATCAATGGATTCAATATAACCGGCGGCTGGCATGAGACCCATGTCCCTCAGCTTACCTTTTCTGTTCCCGAGGGCGCGTTCTCGTATCTTGCGATGAAGGTGAAACAGGCTGTACATGTCCCTGTCATAGCGTCGAACAGGATCAACGATCCAAAGCTTGCGGATCGGTTTATCAATGACGGCTGGGCAGATATGATTGTCATGGGCAGAGCATTAATAGCGGATCCGATGTTTCCCGAGAAAGCACGCAAAGGCGAACTCCACGAGATAAACTCCTGCATAGCCTGCAACCAGGGGTGTTTTGACAATATATTTAACGGCCTTCCTGCGGGATGTCTGGTAAACCCCATTGTCGGAAGGGAACACGAGATAAAGATCAGCAAGGCCAGGAAGCCTAAAAAGGTCGCAGTGGTAGGGGCAGGTCCCGGCGGTCTTGAGGCTGCAGTGACACTTGCAAAACGGGGACACAAGGTAGACCTGTATGAAAAAGAGCAGTGGATCGGCGGGCAATTCAACCTTGCAAGCGTTGTACCGGACAAAGAGGGGTTCTATGACCTGCTGCTCTATTATGCACATCAGCTTGAGCACCACGGAGTAAACCTCCATCTCGGAAAATCTATCAATAAGAACAGCCTTTCAAAACTCAAAGCTGACGAGATTATCGTAGCAACGGGCGCGGCACCGCTCATACCTCCTATAGAAGGCCTTGAAGACGGTATCGATGCCGGGTATGTGCGGCTTGCATGGGACATTCTATCGAGCGAGTTCCCGGGTACCTCGGAGAACATCGTGATCATCGGTGGAGGGGCAGTGGGATGCGATGTCGCACTGTACCTTACGGAAGACGGCACCATGAATGAAAAAACAGCACGGTTCCTGCTTGAAAACGATGCGGAGGATCCCCTGCTGGTCCAGCAGCTCCTCAAGCAATCGACAAGGAAGGTGATCATGCTTGAAATGCTGGATAAGACCGGCAAAGATATCGGCAGGTCTACCCGGTGGCCCATTATGCAGCAATTGAAGAGGCGCGGTGTTAAGATGTACACCAATACAAAGGTCACCAGGATAGAGGAAGGTAAGGTTTTTGCCGAGAATAACAGTCAGACCCAGGCATTTGATGCGGGCACTATTGTCCTGGCAACCGGTGTAATTCCGTATAATCCTTTCTCAAGGTTGAAGGACAAACGTATCCACGTTATCGGGGATGCAAAGTCCGCAGCCAAGGCGCTGGATGCCATAAAGCAAGGGTTTGAGCTGGCATTGACGATATAAACCGGCAGAAAGCTATGGAGAACGGAAGCGTCATTGCGAGGAGTCCCGACTAAGGCGGGATAACGAAGCAATCTAAAACATTATTGTAAACAAATAAGATTGCCACGCCCTTCGGGCTCGCAGTGATAAGCGTTTACCGGCAAAGATGTGTCCATGAGGGAAGAGGTATTGGTAAGATCAGATAACAAATAAACAGAGGGGGGAAAAATATGAGGAGTAAGCTCGTAACAGTAGTTGTCGTGGTGTTTGCGGCAGGCTTACTGGCAAGTATTAAGGTGCTTGCCCAGAGCGGCAATCCAAACTGGCCCGGTACACCGGGCACTCCGAACTCCATAAGAAGTTCCGACTGGGTGCCGTACCTCCCGTGGGATCCCAATTATGCAAAGGCTGAGCCGGGGTTTGGTCCCACCACCGGCACGTATTATAACTCAAGCGCAGGCGTGCTTGACGAGGACTGGAATTTTTTTAGTTTTGAGCCGTACCTGGTGCAGGGAACAGCGTCCCTGAATACACCGGAACAGCTCTACGGTATCAGCGGGTTCAGCGCCGACAGGGCATGGCAGTATACAACCGGTGATCCGCACATACTGATAGCAATACTCGATTCAGGTATAGAATGGAACAGGCATGAGCTTGCAGATAAGATCCATCTGAACTACAGGGAGCTGCCCCCGCCTTATAATACTTCAGTAGTGACCGGTGGCTTTATAACAGGATGTACGTGCCAGACAGCATCAGGTCCTGTTTCTGCTACAACAGCCTGTGTTTCCAACGGCGGTTATTATAACCTTGCCTGTTATGACTGGAACCGTGACGGTGTTTTCAATGTAGCTGATTATGATGCTTCACAAGGCGGAGCCGGTTCTGCGTGGTACAATAATGCGTCGCAAACTATAACGGATAAAAACGGTAATGGATTCATAGACCCCGAAGACCTTATTTTACTTTTCGGACAGGACGGTGTTGATGCGGATCATAACGGCTATGCACGGGACATCGCAGGCTGGAACTTCCGGGACAACAACAACGACCCGTGGGACATCAACGGGTTTGGGCATGGTTCGGGAGAGGCAGAGGATTCATCCGCACCAGCGAATAATCCCTCGGTCGGCAGCCCGGGCGTATGTCCGAAATGCATGTTCATGCCGGTAAGGGTCGGAGATAGCTTTGTTGCTGATTCAAACCATTTTGCAGAGGGAGTGCTCTTTGCAACGGACAGCGGCGTGAGGATCATCCAGGAGGCACTGGGTACCATCGATATGACAGCGTTTGCCCAACAGGCGATCGACTATGCGTTCAATCATAATGTTGTGATCATAGCGTCTGCAGCGGATGAGGACAGCATGCACCACAATTACCCTGCAGACGGCAATCACGTAATTATGGTGCATGCCATCGCCCCGAATAACCTTGGCCATCCAACCGCGCCTATCACCTCATTCCTCGCATTCAATAATTGTACAAATTATGGTGCGCATCTCGTACTTTCGACACCCGGGAAAAGCTGTTCATCGGAGGCAACAGGCAAGACCTCAGGTATGGCGGGCATCCTGGAATCAATGGCATTCACGCAGGGCATAACCCTTACCGCAAACGAGGTCAAGCAGATATTAACGCTCACTGCCGATGATATCAATATCCCGAATTCGGTGCCGGGCTCTGCAAACTACGACCCGACCCTGTACGAGTCTTTGCCCGGATGGGACCAGTACTTCGGTTATGGAAGGGCGAACCTGTACAAGGCTGTTCTGTCCGTTACGACGACAGCAATACCGCCTGAGGCTTATTTTACGGCACCCCATTGGTTCCAGACCATTGATCCCGTTACAACGCCGGACATGGATGTATACGGCTATGTAAACGCAAGCCGGGCAAGCTCCTATGATTATGAGGTCCAGTATGGCGTTGGTGTAACACCGTCATCCTTCATAACGGTGTGTCAGCAAAAAGGCCTGACAGCTCCGGTATCGGGCAAGCTATGTACCATAAATATTGCAACGATACCTCTCTATGAGAAACCGATAACAAAGGTCGAGACATGGACCCAGGGTGGTGCGAACGATTACGCCGTAACCATACGGGTAAGGGTTTTTGATGATCAGCATAACAACGTTTACGAACTGCCGATCCTGTCAACAAGCGATACAAGGCTTTATGGCGAGGACAGAAGGGAGATATTCGTTCATCATGATCCCGACCTTTATCCCAATTATCCGATATACCTCGGCACATCATTGGAATCCTCTCCCATACTCGCGGACATTTACGGAACCGGGAAGGACGTGCTGTTGATCGGCGGTTCGGACGGAAAGGTTTATGGATTTGACAGGAACGGCAAAGCCCTGCCCGGTTTCCCGCTGACAACAAATCCACTCGATGTGTTTGATCCTGCAAACCCTGCAAACCATCTTGCATCCCCTGCGTATGCAGGAGGCACGATTACGCCGGCATCTGCTGCTATTTTAAGTACGGTCGCAGTCGGTGATCTGCTCGGCAACGGTATAACGGATATTGTTGCAGCTACCATGGACGGGCATGTATATGCATGGGACAATCAGGGCAATATGCTGCCGGGCTTCCCTGTGCATATCAACTACACTTATTCTGATCTTACCAATCCTGTTTTTCAGGCAAGCGTTTTGCAGTCATTGAATTGCTCAAGTTCTGATCCAAAATGCGCACCGAACCCTCAGAGCGATATTCCGGATCATGCAATCCTCGCATCGCCGGTATTGTATCCCCTGAGCGGCAAAGGGCTTGATATTATTATGGCAGCAGAAGACCAGCATGTATATATATGGGACGGTACCGGTACATTGATTACGGATTTTGCGGTTTACAATAAAACGCTTCCCTATTACCGGCAGTATACAAGGATACTTTCAACGCCTGCAGTCGGTGACATACTCGGCAATGGCAGCGTTCAAATCGCTTTAGGTACGAACGAGGTTTACAACGGTGCTACACAGGCCTATGTTATGAATCTTGACGGTACGTATGCCCCGGGCTGGCCGAAACAGATCTCTGCTCTGTATGCCAGCATACTGCCGTATATCGGTATTGGTATCCCCACATCGCCGGTTGTTTTCCCCTACGGAAGCGGTCCCGGATTAAAGATCGCATTCAATCCCATATCGTCCGAACCGGTAATTTTCAATCCTGACGGCAGCGTTTTTCAACATGTAGCGGGTATGTTCCCGACAAACGCCGATACATCCGAAACACAGGAGATCTCCCTGATGTCGAACATGTCGGTCGGCTCGCTTTCCGGCGGTGACACTCAGCTCACCTATGGTGCAGTCGGTCTGCATATAGTCAATATGCAGGCCAACGGCGCTCTGAGAGAACCTTTCGATCACCTTGTTTCCCTGTGGGACGTTACGAACAACTCCTATGCACCATATTTTCCCAGAGCAATAGAAGACTGGCAGATGCTGAATAATCCAGTTATAGCGGACATAAACGGTAAAAACATGCCGGATGTCATAGAGGGGAGCGCGGGCTATCAATTGTGGGCATGGGACGCAAACGGAGATATACCGCCCGGATGGCCGAAGTTTACCGGCGGCTGGATGCTTGCATCCGCGGCAGCAGGCAATGTTGATACGAAGAGCAATGCTTCAGCACCGAATACAATCCAATGGGCGGACTTTCATCATGATTTATGGCATACCGGCAACTATCAGACAGTACTGCCGGTAAGGAACGGGAGGCTTGCCATAGCTGCAGCAACCCGGGAAGGCTACCTGTATTTATGGAAGGCACCGGGTACGGGTTCAGGATCGACCGGAGGCTGTTCCTGTAATACAGCAGGCAAAACGCGTCCATCGGACATAGTGCTTGCACTTTTTATCGGCATAATGCCGTTTCTGTTCCTGTTCCTCTTAAAAAGACGGAAAAGGGCATAGGCGTAAGATTGGTGAGAGAAAAAGCGGATCCCGTTAGAAAGGGCTTGGCTTCCTGACGGGGTGAATTTTAGCAGGATACCTCGCAGCAAGCTGTAGGGTATTCTCAACAACCCTCCCTTGACGGGAGGGGATCAAGGGGGTTGCATTTTTTGTCTTAAGTGAGTAAAAGCCATGGTGGAGGCAGTTTATTATGAAAAAGGATATGGGTTTTTTGTTTCTTGTTTTTGTCTTTTATGTAGGTATCCGACTTGTACCGTTTTTCTTTACCTTTGACAACACCAGCAGATATTTTTTGGCTGATTCCTATGAGTACAGCCTCCTCGGTGTAAATATAGCACAGCATGGTTACTATACGCTTCATGGAGCAGAGCCCGGACTCATAAGGGCGCCGGGGTATCCCCTGTACCTCGCGGCAGTTTATAAGTCTTTTGGTGTAAAACCTGCCATTGCACTATTTTTACAGATCATTCTTTCCGGGCTCATTCCCCTGTTTTTATACATGAACGCAGAATTGTTGTTTTCAAGCAGGGTCGCAAGGATAGCGGCTGTGCTTTCCCTGTTCGAGCCCGTAAGTATTATCTATGCGAACATACTGTTGTCGGAAACCATGCTTGTGGTGTTTCTGCTCCTCAGTACCTATTTCTTTATAAAATCCATAAAGCATAATAATACAACTGCACTGGTGCTGGCCGCGGTAACAGCGGGCATAGGTGCATACTTCAGGCCTGTTATACTCTACCTGCCCCTTGCGTATGCGTTTATCTCTATAGCGGTGTCGTGGCTGTCACTGAGAGACAGGATAAAAAATGCCGTAGGCATTGTGCTCATAACAGGGTTGACGGTACTGCCGTGGATTGCAAGGAATTATGTTGTCGACGGGTATAAGGGCTTTTGTTCCATTCAGGATATAAATCTGTATTATTGGAGGGCAGCAGGGGTTATTTCGGACATAGAGCATCTCCCGTTAAGGATGGTACAGGACAGACTGAAAAATGCTGTTCCAACAGGACTTTCACTTGCCAACGAATACCAGTTTCTGAGGGACAAGGCTGTCAACGTGATTCTGCACCATCCGTATGCCTATGCGAAGGTAATGCTCAAAGGCAGTATCAATATGCTCCTGTCTCCTGAGCGTTATGCCGTGTTTAAACTCGCAGATATAAAACCGAGGTTCCTTGGTGTTATGTGGCAGGGACACAGCATCCACGAAGCAATCAATATGATGATGTCGGACCCATTGATTGTGTCAAGTGTCGTCCTGTATCAGATGTTGTTTACCATAATTACCGGACTGCTCATTGCAATAGGCATTGTGATCATTTCCGGTGAAGGTTCTATCAAGGAGCTTTTATTCCTTTTGTTTGTAATAGCTTATTTTGTCGTTGTGTCCGCTGGTCCTGAGGCAGAACCGAGGTTCCGCCTGCCGGTGTTGCCCTATATGATCATCATTGCAGCTTTCGCCCTGTCTGCGTTGTCCGGCAGTGTCTCGAGGAAGCACTACAAAGAACGCATAAAGTAAAAAAATTGTTATGATTAAAGTGGCAAAATATAAGCATAAACAGCTTTACCGGTGCGGGGAATGCGGTCTTCACTATGCAGACAAATCATGGGCTGAAAAATGTGAAGCATGGTGCAGAGAATACCGGAGCTGCAATGTGGAAATTACAATGCACGCCGAAGAGAATAAAAGGCAAACACGCGAGAGACCGCGGTTCCCTATAAACTACAGTGGTGCTTGACGCATATCCCTGTTGTGTTAGAAAGTTTTCATGGATACAAAAAAGGTGTTGATTGTTATGGGGAGTAGTTCCGACGAGAAGTTTATGTCGGAAAGTGCGAAGGTGCTGGAGAGTTTCTCCGTGGGCTATGACATGGTCGTTTCCTCGGCCCACAGGACACCCGATAAGACGAGAGACCTTGCAGTAAAGGCAAAGGAAAACGGATACCGAGTTATTATAGCAGGTGCAGGCGGCGCAGCCCACCTTGCCGGCGTAATCGCATCAGGGACCGTACTGCCGGTCATCGGCGTGCCCCTTCCGTCATCATACCTGTCCGGTATGGATGCACTTCTGTCCACTGTACAGATGCCCGGCGGCATACCGGTTGCGACCGTTGCTATCGGGGAGGCGGGTGCAAAGAATGCCGCGCTGCTTGCCATAGAGATCCTTGCTCTGGGCGACGAATCCCTTCATAAAAAACTCATCGATTACCGGAAGAGCTTTTCCAAGAGTACTGCAGATAAAAAATAGCCTTGTTTATCAGATTCGACGGGACATTAAAGGATAAGGACGAACGCCGGCTTATAGCCGATTATCTCGGATCGGGCAAGGTCATCATCTATCCCACGGAAACCGTTTACGGTATCGGGTGCGATGCATTTAATGAGACCGCGGTAGGCAGAATCTTTGAGATAAAGCAGCGCCCGGAGAACAAGCCTCTGATACTCCTGGTCAGGGATGTAAACATGCTGAAGGACATCGTTGCGGAGATCCCGTCGGTTGCACAACAGCTCATAACCGCATTCTGGCCGGGGTCCCTCACCCTGATATTCAAGGCAAAACCGGGTATCAGCAAACTATTGACCGGCGGTACCGGCAGGATTGGCGTGAGGCAGTCCCCGCACCCTCTTGTAGCATCCATCTTCCAGGTCTTCGGCAATCCCCTTGTCTCGACGAGTGCGAATATCTCGAGCGAGCCGCCGGCAGTATCTATAAAGGACATACCGACATTTATTACCGATAAGGTTGACCTTATCATCGATGCGGGTATTATAGGCAGTACCCCTTCTACGGTAATTGATGTTATGGACAGCGGTATCGTGTATAGAAGGGAAGGAGCAATAAAAAAAACTTCAATAGAAAGGTTGTTGTATGACAGAAATAAAACCGTTTAAAGGAACCAGGTATAATAATAAAGTGGTGGATCCCTCCATGGTCACGGCACCGCCCTACGATGTTATCAATGAGGCCCAGCAGGATATGCTGTATAAAAAACACCCGTACAACGTCATAAGGCTGATACTCGGCAAGCAGCATGAGGACGACAGCGATAAAAACAACAGGTACACGAGGGCAAGGAAGTTCATAGACGAATGGACACAGTCCGAGGTACTGGTCAGGGACAATGCCCCTTCCCTGTATCTTTATATCCAGAAATTCAAGATCCGCGGCAAGACCTATGAGCGCCATGGATTTGTAACGCTGATGAGGCTGGGGAGCGATATCTATACACACGAAAAAACGCTTTCAAAACCAAAAGAAGACAGGTTTGAGCTGATGAAGGCATGTGAAGGCAACATGTCGCCGATATTTGTCCTGTATGATGACGAGAAACGGTGCGTCGAATGCATTACCATAAGTCCTGCAATACATACCCTGCTTGCCCACATCAAAGAGGGGGATGAAGAGCATTTCTTCTACCGGATCACGGACGAAAAGATTATCAGCACGGTAACGAAACTACTCTCCAACCAGCGTATCTATATCGCCGACGGCCACCACAGGTACGAGACCGCGCTGCGCTACAGGGACTATATGTTTTCGCTGCATGGCAGGGACGAGAACGCGAGCTATAATTATGTGCTCACGTACTTTACCAACATCAGTGACGAAGGCCTTGTCATTCTGCCGACCCACAGGGTCGTGCATGAAGTACCGTATACCGAACAAGAGTTTATCGAGAAATTGAAGCCGGTTTTTGATGTTAAGCTGTTCAGCAGTAAAACCGGACAAACAGCCATCAGCGAGTGGGTCAGGGAGATAGAGGGATCCGGCAAGGCTTGCGGTATTAAATTCTTCGGCAATGACAATCTTTACATACTCCACAATTACCGGCCCAGCAGGCTCAAGGGTGATCCGACGCACGAGGCATTGAAATCCCTCGATGTTTACATCCTGAACAAGGAGATTCTGGAAGGCATCCTCAACATACCCGAGCAGACGTTCTCCACGAGCGGCAGGCTGACGTATTTCCATGAGCTCGACAGTGCCATAGGCTCCATGAAAGCAGGGGATGTTGCATTCGTTTTGAATGCGCCGTCTGCAAAGGATGTAAAGGCGGTTGCCCTGAATGCGCTGAATATGCCCCAGAAAACGACCTTTTTCTATCCGAAGCTTTTATCGGGCCTTGTGTTCCATATGTTCAACCCGTAAGGGTCGTTTAACTCCAAAAACGCATTAATGAAGAAAAGGAAGAGTTTGATCCGAAGTGATGCGAAACACCTGTGAACTGCCTGGCATTCTTTCATAGTATTCTGCGTGGACTGCTTCTCGTTCCGTGACAAAGAGTAAACATGTATAGAGCAAAAATAGTTTAGCAACAGAGCTATTGTTTCGCGAACAGAGGAGAAAACTCTTCCTTTTGCGCGGGTTAACCCCGCATATCCGAACCGGTCTTTCCAGGGCAGTGTGATCGTTATCATTGTCAGTTCGCATGCTTTGTGTAATTTATTTAGGTGTATGAAATACGCGTCTATCTCTATACCGGCATTTTTACTGTTGTTACTGCATGCATCCGCGTGCATGGCCCAGGATTTCAGGAATGCGCCCCCGGATGAAGCATGGCATACCATAGAATCCGGACATTTCTCCATCACCTTTCCCGCACAGGACAGCCGGCTTGCGCATAAACTGATAGATATGGCGGAGTATTACTACCCGCGTATGACCAAACGCATGGAATGGACACCCGCGAGGAAAACATACATCCTCATTTCCAATGCAACGGATTCCGCAAACGGTGAGACTACACCGTATTATTACGACAACATTGTGCTGTTCGCCGTACCTCCCGATGCCTATTCGAGCATTATCAATTACGACGACTGGATCAGGATGATCTTTACCCATGAGTACACCCATATACTGCACCTGGACCAGACGAGGGGTTTCTTCGGTTTTTTAAACGATATTTTCGGAAGGATATTGTTTGTAAACCAGATAGAGCCCGATTGGATCATAGAGGGGTATGCTGTTTATAATGAATCGACGCTTACATCCGCAGGCAGGGACAACGGCAGCTATTACAACGCAATTTTAAGGATGCAGGCGCTCAACAACGATCTGCCGCCCATAGATGAAGGCGACGGAATGCCGAGTAAATGGCCGTTCGGCGAATACCCCTATGTCAACGGCGGGAAATTCCTGCAGTACATAGCCGGCAAATACTCGGACAAGGCGCTTGCCGGTTATTCCCGGCAGTACACATACCTCCCGTTGTTTCTGAACAGGGACGCAGAGCTTGCATTCGACACGAAGAGTTTTACTTCCCTGTGGCAGGACTGGCAGAACAGCGTCAGGAAACAGGCGCTCCTTTCGGTAGTGTCCCTGATGTTTTCATGGCGGACAAACACGAAGCAGATAACGCACATTGGTGCAGATACACGGGGGCCTGTATGGGACGCGGACGGCAAAGGCATATATTATACCTCGTACAGCGGTAAGAGCCGGATGGGCATATTCTATACAGCGCTGACCCGCGGCAAAAGCCAGTGGATTGTCAGGAGGAACAGCGGGTTTACCGGCACCCTGTGCAGGGACAGGTTCTTTTTTTCCCAGAATGAATATTTTAAAAACTTTTATCTTTACAACGACCTGTACGAGCTTACGACCGGTACCGGCAGTGTAAAACGGCTTACCACGGGTTTGCGCGTACACGGTGCCGATGTGTCCCCGGACTGTACCAGAGTTGTTTTCGTTTCGAACACATCGGAAACATCGGACCTGATGCTCTATTATCTGGCGGACCCGGGCTTTGTAACAACCATTGCGACCATAAAAGGCACCGGGCAGTTCCTCGACCCGAGGTGGTCATGGAGCGGCAGGCATATAGCAGTTACCATTAAAAACAACAGCGGGGAATCGAGTGTAAAGATCATGGACAGCGACGGCAGGAATTTTACCACCGTCATTTCCAACGACCGTCTGAACCTTTTCCCTTCCTGGTCAAGGGACGACCGGTACGTGCTTTTTTCTTCGGACATGACCGGCATAGCGAACCTCTATGCATATTCGATAACCGACGGGACCCTGTACCAGGTCACCAACGTGATAGGCGGTGCTTATGAGTCCCAGGTATCGCCGGATAATAAAACCATAGCCCTGACGGAATATGACAACACGGGGTTCAATATTTATACGATGCCGTTCTCGCCGGCTGCGTTCAGCCGGGTGAACCCTGCACAGGAATTCACGGTAGAACAGGTCAACCCGTATCCGCACCTTCAGACGAAAGAAAAAAGCTACTCCCCGTTTGCCACGCTCATACCCACATGGTGGCTTCCGGCAATTTCACTGGCAAGCGATGCTTATTCCGCGGGTGTTTACACATCAGGCTCCGATCTGCTCGGTCATAACAACTACACGGTCCAGGCCGGCTATACTGCGTACCCTTACTCAAAATGGAGGCCCGGGTTTTCGGCATCCTACGACAATACATCTTACACCCCGGATATCGGAGTTGCCGGTTCGGTAATGCCCTTTATAGCGGCAACGTACAAGGACCCGGTCTCGGGTACGAGTCATTCGTACGTACAGCAGGACAGTACCATAGCACTTAACGTGACCTACCCCATAAACCATGTACGCTACAGGCAGGAAGCAGGTGTGGGATACAATTATACGTATAGAGAGTCGCTCACGCAGCTTCCTTCGTATATTACAAACCCGCCCTTTACCGGTACCTTGAGCGGGGTAACGGCGGACTACTCCCTTGATACGACCTCGTTTTATGACACATCGATCAGCAGGGAAGACGGGCTTTATTTCAACACGTACTTCGAGCGGGACCTGGCATCCCTCGGCAGTGACCGGGATCTGTCCCGGTCATACTCGACGATAAAAGCATACCTGCCGGGCTTTGGCGTAAACCATGTTATCTATGCAAAAGGCATCTATGGGTTTACAGCAGGCGCATCCAGGAATGATGCATTGTTTTCTGTCGGAGGCATACAGTCGTTTTACGGAATCCCTGATTACACCAGCGTACCGGTACGGGGCTATCCCGCGGGTACACTGACCGGTACACAGGCATACTCCGCGACCCTTGAGTACCGGTACCCGGCAGGTATCATAGACAGGGGGATCAGCACCCTGCCGTTTTATCTCGATAAGATCTCCCTGTTCCCCTTTATCGATTTCGGGAGCGACATCCATAAGTCGCTTACCTCTACCGGCATAGAATTGAACCTGGATACGTATATCGGATATCTTTTCCCGTTTCGGTTTACAATAGGGTATGCTTATGCGTACAACAGATATCCGGCATCATCATTTTATTTTCTTTTAGGAGAAACGATTCAGTGAGGAATATTTATACCACGGTGGCAAGGCTTGCAGCGCCTGTTATGATAGGCATGCTGACCCAGACGTTCATAAACCTGTTCGACGTCGCAATGGTCGGCAGGCTCGGTGCGGATGCGAAGACGGCACTCGCAGCGCTCGGGGTCGGCATTATAACACTCTGGGTGTTCGGCGGTGCACTGAATGCAATATCCGTCGGTATACTCAGCCTTGTTACGCGAAGGTTCGGTGAAAAAGAATATCAGAAGGCAGGGGAAGTCCTGTTCGTCGGTATTGCCATGGCCATTGTCCTCGGGACCATCATGGGCATCATCGGGTATATGATTTCAAAGCCGCTGTTCGAACTGCTTACGCACAATAAGATTGTTGCGATCGAGGGAGCAAAGTTCATCAGGTTCAGGTTTATAGGTCTGCTCCCGTTCCTTATTATTATCGTGTATAAGGCATTTTTCGATGCACTGGGCAAGACCTGGGTGTTCATGTATGTGGAGATCATCATGAACATCGTCAATGTGTTCCTGTCCTACGGCCTGATCCTCGGGCATTTCGGGTTCCCGAGGCTCGGAGTCGAGGGTGCGGGTATATCCGCGACTGCAAGCTCGTTTGTAGGTGCCGCAGCCATCATGCTCTACAGCTTTTCACGCAGGTATAAGGCGTTCAACATATACAAGGTCTGTGCGATCAACTTCAGGCTCATAAAGGAGATCGTAAAGATAAGCTACCCCGCTGCTATTGCAGCGGTGCTTACGACAATGGGGTTTGAGGCGTTCATTGTCATATCCGGTAAGATCAATGTTGTGACGCAGGCTGCCACAACCATCATGACACAGCTTGCATCCCTGACATTCCTGCCCCTGCTCGGGTTCGGCACTGCCGCGGCAACCATGGTTGGGCAGAGCCTCGGGGCAGGCAACCCGGACCAGGCGGAAAAATATGCTTATAGCTCCATAAAACTCGGCACGATTATCATCTTCTGTCTTGCCCTGGTATTCATAGCGTTCCCGCAGGAGGTGATCGGGTTGTTTACCGATACGAACGCCGTTATAGTGGAAGGCTCGAAGGCATTGATCATATTCAGTCTCGCCATGGTTTTCGAGGCCATCGGCATTATAGCCAGTCAGTCATTGTTCGGGGCAGGGTATACGAAGTATGTCATGGTTGTCGACGTGTCCCTGCACTGGCTGCTGTTCGTGCCCCTCTCATATGTCCTCGGCGTTGTTGCGGGACTGGACATCGTGGGCCTGTGGCTCTCGGCGGACATCTACATATTCCTGCTGAGTATGCTGATGTTGATCGGGTTGAAGAGGGGAAAGTGGAAGCTGGTGAAGTTATAGTACCGGGTTAAGGGTTGTATTTTTATGTCCGTGTGATTAGACTATTCGTACGATGGAGATAAAAGAACTTCAGAAAAGAATTCGCACTCTGGTCAAAGAAAAGCATGCAATACTCCTGGCCCATAACTATCAGCGGGCCGAGATACAGGCTATAGCAGACCTTACCGGTGATTCATACGAGCTCAGCGTCAAGGCATCGAAAACGGACGCGGACATTATCGTTTTCTGCGGCGTTCGGTTCATGGCAGAGAGCGCCAAGATACTCTCGCCCGGCAAGACCGTGCTCCTGCCCAATGCCAATGCCGGTTGTCCCATGGCCGATATGATCACGGTAGAACAGCTGGAAGGGCTCAAATCGCAGTACCCGGACGCGGCAGTCGTCAGCTATGTAAACACCAATGCGGATGTCAAGGCGCTTTCGGACGTGTGCTGTACGTCATCGAATGCAGTCAATATCGTCAAGGCAGTCCCCGCGAAACAGGTGATCTTCGTTCCGGACAAGAACCTCGGCAGCTACGTGAAGAAGTTCGTGGACAAGGACATGATTATCTGGAATGGCTATTGCCCGACCCATCATCATATTTATCCCGAAGAGATAAAACTACTAAAGGAAAAATATCCCGATGCACCGTTTGTATGCCACCCCGAGTGCAGGCCCGGGGTTGTCGAACTTGCGGACAAGGTAACATCCACATCCGGCATCATAAAGTTTACGAAGGAAGACCCGCACCGTCGGTTTATCATCGGCACTGAAGAGGGCATAATGTATCAGTTGAGAAAGAACAACCCCGAAAAGGAGTTCATCCTTGCTTCGCACGGGTTTATATGCCCGAACATGAAGCGGACGAGGCTCGAGGATATCGTGCTGGCACTCGAGAAGAACCAATTCGAAATCAAGCTCTCTCCCGCGATCATAGAGAAGGCAAGGCTCCCGCTGGAGAGGATGATCGAACTGGGTCCTGCCCCTGTATCGAAATAAATCTTTCCACCTGTCTGTTTTATCGAAAGAACGCACTTAATCCGCAGAATGCAATAGGAAAGGCGGCCATATACTTCAGTCACTGTGCTGATAAACCTATGGCTGATATCCGTTTAAAGAGGAGATAAGTTCTTTGGCTCATTTGTGGAATGAGCGAAGAGGATACAAAGATAAAGAAAAGGAAGAGTTTGATCCGAAGTAAAGTGAAACACCCGTGAACTGCCTGGTATTCTTTCATAGTATTCTGCGTGGACTGCTTCTCGTTCCGAGACAAAGATAAGACATCACTACAGGAACAAACCCGTTTAGCAAAAGAGCTATTGTTTCACGAACAGAGGAGGAAACTCTTCCTTTTGCGCGGGTTTGAGCTTCATCTATTGCATTTCGTGGTTAAACAATCAGGGGTTAATGCCGTGGGTATAATGGATAACATTCACTTTCTCTTCAGTTATCATTCCGCCGCATCCGGCTTTCTCGAATAGTTCTTCAACAACCGGCAGGAAGCCGTTTATCTTTTCTTCCGTATCGACGATCTCGATGACCAGGGGCAGATCTTCGCTCAGTTCGAGAATCTTGGCCGTGTGGACCACGCTCCCTGCACCGAAGCTTTCCACCCCCCGCAGGACAGTGGCACCTGCCATCCCCAATCCCCGTGCACGCTCAACGATCACATGATAGAGCGGTTTTTTCTCTACATGGTCGCTTTCCCCGATAAAAATTCTGAGTAGTTTTCCAACGCCTTCGAGTTTCATGCTGGCCTCCATTAGATTATCTTCCCAAACAATGTCCCGGCCCATGTTGCGGTGAGCCCTAACAGTACCGTAACTGCAACATTTAATAATCCGATCGAGAATGAACCGTCCTTAAACAATTCCACCGTCTCAAAGCTGAATGTGGAAAAGGTCGTAAACCCTCCAATAATCCCGATCGCAACAAAGACCCTTACCTGCGGGCTTATTAGAAATCTATCCTGGCTCATTGTCAAGAACAGACCGATAAGAAAAGAACCGATAATGTTCACTGCAAAGGTCCCGTAGGGAAATCCGCTCCCTTCGATTTTGTAAACCAACCCTGACAGTGAATAGCGGGACACCGAGCCAATCCCGCCGCCGATAAATACCAAAAAAATCTTAAACATCCTTTCTCCCTTCTCCGTATTCGTATTTTTTTTACCTGCCCATTGCCCTGAGCTGCCCGAGGTAGCCTTCGAGCGTCTTCATCTTTCCCTGTGCCTCCGGTTCGTTCATGGTCTTGAGCTGTTCGGCCCTTGTTACCGCGGACAGAATGCCGCCGGTCACGGCGCCCTTTCTGTTTTCCAGTTCGTCGATGAATTTATCTTTTGTGCTGTCGATCCTCCTGAACAGGTCGTAGCGAGCCCTGCCGGCATTCCTGTCGATCTCCTCGTCTATCCTGTTCTCCGATTGTTTGAGCAGGTAATTCCTGAAGAAAAACTTCGGTAGGATCAGGGGGATGTTATCGATGCCCCAGGCAATAATGTCGTCCACTTTATACCACAGCCTGCTGTACGGGTCCATGGAGGTTATGTCTTCAGTCCTTTCCGCATGCAGGTGGAACAAGTCTGCTGCTATCTGTTTTACCTTATTTATCTCTTCATCGACCGCCCGTGCGTAGTCCATGAGTATGCGTGATATTTCCCGGGACACCCTTTTCTCTTCGGATTCGAACCACGGTGAAAATTCCCGCTCGATACCGCTCTTCAGGTATTCCGTCAGGATGTGGACCATGTCCTGCTTCTGCCTGCCTGCAGAGAACAACCCGGACAAGCCCGCCTTCAGACGGACGGATGCCTGTGATTTGAATTGCTCTATGCCGTTTTCAATACCCGCCTTCAATGACTTTACCTCTCCCTCGAGCAGCAGTTCCATGTCCCGGTGCTTTTTTTCTATGGTGCCAATCTCTCCCCGGAGCAGGCCTATCTTTTTTTTCAATTCATCGATAGGGGAGTTCACCGCACGGATGGTAAGCTCCAGGTGCAGGGTGAGGTCTTTTGCGAGGTTGGCCGCCCGGTTCATCGTCGAAGCGGCAAGGACGTTCGATTTGTCCTTTTGGATGAAGTGTTCCAGCGATTCTTCGAATTGCCGGAAGTTGCTCTTCCTGAAGAGCCCGTCGTTGTGCTCCAGCCTGGCCTGTAATGCCTGACGAGCGGAAACAGGGAGAATCCTGATATCGCCGATGCCCAATTTCTTCCGCAGCAGGTCTCTGGTAAAGTCCAAAGATTCCGTGTATTCCTGCTCGCTCATCGTGTCGATCTTGTTGAAGAGGAAGAATATCTTTGCGACATAGTCTTTGATGGAGTCGAGATAGGTATATTCCGCTTCGCTCAGCGGGGGGTCTCCGGATACGACGAATATGCCCGCATCCATGCTCGGGAGATAGTTATACGCAACCGCGGTGTTATGCGCAAAGGTAGACCCGATGCCCGGCGTGTCCACTAAAACAATGCCCTGTCTCAGGTATTCCGATGGGTATCCGATTTCCACGTGGTCAACCCCTTTTGTGTTATCGGGGTTGCCCTTCTCGGTAACGTAATCCCCGATCTCGGGGAAGGGAATATCTTTCTTTCTTTCGTTGTAAAACCTCACCTGCGCGGTCTTGTTTTCGTTATAGGTAAGTCTTGTAATGATGGAGGTGAGGGGCACGACCGCCGACGGCAGGACGTTTTCACCAAGCATGGCATTGATTACGGTTGTTTTCCCTCTTTTGAACTGCCCAAGTACCACAAGGTTCAGATGCTGCTTTGAAAGCTTATCAATATTCGATAGAGCGATACGCTTTATCTGCTCGTTCTGTATGTTGCCGGCTATGCCGGCTATCGTATGCAGCAATGCTGTAACTCTGTCCATCGGACCTCCATAAAAAAATAACTCCTACCAGTGGTATTGGTAGGAGTTATTAATCCATTTTAATTTTATTACGGATATTGTGAAGCGAACTCCATCGCTTACAGACATACTACCTGTCAACCTATAGGTAAGTCAAACATTTTTATCAAAAAATGACCACCCGTCAAATAAGATGCAATAACGCAGGGGCTCAAGAGACCGGCACACATCCGAAAGGTACCTTGATCGAAAATCCCCCTTTGTCCCCCTTTTCCAAATGGGGATTTTTCAGAACCCCTCTTTGAAAAAGAGGGGCAGGGAAGATTTTCTTATTGATGCACAATAATCTTCTTTGTATTTTGCAGAGAAGTTACAAACAAAGAATCTAAGAGGGATTACACAGGAGAATGGACACAGCAGATTTGTCATAAATGTCCGGCTCAAACAGGTTTTGATTTATACCGGGCTTATGATAGTATTTATGTATGGATGTTAAGTCGAAAAATGAAATAGGGAAGGTTGTTCATTCGCTCAATCCTGCGATCCACGTAATGTCCATAAGTTTTTTTTATAAACGGGACTTGAGTCCTCTGTATGTTTATATACAATTACCCGGTATGGCTTTCTTGTCGGATATTCGAAGAATACCTTTGTTTGACGCAGTCTTATCGCTCATTACCCAACCTTCCCTGTTTTTCAAATGCATTTTCTATGTTAAGGAACATATATGATCGGTATCGGCATAAATACAGGCACATCCGCGGATGCAATCGATGTTGCAGTAGTCGAGTTCGGCAGGGCGCGCTCCCATCCATCGATAAAACTGCTGTGGTCGGGCGCATACCCCTATCCGGCCGGATTAAAGCGGTTGTTCCTGGAGCTGGTTGATTATACCAATACGCTGACACCCTCCACCTGGTTTGACATGGCCGGCAGGTTTGATTTCGGGCTCGGCATGGCATTCTCCGATGCCGTAGGAAGAGCAATAAGCGCATCCGGTATCAGAAAATCCGCAATATCGTTTATCGGGTCACATGGACAGACGGTCTGGCATGCACCGGCACCTGCGGGAGTCTCGAGGGGCAAACGCTCCGCAATAGGTTCGACGATCCAGCTCGGCAGTCCGTCTGTTGCTGCGGTGAGGACCGGGATACCGGTTGTCGCCCATTTCAGGGACAAGGACATCGCCCTGGGCGGTCAGGGCGCACCCCTTGCACCGGTCCTGCACTTCGAGCTTTTCAGGCAGTATGCACCGGCAGTGGTCCTGAACATCGGCGGCATTGCCAATGTGACCGTACTTCCTTCGCGTTCGGATTTTTCCCGGGTGTACGGGTTCGATACGGGGCCCGGCAACAGGCTGATCGATATAGCAGCAGAGGCTTATACAAAGGGCAGGCAGTCCTATGACCGAGGCGGAAAGCTAGCAAGCAAGGGTGTTGTCGACGACCCACTGCTGGAGAGGCTCCTGAAGGACCCTTTTATTAAAAAGCGTCCGCCCAAGAGCACCGGCAGGGAGCATTACAACAAAACGTACCTGACCATGCAGAACATACGCCTCGAAGATGTTCATACCATTGCAACGTTGACGGCCTTTACGGCGAGCTCCATTGCCTATAACATAGAACACTTTGTCAAAACCCCGGTAAAAAAAATCATCGTCAGCGGCGGTGGGGCTTACAACCGTGCGATCATAGGGCAACTGTCCGGGCTGGTGCGCGGTGCGGATATCAAAACAGCGGAAGACCTGGGCTATAATGCCTATGCGATAGAGCCCCTGCTGTTTGCATACCTCGGGTATCTCGGGTTCAACAGGATACCGGTAAGCTTCAGGAACATAACAGGGTCGTCAACCGCATTTGTCCCGGGCGGGATCTACTATCCGTGAGAGCGGATCATCCTCCGGTTTTCAGGAAAAGCCTTTTCGCATTTTTGTAGAATATTTTGTCCTCGATCTCTTTCCCGAGATTGAGCGCTTTGATCGCTTTGACCTCGGTCATCATATCGTAGGGTATATTGGGAAAATCAGTGCCGTACAATATCCTGTCCTGGTATTTTATGATGGAATCCGTGCGGGGTGCCTTTTCGAAGTGTCCGGACAGGGCCATGGTGTTGTCGGTCCACAGGTTCTTGAACGAGGACATGAGATCGAAAAATTCGTCGTATTCGTCTGCGCCGAAATGCGGCACAATGCAGGTCATCTCCGGGAACCGTTTCATAAACCCGTAAATTTTATCCACGCCGCTTATCTCTTTTGTCGATGCGGCGTAACCCGCAAGGCCCGGGCCTGTGCCTGCGTGGATGGTCAGTACCTTGTTGTGCTTGCAGACCTGCTCATAGATGGGGAAGTAGCTTTCGTGGTCGGGCGACCTCCCGAGGACATGGGCGTGCAGTTTTATGCCGGAGAGGTCGTAGGTCTTGAGTGCCGTGTCCAGCACGTGCTTCAGATCATTATCGTCCGGGTGCGCTGTTCCGAACACAATGAGATTGTCATGGGCCTGTTTCAGCTCGTAGCTCCACTCGTTCAGGTGTCCCGATAGATCCGGCTTGTGGGCATAGTTATAAATAACAGCCATGTCAATGCCGGCATTTTTCAGCCGGTCGATACATGCAGGGGCGTAAAGCTTATACTTTACTTCCCATGCGAATGTGTCGAACCATTTCCAGATTGCGTCGAAAAGCCTGTCCGGAAAAAGATGTACGTGCGAATCGATTATCATCTGCTTTTTACCCTGGGCACTGTCGGCCGGTGCCCGTCCTCCCGGTTCCTTTGGTTTGATTTATTTCCGTTTACCTTCCATTATTTCGCAGAATTCCTTTGGAGTTACAACCGCTATCCCTCTGAAGATATTTAAATCCAACAGATGTTTGTCCCCGGAAATGATATAGTCGGCTTTTCCGGCGACAGCCGTTGCAAGGACATAATTGTCTTCCGGGTCTTCTTTTATAATGTTAAGTCCCGGAAGATTCCCGGAAAAAACAGAGTACCTTATCAGGTTTGAGATTACATGCTTTATATCATCCCCTGTCAATTTATAGCGGTTTTTTATCTTGGGATAGTTTAAAACTCTTTCTGCCTCTTCTATTGTTGCAGACGATGTTATCAATACCACGGATGCGGTTTCCCACATCTTTACAACCCTGAACGGAAACCCGCTCTGTTGTATAATACCGCTTATGAGGACATTGGTGTCTATAACAACCCTATGCACCCTTGCGGACCGCCTTTACAGCCTCGTCGACGTCATCCTTTATCCTGGTCGAAGGGTGAGCCTTTGTCTTTGATCTGATTTTATCGAAAAGTGCCATATCGGTATCCCTTTGTTTTTTGAAATTTTCGAATTCTTCTACAGAAACCAGCACGGCCATCGGCTTTTTGCCGCGTTTGATTATAAATTCCTGTCCCCGGTAATATACCTCTTCAAGTATTCCACCAAGATTTCCCCTTACCGTCAGGGCAGTCAGTTCCTTTGCCATAATCGTCTCCTTTGATATAATTATAGCAATTATGATGGTTATGTCAATTGTACGGGATGGCCTTGATTTATCAAAAGCCAAAAGGCCAATACAGGAGCAAAAGAGGGTAAATGTAGATTTCCCCTTTATGGATGATTAGTATGCTGGCCAGACTCGACGTGGGATCTTGTAACAGGGAGTGTAAAGAAATGAGGGATAGTAATCCGTCTATATCACCACTTGTAGTACATAGCATAGGCTGCAGAGGGTAATATTATAACAGGCTGCGGATTAGCACTTTCCCAGAACTGCATCGGAACACTCAACGCGATCCTTAAACCCAGATGTGTCCAATCAAAACACCAATCCATCTCAGACACGAATGCAGCGCCCTGATATCTTTGCAATGGTTCTGCTCCGATTGAACGCGGACACCCGTCTCCAAAACAATTATAACGCCCCTCAAATTCGTACAGCCTGAGCGGGAAGTTTATAGATATATGATTTATCAAGGTAAAGCCAGGATAATAGCCTTCATATACAAAATTTGTTTGGTTATTGCCGCTTGCATCGGTTTTTGTTTGCACATAGGTACCAGCACCGATGCCAAATATGTGCAAATATTTATCTTTTTCATGGGGGGATGTGTTAATTTGAATACCGGCTTCATACATAGTTAAAGAAAGTATATCATTTATAGGATAAGCAATACCCGACACCTGAATCTCATCCGTGATACCAATCTTAAAATCTCCTCCTAATGTTTCTGAAAGCCTGCCACCAACCTCGCCTTTACCTGCACTATATGTTTTAGACGGATTGAGGGAGTTTGGAAACATTATAGGAGTTGGGCATGCTGCTATAACTGTAACAAAACATCCGATGAAAAGAATGCGGAGGTATTTATTGAAAATACTGCTTCTCTGTTTACATCCACCCGAGATATTCATAAAACACAAAGGGAAAAGAGGGTAGCACTTTACATTGGACAAAAGATTTTTGGTTTGCTTCAAACCGTTCTATCAGTTCTGATACTTCTTTGGGAAGTTGGTCATACATAAATTCCATATATCAAACCCCGGAAAAAAGGACAAGTCTGTTTGAACTGAAAAGAATGACGGAGGTTTACACACCCCTGCGCCCCTCTTGTTAGAGGGGATGAAGCAAGACCTCACCTTCGTCCTTTCCTAAAAGGAGAGGAAATATATCGATGGGATAAAATACAGGGGGTTTAACAGATAATATTATCCTATATTTTCTCCAACCTGATCCCTTTACCTGCTTTTATATTATCCCGGGCCTTTTCTATTCTACGCAGAAATCCGGGATCGTTTTCCAGGCGGAAATCAAACCAGTCATCTTCCGTTTTAAATCCTATCAGCACCCCGGCTGGTTTGCCGTGACGCGTAATAATGACCTGCTCCTTCTCCGCAAAATGTAAATATTTCGAGAGATCATCTTTTACTTCCGACAAAGCTATTTTTTTCATATCTCTTCACCCGCCTTTTTAAGCCATTCTGTGACCTTTGATTTCGGTATTATTGCAAGCACCTCTACCGTGCTTCCTTCTACATCATAAAATATCCTGATTTCTTCTATTCTCAGTCTATACCGAGGATACCTTAGGCCTTTTAATCTTTTAATACGGCTCTTGCTGCACTTCGTCGGTTCATGCCTCAAATGGACCTCTATTAAATCTTTGATTTTTGCTCTGCTGTCGGCATCCAATTGTTTAAGGTCTTCGACTGCTTCCGGTGATAAAATTATCTCATACCGCATTATGGCTATAATATAGCTATAATTTCAAATGCCGTCAAGAAAAGGGATAATAAGGGAGCAGCACCGGATATCGGACAAAAGAATAGCCGGTTTGTTTTTTTATGGGTTTTGATACGAAAGCGATATGAATTGATACGAATAAAACTTGAAAATGTGACAGTTTTAGAAGAAGAGTTTAAGATTCCGGATTCCGTGTCAAGCACGGAATGACGGAAATTATTTAACGGTGTGGGGTAGGTTATCATGTGGATGCCGAGCCATTTGTGGCGGTGGTGGACGTCAATTGCTTTTTTCTTTTACCGAGTATGTTGCATTTTTGTTGACGCCTTCACGAGTGATTATGCCTGAATCGAGCAGGTTTTTGAGGAAATTAATTTTATCCTTTTAAAGTACACCTGCCAAAGGAATGGTTCTTATGCTGCAAATCTGATGATTTCTACCTCGGCTCCTTTATGAATGGAATCCTCAGCCATTTTTAGAATACGTCCGGTAATTGTTTCAGAAAGATAGTATTCACCGCAATTCTCACAGATCTCTGCAGGGACATCCTTGATAATTATTGTACTATCACCGCGTTGCAGAGTGACAGTGGTTGTGCCTGATTTTGTTTTACCCTGTTTACAAATAATACATTGCATCATTCCCTCCGTTTTTTAAAACTTTCGTCCCAGTAAAGAGGAGCCGGTTCATACACAGTAACAATATAGCAAATCTTCTGTTTTATTTCCACTGCAACAACTACATGAAATGGTTTACCGTCTATAAATCCAAGGAGAAGGTAACTCGGGAATGGCTTATCCTCTGGATACTCAACAATAATTTCTCCTGATTCGAGTACTTGCGTCACTGTGTTTTTATTGATAGCTCGTTCAAAAATCCTGCTAATAGCATGCCCAGTGAAAACAACACTTTTGCATTTCATAAAATATACCTTTATCTATGATCACTACTGTCCCAACGTTAAGCAAATAAATCCAACTGGTTAAGCATATCGTGC
>VFSW01000580.1_pt1 | contig 53813 bp, 49 predicted proteins | sample 5358111 | NCBI WGS metagenome assembly VFSW01 (sample SAMN11554181, study PRJNA540505) | mine drainage metagenome | isolation source: sediment from site ElyBrook_90M | place: USA: Ely Copper Mine, Vershire, VT | collected 2017
GGATTGATCAGGACTTGTGCACCGGCGACGGTCTGTGCGAGGAAATCTGTCCTTCAGTCTTCACGTTGCTCGACGACGGTTTGGCCTACGTGAAGCAAGACGGCGTCGCTCTCTCGTCACCCGGTGGCGCCGCCGGTCTCGCTACGGTGTCCTCGGAACTCGAGGACGCCGTCATTGAGGCGTCCGAGGAGTGCCCCGGCGAGTGCATCTTCATCGAGCGCGACTGAGGGCGCTTCTAGTTGGTCGATTTCACCAATCGACGCGCTGAAGTCAAGAATCCGGTGTGCGCCACCATTCGATGATCGGGTCGAACGCTTCGTCCGTCGATGTGCCAGGTTCGCCGCAAGATCTCCACTGTCTCCTCCACCCCGAAGGAATGAACCTTCAAGGCTTCGCGCACCAATTGCGTCTGGTTGATCGTCGGTAGGTACGCCAGGAAGATTCCTCCGGGACGAAGGGCCCCGGCCGCGTGGGGCACCACTAGCCAGGGTTCGGGCATGTCCAGGATCACACGGTCCAGGTCGTTTTCACTGATTCCCAGGGTGACGTCGCGGATGTGGATGTCGTAGTCGATCTCCTCACCCAACATGTCGACGACGTTCTTGCGCGCCTGGGCGGCGAAGTCTTCGCGAATCTCGTAGGCGGTGATGCGCGCCCCCGCGCGCAGAAGGGTCATCGACAATGCTCCCGAACCCACTCCGGCTTCGAGTACGCGCATGCCGGGGCCGATGTCGGCCTGCATCAATATGGTGCCCAAGTCCTTGGGATAGATCACTTGCGCCCCGCGAGGCATCTTGAGGACGACGTCCGACAAGGTGGGACGAAGTACGAGAAATCCTCGGTCAGTGTTGCCGCGCACTACCGAGCCCTCCAGCGCACCGATGATGTCATCATGTTGGATGATGCCGGTGTGGGTGTGAAAGGCGTTGCCAGGCTTCAGAGTGATCAGGTACTGGCGGTCCTTGGCGTCAGTCAACATCACGCGTTCGCCTACGCGCAACTCCGCCGCTGAACTCATTTCACTCCTAGGGTCGTTGCTGTCGACGACGTCGCGAAGTGCCGTCGAGACGTCGCAACAACACTAGGGCTCCGGCGAGAGCGAGCCATACGCCCGATCGTTGGGCCCAGGAACGACGAAGGGCGCCAAGGATGGCCCGGCGCCACAGAAGAGCGAACATCACTAACGCCGCCGCGAGCGTCGCCCGCGTAGCCAACCCCAGGCATAACCAGTGACCAGACCGCCCAGCCCGACACTCGCGGTCGATGACTTGGCGGTGCGAATTCGCTCTGGAATATCACTGCTTTTCGGTAGCAGGGCACGAACCGAGTCTTCGAGTTGTTGGCGAGTGGCACTCTTCGCGTTCATCGTTGGCCCTTGGACCGTCGCGGGGCGCCCGAGAGAATGCGCTGGACCACCAGGGCGCCGAGCGCCATGGCGAGCACGACGACAATCAGGTAGGGAATCCACGAAAGGCTGCCATCGAGCACGGGAAAGAGCCACTGGAGCAGTCGCAGGACGCCGAGGAGCCCCACGACGACGCCGAAGGCAACGAAGATGCTGCCCAGTGCACCAAAGGCGACGAATCTTCCGAGGTCCTTGAGCGGTTGGATGGTTTGCTCTTTGAAGTAGCGCACGAACAGGTCGCGAACCTCTTCGAGGTCGCGTTGAATCGATGCACCCTTAAAAAACTTGCGCCACGAGGGAGTCCTCACCCCCCCAGACTACTCACTGACTAGGTGGCTCTACCCGTTACCGAGGGCTGGTGGTACGACGAACGCACCAGCGTTCACTAACCTTCATGGGATGGGCGACGAGTTATTTCAAGGGGCCAGCGAACTTGAGGGGCGAACGATTCGCAACATCGCTGCAGTCGCGATGGATGCCCCGGCGACGGCGAATTCGGGCCACAGCGGAACTGCGATGGCCCTGGCACCGCTGGGCACGACGCTGTTTTCACGGGTGCTGCGACACGATCCCAGCAGTCCGACGTGGCCGGATCGCGATCGTTTCATCCTGAGTTGCGGCCACGCCTCGATACTCCAGTACGGATTGGCCCATTTCTTTGGCTACGAGCTCAGTGTGAGTGATCTCAAGGAATTTCGCCAACCCCTCTCACGCACCCCGGGGCATCCAGAGAGTGGGGTAACCCCCACCGTTGAAGTGACCACCGGGCCCCTCGGGCAAGGCATCGCCAACGGTGTGGGCATGGCTATTGCCGAAAGAATTCTCCGCGACGACTTTGGTGCGGACCTGGTCGATCACCGTACCTGGGTGATCGCAGGCGACGGTTGCCTCGAAGAGGGGATCAGTCACGAAGCAGCCTCCCTGGCGGGATCACTCGGCCTGGACCGCTTGACCGTTTTCTACGATGACAACCACATCACCATCGACGGCGCGACTGAATTGGCACTGCGCGACGACGCCCCTGCACGGTTCGCGGCCTATGGGTGGCACGTTATCGATTTGGGAGAACAGGCCAATGACCTCGACGCTCTTGAGGCCGCAGCGCGTGCGGCCATCGCCGAGACGACCCGACCCAGTTTGATCGTTGTGCGCTCACATATTGGATTCCCCTCGCCGACGATGATGGACCGCCGCGAGGCGCACGGCTCCCCCTTTTCGCGGGCGGCAATATCTGAGGTCAAGGAAATTTTGGGCATGATCGACGAACCCTTCGTTCTCGACGAAGAACTTCCTGCGCTCAATCGGGCTGAGGTCCTGTCGCACGGCGACCTCGCCAGTTCCTGGCACGAGCGCGTAGCGGCGGCGGGCGACCGCGGCACCGCCTTGCTCGCCCAACTCGCTAATGCGGGGCAATTGGTCGATGCGGTGGAGGCGGAGGCCTACGAGGGTGGCACTGTGGTGGCCACGCGCAAGGCGATGCAGCGCGCCATGGACACTTGGGCCGCGCACACCCCCGGACTCAGTGCGGGTTCGGCTGACCTGACCGATAACACGGGGGTGGTTTTGAAGCACACCGTGGCCCAGAGCCAACAGAATCCCGGCGGACGACAGATCCATTACGGCGTACGCGAGTTCGCAATGGGCGCGGTCATGGTGGGTCAGGCCCTCCACGGCGGGTTACGTCCGGCGGGGTCCACTTTCTTCGTATTCTCTGACTACGCTCGACCGGCTATTCGTCTGGCATCCCTGAGTCACGCGGGTATCCTGTTCGTCTTTACCCACGATTCGATAGGTGTTGGCGAGGATGGTCCCACCCATCAGCCAATCGAGCACCTCGCCGCATTGCGCGCAATGCCGCGAGTGCACATCGTTCGACCGAGCGACGCCAATGAGACGCTGATGTTGGTGGAGGGATTCCTTCGTGACCCCGCCCCTGCGACCACCGCGCTGGTCCTCACGCGTCAAGACGTAGCCGTGCTGAGCGGCGGCGACGCCCGTGCCTCGGCCCTAGGCGCCGCGCGTGGCGGCTACGTGGTGCGGGAGAACGTCGACGCGGTCTATACCCTCGTGGGCACGGGGTCCGAAGTGCAGTTCTGTCTCAGCGCGAGTGACCAACTCGCGGCGAGAGGCATCGCGACCCGGGTCGTGGCCCTGCCGTGCTGGACCTGTTTTGAAGGACAGGACGCTGAGTACCGCGCGAGTGTGCTTCGCCGCGATATCGCCTCGGTATCGCTCGAAGCAGGCTCGACCCTGGGCTGGCACCGGTACGTCGACGACGCACTGGGTATTGATACTTTTGGCCTCTCGGCCCCGGCGTCATTCATCTTTGACCATTTCCTCATCAACGCAGAGGTTTTGGTCGATTACGTCACTTCTCGAGTTGGGACTTCGTCATGACCAGACTGCACACACTCTTCGACGAGTTCGGTCAGAGCCCGTGGATTGACAATATTCGTCGTGACTGGTTGGAGGATGGCACCCTGGCCACTCTGGTGGCCAATGGGGTCCGGGGCGTGACGTCGAATCCCGCAATCTTCGCGAAGGCCTTCGCCACCTCGCACGCCTACGACGCATTGCTCGCCGCCGCTGAGTCCGACGATGCCGAAACCGTCTTCGAGCTCCTCGCGAGTGCGGACGTGCGTGACGCCTGCGACGTATTGGGGGCGTTGCACGCGTCCAGTCGTGACGAGTTGTCGCTGGGCCGGCGGCGTTACAGTGACGGCTACGTGTCGTTGGAAGTCTCACCGCGGTTGGCGCGTGACACCGAGGGCACGGTGCAGGCGGCTCGCAAGTTGTGGCAACAAGTGGATCGGCCCAACGTGATGATCAAGATCCCCGCGACGCGCGAGGGGCTTTCGGCGATCACGCAGGTTCTGAGCGAAGGGATCAATGTCAATGTCACGTTGATCTTTTCGCTCGAACGCTACGACGAGGTTCTCGCAGCGTGGTGCACGGGACTCGAAGCGGCGAAGCGGGAGGGACGCGACCTCGCGGGCATCGCCAGTGTGGCCTCATTCTTCGTTTCGCGCGTCGACGCCGCGGTGGACAAACTCCTCGACGAGGGTAACGTTCTGCGAGGTCACGTCGCCAACGCTCAAGTTGCGGCGGCGTACGAGATCTACCTGCGGTGGATGGCGGATTCTCGGGTTGTGGCACTGCTCGCATCGGGGGCGCAAGTGCAACGTCCGCTGTGGGCGTCGACGTCGCCCAAGAATCCGAGTTACGACGACTTGCTCTACGTCAACTCCATCGTGGCCGATGAGACCGTCAACACGATGCCCGACACGACCCTTGACGCCGCACTCGATCACGGACGCTTCGAGCAGTCCTTGCTCACAACCCCCGGATCACTTAGCGCCACCGCCGCGCTACTGGAACTGCTGCCCGCGGAAATCTCTTTGGCGCAAGTCACCGATCAACTCGAGCGCGAAGGGGTCGATTCCTTCGTGAGCTCGTATGAAGAACTGCTGGCGATTGTCTCGTCCAAGCTCGCTGGCCAGTAGAACGGGTGTTTCCAGATCTGATCCGACAGATTCTCGGCGTCGCCGTGACCACCATTTTGAGACGCACCTCGTAGTATCGGGGTCATGACAATTTCCACTTCTGTGACCTCTGTCCAGGAAATTCGCGAGATGAGCCTCGATGAACTCGCTCAGGCAGCTTTCGCGCGAGCGCGCGCAGTGCGCGGACAGGTGTTGACGTATTCACCCAAGGTTTTCATCCCCCTCACCCAGCTGTGCCGCGACCGATGTGGGTATTGCACTTTCGCTCAGGCGCCGGCGCGAGTCGCCGCCCCCTACATGAGCCTCGAAGAAGTGATGGATATCGCTTCGCGGGGTCGCGAGGTCGGAGCGACTGAGGCGCTTTTCACCCTGGGAGAACGTCCGGAGCTTCGATACGACGAAGCGGCGCGCTGGTTGGCCGCGCGCGGATACCGCTCCACGGTCGACTACGTCGCCAACGCCGCGCAGATGGTACTCGAGTCCACGGGTCTGCTACCCCACGTCAACGCTGGCGCGCTCTACGATTTCGAGTTGCGACAGCTGCGGGCGGTATCGGCGTCACAAGGGATGATGCTCGAGAGTCTGGCGGATCTTGACGCGCACCGACTCTCCCCCGATAAGGAACCCGTGCGACGCCTGGCGACGTTGGACTGGGCGGGTCAACTCAAGATTCCCTTCACCACCGGGTTGCTGGTGGGTATTGGCGAGACCCGCCAAGAGCGTCTCGACACCCTTGAAGCCATCGTCGCGAGTCATGCCCGATTCGGCCACGTCCAGGAGGTGATCATCCAGAATTTCTTGCCGAAGGCGCGGACCGCTATGGCCCTGTCGCCCGCCGCTGCGGACGAGGAGTTCTTCTGGACCATCGCGGTGGCCCGACTGATCCTGCCTGACGACATCCACCTCCAAGCCCCCCCGAACTTGAGTGATGACCCCACCAGACTGATCGCGTACGGCATTGATGACTTCGGCGGCATCTCCGCGATCACCAAGGATCACGTGAATCCCGAGCGCGCGTGGCCCGCCATTGAGACCCTGGCCGCGGAGTGTGACGAACGGGGCTTCGTGCTCGCCGCTCGCTTGACGGTGTACCCCGGCCACCTCGCCGCGGAGGGATTCCTTGATGAGGCCGTGCGTCCCCACGTCCTGGCGCAGAGCGACGCCTCGGGACTCGGGCGCCAAGATGAGTGGTACTCCGGAGCCGACGCTGCTCCCCCGCCCGCTCCCACGGGACGGTCACGGTCGGGTGCCGTGTCGCAGATCCTGGAACGCTTCGAACCGGGATATCGCTTCGATCACGACGAACTGGTGACATTGTTCGAGGCGCGCGGCCGCGACTTCAACGATGTCGTGGACCTAGCCGACCAGGTGCGTCGTGACCTGGTGGGTGATCCCATCAGTTTCGTGATCAACCGCAACATCAACTACACCAATGTGTGTACCTTCAAGTGCCGTTTCTGCGCCTTCTCCAAGGGTCCTCTTTCGCTGAACCTGCGCGGCGATCCCTATTTGTTGACCCTCGAGGAAATCAGTGAACGGGTGCGTGAAGCGGCCGAACGAGGTGCCACCGAGGTGTGTCTGCAGGGTGGAATCCATCCCAACTTCGATGGTGACTATTACATCGACGTCGTCGCCGCCGTGAAAGCGGGTTCACCCTCGATCCATATCCACGCCTTCAGCGCTCTCGAAGTATTCGAAGGGGCCCGGCGCAGCGAGGTCGACTTGACCACGTATCTATCGCGACTGAAGGAAGCCGGTCTCAAGACGCTCCCGGGAACCGCGGCGGAGATACTCGACGACGAGGTACGAAAAATTCTCTGCCCCGACAAGTTGACGTCGGACCAGTGGCTCGAAGTGCACCGTGCGGCCCATTCGGTGGGTCTTAACTCCAACATCACCATCATGTTCGGCGCGGTGGAGAGTTCGCACTCCTGGGCGACTCACCTGATTCGCACGCGAGATCTGCAAGACGAATCCGGCGGCTTCACCGAATTCGTTCCGTTGCCCTTCGTGCACATGGCCACGCCCCTTTTCCTTCGCGGCAAGTCTCGTAAGGGTCCCACCTTCCGTGAAGCGGTCTTGATGCACGCCGTGCCTCGACTGCACTACGCGACGCGGATCAACAACATCCAAGTCAGTTGGGTGAAAATGGGGGTCGAGGGCTCACGCCGCATTCTCCAAGCCGGTGCGAACGACGTGGGTGGAACGTTGATGGACGAGAATATTTCGCGGGCGGCGGGGGCCGTTCACGGGCAGGCAATGGACGTCGAGATGCTTGAACAATTGGTGCAACCGCTGGGACGGCCCCTGCGCCAACGCACCACGCTCTACCAGGCTTTCGCGTGACCCCAGACGCCATCGAGAGATTCGTGGCCGAAGCCACCGCGGGGACCGTGACGCCGCCGGAGCACATCGCCGCAATCCGCGCACTGGTGTCGCGTGCTCTGAACTTGGCGCAGTACGAGAGCAATCTGGGCGATCTCCAGGGCGCCGTGACCGCGCTGGAGGAATTGCTCGACGGATCTCGACTGTTCCAGCCCTACCGCGACACGCCGAAGGCAACGGTGTTCGGATCGGCCCGCACGAAACCTGACACCGAGCTCTACCGTTTGGCCACCGCGTTCTCTGCGGAACTGGCGGCGCGAGGTTGGCTGACGATAACCGGTGCGGGGCCCGGGATCATGGAGGCCTCCTCGATGGGGGCCGGGCGCGACAAGACCATTGGTGTGAACATCGAGTTGCCCTTCGAACACGGGACCAATGCGTACGTGGACGTCGAGCACCGCCACATTGCTACCTCCTACTTCTTCACTCGCAAAGTGATCATGACTCGTTCATCCCAGGCGTTCGTCGCGTTCCCGGGTGGCGTGGGAACGATGGACGAACTCTTCGAGATTCTGACGCTGCTGCACACGGGCAAGACCGATCCGGTGCCCGTGGTTCTCATTGATCGACCGGGTGGCACGTTCTGGCATGCGTGGCACGATTTCATGGCGGATGAGGTACTCGCCGACGGCTACCTCTCCCCCGGCGATGAAGTGAGCTACTACGTCTGTGACAACATCGAAGACGCCGTGCGCGAGATCACCTCCTTCTATTTCAACTATCTCGGTTGCGCCACGGGCCAAGGTGAGGCTCTCGTTGACGTGCGCTACGCGCCGAATGAGGAGGAATTCGCACGTCTGGCCACGCAGTTTGCACCCCTGGACTTCACGGTGGGGACGGGTGCACGCGGAACGACGGTGCGCTTCGACTTCAATGGTCGAAGTTACGCCACGCTGCGTCGGGTGATCAACGAGGTGAACACTTGGGGTCAGTCGCGGTCGTAACCGCGCAACAGACCTTCGGCCTTTTGCAGACTGCGACGAACTTTCGCCAGGCGCTTCTCCAGTTCGTGCGCCTCGTCGGCCCCGTCGTCGCGCAACTGCGCACGTACTGCGTCGAAGATCGCGTCCGAAACCCGGCGCTCTAGTGCACTGACCTCCTCGGCCAAGTGCGAGAGTGACTCGCTCATAGGGTCTGCACTTCGAGGTGGCCATCAAAGAAGAGTCGCCGCAACGCACGCTTGTCGTATTTACCCACGCTGGTCTTGGGCAGGCTCTCGACGAAGCTCCAATGCTCAGGCAACCACCACTTGACGACGAAATCGCTCAGGTACTCTCGCAACTCTTGCGCGCTCACGTCGGACTCGGGCGTGCGGACGACGACGCACAATGGGCGTTCCTGCCAACGATCATCGGGTATTGCGATCACCGCCGCTTCAAAGACGCCCTCGTGACCTACGACCGTGGTCTCGAGTTCGACGGAACTAATCCATTCGCCGCCCGATTTGATCATGTCCTTGGCCCGGTCGGTGATGACCATGAAGCCGTGCGGATCAAGGGTGCCAATGTCGCCGGTGCGCAGCCATCCGTCGCGGAACAGTTCGGGTGCCTCGGCTCGGTAGTACTCTGCCGTGATCCAGGGGCCCCGCAGTTCGAATTCCCCGACAGCCATCCCGTCGCGTTCCAGGACCTCACCGTCGTCGTTGGTCAAACGAATCTCGACCCCGGCCATGACGCGTCCGGCCTTCACGCGATAGTCGATCTCGTGTTGTCGACTGACGCCCATCGGTGGCATCGATACCGCTACTAAGGGGCTCGTCTCGGTCATGCCCCAGCCCTGAAGGACGTCAACACCATGGCGTTCGCGGAAGGCTTCGATGAGGAAACGCGGCACCGCGGCACCGCCGGCCAATATCATTCGAAGGCTCGTCAAGTCGGCGTCGCTGCGCCCACCCGCCGCGCGCAGGAGATCATTCCAAATGGTGGGCACGCCTAACGCGAGCGTGGGCCGCAGTTCCATAATCATGTCGAGCAACGCTTCACCCTGCAACAGCATCTGCGGCATGATGAGGTCGCTACCGGCCATGAAAGCGGTGTAGACGGCGCCCCAGGCATTGACGTGGAACATCGGGACCACCAGCAAACAGCGATCGCGATCGCTCACAGCGATTGAATTGGCGCTCGTCGACGCCATCGAGTGCAGCCACGTGGAGCGGTGCGAGTACACCACACCCTTAGGATCGCCGGTGGTACCAGAGGTGTAGCACATCACGGCAGCGTCCTTCTCGTCGAGGTCGGGCCAGTCGAATCCGGAGTCCTCCGCACCAATGAATGCCTCGTAGTCGATGAGTTCGAATGGCGCCGTGTCGAGGGGTCCGTTGACGATCACGTGCTCGACCATCGGGATCTGATCCTTGATCCGTGCCAGGAGCGGCACGAGGCTCGAATCGACGACGATGACTCGGTCGGCGGCGTGATTGATGATGAAGGCGAGTTGATCGGGGAAGAGTCGGACATTCAGCGTGTGAAGGATCGCGCCCATGCTCGGCACGGCCAAATAGACCTCCATGTGGACCTGGTTGTTCCACATCAGGGTGGCGACGCGCTCATCACGCTGCACACCGAGTCGGGTGAGGGCCGATGCGAGTTGCTCGGCCCTTTGAGCGACCTCGGCGAAGGTGGCGGAGATCATTCCCGTGGGCGTAGCGGTAAAGACTTGCTTATCGGCGTACATCCATTGTCCGTGACGAACGATGTCGCGTATCAGTAACGGTGCGTCTTGCATTGTGCTTCGCATATTTCCCCTCAAAACGCCGATGCCTCGATGCTACAGAACGCGTGCGCAGCGGTGAGGCATAACGACGCTAAGGAATCTTTCAATCGACGTTGATGTGAGGCAGGAGACGATCGAGTGGCGCCGGCAGCCACCAGTTCATGTCACCGAAGAGATACATGGTGGCGGGCACCAGGAGCAGGCGTATCAGTGTCGCGTCGATGGCGACACTCGCGGCCAGACCTACGGCCAATTGCTTGATGGCGACCAAGTCGGACGAGACGAATGAGAGGAACACCGCCACCATTATCAGCGCCGCCGCGGTAATGACGCGTCCCGTGCGAGAGAGGCCCTCAGCTACTGATTGTTGATTGTCGTGGGTCGCCTCCCAGGTCTCTTTCACTCTCGACAACAAGAAGATCTCGTAGTCCATGGAGAGGCCGAAAACGATGGCGAAGAGCACCATGGGCACGTACGCCTCGACGGGTACGTTCTCGTTGAGGCCCAGGAACGAGCGACCCCAGCCCCATTGGAAGACGGCCACCAGCACGCCGTAGGCGGCGCCAATGCTGAACAGGTTGAGAAGCGCCGCCTTGATGGCGAGGAAAAAACTGCGAAACACCGTCATGATGAGAAGGAAGGCCAGCACGACGACCACCGCGATAATCAGCGGTATCCGACTCGCGATGATCTGATCGAACTGGATTTGCGAGGCGGTCGCACCCGTCACGTAGCCCTGGTCGCCCAGGGGCGTGAGGACCCGGGGCAACGTGGTGTCGACGAGACGGGAGAAGAGCGTCGAGGTGGCGCCATTTTGGGGTCCCGTTTTCGGTACAACTGTCGCGTAGAGCACCACCCCCGTGGGGCTCCGGGTGAACGGCGTCACGCGGGCCACATCTGGTGTCGCGACGAGTGCCTGGGTCAATGATGATTCGAGACTCGTCACCGATGCACTCGAAGAGTGAAGTAGTACCACCAACGAAAACGGGCCATTCATCCCTGGTCCGAAACCGCTCGCAACCTCGTCATATGCGACGCGACTAGTAAAGGTAGACGGGCTGGCCCCATCGCCAACGTGGCCCATCTGTAGAGACAGGACGGGAATGGCGAGCAACGACAGGGCCGCGAGGCCCGAGCTCAAATAGAACCAGGGGTGGCGTCCGATCGCGGCGGCGTAGCGATGCCAACCGTCGCCCGTCGCGCCGGACTCGGCTACGGGCGTACGTACCCGCAGCCGATCAATGCGCCGCCCGAGGAGTCCGAATAGGCCGGGCACGAGCGTGATGGCGCCGAGGGCGGCGGTGATTACGCCGAAGACGGCGGCCAGTCCGAGTTTGCCGATGAAGACGATGCCCGAAGCGTAAAGACCAAGCATCGAGATCGACACTGTCGAGGCCGCCACCAGGATGGCACGACCACTGGTGGCGGTGGTGCGCCCGGCGGCCCGCACGGCATCACTACCGTCAATGATCTGTTGTCTGAATCGGGTGGTGGAGAAGACCGCGTAGTCAATTCCCACGCCGAGGCCAATCATGAGGGCGAGTTTGGGGGCGGAAGCGCTGAAGGTGGTGAACGTGCCAACGATATCGAGTAGCGCGACGCCGGCTCCGATGCTGATAAGCGCCGTTAACAAGGGCAGTAGAGCACCGAGGACACTACCGAAGATGAGAACTAGCACCAGGAGAGCCACTGCGAAGCCAATCTCTTCTGATCGAACGTCCTTCACTTTGGGTTGGGTCACCTGATCGAGCCCTCCTCCGTAGTTGACGCTCACTCCCGCGCTACGCACCCCTCCTGTCGCACTGTTGAGCTGGGCCACCATGGAACTCGGCAGCGTCCGCGAGTCGACGTCGAAATTGATGGTGCTCGTCGCGGTAAGTCCGTCGTGCGACACCGATCCACTGCTCCAGGGATTGCTCACTTCCGTGACGTGGGTCACTTGGGCCAACTTGTTGAGGGACTCGACGATGAGTGACCGGCGTTTCTGCAGGGTCGTCGCGGAGTGGAACACGATGAGGCCCGAGGACACCGCGATGCCGGGAACGTTCTTCGTCAATATCGTCAGGCCGGTATTCGACTGAGTGCCACTAAGAGTGACGTTGTCGCTGAACGTCGCGTGCAAGCCACTGGAGAAGCCAGTAATTGCGATCAGAGCCACCAGCCAGGACACAATCACCCACCACGTTCGTCGTGCGCACCACTCGCCGAGTCGAGCCAAACCCCTCACCGGAGGTACCGACTGGTCGGTGATTTGTTCGTTGGTCATTGTTTTCCCGAGTAATTCTCAGTGTTTTGGAGTTCCTGAATTTAACTTAGAAGTTTACGCTATGTCAAGTTCAGTAGAATTATGTCGTGCCCGACAGTTATGAAGCACCCGCCAAGCGTCAGTACCTTTCGTCCGAATCGCGGCGCGAGTCGATTCTGCGCGTCGCTGATGAGGTTCTCTCGAAGGAGGGCATCGCTCATCTGAGCATCGTCGAGGTCGCGCGTCGCGCGGGCATCTCGCGCCAACTTATCTATCAGCACTTCGCGGACCTCAATACTTTGTTGAACGAAGTGATTCGCATGCGGTTTACCGAGATGCAGCAGACTTTGGCTCTTGCTGAGGGAGTCGAAGACCTGGAGATTCGAGACCTCGTCCAACGTCAATTACTGCGGGTGTTGCGACTACCGAATCGTGATCGTCAATTGTTACGCAATCTGTTCGGCGACATCACGGCGGTACCACGCGATCTCTGGCCGACCATGTCGGATATCCGACACGTCTTGGTGACTCGATGGACGAACCTTATCGATCCCCGTAATACCCCCTCTCCCCTGAGTTACGCGAAAATGGGACTGATCATTCACGCCATTCTCGGAGCGTGGGATCTCATCATCGACGGCAGCCTGAGCGAAGAAGAAGCCCTCTCACTCCTCATGAAGGTGACTGAAAGCCTCTTCGTCGTACCCTGGTAGCGCCCGTCGACTCCTACCAGGAGACGCTGTAGGGCTCCACGGGAGCGGGCAGTGCCGATGGGGCCGCGTTCAAGAAGGTATCGACGGCCGCCGCCGCGGAGCGACCCTCGGCAATCGCCCAGACGATCAGGCTCTGTCCCCGTACGGCGTCGCCACACGCGAATACCGGGGTCTCTCCCGGAAGCGAATCCATACGCCACTGCGAATCCACCGACAGTGTTGCGCGGGCCGTCAAGAACTCGGGGGCATCGAGACCTAGTCCTTCTAGTTCGGGTCCCACAAATCCCGCCGCAATGAGAACGAGGTCGGCGCGAGCTTTCGTGACGCTACCGTCGTGGTGGTACTTGAGAACGATTTCGCCGACGGTGCCGTCGCCGTGAAACTCGAGGGTTTCGGTGGCGAAGCGACGTTCGCCGCCTTCCTCGTGGGCCGAAGTGACTTTAAACAGGCGCGCCATCGTCGGCCAGGGCTGGTCCGATGGCCGCTCGTGCGGCGGCTCATCCATTATCTCGATCTGGGTGACTGACGCGGCGCCCTGTCGATGCGCCGTGCCCAGGCAATCGGCTCCGGTGTCGCCGCCGCCCAAAATGATCACGTGCTTGGCGCGGGCGTCGATCGCGGTGTCGCTGTTCGTCGCCACCGCACGATTGGCCGCCTCCAGGTAGGTCATGGCCGGGTACACCCCAGTCAATTCGGCCCCGGGTACTGAGATGAGGCGTGGGCGCGTCGAACCCAGCGCCAGCACCACGGCGTCGAATCCAGCTCGTAGCGAAGCCAACGACGTACCGTCCTCGCCGATATTCACCGAGGTGTGAAACTCGATACCGGCATCAGCCATTGCTTGGAGACGACGCTCGAGCACCTTCTTCTCCAGTTTGAACTCCGGGATGCCGTAGCGCAGGAGTCCGCCGATGGCGTCGGAGCGTTCGAAGACTTCGACGTGGTGGCCAGCGCTACGAAGTTGCGACGCTGCGGCCAACCCGGCTGGACCGGAACCAACGACCGCGACTCGCTGGCCGCTTTCGGATGTGCTGGTGCGTTGTACCGTGATGCCACGTGCGAAGGCGTGCTCGATTACTTCGTACTCGAGTCGTTCGATCGTGACGGGATCGGCTCCAATGCCCAGAACACACGCGGACTCACACGGTGCGGGACACAATCGTCCCGTGAACTCTGGAAAATTGTTGGTGTCGAGCAATTGCTCCGCCGCCTCGTCCCATCGTCCCCGATAGACCAGGTCGTTAAAGACGGGGATGCGATTGCCGAGGGGGCAGCCCTGCATACAGAAGGGAATGCCGCAGTCCATGCATCGTGCTCCCTGGACCTGCACGGCCTCGTCGCTCTGAGGTTCGTAGACCTCACGCCAGTCACGTAGGCGCACCGGGACCGGCCGCAGGGCGGCTCCTTGGCGCTCGAACTCGAGGAATCCCGTGGGCTTACCCATTGCGTGTCTCGTCTCGCACTCGCTGATACTCCGAGGTCTCGATACGGATGAAATTCATACGTTCGACCCGCCAGTTCTCCAAAATCCTCTTTGCCACCACGGAACCCGTTTCACCGGCGAAACGCTCAAGCAGGGGATGAAGAATGTCTTCGTCAGGATATTCCAGGGGATCGATCTCGTAGACACCCGCCGAGAGGTGATCATGCACGTCGTCGCTGGGATCGTAGAGGTACAAGGTGCCACCCGACATCCCGGCTGCGAGATTGCGTCCAACGCCACCGAGGATGACCACCACCCCACCGGTCATGTATTCGCAGGCGTGGTCTCCGGTACCTTCCACGACGATGATGGCACCAGAGTTACGTACCGCGCACCGCTCCCCTACTACTCCGCTGATGAAGATCTCACCGCTCGTGGCGCCGTAGCCGATCACGTTGCCGGCGATGATGTTCTCATTGCTCGCGAACGTGGCATTCGGTGAAGGGGCAATAACAATGCGTCCACCCGAGAGTCCCTTGCCCGCGTAGTCGTTGGCATCCCCCCAGAGGCGAAGAGTCAGTCCCGAGGGAATGAACGCACCCAGACTTTGTCCCGAAGAACCCTCGAGGTTGACCGTCACGTGGTCGGGGCCTAGAGTGGCCGCCCCGAGCGTTCGAGTGATCGCACTACCCGTGAGTGTGCCCACGGCGCGATTGACATTGCGTATCGGCAACGTCACGCTCACGGGGACGCCGGACTCGGCCGCCTGCAACGCGTCGTTCATGAATCGCCAGTCCAGTGCTTCGTCGAGTCCGTGTTCTTGCTTGACGCTCTGGTGTCGCTGTTCGACGTCGGTCGCCACCAGCAACGCGCTCAGATCCAACGAATTGGTCTCGTCCTCGAGTGAGGTGACTTCGAGACGCGAGACGTCGCCCACCAGTTCATCAATCGTGCGCACTCCGAGGATTGACATGTATTCGCGAACCTCTTCGGCGATGAATTCAAAGAAGTTCTCCACGAACTCAGGCTGGCCGGTGAAGCGTTCTCGCAGCACGGGGTTCTGGGTCGCAATACCCACCGGACAGGTATCGAGGTGACAGACCCGCATCATCACGCAGCCCGAGACCACGAGAGGCGCGGTGGCGAAGCCGAATTCCTCCGCCCCCAGCATCGCGGCGATGACGACGTCGCGACCGGTCTTTAGCTGCCCGTCAACTTGCACGACGACGCGACTACGCAGTCCGTTGCGCGCCAGCGTCTGGTGCGCCTCAGCCAGACCGAGTTCCCACGGCGTGCCAGCGTGCTTCAACGACGTGAGCGGGGCAGCGCCCGTCCCCCCGTCGTGACCGGAAATGAGGATCACGTCCGCGTGAGCCTTGGCGACGCCGGCGGCGATGGTCCCCACACCTTGCTCGGAAACCAACTTGACATGGATTCTCGCCTGGTCGTTGGCGTTCTTCAGGTCGTAGATCAGTTGCGCAAGATCCTCGATGGAATAGATGTCGTGGTGCGGCGGAGGCGAAATCAGACCCACGCCCGGCGTCGAGTGACGGGTCTTGGCAATCCAGGGGTACACCTTGGAGCCGGGCAACTGACCACCCTCCCCGGGCTTCGCACCCTGGGCCATTTTGATCTGCAGATCGTCCGCATTCACCAGGTAGCGACTGGTGACCCCGAAGCGCCCGGACGCGACTTGTTTGATTGCCGAACGGCGATTGCCACGAGGGTCGTTGACGTCAAAGCGGTCTTCGTCTTCGCCACCCTCACCGGTATTGGATTTGCCCCCGATGGCGTTCATCGCGATAGCGAGTGTGGTGTGCGCTTCTTCGGAGATTGATCCGTAGGACATCGCCCCCGTGGAAAAGCGCCGCAGAATCGACGCAACACTCTCGACCTCGTCGAGGGGTATTGCGGTCGCCGCGGGGCGCAGGCGCAACAGGCTGCGTAGCGTAACGGCGGCGTCGGCTTGTTCGTCAACGAGCGTGGTGTACTCCTTGAAGATGTCGTAGCGCTTCTCGCGCGTGGCGTGCTGGAGTTTCTGAACGGTACGAGGGTTGAACAAGTGTGCTTCGCCGTCACGACGCCACTGGTACTCCCCACGATTCACGATCTCAACTCGTTCAGCTGCTGCGGGTCGATACGCGTGGGCGTGCAGACTCAAGGTGGCGTGCGCGATGTGGGTCATCGTGATGCCACCGACGCGCGAGGAGAATCCCGGAAAGTATTTCGCGAGCACCGCGCCGTCTATGCCCACGGCCTCGAACAGCTGGCTGCCAACGTAACTCGCAACGGTGGACACACCCATTTTGGACATGACCTTGACAATGCCCTTGGTGAGGGCTTTGCCGTACTGGTAGCGCGCTTCCGCCGCCTCGAGGCTGGATATCTCACCGGTTCCCACCAAGGAATCGATGCTCTCGTAGGCGAGGTAGGGGCACACGGCCGACGCGCCGAATCCGAGCAAAAGTGCGACGTGGTGCACCTCTCGCACGTCACCTGACTCAATCACGAGTGCTGCACTGGTCCGCAGGTGCTCATCCACCAGTCGATGGTGCACGGCCGACGTCAGCAAAAGGCTGGGAATCGGTGCCCATTCGGGCGAAGTATTGCGGTCCGAGAGGATAATGATATTGGCTCCCGCTCGAACTAACGCCACGGCTTCGTCGCAAACGCTCTGCATGGCGAACTCGAGCCGTTCGGCGTCGCTGGCCTCTCCACTCGCCGCGAAAATCCCATCGACCACCTCGCTGCGGAAATCCCAGTCGGCGTGGGCCTCGTGGATATAGCGAATCTTGGCCAATTCGTCGATGCTCAGAATCGGCGAGGCCAGCACAATTTGATGACAGTGTTTGGCGGTCTCGTTGAGCAAGTTCTCCTCACCACCCATGGTGACGCGCGTCGACGTGACCAACTCCTCGCGGATAGCGTCGAGCGGCGGGTTGGTCACTTGGGCAAAGAGTTGAGTGAAGAAGTCGAAGAGTGGTCGCGCGCGCTGCGAGAGGACAGGCAGCGCGGCGTCAGAGCCCATGGATCCAATGGGCTCCTCGCCCACCTGAGCCATGTGTCGCACGATCATGCGCAAGTCCTCTTCGCTGTAGCCAAAGAGTCGCTGGTGCAAAATGACCGACGCGAAACTCGGAGTGAGCATGGCGCGCGGTTCGAGCTCGTCGAGGGAGACCTGTTGCTCCGTGAGCCATTCCCCGTAGGGAGCCTGCGCGGACAAACCGGCCTTGAGCTCATCGTCGTCGATGATGCGACCTTGCTCGATGTCCACCAGGAACACCCGCCCTGGTTGGAGCCGTCCCTTGCGTTCAATGTTCGCCGGGTCGATATTCAACACGCCCACTTCCGAGGCGAAGATTACCCGCTGGTCCTTGGTGACCCAGTAGCGCGCGGGGCGCAGTCCGTTGCGGTCGAGAACGGCACCAACAACTTTGCCATCGCAGAAAGTCACCGATGCCGGACCGTCCCACGGTTCCATCAATGCGGCGTGGTAGCGGTAGAAGTCGCGTCGTTGCGGATCCATTGCCGTCGAGCGCTCCCAGGCTTCGGGGATCATCATGAGAATTGCGTGGGGCAAGGATCGCCCTGATTGCACCAGTAACTCCACGACCTCGTCGAAACTTGCGGAGTCACTCATGTCGGGAGTCACGATCGGAGTCAGTTCGGCCACGGCGATGGGCAACGTGTCACTCGACAATGTCGTTTCACGCGCGGTCATCCAATTACGGTTGCCCCGTACCGTATTGATCTCACCATTGTGCGCGATATAGCGGAAGGGTTGGGCGAGGTCCCAGCGCGGCATCACATTGGTGGAAAATCGGCTATGCACCACGGCGATCGCCGAAGTGAGACGTTCATCGCGCAGATCGGTGAAATACGCGCGCAATTGGGGCGAGGAGAGCATGCCCTTATAGATGATGACGTTGGGTGAGCACGAGGCGGCGTAGACGTCGAGCTCGTGTTCAACGATCTTGCGCGCGGCGTACATTGCGCGCTCAAGGTGGTCAGCGGTGCTCGCGGTGACGAGTTGTTGAACGAACAGGGGTTCAGATGCGGCGGAAGTTGGTCCCAACAAACTTGAGGTGACGGGAACGTCACGCCACGCCAAGGTTGACAAGCCCAGTCGGTCGAATCGCTGAGCGATGGCCGAGGTGGTCCCAACACGGTCACTCGCCCGGGGGATCATCCAGAAACCGACGCCGTACGTTCCAGGGTCGGGAACGATGGCGCCGAAGACGGCGCGGATGAACGTGTCAGGCATTTGCAACAGAATCCCCGCACCGTCGCCTGAATCGACGTCGGCACCAGTGGCCCCACGGTGTTCAAGATTCTCGAGGATCGTGAGTGCGTCGCTGACGGTGGCGTGCGTTGCACGCGCGGTCAAGTCCGCGATCATGCCCACGCCACAGGCGTCGTGCTCGAAAGCGGGGTCGTAGAGAGTTGGGTTCTTTGTCATGTGCGTCACCTTCCGGGGCAACGCTGACCCGCACGTCATTATAGCGGTGACGATTCGTTCAGGTGAGGTCGTACTGTGGAAGCGTGAGTGACGCGCGGAAGTCCACCATCGTGGTCGGCGGTGGCATCGTTGGTCTAACGACGGCGTGGCGCTTAGCCCGCAGTGGCTTCGAGGTAACAGTCTTCGATCCCGCGCCGGGCCGCGGGGCGACGTGGGCGGCCGCGGGCATGATTGCCCCGCACGCGGAAGTGGCACCCGGGGAACGCTCGAATTTCGAACTTCAACGGCAGGCCTTGACCTCGTGGCAGTTACTCACCGATGAACTGCTCGAAGTTGTGGATCGCCGTATACGGATCAGTGTCACCGGCACGATGTTGACGGGTTGGGATGCGAGCGATCGACGCCTCGTGGACCAATTCCGCACGGTGGCGACGGAGTTCGGTGTCAATTCAGCCGTTGCACGGCGTGAATCGCATCCCGAGATCTTCGCGGGCCTCTCGGACCGGATTTCGAGCGGCCTCCTACTTGATGGTGACGCGTGGCTGGATCCCGACGAGGCGATGTCAGTCCTGCACGAAGGGCTGGTGGCAATCGGCACGAGTTTCATCAGCGAACTCGTGGAGGCGATCGAGGGCGACTCGTGGGGGGTGCGGGTTCATCACCTCAATGGTTCACTCGCCGCGGACGCGGGAATCCTCGCGACGGGGGCATTCGGACTGCCCCAGGGAGCTTCACCGACCGGGGAGCATGCCGTGCGCCCAGTGCGGGGGATGACGGTGCGCGTCAACGGCATTGACCGTTCGGCGGCGCCGACTCTGCGGTGTGTGGTGCGAGGTCGACCCTTCTACATGGTGTCGCGACCCGGTGGTTACTGCGTGATTGGTGCATCGAGCGAGGAGCGTTCGGGACCGCTGGTTGAAATGGGCGAATATCAGCGTCTCTTGCGTGACGCCCTCGACGTCGTGCCTGAACTCGAAACCTCGTCGATACTCGAAACTCGAGTAGGTTTGCGCCCCGCCTCGACCAATCTCGAACCGTTCTTTGAAGAGTGGCCACTTCGACGTTGGGCGTGGTCATCGGGACACTTTCGCCACGGCGTGACCCTCGCACCTCTGACGTCGCAGTCCGCAGTCAATTTCGTCAAGGGGGTCACCAAGTGATTGTCAACGGCGTCGTCCACGAGACCACTTCGCCGACGAGCGTTCGCCAGGTGCTGACGGACATGGACATCACCACCCGGGGCGTCGCGGTGGCGATTAACGGCGAAATCGTGCGACGTTCTCAGTGGGACATCGCGTTGGTGCAGCCCTTCGACGTAGTTGAGATAGTCACGGCGGTAGCGGGCGGATAGGTCATCATGGGACCACTGACACCCGAGACCGGTTTGTCGAGCGGCTAGCATTGATTCTTCGCGGGCTGTGGCTTAGTTTGGTCTAGAGCGCTCGGCTGGGGGCCGAGAGATCGGGAGTTCAAATCTCCCCAGCCCGACCAATGTCGTCCCGGTCTTTGAAGGGACCACGAGATGGCGTCGTGGACGACGCGATGAAAGTGGCCTCAGCGCTAGGAATCCGGCCGGGTGAAACTTTCTCGGTTCCGCCGGACACGCTGACCCCCTACATTGGTCGCGACAACGAAAGGAATGTTGTGACTCAGCTTTTCAGCCCCCTCACCCTGCGATCGACCACCTTCTCCAATCGAGCTTGGGTGAGCCCGATGTGCCAGTACTCCGCCGTCGATGGTGTGGTGGGTCCGTGGCATCTCGTGCACCTGGGTGGTTTCGCGACCGGTGGGGCGGGTCTCGTCTTCGCCGAAGCCTCGGCCATCAATCCCGAGGGGCGAATCTCGGTGGCGTGTCCCGGGCTTTGGAACGACGAGCAGGTGGCGGCGTGGCGCACGGTAACTGATTTCGTTCATTCCCAGTCCACCAAAGTGGGCATCCAACTGGCCCACGCGGGCCGCAAAGCATCCACCATGCGTCCCTGGGATGACCACCCAATTGCCCGAGTCGAGGAAGGTGGCTGGGAGGCCGTGGCGCCGAGCGCGGTCGCTTTCGATGGCTATCCGGTGCCTCGAGCCTTGAGTGTCGCGGAGATCGACGTTCTCGTTGCGGAATTCGCGGACGCCGCCCAGCGTGCCCGGTCCGCCGGATTTGACGTTCTCGAGATTCACGCCGCCCACGGGTATCTCCTTCACCAGTTCTTGTCGCCGCTCTCGAACCTGCGCGACGACGAATACGGCGGATCGTTGGAGAATCGCTCACGGTTCTTGTTGCGTGTGGCCAAGGCGGTTCGAGCACGTGTTGGTGAGCAGGTGCCGGTCTTCGTGCGAATCTCGGCGAGTGACTACACCCCGGGCGGCTGGGACATCGCTGAGTCGGTCGAACTCGCCAAGATGTTGCGCGAAGCGGGCATCGACCTCATCGACGTCTCTTCGGGGGGCAACGTGGCGAACGCCGTGATTCCGATCGGTCCGGGCTACCAGGTGTCCTTCGCCCACGAGATTCGAGAGGTGGCGCAAATTCCCACTGCGGCGGTGGGGCTCATCACCGAACCCGCCAAGGCGGAACAGATCCTCCACGACGGGTCCGCCGACGCGGTCCTGTTAGCACGAGCGATGCTACGCAATCCTCGATGGGCACTGAGCGCGGCCGAGACTCTGGGCGAACACATCGTGTGGCCCGTGCAACTAGAGCGGGCGCGCACCCTTCGACGCAACTGATTCCCACTTCGTCCTAGGTAGACTGAGCGGCAATGGCACGGTGACGTCACGAGTCGACACCGCGGTAGCGAGAGAAGGTGACCCAGCCGTCGGCTGGCTCTATGGATGAGAAGAACTCGTTTGTTCTACGCCATTTGAGCGATCTCCAACCCGATTTGTGGTGGCTGGATTCGGACCCGCTCGAGCCCGAAGCCCATTCCTCGTTGATTGGCGACGTCGACGCTAACCTGTGCGTGGTCGGCGCGGGCTACACCGGTCTGTGGACGGCGCTGTTGGCCAAGGAGCGAGATCCCGATCGCGAAGTCGTGATCCTCGAGCAGTATGAGACCGGTGCCGGCGCCTCGGGTCGCAACGGTGGTTTTTGCTCGTCGTCGTTGACGCACGGTTTCGGCAACGGCATGCAACGCTTCGCGTCGGAGATGCCCTTGATAGAGGAGATGGGTCGACGGAACCTCGATGAGATTGAGGAGACGGTTCGTCGCTACGGTATCGAATGCGACTTCGAACGCACCGGTGAACTTCGCGTCGCGGTCGAGCCCTGGCAACTCGAAGGGCTGCACGAAGAGGCTCGGCTGCGCAACGAGATGGGCGACCACGTTGAAGTGCTGAGTCGCGAACAGGTGCAGGCGCGCATCCACTCACCCGTGTACGAAGGGGCGATCTTCGACCCCGACGGCACGGCCATGGTGGACCCCGCGCGACTGGTGTGGGGTCTCGAGCGCGCGTGCCTCTCGCTCGGCGTCACGATCCACGAAAACTCCAAGGTGCTTCGTCTAGAGGAGGTGTCGGGAGGCGTAAGGGTGCACACACCCTACGGCTCCGTTACCGCGGCTCGCGTCGCCCTCGCGACCAACGTCTTTCCGTCGTTGGTGCGTCGGGCGCGTAAGTACGTCGTTCCCGTCTTCGACTATCAGTTGGTCACCCAACCCTTGACACCACTACAGCGAGAGAGTATTGGTTGGGTCGGTCGCGAAGGCGTCGCCGACGCGGGTAATCAATTCCACTACTACCGTCTCACCCAAGACGGCAGCATCCTGTGGGGCGGCTACGACGCGATCTATAACTTCCGGGGCAAGGTTCAGCGTGACTATGAATTCAACGCCGATACCTTCGCGACGTTGGCGGGGCACTTCTTGAAGACCTTTCCACAGTTGGCGGGAATTAAATTCACCCACGGCTGGGGCGGGGCCATCGATACCTGCACCAGGTTCTCGCCCTTCTGGGGGACCGCCCATCGAGGGCGGGTGGCCTACGTGATGGGATTCACCGGCCTCGGGGTGGGCGCCACTCGATTTGGCGCCCAGACCATGCTGGACCTTCTTGACGGCGTGGATTCACCACGGACGCGATTGGCGATGGTGCGGCATAAACCATTGCCATTTCCGCCCGAGCCGCTGCGATGGTTCTTCATCCGCGTGACGCAATGGTCAATCCGTCGAGCTGACGAGAACCAGGGGCGCCGAAACGTCTGGCTGAAGCTACTCGACCGTTTGGGACTCGGCTTCGACTCCTAGCGCCTGACTAGTCCTCGCTGCTGGCGTGAGTGTCCATCAGCCCGGCGATCATGTTCACGACGGTCGGATCGGTCAATGTAGTGACGTCACCGAGTGAGCGATTCTCGGCCACGTCGCGCAGTAGACGTCGCATAATCTTGCCGCTACGAGTCTTAGGCAGGTCCGGGGTCAATATGATCTGGCGCGGCTTAGCGATTGGGCTGATCGTGCTCGCTACGTGAGCACGCAACTCCTCCACGAGGGCCGCCTGGTCCTTGTTGGTCTCTTCGGCCGAGATCTTCAAGGTCACGAAGGCAACAATGGCCTGACCAGTGGTGTCGTCCGACGCGCCCACGACCGCAGCCTCAGCGACGGCGGGGTGACCGACGAGGGCGTGCTCCACTTCGGTTGTCGAGAGGCGGTGTCCAGAGATATTCATCACGTCGTCGACACGCCCGAGCAACCACAGGTCGCCTTCGGCATCGAGTTTTGCGCCGTCTCCGGCGAAATATTTACCGGGGAACCGACTCCAGTACGTCTCCAAGAACCGCGCTGGGTCGCCCCAGATGCCACGAGTCATCGAGGGCCAGGGCGCGGTGATGACGAGGTATCCCCCTTCGCCGTTGCTGACCTCCTTGCCGGAGTCGTCGACGACAGCCACCGATATTCCCGGCAGCGAGCGCATCGCCGCGCCCGGCTTCGTCGCTGAGATGCCCGGCAGTGGAGAACACATGATGGCCCCCGTTTCGGTCTGCCACCACGTATCCACGATTGGGCAGCGGTTGCCGCCGACGTTCTTGCGGTACCACATCCAGGCTTCGGGGTTAATGGGCTCGCCCACGGTACCGAGGAGTCGCAACGTGCTGAGGTCGTAAGCCTCGGGGATCTGATGACCCCACTTCATGAGGGTGCGGATCGTCGTGGGCGCGGTGTAGAGGATGGTGGCCTTGAATTCAGTGATGATCTTCCACCACCGATCGCGACCTCCCGAGTCAGGCAATCCCTCGTACATGATTTGGGTGACTCCGTTGATGAGCGGGCCGTAGACGATGTAACTGTGACCGGTGATCCAGCCAATGTCGGCGGCCGTCCAGCACACGTCTGTCGCGGGCTTCACGTCGAAGACGTAGTTGTACGTTGTCGCGGCTTGAGTCAGGTATCCCGCGGTCGTGTGGAAGATGCCCTTGGGCTTGGCAGTCGTCCCCGAGGTGTACATGATGAACATGGTCGTCTCAGCGGGAAAGGCTTCGGGCTCGTGGTTGTCGTCCTGGCGGTCGACCACTTCGTGCCACCAATGGTCGCGGCCCTCGACCCACTCGACATCACCCTTCGTGCGCTGGACGACCAAGACCGCCGCGACATCGGGGCACGACTTGAGCGCTTCGTCGACGGCGGGCTTGAGGGGTGAGGCGGCGCCGCGGCGGAAGGCCCCGTCGGCGGTGACGACAAAACGACAATCAGAATCGAGGATGCGTGAGGCCAGTGCTTCCGCGGAGAAACCTCCGAACACGACCGAATGGATGGCTCCCAAACGCACGATGGCGAGCATGGCGAAGATGGCTTCGGGCACCATCGGCATGTACACGGCGACGCGGTCGCCCTTCTTGACACCGAGTTCGCTTAGAGCGTTGGCCGTTCGACAGACTTGGCGTAAGAGTTCGTGATAGGTGATGGTGCGAGATTCGCCCTCCGCGTCGGCGACCCAGTGAAAGGCCACCCGATCGCCGCGGCCCTCTCGGACGTGGATGTCGACGCAGCTCACCGACGCGTTCAAGGTGCCGTCGGCGAACCAGGTGGCGTTGGGTAGATCCCACTCGAGACTCTGCGTGGGTTCACTGGCCCACGTGAGTCGATCAGCCTGCGTGCGCCACCAGGCCACGGGGTCCGCCGCTGCTTCGGCGTAGATCGAGGGTTGGGCGTTGGCTTGCGCCGCGAACGCGACACTCGGTGCGAAGGCGCGGTCCTCTTCGAGCCATGCTTCAATTTTTGCTTCAGTCATTCTTCCCCCACTTTGCGTTGCGACAAAGGTTCTGCTCAGCTACGTGGACCCAGTGGCAGGACCACTTTGCCGTGGGTCGTGTTGATCACGCCCGCGGCCGAGGCGTACCAGGCGGCCACGGCGGTCGCGAGACCCGTCCAACCACCGATCTTCACAATGTTCGCGTGCGCTCCGAATGAACCCCAGTTGCCCCACGTCAAGAAGACGAACGTGATGAACAAGAGGACGAACACGGTGAGCAGCGCGTTATTGAGTTTGATGGAGGCAATCATCATGTAGAAGGTGAAGATCGTCCATCCCAGCAGGAACACGCCTGCGGAACCATTCGCCCCGAGCGCTTTCTGCCAGTTGGCCAGCGCGTACAGTGAGAGCCAGAATGCCCCGTAGGACGTAAAGGCCACCGCGGCGAAGGTGTTCTTTCGGATGAACTCCATCGCTCCCGCGAGTAATTGCGCAAGGCCGCCATAGAAGAACGCCAGCGATAGAGCCGCCGCCACGCCCGCGCCGTGCCAGAGATTGGCATTAGCGCTACTCAGAGCGAACGTCGTTGTTGCGAATCCAGCGAGGCCGAGTGGCCCCGGATCCGCGACCTTTTCATCGGCCATATTTGTCTCCAATGCTCTCAAGTCGAGTCAACGCCTTGTTGCCCGTTTCTTTCTTAGTTCACATTGTTGTAACAAACAGGGTCATTGGCGCCCCCAGGGCATGTGAAATTTCGCACAAGTGGTGAGAATTCTCCCTACCCATCAGTGTTTATTCGTCGATGGCGTTACGAAAGGACCGGATGAACGCCTCGGTAGCTGCGGGGTCAGCACCCTTCAAGATGGTGTCGACCAGGGCCGAACCGACGATGACCCCGTCGGCGTGTCGCGTGGCGTGGGCCGCTTGATCAGGTGTAGTGATGCCGATGCCCACATAGGTCGGCACGTCCGACGTCGCTCGGACCGCGTCGACGACACGGGTGGCGTCGCCGTCACCCGCGGCGCGACCCGTGACCGACATGCGCGCCGAGGCGTAGCAAAAGCCTTGGGTGATGCGTGCCAAGCTTGCGAATCGGTCGGGGGTCGTGGAAGGCGCGACGAGGAAAATGGTGGCGATGTCGGACTCGTCACACACTTCACGCCAGGGTGCCGATTCTTCGAGGGTGAGGTCGGGGACGATCGCCCCGACGACACCACTGGCGGAGAGGCGGCCGGCGGCTCGACGGAGGCCGTAGTGGTGAAAGAGGTTGTAGTACGTCATGGCGATCAAGGGTGCACCGAGACTCGCTCCCGAGAGTTCCGCACAGATCGTGTCGATCGTGGTGGCGGCGGCGAGTGAACGCTGAGCGGCCTCTTGAATGACCACCCCGTCCATCATGGGGTCGGAGAAGGGTATGCCGACCTCGATGGCGTCGGCGCCGCCCAGAATCGCCGCGGCGATGTGTTGGGTCCAGTCGGGCGTGACTCCGGCCATGAAATAGGGCACGAGGGCCTTGCGGCCACTTGAGCGCAACTCGCGTAGGTGTACTTCGAGACTCTTCACGAGCGTCCCCTCAAAATGTCGCGAACCTGGGCCACGTCTTTGTCGCCCCGTCCCGACATGTTCAGAAGGATGCTCGAACCTCGAGGAATGGACTTGCCAGCCTCTTGCATGATCCAGGCGACGGCGTGCGCAGATTCGAGCGCGGGGATGATGCCTTCGAGCTCAGAGAGGGTCTGCAGGGCGACCAGGACCTCATCATCAGCCATGCCGAAGTATTCGGCGCGACCGGAGGCGGCGAGATAGGAGTGCTCGGGACCGATGCCGGGATAGTCGAGTCCGGCCGAGATCGAGTGCGCCTCCTCAATCTGACCGTGTTCACTTTGGATGAGCATCGATTTCATGCCGTGCAGGACGCCAGGAGAGCCATTGGAGATTGCCGCTCCTCCAGCGGCCTCGACGCCCACGAGACGAGCCGAGGTATTCGCGAATCCCGAGAAAATTCCGGCGGCGTTCGAACCCCCGCCGACGCAGGCGACCACCATGTCGGGAACGCCGACGCCGCGCTGCGTCAGCTGATCCGAAGCTTCGTGACCGATGATGCTCTGGAATTCCCTCACCATCCACGGGAACGGGTGCGGTCCCATCACCGAACCGAGACAGTAGTGGGTGTCTTGGACGCAGGTAACCCATTCGCGCATGGCCTCGTTCACGGCGTCCTTGAGGGTCTTGGAACCTGAGGTCACGGGCACGACCGTGGATCCGAGGAGCTCCATACGAAAGACGTTGAGCACTTGACGCTGGGTGTCGACTTCTCCCATGTAGACGGTGCACTCCAGACCAAGACGCGCTGCCGCCGTCGCCGTGGCCACGCCGTGTTGACCGGCCCCCGTCTCGGCGATGACACGTGACTTGCCCATGCGACGCGTGAGCAACGTCTGTCCCACCACGTTGTTGATCTTGTGCGATCCGGTGTGAGCAAGGTCCTCCCGCTTGGCGAAGACCTCCACCCCAAACTTCTTGGAGAACCGGCCCAGGTACGTCACGGGCGTCGGGCGACCGCCAAACTCTTGTAGTACGGAGCGGTACTCGGCGATGAAAACGGGGTCGGCCCAGGCATCGACGAACGCGGCCTCTAGTTCGAGACACGCGGGCATCAATGCCTCGGGGACGAATCGACCGCCGAACTCCCCAAAATGACCAGTCGACGATGGAGCACCCATGAAGTCGGGACGTTGGCTCACTGCGCACCTTTCTGCGGTAGAGCCTCTCGGGCTCGTGTAACGAAACTAGCGACCTTGGCTCGGTCCTTGACGCCGTGAGCGGCTTCGACACCTGAAGCGACGTCCACCCCCCACGGCGACGTGACCGAGATGGCGTCGGCCACGTTCTCGGCGCTGAGACCACCCGCAATCAACATCGGCGTTTCGAAATGTAGCGAAGCGACGGCGACCCAGTCATTAGCGACGCCACTGCCGGGGCGAGCCCCGTCGACGATCACCGCGACGACTTCTTGTTGTTCGCGGTTGTTGAGGGTCGGAGAATCTAACGTCACCGCGCGGATGACCTTGGCCTTCCTCGCGGCGAGTGCGTCGAGGAGGTCCTCCCCCGCTTCGTCGTGCAGTTGCACGGCGCGCAAACCATCGCGCTCGACGATTCGAATGATCTCGTGGTCCTCCTGGTTGCGAAAGACTCCGACACACCAGATCTCGTGGCTGTAGCGAGCGACGACGTCGAAGGCGGCGTCGCCGACGACTTGGCGAACAGACGACGCGTAGATCAGGCCGAGGGCGTCGGCCCCCGCCTCGACGACGATGCGCGCGTCCGCGAGGGACGTCACGCCACAGATCTTTATCCGTGGCACCTCGGGTTCAGTCATGACGTGGCCCCAGAGACACACTGGAGAATTCGCGCACTGCAGCCCGAGGTGCGGTTGACGTGACAAATACCTCACCGACGAGAACTGCGTCAAAGCCCGCGAGGGAGGCGAGGCGGACATCCTCGGCGGTACGCAGCCCCGACTCGGCGACCCGGATGATTTCCTCGGGCAACGTTGCGATGACGGCGGCGGCGTGCTCGGGATCGACGCGGAATGTGTGCAGGTCACGCTGGTTGATGCCAATGAGTTCTGCACCGCACGCCAACGCAATCTGCGCTTCATTCGCGTCGTGTACCTCGACCAAGGGACTGAGGCCGATCTCGAGGGCTAGTGTGACGTACGACGCGAGTTCCTGGGGTCCGAGGATTGCCGCTATGAGCAGGACGCCGCTGGCGCCCATCTCGGCGGTGTCGAGGATATCGTTCTCACTGACGGTGAAGTCCTTGCGCAAGACGGGGACCGAGACGGTGTCGACCACCGACTCGAGGTCGGCGCGCGAACCCGCGAAATGTGCTTCGTCGGTGAGAACCGAGACGGCGGCCGCTCCTCCTTGTTCGTACTCGTGAGCCAGTTCGGCGGCGTCGAGGTGTTCGCCGAGCCAACCTTTGGAGGGCGAGCGTCGCTTGACTTCGGCGATGACCTTGATGTGGGCTCCCGCGTTGCGGTTGAGGGCGTCGTCGAGTCGCGGGCCGTCGTAGTGGACGTGGGCTCGGCGCGTTCGCCAGTCGCGAGTATCGAGTTGCGCTCGGGCGCGATGAAACGACTCGATGGCGTCGAGGTAGGTGCCGACCATCGTTCAATCGTAGTTGTCGGACTTGGTGGCACTCCCGAGTAATTTGTACTGAAACTTCAAAGAGAGGACGAGAGTGTCGCACTCCTTCGCCCATGACGTACTTCAACCCCTCATCCGTGGGACCGACCTCGAGCGAGATGAAGCGCGCGCGGCATTGGGTGAAATCCTCGCTGGTCGCGTCGACGGTGTTCTCATCGCGAGTTTCCTGACTGCTTTGACGTGTAAGGGTGAGACGGTCGACGAGATGACGGGTTTCGTCGATGCGATGCTCGACGCCGCCACGTCGCTGCGTGTGCCCGATGACGCGATCGACATCGTGGGCACCGGCGGCGATCAGTTGCACACGGTCAACATCTCCACCATGGCCTCTTTGGCGGTGGCGGGCTGTGGTGTGCCAGTGGCCAAGCACGGCAATCGCGCCGCTTCGTCCTCCGTGGGCTCCGCGGATGTCCTCGAAGCGCTCGGTGTGCGACTCGACGTCACCCCTGCGATTATCTCGGCATCACTCGAGGAGGCGTCGATTGCCTTCTTGTTCGCGCCGACCTACCATCACGCGCTGGGCTACCTGACCCCTATCCGGCGAGCGTTGAGCTTTCGGACGATCTTCAACGTGTTGGGGCCGCTGGCGAACCCCGCGCGAGTCTCGCGTAGTCTCATCGGTGTCGCTCAGGCCCACCTCCTGGACGCGATGGCACAGGTTCTCTTCGCGCACGACGTCACCCACGCGGTCTTGGTGCATGGTCACGATGGACTGGACGAACTTTCTCTCGGCACCACGTCATCACTCATCAGCGTCACCCCCGAAGGGGTGTCGCTCAGCGAACTGGACGCGGGCCTCGACCTCGGGCGTCGTCACAATGTAAGCGAATTACGCGGTGGTGACACCCGGGACAACGTGGCGGTGGTGCGGTCGTTCCTCGGTGGTGCGGAAGGGCCAGTGATGGATGTCGCCTGCGCCAACGCCGCCCTGGCCCTCATGGTGGCGGGACGAGCGCTCAATCTGGACGACGGATTCCGCCAAGCTCACGACAGTGTGGTAAGTGGACGCGCCGGCGAGGCGCTCGAGCGTCTGGTGGCGGTCTCTAACTCATAGAGTCCGGCGAAATCCGGTGTAGATCTCGCTTGTAGCGACGTGCATTGTCGACGTACATCGCGGCGTTGGCCACAATGGCATCGGGTGCGCTCGCGTCGAGTCGAATCTGGCCCGGGACGCCGACGACCAGGGCATTGGCCGGTACGTGGGTTCGGTTGCGCACCACTGCTCCCGCGCCGACGGTCGCGCCACTTTCCACGACCACTTCGTGCAGGACGATTGAGCCGCTGCCGATGAGGCTGCGGTCGTGCACCACGCAGCCTTCGAGGTGGGCAATGTGCCCCACGACGCAGTCACTTCCAATGACCGTGGGGTAGTCGGCGACGGCGTGGATCACCGCGCCATCTTGAATCGAGGTTCGTTCACCGACAATGACCGTTCCGTAGTCGCCGCGAAGTACTGCCCCGGGCCAGATCGAAGAGTCGGCGCCGATGTGCACGTCGCCGATGATGACGGCCTCTGGGTGGACAAAGGCGTCGGGGTGAATGTTGGGGACACGGTCCCCGAGGGCGTAGATCGGCACGTTGGACTCCTATGGATTAGTGCATCAACCAAGAAATTAACTGATAGATACGCCAAATGAGATAGATGATGGTGACCACGATGAAGAATTTCCACTTGAGCGGTACGGGCTCACGAACATCCTCCTGTACCGATTGGCCACATACTTCGCAAGTATCGCCCTCAACGGGACGGTCGCACGTGGTACACCATCGGGCCATTATTCGACCCGCACCCGCACCCTGATTGGCGTGGAACCGAGTTCGAAACGCTCACGTAGCGATCGTTCGACGTAGCGCATGTAGGTCGAAGGCAGTTTTCCGGCCACGAAGAGGGTGAATGTGGGCGGTTCGGTCGCCCCTTGGACGGCGTAACGGATCTTGCCGGTAGGTGCGGGCTGCTTGACCTGCAGGTCACGGATGGCTCGATTGAGCGCACCAGTCGGAACACGTTTGACGTAGTCAGCGGCTGCGGTGGTGAGCGCCGGCAAGATGCGGTGCACGCCCTTGCCCGAGATCGCGGTCGTCTTCATGACGGGGGCGTCGCCCAGGAACGCGAGTTTGTCACCCACCGATGCCAATACCTTGTCGCGTTCCTCGGTGGCGATGAGTTCCCACTTGTTCAGCACCACGAGTGCGGGGCAGCCAGCGGCCGAGATCCGCTCCGCGAGGCGTTGGTCCTGTCCGGTGGCGCCCACCGTGGCGTCAATCACCAGCACGGCGATGTCGGCCCGGTCGAGGGCGTCGAGACTCCGCAACACCGCGTACGTCTCGAGGCCCGCCTCGGTCTTGGCCCGGCGACGCATTCCGGCGGTATCAATGAAGCGAATCAGCCCCATGTCGGTCTCGACCACGGTGTCAATGGCGTCGCGCGTCGTGCCGGGCATGTCGTGCACTACTGATCGTTCTTCGCCGATGAGTTGGTTGAACAACGTGGATTTCCCCACGTTCGGACGTCCCACGATGGCGACGCGAAGGGCGCCGTCCTCTTCGATGTTGTCCATCAGGTTCTCACTCGCGGAGTCACCCAAACGCGTCACGATCTCGTCGAGTAGATCGCCCGCACCTCGTCCGTGCAGGGCACTGATGCAGTACGGATCACCCGCGCCGAGACTGAGAAATTCCCAACTACTGGCCTCGTGCAGGGTGTCGTCGACCTTATTGACTACGAGCAGGACCGGGCGTCCAGAGCGCAGCGCCCAGCGCGCGGCGTGGGTGTCCTCATCCACCATGCCTGTGGTCACGTCAACTACCAGGAGCACCAAGTCCGCGTCGGCCAGGGCCGCATCGGCTTGCCTGGAGACCTTCTCTTCGAGGTCGTCACCGGCCTCGAGCCAACCACCGGTGTCGACGACGTCAAAGGCGACACCGTTCCATTCGACTTCGACGGCCTTGCGATCGCGCGTCACGCCCCGGTGTTCTTCGACGACCGCGACCCGCTTGGCGGCTAAGCGATTCACCAGGGAGCTCTTGCCAACGTTGGGACGCCCGACAATGACTACTTGGGGCTTCTTCATGAGTGCACCAGTCCTTTCGTGCGCGCGTGTTCCAACACCGAGCGCAGATCTTGACCGGTGGTGCGAACGATGTTCACCGGGTGGGGTAAGTCCTCGATACTGAGCCCATCGAGGAAACGACCTTCTGAGAGGCAGACATCGGGTAGGAGACACGTTGTCGTAGCGGGAACGTCGGCCAGCGCCCGCTGAAGATCCTGGCCGGTCATAAGACCCGCCACCTTGATGTTGCCGCCGAAATAGCGATTCTCCACCGTGATGATCTTCACGTCGTCGTAACGGTGCTGGTCGAGGAGGTCACGCAAAATGGGGGCGGCGTACTCTCCGGTGAGCAGAGCGATGTCGCGTCCTTCACTCACGTCACGCGTCTGTTCGCCGCGAGTGCGCGGCGCACGGTAACCCAGGGCCGGGGCGCCGTCGACCGACTGGAAGAAACCGGTACCGAGTTTGTCCATATCCCCGTGACCAGCGAAGCTCTCGAGGAAGGCCGCGACCAGTCCAATGCCGTTCTCGGCCTGGTCGAGGGATTCGAACTCCCCCGCCGGCTGGGGCGTGCGTCCCGCTACCAGATAGAACTCGTCGGAGGCGTAGACGCTGACGCGCCCGAAGAGTTCCTTGGTGAGACCTCGGTACTTCTCGGCGAGTTCGATGACACTCTGCGCTTCCCCAGGCGTGTGCGAACGCATGGTCTCTTCCAGAGTGAAGTCGCTGACCCCCACGGGCACCAACGCGACGGTCACCAGTTCTGGGTAGAGGGTGACGACATCTTGGAGCGTACGCTCGAGCTCCTCACCGTCATTTATCCCGGGGCACACCACCACTTGGGCGTGCACCTCGATCCCGGCCTTAAGCAACTCACGCAGCCAGCGAAGACTGGTGGCCCCGCGAGGATTGCGCAGCATCTCGGCGCGGAGTTCGGGGTTGGTGGTGTGTATCGAGACGTACAAGGGTGAGAGCTTCTCGTCGATCACTCGCTCCAGATCGAACTCCGTGAATCTCGTCAGGGTCGTGTAATTGCCGTAGAGGAACGAGAGACGAAAGTCGTCATCCTTTACGTAGAGGGAACGTCGCATTCCCTTGGGCAACTGATAGATGAAGCAGAAAGTGCAGTGATTGTCACAGGTTCGGATGCGATCGAAGACGGCAGAGTCGATGGAGAGACCTAACGGCTCGCCGACCTGCTTGGAAATTGTTACCTTATGGCGCAGGGGCCGGCCCTCGCGCTGTAAGACCAGCGCGACGAGGTCGCCGTCGATCAACTGCTGGTATTCGATGATGTCGGTGGGCTCTCGTCCATTGATTGACACCAGTTCGTCACCGACCGCGACGTCGGCCCCGGTTGCGGGCGACGAGGCTGAAATGGAGGAAATACGCACACCCGACACGGGTACAGCCTAGGTCGACGGGTGAGAACAGCAAACTAGGCTGTCGAAGGTGAGTGTCGAACGAGTGGTACTGGCGTCGCCGCGAGGTTTCTGTGCGGGCGTGGAGAAGGCTATCAAGGCGCTCGATTGGATGACCCGGGTCTTTGACCCACCCGTGTACTGCTACCACGAAATCGTTCACAACCAGGTGGTGGTTGATCACTTCCGATCGTTGGGCGTGGTGTTCATTGATGACGTGGCCGACGCCACCGCGGGTGCACCGCTCATGTTGAGCGCCCACGGATCACCCCCCGACGTCATCGAGGCCGCGCGAGCCTCGGGCGGCGCAGTGGTCGACGCGGTGTGTCCGCTCGTCACCAAGGTACATCACGAATTGAAAGTTCGCGCGCGCAAGGGCTACACGGTCCTCTACGTGGGCCATGAGGGTCACGAGGAGGCCGTGGGTACGATGGCGGTGGCTCCCGAAGCGGTCGAATTGATCCAGTCAGTGGAAGACATTGACCGGGCGGCGCTGCGCCCCGGTCCCTTCGCCCTTCTCTCGCAAACCACCCTGAGTGAGGACGAGTGGTCGCACCTGCGCGAATACGCGCTGACCAAGATCCCCGATATCTGGATGCCGAACAGGAGTGACCTCTGCTTCGCGACAACGAATCGCCAAGGCGCGCTGCGCGCCGTCGCCACTTCGGCGGACGCCGTAGTCGTCATTGGATCGGCGAACTCCTCTAATACGGTGGCGCTGACCGACGTAGCGCGTTCCGTGGGCAGCCCGAGGGTGTTTCGTGTCAATGGGGCCAGTGAATTGCCCGATGATCTCGAAGGCGTCGTGGCGGTAACGGCGGGGGCGTCCGCTCCCGAATCGCTGGTCTCTCAGGTACTCGAGCATCTCAACGCGTCCCAGGGAGTCGACACCTTCGAATTCACCACCGAAGACGAGTATTTCCCACCTCCCCCAGAGTTGCGTGAGATTCTGCGGGCCCTGAGCGCGACCCTCGACGTAGCCCTGGGCGCTCCGAATGCGAGTCATTTCGATGGTCAGGCCGATCGTGGATTCACCGCTGCGCAGGTGTTGTCACCGGCGCCCTAGGTGATCGACGCCGTCACTGGCCCGTGATTTCGGGTCACGAGGGGTACCTTGATAGAATTTTGCAGTGATTTCAATTGGCCGTGCACCGCGAACTTCGCGTGAGCGGCGTGTGGCAAGTACCCCCATTAGCGTCGACCCCTCCGCCGTGCGGCCGTTGTCGGTGTTCAACTAAAGGATCTCGATGTCGAACGTGGATTTAGAGAAGATTCGTATTGCTAACTTGCGCAAGTTCGCAATCAAGCAATCCCTCGACCGCCTAGAAGCCGAACAGCCGGGATTCGAACCCGAAGAGATCGTGGCCTCGATTTGCGCCTACGAGGAAGAGCTCAACATCGGTGGCGTCTTGGAGAAGATGCCACCCACCATCGATGGTCGCGCGTACACCACGTTGGTGGTCGTCGACGGGGGTACGGACCGCACCGCGGAGGTGGCGCGGTCATTTCCGGGTGTGGTCGTCATCGAGTTCCCGGTCAATTTGGGCCACGGCGTCGCGTTGCAGGTCACCTATCGGTGGTGCATTGAAAATAACGTCAAGTACGTCATCACGCTCGACGCCGATGGTCAGAACGACCCCGCCGAGATGCCCAATCTCCTCTCGCCCCTCGTGAACGACACGGCGGACTTCGTGTTGACGAGCCGCGTCCTGGGAGTGGACAAGACCTCAGACTCGATTCGTAAGACGGGCGTGCGGTTCTTCTCCTTCATCATGAACAGAATGACCGGCGCGCAACTAACCGACACGTCGACCGGTTACCGCGGACTGCGCGTCTCGATGCTTGCCGACGCGGTCGATCGATTGCAGCAAAGCCAGTACCAGACGGCGGAACTGCTGATCGTGTGTCTCAAGCGGGGCTGGCGCTCCGCCGAGGTTCCCACAGTGTGGTACCCCCGGGCCTCGGGCACCACTAAGAAGGGTAAGAACTGGCTCTTCGGTTTTCGCTACGCCCGCGTCGTCTTTGGCACGTATTGGCGCGAGCGCAAGGCTCGACCGAGCCGCTAGGCCCGGACGCGGTCACCCCGGGTGGCGCAAGCTCTCTTGGTACACCGATTCAAGAGAGTCACGCAGTTCCTCGGTCTTCGCCGCAATTTGTGAGCGTGAAGGCCGCCCTTGGGAGATCGGCGGATCAATGGGAGTGCCGACGACCACGCGAACCTTGACGGGGCGCGGAAACTTCGCGCCATCGGGAAGGGCGCGGTCCGTTCCGGCGATGCCGACCGGTACCACGGTGGCGTTGGTTCGTGCGGCGATGAACATCGCCCCATCGTGCAACGGCTCGACGTGGTGGCCATATTTTCGCGTGCCCTCGGGGAACAGTATCAGCGCATGTCCCCCCGTGAGGACTTCTTCTGCGGAGCGCATGGCCTCGCGGTCGGCCGTGCCGCGCTTGACGGGGAATGCCCCCAGGGAGATGAGTGCCGCACCCAGAATCGGCACGTTGAACAATGAATCCTTGGCCATGAAGAAGACCTTGCGCTGCGAGATGAACAAGGTGAAGGCGAAGTCGAGGTTGGACCGGTGGATGGGCGCCACGAGCACGGGCCCGGTCAGTGGAATGTTCTCACGCCCCCGTACCTGGGGCCGAAAGAATAGTTGGGCGAGCCCTCGGATCAAGACGGCTACCACGCGGTAGAAGAGTGACTTGTGGGGGTCTAATTGGAGGTGGTGTTCTTGAGGCACAGAACGATCTCCTCTACGACTTGGTCGACACTGAGCCCGGTGGTATCCAGGGCAATAGCGTCGTCGGCTTGGCGAAGCGGTGACGCGTCGCGCGACGAGTCGGCGTGGTCGCGGCGTACTACGGACTCGTGACCCTCATCCCCGCGTCGTCGCGCCCGTTCGTCGAGCGACGCCGTCAGATAGATCTTCACCCGGGCGTGGGGAAAGACGACCGTGGTGATGTCACGGCCCTCGACGACAAGGCCACCGAGCTCTTCGCTCGCGAGCGCACGCTGACGCTGCACCATTGCCGCGCGCACCGCAGGATTGGCGGCAACCACCGACACGGCGACGTTGACCTCGTCACTTCGGATATCGTCGTGCACGTCACGACCATTGATGCTGACGCGCGGGCGCGTGCGGATGTCGGCGGTCTGCGCCACGAGTTCTACGGCGGCGCTGTCAAAGGGATCGACGCCTCGGCGCAGCACTTCGACGGTCACGGCTCGGTACATCGCCCCGGTGTCGAGGACCGACCAGCCGAGTCGCTCAGCCAAGGCGCGCGCCACGGTCGACTTGCCTGAACCGGCTGGTCCATCGATGGCGATGATGTCGGTAGTCATCGCAGACTCGTGACGTCGTCGAAGAAGCCGGGGTAGCTCGAACCGACGGTGTCGGCACCGTCGATGTCACAGCCGCGACCCGCGGTGCCCGCGACGGCACTCGACATCACGATGCGATGGTCGAGGCCCGCGTTGATGCTGAAGGGGGCGAAGCGTTGCGCGCTGCCGAGGCCCTCGACGAAGTAATCATCGCCCTCCGACCAGACCCGACAACCCAGCAACCGAGCGAGGGCCACTGAAGCTTCGAATCGGTCAGATTCCTTGAGTCGAAGTTCGCCCATATCGCGAAAGATGCTCACGCCGTTAGCCGCCGCGGCGGCCACCGTGAGGATGGGGGCTTCATCCACGGAAGGAATCTCCGTTGCGTGAAGCTCCGTCGCCTGGAGCGTTGAGGAACGAACGCGCAACGTAGATCCCGACGTTCCCGGTGTCATCGTGATGTCGGCTCCCATACGCGAGAGTACGTGGACAAAACCGATGCGTTCGGGCGAATCCTCGACGTCGAGGATCTCGATATCGGCGCGGGCGTGGATGAGCCCCAGTACGCAGAAGAAGGCCGCCTGTGAGGGATCCGTCGGCACTCGCCACGCCTGGGGTTGAGGTCGTCCTGGCGAGAGGGTAATGCGGCGACCGGCCCCGACGTCAGTACTCAGGACCGAAACGCCAGCCAATCGAAGCATGTCCTCGGTGCTGGTACGCGTGCGGATGCCTTCGTGCACGATGGTGGGTCCGCCGGCCCTGAGCCCAGCCAACAAGAGGGCGGACTTCACTTGGGCGCTCGCGGTCGGCACGTAGTACTCGATGCCCCGAAGATTCGAGGTCCCGTGGACCACGAGGGGTGGCGTGACGCGCGGACCCTCTCCCGTCACCGACGCGCCCATCAGCCGCAGGGGCACGGCCACGCGGTCCATGGGCCGCCGTGAGAGTGACGCGTCGCCCTCGAGTCGGTGCGTCCCGTCAAGGGAACTGACGATACCGCTGACGAGGCGAATGGTCGTGCCCGAGTTGCCACACTGCAATGCGTCATCGCTTGCGTGAAGATCGTTGGCCGGTCCCGTGACGTGCACGATGCCGGCGTCGTCGCGCCGTGACGCGCCGAGTTGCACCATGATCTGCGACGTGGCGGCGACGTCGAGGCCGGGTGAGAGTCCTTCGATGGTGCTCTCCCCCGGCGCGAGCGCGCTGAGCATGATTGCCCGGTGTGAGGCGCTCTTGTCACCGGGCACTCGAATGGTCCCACTGAGCCCCGCCTGGGCTTCCACGCGACGCATCATCCCTCGCGCACCACTTCGAAGTCCTGGTTGGCCAAGGCGGTCATGAAGCGAGCGGCCTGCAGCGCGTCAACGGCGAGCAGCAGAGTTCCCTTGTTGCCCTCGACGGAGTGGGCGATCTCGATGTCGAAGATATTGACCGACATCTCCGAAGCGGTCATGGTCACCTGGGCCAAGGAACCTGGGCGGTCGGCGATCAACACTCGCAGGTAGGCCATGTCCTCTGAAGAAAGTGCACGTCCCGGGAGCTGGCGACGGGCGAGCGCGGCGCTGGTGAGGTTCGCCTCGAGTATGTCGCGGTCACGCGAGTCCAGGGCGGCGCGGAGGTTGCGAAGCCGCTCCTCCAATGCCATTAAGGCTGTCGAGATGGCGTCGCGATTCTCGAAGAGGATGTCGGGCCATATTGCGGGGTCGCCCGCTGCGATGCGGGTCATATCGCGAAATCCCCCCGCGGCGAGTTGCAAGAGTACGGCGTCCTCGCGCGCCGCGTCGGCTGCCTGGTTCATCAGGGCTCCCGCCAGAAGGTGGGGCACGTGGCTCGCCAGGGCGACGAGGCGGTCGTGGTCACTCGACGACACCGCGACGACGTTGGCACCGACCTCGCGCAGGTGGCCGTGCAGTCGGGTGTAGACGTCAGCGGGAGTGCCCTGTGTCGGCGTCAATACCCACGTGCAACCTTGGAAGAGATCGGACCGCGCACCCTTGAGTCCCCTCAACTCTGATCCCGCCATCGGGTGTCCACCGAGGAATCGAGGATCGGTGACGTGCTGAACGATCGCTCCCTTCACTCCCGCCACGTCAGTGACGATGAGTTCGCGATCAGGGAAGCGCTCCAGAAAGTCGAGCGCGATGCCGGTCACCGCGCCCGCCGGCGTGGCAATGGCGATCAGCTCCACGCTGGGCGCGGGGGTGTCTCCTTCGATCACCCCCGTCGACAACGCCGCCGCCACCACGTCACTGGCCACGTCGCTTCCGGTCACCCGCCAGCCCGCTTCGCGCAGGGACATCGCGAGGGATGCTCCGATCAGTCCGAGACCCACGACGTGGGCGTGCCTAACGGAGGTCATCACGAAGATTCTGGGCGTCACGCAAGTAGACGTGACGCATTTCGGCGCGCGTGCGCGTGGAGTAGGTGTGCATCAGGACGCGGATACACCGTCGTTTGGCACCGGGCACGTCTATCTCGCTCGCGCACATCAGGGGAACGGTGTGAAAGCCAATCCCCCGTGCCGCCGCCGCGGGGAAGGTGGCGGTCAGATCCGGACTGGTGGTGAACAAGACACTGATGACGTCGTCGAGGTCGATGTCGTTGGCCTGGATCATCGAGGTGAGGAGTTCGCGGGTGGCGTCAGCGATCTCCTCGGCATCGTCGTGCTCGACCGTCGTTGCACCGCGCAGCGCGCGAACCAGTGAAATTGTCATGACGGCATCGTAGATGCGATGTCGTCGGACATTCCAACCGCCTCCATCAGGCGGCGCACTTCACTCAGACTTAACTGTCGTGAGGAACCTGGAGTCAACGTGGGGTCCTGGATGGGACCGATCCTGGTGCGAACGAGCCGTGTGAATTAGTGACCCACCGCGGCGCACATGCGCCGCACTTGGCGATTGCGGCCCTCGTGGATCACGATGCGCAAGAGTCCCTCCGAGACGCGTGAGACCTGAGCGGGACTTGTGCGCCCGTCCTCGAGTTCGACGCCATCACGTAATCGGCGGATGGCGCCGGGTGACGGATCACCCTCGACGCGCACGAGATATTCCTTGGCGATCCCCGAGCTCGGATGTGTGAGCAGATGTGCGAGTCGACCATCGTTGGTCAAGATGAGGAGCCCTTCGGTGTTCATATCGAGGCGACCCACCGGAAAGATCCGCGCGCTCGAGGAGACCAGCGTCAGCACGGTGGGGCGGCCCTGGGGGTCTGAGGCCGTGGTGACGATTCCCGTGGGCTTGTTCAACAAGTAGTACACCTTGGACTGGGCGACTGGAGCCATCGAGCCGTCGACGCAAATCATCTGCGTCTCGGGATCCACGCGGTTGCCCAGTTCGGCGACGCGACCATCAATGGTGACGCGACCTTCACTGATCAGAATCTCGCAGACCCGGCGCGATCCGTAGCCGGCGCGCGCCAGGGTCTTTTGGAGGCGTTCGCCTTCTTCCATCTACGCTCCGTCGAGGTCGTCGCCGACCGAACTCATCTCGGCCACCAACGCCTGGGCGGTCTCGAGAGGAACCAGGAAGTCCTCGATGGGCGGAAGCTCGAAGAGTGAGGCCAATCCCATGCGGTCGAGGAACAGCTCAGTGGTGCCGTAGAGGATGGACTGTCCCGGTCCCGGCGCACGCCCCACCTCGTCGATGTAGCCGCGCTGCTCGAGCAGACGTACGACGCCATCGACGTTCACACCACGTAGTGCAGTGATCTGGGCGCGAGAGATTGGTTGACGGTAGGCAATGATCGCCAGAGTCTCGAGGGCGGCGGAACTCAGGCGGTGCGATACGTCGCGATTGGCGAAGCGTGTGACCCATTGCGCCACGTCCGGAGAGGACTGCATCACCCAGCCACTCGCGAGTTCGGCGAGTTGAAATCCCCGCTTCTCGTCGGTGAACTGCGCGCGCAGTCCTCGTAGCACTGCCGTCACCTCGGCGGCATCGGCTTCGGCGACGTCGGCCAGCTCCTCGGCGGAAATCGGCTCGAGCGCCACAGTGAGCATTGCTTCGAGTCGCTGTTCGAGCGAGGCGTCATCCCTCATATGAATCGATCCTCTCTAGATCCAGTCGCGAGTCAACGTCGATCCACGCGATTTCAACGTTGCCGAAGGTGCCCCCTTGGCCGAGTTCGATGTGTCCGAGCTTGCAGAGCTCAAGGATCGCGAGGAAGTGCACGATGATCTCGATGCGCGTCTCGAGTCCGAGGGTCAAGTCTCGGAACGAGATGCGACCCATCGTCGGCAAGCGCTGCGCGAGCACAACAACAGTCTCGGCAACGGTGACCGCGTCGACCGTGACGTGGTTGAGGCGAACGACGGGAACGGGCTTCTCCTCGATCCCGCGCAAGTAGGCGGCCGCCAACTGCGCGGTGGTGACCCCGACCAGGAGATCCGGCGGTCGGATGACGAAACCCTCGTCGATGCCGCGAAGGCGAGGAAACGATTTAGCCGCACGTTCGAATAGTCCGACGAAGGAGTCGGCCAAGCTGGCGTACGTCCGCAATTCGAGCAGGCGCGCGAGCAGAACGTCGCGCTCCTCCCAGCCCACAAACTCCTCATCGGGTTCGGTGCTGTCACGACCGGGCAGGAGGCGTTGGCTCTTGAGTTCGAGCAGGATCGAGGCAATGAGCAAGAACTCCGAGAGTTCGTCAACCTCGAGGGTGATCGCGTCGTCGCGCAGGGTGGCCACGAAAGCGTCGACCACTGGGGCGAGGGGAACATCGAGAATGTCGACGTCGTGGCTGCTGATGAGTTGCAGTAGGACTTCGATGGGTCCGCTGAACGACGGCGTCGTCACGACGTAGGTCACGCCGTAACACTAGTAAATCCTCGCGAGTGCCCCTCCTCCTCTACGATTATCCAATGCGCATCCTCTCTGGAATTCAGCCCTCAGGCTCCATGCACATCGGAAACTACCTCGGAGCGGTCCGCCAGTGGGTGAATTCACAGAATCCCGACGCCTACTACTGCATTGTTGACTTGCACGCCCTGACGCTGCAGATCGAGCCCGCCCGCCTTCGCGAGCAGACAGTTGACTACCTGGCCTCACTGTTGGCGGCGGGACTCGATCCCGAGGTCTGCACCTTGTTCATTCAGAGCCAAGTCCCCTATCACGCCCAGATGAACTGGCTATTGGAGTGCGTGGCGACGTACGGCGAACTGTCGCGAATGACCCAGTTCAAGGAGAAGGCTTCGCGCCAGGAGGGCTACCGAGTTGGGCTCTTGACCTACCCGGTGCTGATGGCGGGTGACATCCTGCTCTATTCGGCGCAGCAGGTCCCGGTCGGCGAGGACCAACGCCAGCATCTCGAGTTGACCCGAGAGATTGCCGAGCGTTTCAACAATCGCTATGGCGAGGTCTTCACGGTACCCGAAGGCGTGCAGCCCGCGGCCTCGGCACGGGTGATGGACCTTCAAGAACCGACGCGAAAGATGTCGAAGTCCCTGGCGAGTCCCCTCGGGTTGATCTATCTCAACGACGATGCCCACGAGATCGACAAGAAGATAAAGAAGGCGGTCACCGACACCGACAATGAGGTGCGTTTCGACTGGGAGAAGAAGCCCGGCGTGTCGAACCTTCTCGAGATGTACTCGAGTTTCTCGGGAGAAACACCCGAATCTATCGCCGAACGGTACCAACGTTACGGGGATCTGAAGAAGGACCTCGCCGAACTCGTTATCTCGACCCTGGAGCCCATTCAGCGGCGGTACCGCGAAATTCGCAGCGACGAGGGTGCGCTTCGCGCCCTGGCGACTCGCGGCGCTGAAAAGGCGTCTGCGGTCGCTGGACCCATCTACGAGCGTGCGGCCGCCGCGATGGGCCTCTAGTTCTGTACGAGGTTCATCCAGTGCAGTTGCAGGCTGTAGAGCCACGTCGTGCCGATGTGCAAGGTGAGGGCGTTCAATATCAGTGCTCCCATCACGAACGGCAGAGCGCGAGCGCGCATCTGGTAATAGCGCGGCAGGTGGCGTACGGGCACGAAGCGCTCGATGATCGCTGAGCCGTCGAGTGGCGGGATGGGGAGCAGGTTGAACACCGCCAGGATCAGGTTGACGATTCCGAAATAGACCATGTAGGTGACGAAGGATGTATTCGAGTTCAATGTCGCCGCGCTCGCGTGGTGGATCTCGTAGCGGACGAAAAAGAAGGCAATGGCCGAGAGGATGATGTTGGTGAGCGGCCCAGCTAGGGACACGTAGAGCGACTGCGATCGGGGTTTGCGAAGCCGTGCGACGTTCACCGGCACTGGTTTGGCCCACCCGAAGGCGGGAAGGCCCGTGGCAATCAGGAGGAACGGGAGAAGGATCGTGCCAAAGGGGTCGACGTGTCGAAGCGGATTGAGGGTCAGGCGATGGGCGTTCTTGGCGGTCGGGTCACCACAGAGGTTCGCGACGTAGCCGTGGCTGACCTCGTGCAGGATGATAGAGGGAATGATGGCGAGAAGGTAATAGAAGGTATTCACGACAGCATTCCCTGGTCAATCATGGGCTCGGGGGTGGGCGTTGGCGTAGACACTCTGCAATGAGGTTATCGAGACTGCGGTGTAGACCTGCGTCGTGGCAATCGAGGCGTGGCCCAGAAGCTCCTGCACCACGCGAATGTCCGCACCGTGGGCCAACATGTGCGTCGCGCAACTGTGGCGAAAGACGTGCGCGCTGATGGTGGAGCGGTCGATACCACCTTGTAGGGCGCGTGAGGAGATGATGAGGTCGATCCCCTGGCGCGAGAGCGGGCCGCCGCGGGCGTTGACAAAGACGCTGGCGTGTGATCGTGGCCGCGGGAACTCCGAGCGTCCGCCCGCCGAGAGGTACTCATTTAGGGCCGTCTTCAGCGTGCGTCCCATTGGTACCAGACGCTGTTTGGAGCCCTTACCGGTGACGCGAATGAGTTCCTCGTCGAAGTCGAGGTCCTGCAGGGCGAGGCCGACCACTTCCGATACGCGTGCTCCGGTGCCGTAGAGCAATTCGAGCAGGGCCCGGTCGCGCCGATCGGCGGGAGTGGTTCGCGGCATCGTGTCGAGCAATTGGACGAGGATTTCCTCGGGAAGCGGTTTGGGAAGCGAGCGACCTCGGCGCGTCGGGGTGACGTGCTCACTGGGGTCGATACTGAGCACCCCCTCGTCGCGCAAGAACCCCCACCATCCCCGTAGCGATGAGAGAATGCGGGCGACGGAACTCGCGGCCCGAGTGTCACGAAGTTCGTTGAGGTAGGTTTCCAGGTCCGCACTCGTCACCTCCGTGAGCGGTCTTGTGCTCCCCCACCAGACCATGAAAGCGTGGATGTCGCGCCGGTATGCCTCGATGGTCGCCCGACTGCGCCCCTTCTCCACCGTGAGCCACTGAAGATACTCACTTGAAAAGTCCTTAGGAGCCGACATTTACCCCGAGATAATGCCGTAGGCCGATGGTGAGAGTGGCGTCGTTGACGTCCCCGCTGTCGAGCAGATCGAGCACTTGACTGCGATCGAGCCACAACACTTCAGCGGCGTTCTCCTCGGGGCCGTCGGGCGCGCGACGTTGCGTCGTGAGTCCTCGGGCCTCGAAGATGTGCATTACCTGGTCGGTCCAGCCCGGCGACACGTAGACGGTCGCGATGAGTTGCCAGGACGAGGCCGTGACTCCCATCTCCTCGAGAAGTTCACGTTGTGCCGTGAAGAGGGGATCGCGATCGCCTTGATCGATGGTGCCGGCAGGGATCTCCCAGAGGACTTGGTCCACGGTCGCGCGATATTGTCGAACCAGCCCCACTTGGTCATCGTCGTTGATGGCCACCATCGCAACGGCCCCGGGGTGCACCGCGATGTCGCGCGTGTAGACCTCACCGCGGTGCTCAATGGTCCGGCGTTCAACGCTGAAGACATACGACGTCAGCAGGGTTTCACGCGCAGTGATGGAGAAATCGGAGTTCACAGCGTGACGTCGACGGAATTCGGGTCGAGGATGTGGGGTTCTCGACCCTCGGCACGCACACTCGCGGCGTCGATGAGACCACGGAACAACGGATGTGGTCGGTCCGGACGTGACTTGAACTCGGGGTGGGCCTGCGTTCCAACGAAAAAGGGGTGGCTGGGCATCTCGACGAACTCAACCAGGCGTCCGTCGGGCGAAGCGCCCGAACACCGCATGCCACTCGATTCGTACTGTTCAACGAACCGAGAATTGAATTCGTAGCGGTGACGGTGGCGTTCCGATACGACGGTCGCACCATAGAGGGTGGCCACCTGGGATCCTTCGGCCAGCATTGCCGGGCAGGCACCCAGACGCATAGTGCCGCCGAGGTCGGTGACGTCCATCTGCTCCTGCATCAGGGCAATCACCGGGGCGGAGGTGGTCAACGAGAACTCCGTGGAGTGCGCGTCGGCGAGCCCGAGCACGTGGCGGGCGAACTCGATCACCATGACCTGCATTCCCAAACAGATGCCGAGCAGGGGGATCTGGTGCTCGCGAGCGATCCGTGCGGTCGCAATCATCCCCTCGATGCCGCGTTCCCCGAAGCCACCGGGAACGATGATTCCGTCCAGTTGGCGCAATCGCGCCGAGTCAATCTCGGAGGGAACCCGTTCTGCTTCGAGCCATTCGAGTTTCGTCGTGGCGCCCACGGCGAAACCCGCGTGGCGGATGGACTCGGCGACCGAGAGATACGCGTCGGGCATAGTGACGTATTTGCCGACGATCCCGATGCGCAACGTCTTGGAAGTGTGGTGCACCCGGCGAACGACTTCCTCCCAGGCCGAGAGGTCGATGGGATGTTCCTCGAGATCGATATTCATGATGTCGCACACGATGCGGTCAAGACCTTCGTGGTGCATATTGAGCGGGATGTCGTAGATGCTGGGGGCATCGATCGCGGAGATGACTGCATTGTTGGGAACATCGCAGAGCAGGGAGATCTTGCGCTTGAGCCCGTCGGAGATGGGCTGGTCGCTGCGGCATACGATCACGTCGGGTTGGATGCCGTGGGACCGCAATTCCGTGACGGAGTGCTGGGTGGGCTTCGTCTTCTGCTCACCCGACGGTGCCAGGTACGGCACGAGGGTGAGGTGTACGTAGCAAACGTTTCCGCGACCGGCGTCGCGACGGAACTGGCGGATCGCCTCGAGGAAGGGGATGATCTCCATGTCGCCCACGGTCCCGCCAATCTCCACGATGGCGATATCCGCGCCGAGGGTGCCGAGTCGGCGTAATCGATCCTTGATCTCGTCGGTGATATGGGGAATCACCTGGACCGTCTTCCCCAGATAATCGCCGCGGCGTTCCTTGGCGATGACCTTGGAGTAGATGGACCCGGTCGTCGTATTGGACATACGTGACAGCGACTCGTCGATGAAACGTTCGTAGTGACCGAGGTCGAGGTCGGTCTCTCCCCCGTCGTCGGTCACGAACACCTCGCCGTGTTCGCCGGGGTTCATAGTCCCCGGATCAACGTTGAGATAGGGGTCAAGTTTGCACATCGTGACCTTCAGGCCGCGTGACTTGAGTAGGCGACCCAGGGAGGAGGCCGTCAGGCCCTTACCGAGGGAGCTGGAGACTCCTCCGGTGACGAAGATAAATTTCGTCATTCGGTATCGAGTTTCTTCACGGAACTACATACTAGTCCCGGGGTGTCTTTGAGTGATGAACTAAAAGACTGATTCGAGCAATCTGCGCGCTAACGCATGGGCTTCCTCGCTCATGGCGTCGCCCGCGAGCATGCGGGCGATCTCGCGCACCCGCTCCTCACCAGTGACTTCACGTACCGTGGTGGTGGTCGATCCGTGCGCGACAGTCTTCTCGATGACGAAGTGGTGCGCCGCCTTAGCCGCAACGGACGCCAGATGGGTGACGGCAATCACTTGCTGGGTGGTGCCCACCTCACGTAGACACTCGCCAATCTGTTGCGCGATTTGACCTCCGACGCCGGCATCCACTTCGTCGAACACCGCGACGAGGCCATCGTGGGCCGTTTCGAGGGAGAGCGCGAGCAGGACCCGACTGAGTTCTCCCCCACTCGCGAGTGATTGCAGGGGACCCTCGGGCCAGCCGGGATTGGGCGTGAAGAGTATCTGGACCTCGGAGCCGTCCACTCCCTCCACCACAAATCTCAACGTGGCGTGGGGCAGCGCCACTCGGGGCAACTGCACCCGCACTCGCTCAGTCAAGGAACGCCCGGCCCTCTCGCGCGCCTGGCGGACTCGCGACGCGAGTTCGGCATGACGGCCACTCAACTCGACCAGACGTGCATCGACGCGCTCTAGTCGTTCCTCGGCATTGTCAAACTCCTCGATTCGTGCTGACATCTCGTTGCGCTGACGTATCGCGGCCTCGAGTGAACCACCGTATTTCCGCGCGACCTGTTGCAGCAGCGCCGCTCGTTCTTCGAGTACGGCGAGCGTCTCGGTGTCGAAGTGCTCGGGTTGGACTCGTGCGGTGAGTTCGTGCACGTCGGCGCGCGCACTCTCGAGCAGTCCTGATAAGTCGTCTCTGAGGTCGTCGACGCCGGCGCCCCGGGGCAGGCGCGCGATGGCGTGCGCCAAGAGAGTGAGTACCGCCTGATCAGAATCACCATCGAGCTGTTCGATCACCGCGAGAAGTTCGCCCTGGGCGTCGCGCAAGGCGCTGATGCGGGCCAAGTCATCCAGCACGGCGTCAAGTTCGTGCGGATCGCTCAACTGGGCACTGGTCAACTCCTGACACTGGAAGCTCAGGAAGTCACGTTCTCGTTCACGAGTGCTTGCGTCGCCGCCGAGCGCTGACCGCTCACTAGTGAGGGTACTTATCTCGCGGCGGACGTCGTCGAGTTCATCGGTGTGAACGTCTCCGGCGGAATCGATGATGCGAAGAACCTCTTGTCGGGACCGCAGCGATAGTGAATCGTGTTGCCCGTGGATGACGATGACACGATCTGCGGTCTGGTGCAACAGTTCAGCACTCGAGGGCCCCCCGTCAAGTGTTGCCCGCAGGCGCCCGGAGGGTGATGTCTCGCGGGCCAGGAGGATCTCACTCCCGTCATCGAGGGAGAAGAGCGCGACGGCGCGCGTGTCGGAGCTCACGGCGTAACGAGATGCCGCTGCATCGCCGCCGAGACACAGTTCCAGCGCTCCGAGCAGGAGGGTCTTGCCGGCGCCCGTCTCTCCGGTTAGAACATTGAACGCCGGACCGAACTCGATGCGGGCCTCTTCGATAACCCCGAGACCCTTGGCGTACAGTTCAACCAGCTTGGCCTTAGGCATGGCCCTCTCGGAGACTCTGGCGCAGTCGAACGCCGAGCTCGAAGGCGCCCGACGACACCACCTTGACCGGAGTCGGACTCTTCTGGACCAATACCGCCTGGCCCGGTTCAATCACGCCGATCTCGGTGCCGTCGGCGACGACCGCCGCTGGCTTCTTGTGGGCCACCAGGCGAACTGTCTTGTCGGCGTCGACCACAATGGAGCGGTCAATGGTGAAGTGCGGAGCGATCGGCGTGATAATCATCACCGACAGCGATGCGTCGACGACGGGGCCGCCCGCTGAGAAGTTGTAGCCCGTGCTACCAGTAGGTGTTGAGACGAGGACGCCGTCCGCGGAGTACGTCAAGTATTCGTCATCGCCGACGTAGGTACGTACTCGTACCATGTGTCCCACCCGCTGGCGCTCGATGACCACGTCGTTCAGGGCGAAGTCGCTGGCGCTACTCGATCCCTCGATGGAGATGGCCAGTGCCAGGCGCTCGACCACGCGCGCTGAACCCAGCGACTCCTTGACCGAGGCGACGATTTGGTCTGAGGGCACGTCGAGGAGGAATCCCATGGTGCCGAGGTTGACCGGCAATACCATGGCGTCGTGTTCGTGGGCCAGACGCGCGGACCGCAGGAATGTGCCGTCACCCCCCAGACTGACCACCAGTGTCGCCGCGTCGATATGCGACGAGTCTCCTTGGTCGAGAAAGTGCGTCGACGACTCAATGCCGAGATCTCGCAACCCGACAACCGCTTCCTTCGCAAGTTCGAGCGCGTCAGTGCGATTGGAGAACGCTGTGAAAAGTATGTTGGTCACGTATTACCTCGTGGCTAATGGTAGCGACTGCGCCTTGGCAACCCGAAATGGATGTGACCACCCCCACGATCTTCGTGGAGACCGGCATCTCCAGATGGAATGCATCAGGGAATGCACATCAATTGTTGCCATAGGTACTGGTGAGCGTCACGATCGCGTCACGGACCGGATCTTTCTATGGATCTACACAGGTGAGTCTTATCTCGAGCACAAATTTTCGTCATCTCACCTTAACGTCCGGCTTTAGTCTGCGGATGTACCTCGAGTACCCACGCTTGGTAGGAGGATTAGCCATGAGAATTGGTCTGTTTGGATTCGGAAAGACTGGTCGCAACGTCGCGCGGTCCATCCTCAATAGTGATGAGAGTTCGCTCGAGTGGGTGGTGCGCAAATCTGTTCACCCCTCGAGAGGGTCCTTGGCCGATGTGATCGAGCGCAGTGACAGTGGAGAGAACCGTATCTTCTCGAGTGCGACGATGCCCATCGACACGCTGCTCGATTCTCATCCCGTGGACGCCATCGTGGACTTCTCCAGCGCCCAAGGACTGCGGTACTACGGCCGCGCTGCGGCCGAACGCGGCGTGCGCATTGTGACGGCGATCTCGAACTATCCCGGTGAGGAACAAGAGACCCTTCGCTCACTGAGCACCGAGACCGCCGTACTGTGGTCGCCCAACATCACGGTAGGGGTGAATTTGCTGATTCTCGCGGCCAACCTCCTGCAGATGATCGCTCCTCACGCTGATGTGGAGATCGTCGAGGAGCATTTTCGGTTGAAGAAGGGGATGTCGAGTACTGCAAAGATCATCGCCAAGTCGCTGGGCGTGTTGGAATGCGACGTCAAATCGCTGAGAGCCGGTGGCATCGTCGGGACCCATGAAGTGGTCTTCGGCTTCCCATCCCAAACGGTACGACTTCGACATGAGTCCGTCAGCGCCGAGGCCTTCGGCGAGGGTGCACTCTTCGCTGCCCAGCAGATGGAATTCCTTTCTCCCGGTTTCTACACCATGGAGGACTTGTTGATTCCGGCCTTCATCGAAAACGCTCGCAAGTTGCAACCCCGGGTGCTGGCCATCAATTCCTAGGCGTGTGACCAGGTCCGCTGTGGGGATCTAGCCGGCGTAGGTCCCTGCCGTCTCAGGGAACATGGCGCGGGTGATCTTGAAGTTCGACACGTCGGTCGTTCCATCCGAGTGCAAATTGATGAGCGCGTCGCGCATGGCCTTCTCGATTCCCACCTCGAGCATCGCGCCGTAACCGCCGTGTAATTCCATGGCGTTCTGACAAACCTGGACAATCTCGTGTGAGGCAAAGACCTTCACCATGTTGCACAGTGCATCGGCATCGGGTGAACGCTCATCGACGGCGAGCGCCGCGTGGCGCAGTAATGCAGCGACCGCTTCCAGTTTCGTGGCCATCGCCGCAATGCGCACGGCGACGGCCTGGTGCTGGATGATGGGTTTACCCCCTTGGACACGCTCGTGCACAAATTTGACGGTCTCCTCGTAGGCGCCGATGCCGATCCCCAGGCTCTTGGCCGCCACGAGTACCTTGCCGGGACGAAAGTAGATGCCCGCTTTGCCGAGGGCGTCGTTGAGGACGAGGAGGTGGTCCGCGGGCACGCGGACGTTGTCAAAGACGATCTCGCCATTGTTCATGTATCGCCCACCCATTGTCTCATTGCACCGAGTGACTTCTAGTCCCTGGGTTTCGCGCGGCACGAGGAAACTGGACGTGCCCTGCGCCATGCCGACCGAGTCGTCGGTATTGGCGTAGACCACGTAGAGCGACGCGTCGTAGCCATTGGAGATGAACTGCTTGCGCCCATTGATCACCCAGGTATCGCCCTCGAGTTGTGCACGCGTGTCCATATTCACCTCCGGCACGTTGTAGGGCAGCCAACGGTCCGAGGCTCCGCGAGGCTCCGTGAGACAATGGGCCATGAGGAACTGTGGCTCGGACATGTAGCGCCCGAACCAGAATTCCTGTAAATGGGGTGGGGCGAACTGAGAGATCAGCACCGATATCTTCCAGTTCTGAACCAGTTTGTCGGCGAGACCCGACTCTCCGCGGGCGATCTCAGTGGCGATGATCGCGAGTGTTTGGGACAGCGTTGTGGGGTCGAGGTCGATGCCGCCGAATTGTGCAGGGACGCCCAGAGAACGCAGACCAGCCGCGTCAGCCTGTTCGAGGATGTTGGGATCGAGGCGAGCCATGGGGTCCATGTCCCATTCGCGCGTGCGATTCTGTTGGATGAAGGGAATGACGACTGTGTCCACGTATCGGCGTGTCGTGTCACGCATCATGCGCTGTTCGTCGGTCAGATACCGGTCTTGAAAGTACATTTCCCCCCACGTCATGAATTCTCTCAGCGCGACGAAGAACCCCCCTCGCCACCGTCGAATCTACCTAAGTCCTTCCGTCCTACGTGGGCCGCTGAGAAGAATTAAGGGGTCACCCGAGCAAATCCCCCGCGGTGACGATTCGCTAAGGAGGTGACCGGGTCCCATGGTCTTCCACCTCTCGAGAGTCTCACCGTTGCGCCTGAGCCCAGCGAGATGAGCAACTGCGCGGCGAAGTCTGGTGAGCCCCGCCAAACCTCCAACACGCAGGGACACTTGTCGCTAGCGTCAGAGGGGACTGGAGGAATCTCGTTGTCTAGTTGGAGCACAGAAGAACTACTTGACGCCCTCGCGTCTTTCGACCAGAGCGACGTGGGCGATGACTTCGTCGAGATCTCGACCATGGACTATCGGCTTCTCCGATTCCCGGAACATTTCCTCTCACCGACGATGCCCGCGGCCCAGATTGTCTCGTCACGCACGTCGAGGTCGCTCACTGACGTGTTTGACGAGATCGCGGCACTGGTGCGCTCGTGGGGACTCGACAACTTTCACTGGTGGGTGAGCCACGCGACCTATCCGGCGGATACCGAGGAGTTTCTTCTCCGCCGAGGAGGAGTCGTGAGCGACTCGATTCAGATCTTGGCGCGCGAACTCGGGGACGAAGTGCACACGGATTCGTCCTTCGATGGTATTCACGTCGAACTCGTCTGCGACGAGCGGTCGCTGCGCGCCGCGAGCGAGGTCGAGACGCGAGGTTGGGGGCGATCGCCGCTGGGCGAGGAGGATCTGGAGCGCCGATTGAACGAAGTCATACGCGACCTCGAAGAGGCTGCTCGTTTTCAGTTCGTGGCGTTCATCAATGGAGAGCCAGTGTCAACTGGATGTTGCAGAGTTGAGGGCGAATTCGGACGATTGTATGGTGCGGTGACGTTGCCCGAATTCCGGTCGCGCGGGGCATATCGGGCAATCCTTTCCGCTCGACTGCGTCAGGTTCGCGAGGTTGGCGCGACGATAGCCCTGACGAGGGGGCGAACCCTGACGTCCGGACGTATTTTGGCGAGGGCTGGCTTCAGAGTTCATGGTGAGGAGAAGTGCTATCGCGTGATGGTGAACTGACAACCCCGCTGCAGAGATGAATATTGTGAGGACTGCACCATCGGCGTAGGTCGATTGGACAGCTAGTCGCTTGGACCGGGCATGATGAGGAGGCAAGCAGTGGTTGTCGATTGGTGGACCGGGATTAGTCCGGAGTTCGCGAATGACGGATCAGTCTGGGCCGGGCGTAAAGGACACCCCGTGCGGGTCGGCCTGGATCCACCCAAGGTCCTCTCGCCTCACTGGCGCGACGCCACGCATCCATTCCGGTCCGGCCAATGGAATCGGCGTGGTGATACCTCACCCCCGCTAGGACTCCCGCGGCGTAGTCATCGAGCAATTGTGCGTCTGGCTCCTTCCAACCGTTGGCCAACGCCCATCGGCGAAGCAAGAAAGGGGGGAAGTCGTAGCCGTTGTGTTTCAGATGCGAGAAGGTCGAAATTGCAGCGTCGCGCGAGTGGCGATCGTGCATGCCGTGGTACTGGCGGAACTTGTCCTTAAGCCGCGGACCGCGGCGGTGGTAGACGACCTGCGTCATTGTCTCGAGTGCCGCGACCACCACCGGGTCCAGGGTACGTACCTTCGAAGGATTGTCATCGCCCACCCGTCCACTATGCCGTATTCGCTGCTGCACGGCGTCAGCACACCACGGTTGACCGGTCAACGGCGATCCCTCCGCGACGGCACAGATGACGGGCCGACGCCTCGTACTTCGTACCGGCCACCCCCCTCGCTTCCCGTGACGTCGCGATGACCCGCACTTCGCGCCGAGTGACTTCGTGTGCCACGATGTCCACGTGACGGACTGGACACGATTCGAGTCTCTGGTGTTGGAGGGCGCCGCCGAGCCGACCCAGGGTTGGGACTTCTCGTGGTTCGACGGCCGAGCAACCGAGGGCCGACCGTCGTGGAAGTATTCGGAGAATCTTGGCACTCGGATGGCGAGGGCGAGTGCTGTCCTGGACCTTCAGACGGGCGGAGGGGAACTCTTCGCGAAGGTGCTGAGGCAAAGTGTTGACCGTCCGCACTACCTCGCGGCTACCGAGTCATGGCTGCCCAACATTGAGGTTGCGCGGCGAAACCTTCATCCGTTTGGCGTGACGGTTGTGCATACGCCTGACAAGGGCGCGGTACCCTTCGAGGATGAATCCTTTGAACTGGTCTGTAGTCGACACCCCACCGGGGTGGTCTGGAAAGAGATCGAACGGCTGTTGAGGCCCGGCGGGATCTATTTCTCCCAGCAGATCGGCGCGGGAACCAACAGTGAACTCGCTGATTTCTTCGTTGCGCCACGGGAACCACCTGAGAATCAGATGATGCACCGGATGATCTCGTGTGCC
>VFSW01000581.1_pt1 | contig 53762 bp, 44 predicted proteins | sample 5358111 | NCBI WGS metagenome assembly VFSW01 (sample SAMN11554181, study PRJNA540505) | mine drainage metagenome | isolation source: sediment from site ElyBrook_90M | place: USA: Ely Copper Mine, Vershire, VT | collected 2017
AGTAACAGGTGGGCTGGTGGGCGGCCTTGGCGAGGGACGGGAAGTGGTTGAGGGGGCGGGAGATCGAGGTGGAGGAATGTTGGGAACGGAGGTTGGGCGGATCCGAAATGCTGGCGGGCGGGTCTAGCCGGGCTCGATGCTGACCCGCAGGATGAGCGCTAAGCCGACAGAAGCCGCCCGTCGCGCCTGTTTCGTGACGTAATGGTACTCGTGCCCAGGAGTACGCTCCGCACCAGGAAACAGCGCGCCCTTGCGCCGTGCATGCCATTCTACTAGCATGGGAATCGGGATGGGCCGCTCCGGCGGGATGGGCTCAAGGACTATTCCAGGAAGATCCATAAACGAACCCGGCGCTGACTCGCCGGAAGGGCGGTTACACGGAAATCCGGACACAACAGCCAAATGCCGCGAAAACCACGACGATTGTTGATTCAGCGCAATTCGTCGATGGCCTTAATACTGGTCGCTGCGCTTAATTCGTGTTCTAGCGCGCCGAAGCCTTCCGGGGCGGCGCTGCCGCCCGTTGCCCACCTGATCGTCTCGGACGGAACCCCGGTTCCGGGGGCCCCGGAGCCCGAGGTAGTGCAGCTTGTAAGAATAGAGGTGCTTGACCGGATGAAGCACGTTGCTGTAGGCAACGGCACCGGCGATTATATGCTCGTTTGCGACCCAGACGCCAATAGGGATTACGGCGTGAGTTGCCTTTCGCCGCGCCCCGGGCGAGATTACTTGCTTTTTACGGCAGATACGAGGTGGCTGATGAAAGGCGCAGCGAGGCCGATGAGCCTGCAGTTCATGCAGGACTTCTCGGTGACTTATACGGGTAAGGAAAACGTCGGATTGGTGCCGGCAAGAGGATCCGACGGTGATGGATTCGGGGTGTACTACCTTTTGGCGTGGACGGCGAGGGGTCGTGGCCGATGACGCTCTGCGCCGCATCGAGCAGAGCGCCTCGAACTCGCACAGCGGTCCGGCCTTTAAAATAAGGCATTCGTGGCCGGAGTCGGCGGGCCGCTCGGGCGCCCGGGTCGGGTTGAACGCGAGGCCCGCGTTGCGCGAGCTTTGGCGTCGGCACGGACGGCAGGCCTTGCGCCAATGGAGTTTGCCAAGGCGGTCTTCGATCAGTATTTTGCACGCGGCCTGACGAGGCGGGAAGTGGTCGTGCAGATCCGAGCGCTGAGCTGCAGATAGTTCGTACCGGTACGCATATCCCGGGGCTGAGGTCTTGCCGAACGTCTTCGACATCCGGGTTGTCGAGCAGCTTATCGTCTTCGAGGTGAGTTCGATGGAAAGGTGGTTCATCGAGATCGGAGGGAGGCTTTGGCTTGTGGGGGTGGCGTCGCGCATTTGAGGGCCGTGCGCCGGCGAATGGTTCAAGATGTTTGCATCTCGGCCGGTCAGTTCTGGACCGTCAGTATCGCGACAGGCGGCCGGTGCTTGGGCGTGGATGCATCTGCCAGGCCGGCGCGGCAGCGGGGTGGTGCGAAGGCTGCCAGGGAAGCGCTATCCTGGGGTCGAGCACCGTGCAGCTCGCGGTGCGCGCCGGGCTCTCCATGGCACCAGTCAGCGTTAATCCAGCCGTTCCGTGGCGACGCCGTCCGCACTAAACGTGAGTTTGTAGGGGACCGGGGAGAGGCGCGTCTCGTGATCGATTCGGGCAAGGCGACGTCCCAGCAGATGTGGTCGGCGTCCTTTGCAGGGTTCAGGGCCGGTGAAGGTTCCGGGATGGCGGTGTTGATCGAGATGAGTATGAGATAGCTGGGTATCCGCGTGTACATGGAAAGCTCCTCTGTGGGCCCCGCGGTCCCGGAGGGGGAATGCGGGTGTAGAATCAGGGGGCGGGAGGCGGACGCGGCGATGGATTGGGATCCGGTGATCGGGCTGTATGGTTTTTTTCTGGTTGCATACTCGGAGCTGTTGGCGACGGTAAAGGAGGCGACCGGCGAGGTTGATCGCATGCGCGGCGCGCCAGAACCTAAGAAACTCTTAGAGGCGTGGCGTTATGCGATCCGGTGGATGTCTGGGGAGGACCATCCTACTTGCGGGGTCACGTACTACGGGGTTAGCGGCGGTCCTGTGCCGAACGTGTTGCCGGATCTGCCGGCGATTGACTTCGCGGAGCACCCCGAGCTGGGCGATTACGCTGAGTTGTGGGCGGATGTCAGCCGCATTGAGGAGTTGATGGACTGGCGGAACGACCGCGTGCATGCGAGGGTTGACTCCGGTCACCCGAGCACGGGCGGAACGGTGTACCGGTTAGTGGACGAGCGGGGCGTTCCGCTCGCGATGGACGCGGCGGAGCTGCGCACCAGGCTGGAGGAGGCAATGGCATGCACATTGCGGATCCGGTACTGGGTGAAAGAGTTCTGCGAGAAGAGGCGGAAGAGAGCCGATATTGAGCGGGAGATCGGGCGCATCCTTGGCCGGGACGAGTGAGGTGGGCTACGAAGCGGGGCGTTACCTCGGCGATTTAGAACCGTTGCGGGTACTTACTGTCGATACGGGTGAGGATGGCGGCGTGGGCGAGGTTCGTGTCCTTAAAGTCGAGCCACGCGAGTGGGAAGGGCGGCTGGTTGGTTGCCCGATACGTGAGAATGAGGAACCCATCGAGGGCCGGCCTTGCTTCGGCGAGGAGTCGGCGCTCGGCGGCTTCGGCTTCCTGAATGGGGTGCACCGATTCCGGCGGTCGATTTCCCGCGGTTCGTCGAAGAAGAGAGCCGGCCTCCTCCGGTAATGGACGGACCGAGCAGCTTTCCGGCGCCACACAATACCGGTGCACTCGCGAGTCCGTAGCGCGCTGCCGTGAGCGTCGGGATCCCATCCAGCCACCATCGGAAGCATGCGCGAGCCGCGAGAAATTGCGGCCAAGGAGTGGGGTGATAATATAGGCAGGTTCGCCGGCGGCGGCCAGATGCCGCTCATGCCGCTCCAACGAGGATTCGCGCTGATGAGTGACGGCCACCCGGCAACCCCCCATATACTTAGCCGTCTGGGGCTGTTCCGGGGCATCCGGCCACTAGAGAAGTCCAGAATCCCGAAGGATGTGCTGGCTGGGGTTACGCTGGCCGCGATGAACATCCCGCAGGTATTGGGATATACGCGCATTGCCGGCACTCCGATCGTGACTGGGCTTTACACTCTGCTGTTGCCCCTTGTTGCGTTCGCGACCTTCGGGTCCTCGCGCTATCTGGTCGTAGCCGCCGATTCGGCCACCGCGGCCATCCTGGCGGGCGGACTGGCCGGCCTGGCGCCCGTGGCGAGTGCAAGATACGTGGCGCTGGCCGGGTTGGTGGCCCTGATGACCGGCGGGTGCCTGTTACTGGCCCGGCTGCTCAAGCTGGGCTTCCTGGCCGACTTCCTCTCGCAGACGGTATTAGTTGGGTTTCTTACCGGCGTCGGGCTTCAGGTGGGAATTGCCGTGCTTAGCGAGATGCTGGGCATTGAAGTTCATAGCGGCAGAACGGCGGTACAGTTGGCCGAGGTGATCGGCGGCCTGTCGGCGGTGCGTCTGCCCTCGCTGGGCATTTCGGTCGTAGTGGTGACGAGTATTCTCGCTTTCCGCCGCTTTGCGCCCGTGCTCCCAGGCCCCCTGGTCGTCGTTGTGGGCGCAATCGTGGCGAGTGGCATGCTTGATTTCGCCGGCCACGGCATTCAGGTCATTGGGTCCGTGGCCGGCGGTTTGCCGGTTCTGGGTCTGCCCGATGTGAGCTGGAAGGATGCCGGGAATCTGCTCCCGTTGGCTGGCGCGTGCGTTGTGATGATCGTGGCCCAAAGTTCAGCGACGGCGCGCGCGTATGCCGTGCGAGACCAGGAGCCGCTCGACGAGAACGCGGACCTGCTGGGCTTGGCGGCCGCCAACGTCGGCGCAGCCCTCAGCGGGACATTCGTCGTGGACGGGAGCCCGACTCAAACGGCGATGGTCGAACGCTCAGGTGGGCAGAGCCAGATGGCGCACCTCTCCGCGGCGGCGGTGGTGGCGCTGGTGCTTCTCTTCCTAACCTACCCCTTGCGATTCCTCCCGCAGTGCGTGCTGGGAGCCGTGGTGTTCACCATTGCGATCGGGCTGATCGATTGGCGCGGGCTGCGAGACATCCGCCGCGAAAGTCCCGGCGAATTTCTGCTGGCCGTAACTACGACGGCGACGGTGGTCCTGGTGGGTGTTGAACAAGGGATTCTACTCGCCATGACTTTGTCGCTGCTCCGGATCGTACACCATAGTTACCGGCCGCACACGGCCGTACTCGTCCGGGATCAAAAGGGAGAGTGGCGGTTCACCCCGGTGGTTCCTGGGGCGGTTAGCGAGCCTGGCGTGGTGATCTACCGGTTTGGGTCGCCGCTCTTCTATGCGAACGCGAACCGTTTTTCCGAGGAGATCCGCAGCCTTATCGAGAAGGGGCCCGCGGCGGCGGCGTGGCTGGTAGTGGATGCCGGACCGATTACCCGTATCGACTATACGGCCGCGCGTTTCGTCCGCGATCTCCATGGCGATTTGACCCGCCGCGGCGTTTGCCTGGCGTTCGCGCATGTGGGGTCGGATCTGCGGGCCGATCTGGATCGGCACAATCTGACGGCCGTGATCGGTTCGGCGCGCCTTTTCGACACGTTGCACGAAGCCCTGACAGTAATACACGGTATGAGCTGACACGCGGCTCCGCACATCCAAGGCGTTCTATCGACGGGCGGCGGGCTCGGCCGCGAGCGGATGATCCTCGAGCCAGCGCAGCACCTGGCCGGCGCTCTCGTCGGGCGGAAAGACCGGGTAGAACACGTGCTCGATTTGCCCACCCCGCACGATCAACGTCAGGCGCTTCATCAGCCGCATCCCGTCCACTTCAAACGTAGGCAGGCGTAACTCGTCGCATAACTCGAACCCGGAATCGCTCAGGATCTCGAACGGAAGGCCCAGGCGGGCGGTCATCTCACGCTGATATTCGGTGGTTTGCGTACTCAGTCCGAACACCTGGGCATCATGCCGCGCGAGGTCCCGATGACGATCCCGGAAGCCGCAGGTCTGGGGAGTGCATCCACGCGCGCCCGGGATCGCGTCCCAGCCCGCGGGCAACGCCTTGCCGGGCACGCCAGTCATGGGGTAGCAGTAGATCACGGTTCTGGGCGCGCTCAGATCCGACAGGCGAACCATCCGGCCCGCCGTGGAGCGAAGGGAGACCTTCGGCATCGTCATATGCACCAGATGATCCGCTGCGCCGTCGTCGTCGGGCCGAGGCAGATCCGGAGGTAGCGGGAAGTCAGTCGGCTGTTGCATGGCTTGTTCCTCCATGATGCCTGCTTCGCGGCCGGGCCAGACGCTATCCTCGTTCCATGGTCTCCGCCTCGCTTCGCCGCCCGCTCCCGCGCGCCCTGCGCTGGGCGATGGCGCTGGCAATCGCCCCGCTCGCCCCCGCCCAGATCAGCCATCTCGGCCCGCCGCGCCAGCTCACCAACGGGGGCCAGAACGCCGAGGCGTACTGGTCGCCCGACGGCAAGCGGCTGATCTTTCAATCCACGCGCGACGGCGCCGCCTGCGACCAGATCTACGTTATGAACGCCGACGGGTCGAACCCGCACCGCGTCTCGAGTGGCCGCGGCCGCACCACCTGCGGCTACTTCCTCCCCGACAACCGGCACATCCTCTATGCGTCCACCGAAGCCGCCGGCCCCGCCTGCCCGCCTCCCGCGGACCGCAGCCACGGCTACGTCTGGGCCGTCTACCCGAGCTACGATATCTACCTCGCCAACGACGATGGCGCGAACGCGTCGCGCCTCACTACTTCGCCCGGCTACGACGCCGAGGCCACCGTGAACTTCCGCTCCGGCCGCATCGTCTATACGTCCATGGCCTCGGGCGATCTCGAGCTGTGGAGTATGGCCGAGGACGGCTCGGACAAACGCCGCCTCACCCATACCCCCGGCTACGACGGCGGCGCCGTGTTCTCGCGCGACGGCCAGAAAATTGTCTGGCGCGCCAATCATCCCCGCACTCCCGCCGCCCGGATGGACTACCGGGGGCTGCTCGCCCAGGGCCTCACGACGCCGATGAAAATGGAGCTCTTCGTCGCCGATGCGAACGGCCATCACGCGCGCCAAATCACCCGCTTCGGCTGCGCCAGCTTCGCGCCCACCTTCACTCCCGACGGAAGCAAGATCCTCTTCGCGTCAAACAAATTGCACTGTGACAGCCCGGACTTCGAACTGTTCCTTATTAACCCCGACGGCTCGGGCCTCGAGCAGGTCACCTCGTTCGGCGGCTTCACATCCTTCCCCGAATTTTCGCCCGACGGCAAGAAGCTGGTGTTCGCGTCGAACCTCCACGCCGCGGGCCGCTACGAGTTCAACATCTTCACCGCGGCCTGGAGACCATGAGCATCCGACTCGCCGGCGTTTTCGCCGCGCTCACTCTTGCCGCTCACGCGCAGACGCTGCCCACCACCGAGTTTGAAACTCTGGCGGGCGGCAATCTAACCCTGCCCGCCGCGGCGCAGGGCCACGCCGCACTGCTCATCGCCGGCTTCAGCCACGCCGCATCGAAACCCACGACGGCCTGGGGCAAGCAACTCGCTCCAGACTGCAAGGCAGTGGGCGCGCTCTGTTACAACATCGCCGTGCTCGAAGCCGTCCCGCGCTTCGTTCGCCGCATGGTGATCGGCGGCATCCGGTCGGGTGTCGCGCCGGAGAAGCGCGCCCAGTTCCTCATCCTGCTGCACGACGAAGACGCGTGGAAAAAACTCTGCGGCTTCTCCGATCCCGACGGCGCGTACCTGCTGCTGATCGCGCGCGACGGCCACATCGCGTGGAAATTTGCCGGCCCTCCCGATGCCGCCTCGCTCGCCGAGGCCCGCAAACAACTGCGCGCCCGATCCCGTGACGTTCCGTAACCTGTTACTAAGTAATCGAGAGCGGGTTTGTGGGTAGCATGGTGGCGTCCTTCGGCTGGTTGCGTAGGGCCCAAAGGCCAGCTTATTCACGCGGTGGCGCAAAGGCACTGCTTGCTACCCTCCGCTACTCGTATCTCAAGACCACGATTGGATCGATTGCGGCAGCCCTGCGCGCGGGCAGGTAAGATGCAATCGATCCTACAAGAAGCAATATCAATGCCGATCCGCCCAAGACCCATCCATCCGTCGCCGTGACGCCATACAGCAAGCTCTTCAGACTCCGCATTACGGCCCATGATCCGGCGGCGCCGAGCACCAATCCGGACAGCACGAGGTACAATCCCTCCCGGAGTACGGCACTCGAGACTTGACGCGGCTGTGCTCCGAGCGCCATGCGCACGCCGATTTCGCGGCGCCGCTGCAAGACCGTATAGGCCAGCAGCCCATAAAGACCGAGTGCCGCCAGTAGCAATGCAAGGCCCGCAAATGCCGCGATCAACTTCACCGCGACGTCGCGCGAAGCGAGCTTATCGGCGATCAGTCGGTCCATCGGCATCACGTCGGCGATGGGCTGATCGCGATCGACTTCCCAGACCGCGCGTTCCAGCGCCTTCGCATATGACATGGGGTCGCCATTCACCCGCACGGCCAAATCGCGCGGCGTGAAATAACCGTACGAGGCTGCCGGCTGCGTGTACGGGAAGTACATCTCCGCGCGGCCGTTCACATCGAGCGCCATCTGGCGTACGTCGTCCACGACCCCGACGATCGCGATCCAGACTTTCCCCGCATCCTCGAGCCGGAAGCGGTGGCCGAGCGGATCCTGCCCAGGCCAATACTGGCTGGCCATCGATTCGTTGATGATGGCCACCGGCGGCCTGTCTGGCCCGTCCGAGTCCTGAAAGAACCGGCCAGCACGGAGGCGTACACCGACGGTCTGGAGATAGTTAGCACTTATAACGCGGTGATTGGCATCGTTGACCTTTCCGGGTGGAGGGGGCGGCGCGCCCTCGATGACGAATCCGCTTGTGCCGCCGGCATTGGTCAGCGGGAGGAACGTCGTGTAACCCGCCGAAATCACGCGTGGAAGGACCGTCACCCGGTCCAGCACGCGCCGGTAGAACTCGGAACGGGCGACGAAATCGCGGTACGGAGTATCCGGCGAGATGGGAAGCGATGTGCGAAGCGTCATGACTCCCTCCGGCCGGAATCCGAGAGGCACGTGCGCCAATGCCCAGAGCGTCCTCGTCAACAACCCGGCCCCAACCAGGAGCACGACGGCCAGCGCCACCTCGCTGACGATTAGCATCCGGCGGATTCGCGTGCCGCCGCCGATCGCCGCCCGGCCGCCCTGTTGCAACGCGCTTGACAGACCGGCGCGAGACAAAACAAATGCGGGTAACGTTCCAAAGAGGATGGCGGCCAAGGCCGAAATGAACAGGAGGAACGCGAACAGTCGCAGGTCCATCCGCGGCCCTGACCAACTGGACAAGGCGAGCGGCACAAGATGGCGCAGGAAGGGGATCGTGGATGCCGCGACCAGCACGCCCATTCCTCCTCCGGCGCCCGCAAGAAGTAAGCTTTCGATCAGGGTCTGCCGGATGAGCCGGGCGCGTCCCGCTCCCAGGGCCGCGCGCACGGCGAACTCGCGCTCGCGTCCCGCGGCGCGCGCCAAGAGCAGACCGGCGAGATTGGCGCAAGCGATCAACAGCACGCATCCTACTCCCGCCGCTACCGCCCAGAGCGCCAGCTTTAGATTGCCGACGAGTTGGTCTCGCAAGCTGACCACCACGGCTCCGACATTCGTGTTCGACTCCGGATACTCTCGAGCGAGCTGCGCGGCCAACCCAGCCATCTCGCGCTGAGCGAGCGCGAGCGTGACGCCAGGCTTCAGGCGCGCGAACACGTGGAGATAGTGGTTGTCGCGCATGGCCCACTCGCGCGGGCTCAGCGCCAGCGGCAGCCAGATTTGCGACGTCTCAGGGAACGTGACGCCGCGCGGCATGACGCCAAGTACCCGGTATTTCTGGCCGTTCAGCCAAATGTCGCGCCCCACCAGCGCAGGGTCCGCACCGAAGCGGCCCTGCCACAACCCGTAGCCGATTAACACCACCCGGGGTCCTCCCGGCCGGTCCTCTTCGGCCGAGAAGTTCCGTCCCAATACGGGTGAGACGCCAAGCAACGGAAAGAGATTGGCGGTCACCGGACTGCCTTTAATTTGCTCCGGTCTTCCGGCTCCGGTGAGCGCATACAGATCTCCCTTCAGGGCAGCCATATCTTCAAATACATGGTTCCGGCGTTTCCAATCGGCAAAGTTGGCCGGCGCCGGCGTGTTAAGCGGGAAGCCCATGTGCGAGGCGTCCTCCCACACTTCGACGAGCTGGCCGGCGTCACGAAAAGGGAGGGATCGGAACAGGACCGCGTCAACTACGCTGAAAATGGCGGCGTTCGCGCCGAGGCCCAGGGCCAGCGCGATTACCGCGAACACGACGAATCCGGGGCTCTTACGGAGCGTCCGGAAGGAAAAGCGGATATCTTGAATCCAACTCTCGACTGACGGCCAACCCCACATTTCGCGTACCTCCTCCTTCACCAGAGTCGTGTTGCCAAACGCCCGGCGCGCGGCATAGCCGGCTTCTTCCGCGGACAGGCCACGCTCCCGCTGCTCCTCGGCCTCCAATTCCAGATCGGAACGTAGCTCGCGCTCTAAGTCCCGCTCGCGTTGTTTCCGGCGCCGCCATCGCATAGGAAACGCCACTTACTCCCACCTCAGTGCCACCGTCGGATCGACGTGCGAGGCACGCCGTGCTGGAATCCAGCCTGCGAGCGCGGCAACGGCAATCATCACAATCACGGCTCCGGCAAGGCTGACCGGGTCGTTCGGCTTGACTCCGAACAAGAGCTTTCCGACAAGGCTCGTGAACACCAGTGCGGAAGGTATGCCCACGAGTATCCCTAGCAGCGCGAGGAACAGGCTCTGCCGGAGGACCAGCCATTGCACGTCTTCAGGCCGCGCGCCAAGCGCCATGCGAATGCCGATTTCCGGGGTGCGGCGCGCTACCGAAAACGCCATCACTCCGTATATACCGACGGCGGCCAAAATGAGGGCAATCGCGCCGAACGTCGTCGCCAGGGTCGCAAACATGCGTTCGGCGCCCAACGAGCGGTCGATTTGGTCGCGTTCGGTGCGCAACTCCGCAATGGGCAGAGTAGCGTCCACGCTTGCGACCGCCCGGCGCACGGCGGAAGCGAGCGACAGCGGACCCACCCGCGTCCGGATCGCAAACACCATCCTGCTGTCTCCGATCGGACGCCAGGCGTAGGGCAAATACGCGACCGGCGGCACTTCATCGCGCACCCCTCGATAGTGCGCATCCTTCGCCACGCCGACGATGGTGAACGCCTCGGGAGACATGCCGCGTGACTGCCAATTGGGCGGATAAAAAACTCGCCCGATCGGGCTCACGCCGGCCAGATACTTCTTGACGAAGGTTTCATTAACCACGGCGCTGCGGACCGGGTGATCGAAATCCGCCCGACTCAGATCGCGGCCGAGCAGGATTGGAATGCTCATCGTCGAAGAAAACGAATCGGAGCAGAAGAGAAACCATGTCTGTTTCCCATTGGCGTCGCCGGGCAACCGTACCGGACCGTTCGTCGCCACACCCCCGATCAATGGAAGGTGCGACATCCCTACTGCCTCCACGCCGGGAATCGCGGCGATCGTCTCTTCCAGCCGCCTGTAGATCATGCCAGCCTGCGAAGGCTTGTATCCGCTTCGTCCGGGGTCGGTCTGAAACATCAGGATGTTATCCCTTTGAAAGCCGAGATCCACGGCCGCGAGACTCATCAACGTTCGCAGGAACAGTCCTGCTCCCACCACGAGCAGCAGAGAGAGCGCGATCTGGAGAGATACGAGATAACGGCCCACCAGCAAACGGGAACGCCCGCCCGCGGAAACCGCTGGGGCTCCGATCGAGCGCGGTCCCAAACCGACGGCGGTGGCGCGCCATGCGGGTACGGTTCCAAATAACAGGGCGGTGAAGATAGAGACTCCGAACGTGAAACCCAGAGCGCGCATGTCAACGTGGGCATCCAGTCCTAGAGGTGACGTTCCAGCGAAAAAATCCAGAAGTAGACGGACCATCGGCCTGGATAGGAGCAGACCGGCGCCGGCGCCCATACCCGCAAGCAGCAGGCTTTCCGTGAGCATCTGCCGCACCAGCCGCCACCGTCTCGCGCCGATCGAAATTCGGACGGCAATCTCGCTGGCGCGGGCGGCGTATCTCGCCAAGAGCAAATTCGCAAGGTTTATGCAGGCGATTAGAAGCACAAGACCCGCGGTCGCCGCAAGAATGTAAATTGTCGTTTGAATCCTTTCGCGCAGCAGGCCCACGCCACGGCTTCCCGGTTCTAACACGACCTTCACCTCGTTAGTAGCTGAGGTGACGGTTCCGGTGTATGACTCGATCTGGCGCGCAAGCGCCGCCTGAACCGCGGCGGTTGCGGTTTCCTCGGAGATGCCCGGCTTGAGTCGCCCGAAGATCTGGACCCACCAGACATCGGGTCCGGATAGGGTGTAATAAGGCGGCCCGGTTTCGGGTACCATCGCCATCGGCACGAACAGATCGATCGCGCGGCCGGGCATCAAGCCCTGAAAAGACGGCGGCATCACGCCAACTACCGTCACCGGCTTGCGGTTCACCTGGACCACACGGCCCACAACTCCGGGATCGGCGCCAAAGCGCCGGCTCCAATATGCGTGCGTCAGCACAGCGACGCGGGGATTTGAGCCGGCGTCGTCCTCCGGTAGAATCGGTCTGCCGATCAAAGGCTGCGCGCCAAGCCCGGTGAAGTAATTGCCCGAAACGTACTGCCCGAACGCCAGATCGGTCGCCCCATCGGCGCTTAGCGTAAATTGATTGTCCGCAAACGCTACGACGTCGAAAAACCGGGACAAGCCGCGGCGGAAAGTTTCATAAGCGGGATACGAGAAGGAGCCATCCACGGGGCGTCCGCGGTCGTCATAAACGTTGTATCCGCTGTGACCTTTCATTCCAGCCGGGTCGCCGCGCCGAATCCAGGTGAAAATGCGAAGCTGGTCCGGTTGCCTGACGGGGAGCGGCTTGAGTAAAACCGCGTCCAGCATGCTGAACACGGCCGTATTCGCGCCAATCCCGAGGGCCAGCGACAGTACAGCGACTGCCGTGAACGCCGGCGACCTGCGCAGGATCCTGGCCGCATAGCGCAGGTCCTGCAGGACTCCTTCCAGAAAGACCCAACCCCACATCTCACGCACCTCCTCTTTCACCAAGGCGACGTTCCCGAAGGCTCGCCGCGCCGCATAGCCCGCTTCTTCCGCCGACAGGCCACGTTCCCGCTGTTCCTCGGCCTCGAGTTCCAGGTCGGAACGCAGCTCGCGCTCTAAGTCGCGCTCGCGTTGTTTCCGGCGCCGCCATCGCATCTCAGCTCTCCTCGACGGGCCACATGATCCGCGCGATAGCGCTGGTCATTTTCTTCCACTTCGACTCCTCCGCCACGAGCCGCTTCCTTCCCGCGGGGGTGAGCCGGTAGTACTTGAATTCCCGCTTCAGATCGTTCCCCGCGGGCTCCCATTTGGCCGCGAGCCAGCCTTTGCGTTCCAGCCGGTGGAGCGCCGGATAGAGCGAGCCGTGCTCGATTTGCAGCAGGTCTTCGGTCGTTCGTTGGATGTGCTTCGCGATTTGGCGCCCATGCGCGGGGCCGAACAGCAGCGTGCGCAGGATCAACATGTCCAGCGTCCCTTGCAGCAACTGGATTCGGGCGGAAGATTCGTTCGGCATAGCGATAGCAGACATTCTACCCAAAAATCGTTCGCGGTGGGTAGACGCCCTACCAAGAGGCTGGCGAGCCGCCGGATTCATTACCTGAGGGTTTCTCGGCGCCGAACTACGTCAAGCCCGCCCGAATCATCCGCTCGGTCCTTCGGAACCAGCTTCGCGCCCGCGCCGCGTCGCGCAGGATCTGCGTCCTCAGCGCCTCGGCCGATTCGAACTTCCGCTCCTCCCGTAGCCGGTGCAGGAACTCGATGCGCAGCCGCTGCGGCGCTTCCCCATCGAGCCCGCTCAACAAGAACGTCTCGATGGTCCGCGCGCCGCCGCCGAACGTCGGCCGCACGCCGATGTTGGTCACCGCCGGCCAGCTCCCATGCTCCGCGCTCGCCCGCGTCACGTACACGCCGTCGGCGGGAATCACTTCCCCCTCCGGCGCCAGATTCAACGTCGGCACGGTCTGCCGCGATCCGACGCCGCGCCCGCCCACTACCTCGCCCTCGAGAAAATGGGGCCGTTCGAGCATCCTTGCCGCGCGATAAATCCTGCCCGCCTCGATCAGCGCGCGAATACCGCTGCTCGACCCCACCGCGCCGCGCCGCCGCACCGCCGCGACCGGCCGCGTCTCGAAGCCAAGCCGCGCCCCGAGCGCCGCCAGCAGCGCCGTATCGCCCGCCGCCTTCGCGCCGAAGCGAAAGTTCTCGCCCACCAGCACCGCGCGCGCGCCCAGCCCCTCCGCGACGATCTGGCGCGTGAACTCCTCCGGCGTGAGCCGTGCAACCTCCGGCGTAAACGGCAGGATCAGCACCTCGTCGATCCCCTCCCGCTCCATCAGCGCGCAACGCTCGCCGGGTTTCGTCATGAGCTTCGGCGCGCGGCGCGGCGCAACCACCACCGCCGGATGCGGATCGAACGTCAGCACCGCCGCCTGCCATCCGCGGCCGCGCGCAAGCTCCACCACTTGCCGCAATATCGCGCGATGACCCGCATGCACGCCGTCAAAATTTCCGATCGTCAGCGCGCAGGGCCCGAAGCCGCCGGGCGCCTCTCCGAGGCTGCGGTAGACGCGCACGCTCATGCCGGAACGTCGATCTCCATTCCGTCGTAAGCCAGGCGCACGTTCGCGGGCAGCGCCTGTTCCGTCGCCGCGTGCCCGAGATCGTGGCCGATGTGCGTGAAATACGCCCGCCGCGGCGCCACGCGCGCCACCGTCTCGAGGCTCTGCTCCACGGTCGAATGCGTCGGGTGCGGCCGGTGCCGCAGCGCGTCCAGAAACAGCACGTCCAGGCCCTCGATCCGCCGCAGCGTCTCTTCGGGAATCGCGCTGTGGTCGGTCAGGTACGCCGCGCGTCCGAAGCGGAAGCCGAACACACGCGAGCGCCCGTGCTCGAGCCGCAGCGGCTCGAACCTAAGCCCGAACACGTCGAAAGGCGCATCCGAGAACACGTGCGCTTCGATCTGCGGCACCGCCGACTCCTTCGCCCGCTCCTCGAACGCGTAGCGGAACACGCGCCGGATATCGTCGAGCGTGTCCTCGGACCCGTAAATCGGAATCGCGCCGCGCTGCTTGTAGTTGAACGGCCGAACATCGTCGAGGCCCAGGATGTGATCGGCGTGCGAGTGCGTGTAAATCACCGTGTCCACGCTGCCGATCCCGTACCGCAGCGCCTGCTGGCGGAAGTCCGGCGTGGTGTCGATGAGGATGTTCCGCTCGCCGAGCCGCAGCGCGATCGACGGCCGCAGCCGCTGGTCCCGCGGATCAGAGGAATGGCACACCGCGCAATCGCAGCCGAGCGTCGGCACGCCGGAGCTCGTCCCCGACCCGAGAACCGTGATGCGCAGCCCGTTCGCCCCCATTCAGGCGCCAGCCTGCTCCCCGTGATCGCCCTTCTCCGTTTGCTCCTGGGCCGGCCGCGCCTCGAGCGCCTGCACGTAGCGGAACCGCAGCTCGGTCAGAGAGTTCTCGAGCAGCCGCCGCTCGTCCGTGGTCAGGTTGTTCCGCGTCTTCTCCTCGAGCATCGCCAGCAGATCGATGGCGTGCCGCGCGGCCGCGAAATCCGGTTCGCTCCGCTCGCTCTCCTCGCCGAAATGGATCAACCCAAGCTGCATCTCCGCCTGCATTTTGAATGAAAACACCAGGAATTCGAACGTCGCGGGCGGTAGTGGCGAATGGCTTTCGGACATCGGTGCGCTCCCTTAGCCGTATTCTATCCGACCCCCATGCTACATTGAAATTTCCCTTGGAAATTCCGCCCAACGGCGCCCCTGATTCAGCCTCCTCGACCGGCGAGCGTTTCGAACTCCTGTGCGCCATACTCGCCCGCTTGCGCGCCCCCGGCGGCTGCCCCTGGGATCGCGAGCAGACGCTCGACTCGCTCAAGCCCTACTTGCTCGAAGAAGCTTACGAGGTTCTCGACGCGATCGACGCGCGCGACTGGCCTTCGCTCTCCGAAGAACTGGGCGACCTGCTCCTGCAGCCCGTCTTCCTCGCCCAGATCGGCCGCGAAGAGGGCTCCTTCACGATTGACGACGCTCTCGATCACATCCTGGCCAAGCTCGTCCGCCGCCATCCGCATGTCTTCGGCTCGACAACGGCGGAAACCGCCGGCGACGTGAAGCGCAACTGGGACCGCATCAAGAACGAAGAGAAGGCCGCCCGCGGCGGCGCGCCTTCCACGAGCCTCCTGGCGAGCGTTCCGCGCTCCTCGCCCGCGCTCGTCGAGGCCGCCGCCCTCAGCGTCAAGGCCGCGGGCGCCGGCTTCGATTGGCCCGCGCCCGAAGATGTCGTGGCTAAGCTTCACGAGGAACTCGCCGAAATCGAAGAAGCGCGCCGCGCGGGCGAGCCAGCCCGCATCGAAGACGAGATCGGCGATCTGTTGTTCACCGCCGTCAACCTGGCCCGCGTGCTCCGCGTCGACCCCGAACAAGCGCTGCGCAAAACGAACCACAAATTCCGCCGCCGCTTCGTCCATGTTGAGCAACGCATCGCCGCGCGCGGCGAGCGCCTCGAAGACTCGAACCTCGACGTCATGGAAGAACTCTGGCGCGAAGCCAAGCGTCTCGAATCCGCCGGAGCGCGGCCCGAATGATCGAAATCCGGCGACTGGCGACGCCACAGGAGTTCGCCGAAGCCGTCCAGCTCCAGCAGCGCATCTGGGGCTTCGAGGAGATCGACCTGCTCCCCGTCCGCCTCTTCGTCGTCGCTTCGAAGATCGGCGGCCACTCCTTCGGCGCCTTCGACGACAGCCGCATGATCGCCTTCTGCCTCGCCATTCCCGGCCTCAAGGCCGGCGGCCAGACCTATCTGCACAGCCACATGCTAGGCGTGCTGCCCGGCTACCGCGACCAGGGCATCGGCCGCCGCCTCAAGCTTGCCCAGCGCGAGGACGCGCTCGCCCGCGGCATCCCACTCATCGAGTGGACCTTCGATCCGCTCGAACTCAAAAACGCCTTCTTCAACATGGAGCGCCTCGGCGCTGTCGTCCGCCGCTACGTCTTCAATCAATACGGCGTAACGTCGAGCCATCTCCACGGCAGCCTGCCCACGGACCGCTGCGTCGCCGAATGGTGGGTCGCCGATCCGCGCGTCGAAGCCGCCCTCGCCGGGAACGCGCCGCCGCGCGGCCCGATCCTCGCCCGCATCGCCGTGCCCTCGAACATCGCCGCCCTTCGCCGCGACGATCCCCCGGCCGCCCGCGCCATCCAGCAGCGGGTCGGCGGCCAGTTCACCGCCGCCTTCCGCGAGGGCCTCGCCGTCACCGGCGTCGAGCGCGGCGAAGAAGCCGGCGCCTACTTGCTCGGACCATGGAATTCCAAATAGACCGCATCACGCTGCGCCTCCTGCGCATGCCGCTGGTTCACTTCTTCGAAACCAGCTTCGGCCGAACCTACAATCGCGACATCATCCTCGTCGAGGCGGTAAGCGCCGGCCTCTCGGGCTGGGGCGAAGTCACCTGCGGCGAGAACCCGTTTTACAACGAGGAATGGACCGACGGCGCCTGGCTCATCCTGCGCGACTACGTCGTGCCGCGCATCCTGCATCACCCCTTCGAGAGCGCCGCGCAGGTGGGCGCGCGCGTCAAACATCTGCGCGGCCATCTTATGGCGCGCGGCGGCGTCGAAGCCGCCGTCTGGGATCTGGAGGCCCGCCGCGCCGGCGTCCCGCTGTGGCGCGCCATCGGCGGCGGCGCGCGCCGCGAGATCCCCTGCGGCGTCTCGATCGGAATCCAGGACACGCCCGATGACCTGCTCGCCAAAATCGACACCGAGCTCCGCGCCGGCTACCAGCGCATCAAGCTCAAGATCAAGCCCGGCTGGGACGAAGCGATCCTTCGCGAAGTCCGCCGCCGCTTTCCCGAGATCCTCCTGATGGCCGACGCGAACTCGGCCTACACGCTCGACGACGCCGATCGCCTCGCCGCGCTGGACGAGTTCCACCTGATGATGATCGAGCAGCCGCTTGCCCACGACGAGATCGTCGATCACGCCACGCTGCAGGCCCGCCTGCGCACGCCGATCTGTCTCGACGAATGCATCCGCTCGGCCCATCACGCCGAACAGGCGCTGCGCATGGGGGCGGGCCGCATTATCAACATCAAGCTGGGCCGCGTCGGCGGATTCGCCGAAGCCCGCGCCGTGCATGACGTGGCCCAGCGCCACGGCGTCCCCGTCTGGTGCGGCGGCATGCTCGAGGCCGGCATCGGCCGCGCCCACAACATCGCCCTGGCGACGCTTCCCGGCTTCACCCTCCCCGGCGACGTCTCGGCCAGCAGCCGCTACTGGAAGCGCGACATCATCCGCCCGAGCGTCGAGATCACCCCGCGCGGCACCATCGCGATCCGCGACGAGCCCGGCTTCGGCTACGACCTCGATCATGACGTGCTCGACGCGGCCACCGTGCGCCGGGAATCGTTCGACTAGTGAGCTCCCCCGGCCTTGTCGACGCGTTGCTCGCGGCCATGACCTTGCTCTGGAGCATGAACTACATCGCCGGCAAGGTCGCTCTTCACGACTTCCCGGCCCCGCTGCTCGCCGGCCTCCGCACCGCGCTCGCGGCGCTGTGCCTCATCCCGGTCTACATGGTCCTGCGCCGCGGCGCGCGCCCGCGCTCCCGCGCCGATTTCGCCTCGCTCACCCTCCTCGGCCTGCTCGGCGTCGCCGCCAACCAGTTCTTCTACGTCGCCGGCCTGGGCCGCACCAGCGTCGCCCACGCCTCGTTCATGATCGCCCTCACGCCGGTTCTCGTGCTGCTCATCGCCGCCGCTCTGGGCCAGGAGCGCCTCGGAAGATGGAAGCTCGCCGGCATGGGCATCGCCGCCACGGGCGTCGTAGCGCTCCAAAGCGAGCCCTCCCATCGGTCCGGCGCAACGCTCGCGGGCGACGCCCTGGTCTTCAGCGGCGCGCTCTCCTTCGCTTTTTACACGGTCCTCGGCAAGCGCGTCTCGGGCCGGTTCGGTAGCGTCACCGTTAACTCGTTCGCCTTCTGGACCGGCAGCCTAGCCCTGCTCCCGCTCACGCTCGCCGGCGGCTCGGGCTTCGCCTTCCGTCGCGTCACGCCCCTGGCGTGGTGGGCCCTCGTCTATATGGCCGTTTTCGCTTCCGTCGCCGCGTATCTGATCTATTCCTACGCGCTAGCTTATGTCCCCGCCTCGCGCGCCGCCGTCTTCTCGTATTTGCAGCCGTTCCTCGCAACGCTGCTCGCCATCCCGCTGCTCCATGAGCCGCTCACCCTGCCGGTCGTAGGCGGCGGCGCGCTGGTGCTTGCCGGCGTCGCCCTCAGCGGGAAATCCTGATGGCCGCCTTCACCGATCTCCTCCGCCATAATCGCAACTACCGCTATACGTGGGCCGGTCAGGTGGTCAGCGAAATCGGCGACAACTTCAACAACGTCGCGGTCTTCGGCCTGGCTCTCGACCTTACTCACTCCGGCATGGTCGTGACCTTCATCATGCTCTCGCGCGCTATCCCCGCCATCCTTGCCGGGCCGCTCGCCGGCGTCACGCTGGACCGCTTCGACCGCAAGCGCATCATGATCGCAAGCGATGCCGTCCGCGCCTTCATGGCCCTCGGCTTCATCCTCTCCCTGCACACCCGCCAAACCGTCACTCTGTATCTCTTCAGCGCGCTGCTCATGCTCGCCTCGCCGTTCTTCACGAGCGGCCGCGCCTCGATCCTTCCCACCATCGCCACCGAAGACGAGCTTCACACCGCCAACTCCGTCACCCAAACCACATCGTGGATGACGCTCACCATCGGCGCCTTCCTCGGCGGCTTAAGCGCCACTGTCGGCTACGAATGGGCGTTCGTGTTCAACGCCTTGTCGTTCGTGTTCTCCGCTATCTGCATCTCGCGCCTCCGCGCCGCGGACGATGCCGGCTTCCGCCCCAAGCGCGCGCAGTTGAACGAGTCCACCGTGGTCCGCCCCTGGCACGAATACATCGAGGGCCTGCGCTACATGCGCTCGACGCCGCTCATCTTCGCGATCGCCCTCATCGCGGTCGGCTGGGCGACAGGCGGCGGCGCGGCCCAGATCCTCTTCAGCCTGTTCGGCGAACTTGTCTTCCGCCGCGGCGCCGCCGGCATCGGCATGATCTGGGGCTGCGCGGGCATCGGCCTCGTCCTCGGAGGCGTCTTCGCCCACTGGCTCGGCAAACGGATCGGCTTTGAAGGCTACAAGCGCGCCGTCTTCTTCTGCTACCTCGCTCACGGCGGCGCGTACGTCCTCTTCAGCCAGTCCCCCACCTTTATCGGCGCGCTGGTCTTCATCGCGCTCTCGCGCGCCGCCGTAGCCGTCAGCTCGGTCATGAACTTCGCTCAGCTCCTCAAACACGTCTCGAATGAGTTCCGCGGCCGCGTGTTCTCGACCATCGAAACCATGAACTGGTCCACCATGATGCTGTCCATGATGGGCGCCGGGCTCGCCTCCACGCGCTACAGCCCCCGCGTCATCGGCGCCGTCGCCGGCCTGCTCAGCTCGACCACCGCGATCTTCTGGGGCTGGGCGAACTGGACCCGCCGCCTCCCCGAACCAGCTCTGGAAGGCATCGACCCCGCCGAAGTGGAGATTCACGGCGACCCGGTCGCCTGAGGGGCCCGCGCCGAAGCCTCGCCCGCACGCCCGGCCGTTCCTGCGCCTTCACAGCGCGCCGCTCCCGCGGATCCTTCAGACTGTCTCCTTCAGGCCACGGCGCCAGCGGTGCGGTTTCCGGCTTGATACCATCCTCACGGAGGCGGTTTTCCAATGCGGATTGACTGGTCCCGCGCGGTCCTCGGACGAACCGGCCGCGAAGTCTGCCGCCTGGGCATCTCGGCGGGTTATGGCGTGCCCACGGGTGGCGTCGAACTGGCCTTCGAGCGGGGCGTGAATTACCTGTACTTCGGCACGTTCCGGCGCGGCGGCTTCGCCCGGGCATTACGAAACCTCAAGCCCAAGCGCGACCGGATGTTTCTGGTGATCCAATCCTATTCGCGCGTGGCGGGCCTGATCGGCCCGAGCCTCGAGCGCGCCCTCCGGAACATCGGCTACGATCATGCCGACGCGCTCCTGCTCGGCATGTGGAACGGCGCCGCCTCGCCTCGCATCCTGGATGCCTGCCGCAAGCTGCGCGACTCCGGCCGCGTGAAGCACATCGCGCTCTCGACTCACCGCCGCCCGCTGATTCCCGAACTCGCCTGCGCGCCCTCGGGCCAGGACATCGATGTTTTCCACGTTCGTTACAACGCCGCCCACACCGGCGCCGAGCGCGACATCTTCTCCGACCCGTCCTGGAAGCGGCCCCCCGGCACGCTCCCCGGCTTGGCCGCCTTTACCGCAACGAGCTGGAGGCAACTCCTGAATTCCAAAAAAATTCCCCCGGGCGAGCGTACTCCGACCGCTACCGACTGCTACCGATTCGTGATGTCGAACCCTTCGGTCGACGTCTGCATGACCGGCCCCGGAACCGCAACGCATGTCCGCGAAGCCCTGGAAGCGCTCGACCGCGGTCCCATGTCCATCGACGAACTGGCATGGATGCGCCGCGTAGGCCAGGCGATCCACAATCACTGATCGAACGACCCGTCAAGCGTAGAATCGCAAAGCGCGCCGCAAAGTCGCGGCCAGATTGGAGCCGCCACTGTGGCCAACGTCCTCATCGCGGCGGCCCGCGGCGCGATGCCTGCCTACGTGGCCGGCTCGACTTCCGTTGCTCTCGCACCTCGTGTCGTCGTCCTTCACTACGTCGACGGACGGAGCCAGGACATCCGTAACCAGGCCGATTGGCTCCCCGCGGCGGGCTTGCTCGCACTCGCACCCGGGCTCTACCAGCACGGCGGACGACGATCCTGCATCGCAGCATCATGCGCGACCTCACTGCGCGCAATGGCCCCACTTTCGATGACATCGAATCCGGACGCTCCGGTGTGATCGGCTTCCTTATGGGCGGCGGAATCGCTCTGCTCCGGGGATCGAACCGCGGCTCCTCCACCTGCCGCGTCAACCACGGAGGCAAGCTGCCCGCCAAGGATCACGCGAGCGCCAGCCACTCATTCACGAGCAACCGCGGGCGCCTCTGGTTCAAGGCGCTGCGCTTCGCCGGCATCGCCTATGAGGAACCGTCGACCCTCGACGCCCGCCGCCGCATCGCCAGCTTCTTCCACACCCACCTTTCGCTTTTCCTTCTGACTGCGCTCGATTGGGGGCTCGCGTCCGCGCATCACGCGAAGACAACTTCGTACGCCGCACCCTTCCTCAGTTGCACCTCCACCGAGCCGTCGTCGCGCGGGGCGATGCGGATTGGCCGCTGGCGGGCGCGCACTTCGGCGATCCGTTGCCCGGCCGGCGCCAGGAGCCGGCATGTACAATCCGCCACGGCGCGCAATTCGACCGCCGCCGCGCGCCCATTCCGCCACTCGATCGAAACTTCCATGCCGCCTCGCGCGCGAAGTCCGCGAATGTGACCTTGCGGCCACGCCGCCGGCAGAGCGGGAAGAAGCTGAATCACGTAGCGATCCTCGAACGGGCCGGACGAGTCCTCATACAGCAGGTGGCTCTGCAACAACATCTCGTTGATGCCGGAGACGGCGCCGAAGTTGCCGTCGATCTGAAACGGCGGATGCGCATCGAGTAAGTTCGGGTAAGTTCCGCCGCCGCGGCCGTAGTTAGTGTTCGTCGTGTCGACGGCTTTAAGTTGTTCACGCACGAGGCGCCAGGCGTGATCGCCGTCATGAAGGCGCGCCCAGCAGTTGATTTTCCATGCCTTGCTCCAGCCCGTGCTTTCGTCGCCGCGGATCTCGAGGCTTTTGCGGCACGCATCGGCGAGCGCGGCGGTGCGCCACGGCGAGATCTGCCTGCCGGGGTGCAGCGGGAACAGATGCGAGATATGGCGGTGGTGAAGTTCCGGCGCGTTCATGTCCCAATCGCCGCTCCACTCCATGAGCTGACCCGCGCGGCCCACGTGCGGCAGCCGAAGCTGGTCGCGCGCGGCTTCCAACTTATGGCGGAAGGGCTCGTCGAGAGCCAGGATGTGCGCCGCCATGGCCGTGTTATTGAACAACTCCCAGAGGATCCCGGTCTCAACCGCCGTTCCGGCGCAGGCCCAGCCGATGTGGCCGTCATCGGTCCGAAACCGGTTTTCGGGCGACGTTGCCGGCGAGGTGACCAAGTGGCCGGTGTCGTCTTCGACGAGCACATGCAGGAACGCTTCGCAGGCTTCCTTGAGGACCGGATAAACGCCGGCCAGGTAGCGGCGGTCGCGCGTGAAGGCGTAGTGCTCCCACAGATGCTGGCAGATCCAGGCGCCCCCGCAGAAGAACGGCCCATAGGGACCCGCGGGACCTGGCGCGGTCCAGCCCCAGGCATTCGTCGTATACGCCATCATCCAGCCCGGCGCGTCGAAATAGGCCTTGGCGGTCTTCCGGCCCGGTTCAACCACGCTCTGGATAAGTCGCAGCATCGGAGTGTGACACTCGCCGAGGTTGGCCGTCTCCGCGGGCCAGTAGTTCATCTGGAAATTGATATTGGACTTGTAGTCGCAGCCCCACGGCATCGACAGCCCGTCGCCCCAGAGGCCCTGCGAGTTGGCCGGCAGTGCATTTTCGGGCCCGCTGGATGAGATGAGGAGATAGCGCCCGTATTGATAGAAGAGCGCCACAAGCCTCGGATCGTCTTCGCCCGCGCTGAAGCGTAGCAGCCGCTCGCCGGTGGGCAGACTCGAGTTAGGCGTGTTGCCGAGATCGAGCGAGACGCGCCCGAACAAGCGCTGGTAATCGCGGATGTGAGCGCTCTTCAACGAGTCGTACGATCGCGCCGCGGCGTCCGTCAGGCTACGCGTCACGGCCGCGTGGGGATCCGCGCCCTTGTAACTGTTGGCGTAGTCGAGCGCATAGTTGGCGCCCGCGGCCAGCAGGAGCACTGCCTCGCCGGCCTCACTTACTCGCAGGGCGCCATTCGACGCCGCGACGGAGCCGCCCTTGACGAGGATGCGAAGCTGCGCTTCGTAGCGGAGATCGCCGGGCTGTCCGGTGCTTGTCCCGGTCATGATCAGCGTGTCGTTCGCTTCAGCCCGTGTTTCGGCCCATTTGGCGCGCGAAAGGCGGGCAGTGAACGTAACCGCACCGCGCTTCGTGCAGGCGATCCGCATGGCCAGCACCTGCGCCGGGGCGGAGGAGAACAACTCGCGCGTCCACACGGCGCCGTCCATCTCATACGTGACGCCGGCGACGGCTTGGCCGATATCGAGCCAGCGGCGATAGCCTTCGACATGGCCCGCCGGCGCCGGGAATTCGAGGCGTATGTCGCCCAGCGTCTGATACGTGCCGTAGCTGCCCTTGCCAAACCAGCCGCCGGTCTGACAAGTCATGTGGGCAGTCATGGCCTTGTCAACCTCTTCGTAGTTGCCGGCGCGGATTAACTCGCGAATCTCCGGCAGCGCTCTCCACGCATCGGGCCGGTTTGCATCTGGCTCGAGGCGGCCGGCCCAAACCGTGTTTTCGTTGAGTTGCAGATGTTCCGTCTCGACGCCGCCAAACATCATCGCACCGAGACGGCCGTTGGCGATGGGCAGCGCCTCTTCCCATTTGGCGGCCGGCTCGCGGTACCAAAGTACATTGGTCGACGAATCGGAAGCCGCGGCATTCGCTTCCCCGGCCGATGCAAGCGTAGCCGCCACGGGCACAAGCTGAAGGAAGTTTCGCCGGGTTGTTGTGTGCAACGTCGAGTCTCCAGGCGCCGCGGTCGAGTTAGTTCGTGGCAACCGGCGTCAGCTTGTAAAACGCCGCCGCGTGAGGTGCAAGTCGAAATGCCCGGCCACTCTCAACGGGCCCTTCGTCCTTGCCCGCCCACAGGTCGCGCAACAGGCACGTCTTCGCAAGCCCGAGATCGGACCAATTCACTTGAACCTGCCCGTCCCCGCTGTCTCCCGTATTGAACACGGCCAAATACCGCGCCGGAGAGCCTGCGATTTCGGCAACCCAGGCCACCTGATCGCCGCGCGCGAAAAGCTCGTGGCTCGCGGTGGCATGTTGGTCCACGGCCAGCACGTCATCGTTCGTGATTAACGAGAGCGTGAAGGCGTCGTTGTCGGGCAGATTGCCGCCGAACATCATCGGCGAACGGGCAATCGACCACAGCGTGATCAAGGTCCGCTGCTCGTCGTGGGTCAACAGCGACATGCGCGGATCGCCGCGTTCGGCGCGAATTCCGACGTGCCCGAGCGGGAGCATGTCGCCGTCCGGCCAGTGGCCCACCTTCACGTACGGATTCCACATGCGGAATTGCGCAAACTGGCGCTTCACGTCGGCCCATCGGTCCCACAGGTCTCCAGAGATGCGCCACATCTGCGCGTGTGCAGCGAGGAAGGCGGCCTTGGTCACGTCGCGGGTTCCCGGCGAGAGGCTCAGCACGATCGGCCGGCCGGTCTTGAGGATGGCCCGGTGGAGCGCGTCGATTTCTGTGGTGTGGGCTCCGCCGGGGTAACCGAACATATCGTCGGCCTTGATGAAGTCGACGCCCCAGGAAGCGTAAAGCCGCGCGATCGAATCGTAGTAATCCTGCCCGCCCGGACGGCTGGTATCGACGCCATACATGTCCGTGTTCCAACGGCACAGGGATTGTTTGTCGCCGACATCGGCCGCGCGATACTTACTCCCGTCGATCGGAAGATTCGCGTCCACGGCGCGGCGTGGAATGCCGCGCATGATGTGAATTCCGAACCTCAGCCCCTTGCGATGAACATAACCGGCCAGTTCCTTAAACCCCTGCCCGTTGGCCGAGGAAGGAAAGCGGCCCGGGGCGGGGACGAGCCGTCCGTATTGGTCCATCGTGAGATCCGCGTTCGGGCGGTAGCCGTGCGTTTGGGGATGCGGTTCGGACCATTGGATGTCCACGACGATGTATTGCCAGCCGTGCGCCGAGAGCTGGCGGGCCATCGAATCCGCGTTGGCCTTCACTTCGTCCTCGGTGACGGTGGTCCCGAACGAGTCCCAACTGTTCCAGCCCATCGGCGGAGTTGGGGCCAGGGGCTCGTGCGGGGGCGCCGATCCCGCAAGCAGCGCGGTCAAACCGATGAGTGCAACGGTTCGGAACATTTTATCTCCTCCGTGTTTCACGCGATGGGCGATCAGTTCTGAAACAATAGCGGCGCGAAATGGTACAGGTCCCGGCGCCAGGTCTGCCATTCATGCGCCGTGCCGGGCGATTCCCAATAGACGTGTTTAATGCCGGCTTTCTCGAGGCTCTCGTGCAATCCATGAATGCTCGTGTACATCCGCTCCGGCTCCGCCGTGCCTACGCCGAGCCAAAGAAGCTTCACCTTGCGGTTGAATGCCGCGGCATCGGCCATCACGCCGCCGTAGGACGCGCGCGGATCGAACGCGTCGTTTCCGAACGGAACGCGGGCGCCGCTGAAACCTCCGATGTAGGCGAACTTGTCGAGGTGGTGCAGCGCGATGTCGAAGGTCTGCATGCCGCCCATCGAGAGCCCGGCCATCGCGCGATGGTCGCGATCGCTCAGTGTCCGGTATGTGGAGTCGATCATGGGAATGAGATCGGCGATGACGACATCCCCGAACACGCGCACCCGGTCGGCGAACGCCTGGGCGGCGTCCGGACGGGGTGCGCCGGAGGCCTGCTGGCGGACCGGCGGCCATGCCGGGGCGTCGGGCTCTCCCGCCCGCGTTGCGTATCCTCGGTCCATCACGATGAGCATCGGAACGGCCTTCCCCTCCGCGATGAGATTGTCGAGAATGAAGTTCACCCGGCCCTGGAGCCCCCATCCGCGCTCGTCCTCGCCGGCGCCGTGTTGCAGATACAGGACGGGATAGCGCTTCGAGGGGTTGGCGTCATAGCCGGGCGGCGTGTACACAAAGCAGCGGCGCCAGCGGCCCGTGATCGCCGAATGATACCAGCGCTCGCGCACCTCGCCGTGCGGCACGTCCCTGGCATCGTAAAAGTCGACGCCCTTCTCGGGCACTTCGATGCCGCTGAATTCCCGGCCCGCCCCGAAGAAGGTCTCGCTGCCCGGATCGTCGATTGCGACGCCATCGACGATCAACGAGTAGTAATGAAATCCGGGGACCAAGGGCGCCGATGTGCCGGTCCAGGCGCCGCTCGCGTCCTTCGCCATGTCGTACTTGTGTCCACCTACATCCACCTGGACCTTCTGAGCGTCGGGCGCCGCGAGGTGGAAGGTGGCGCGCAGATCGGAGTGGACGCGGGGGTATGGCGAGCCCATTACGTTCGACGTGGCTGGTTGGGAGTCGTCCGGTGACTGTCCGAGGCAGAGCGCGCAGGCCAGGACCAGCGGGATCGGAATCCATTTCATGGTCTAACATTCTCCTTCCATGGGGAAAGATGTCGCTCCGCGCCTGAGGCCAGGGCGGTTATGGCGGAGCGCTTGTGCCGAGGACTGAAATGACCCGAGCCAGGCGCCATGGTTGTTCCCTGGCCATGCCACGCGCGGGACTTCGCCAGTCCGGCGGTGAATTTCGTCGCGAACGTTAAGGTTAACGTCAACAACCGATTCTACTCTTGCAAACCCCGCGCGTAAAGCTTACCTGAACTCAGCCCAGCCCGTGGGAAACGGCCTTCTGTTCGTTGAATCCGGCGCAAAGGACCGGATGGATTCCCACGCTTCGCGGGCCGAGGTTCCGGAGTGCTTGACGGCGAGCGCGCAAGGGCGCTAGGATTGTATCGTTAATCGACGATATACGAAATGGGGTGGCGAGAAGTTCGCCGAGGCCAGCCCGCTCCCCGATGCCGGACTTGCCATTTCGTGCATCCAGCGCCCGGCATTTCGAAAGTGCGACGCGCGGGCAGCGATGGTTATCAATCGACGAACGACGATATATGACAGAAGGAACCCAGGCCCGGAAGCTTAAGGCTTACGACTCGCCGATGCGCCGCTCGACGGGCATTGGCGGTCCCGGCGCGGGTCCGGCGCGGCTGCCGTTCGTCGCTCGTGCCGCGCAACGACCCGATCGTGACCCAGGGGCGGTGGCTGGCCGGACTGGAGTTGGGCGGCGCCGATCTGGCGCCGAACATCCGAAGCCGCTACCGCGGATAAGGAGTTTGCTATGACCAGCATGGAATTTTTAGACCGCGCGACGCGGATTCTGTTCTTCACGGGCAAAGGAGGCGTTGGCAAGACGTCGCTGGCGTGTTCGACCGCCGTGGCGCTTGCGGGCCGCGGGAAACGGGTGCTGCTGGTGAGCACCGATCCGGCTTCGAACCTGGACGAAGTGCTTGGCGTACGGCTGTCCGGCGAACCAACCCCGGTGCCGGGAACCGGGGGGCTCGATGCATTAAACATCAACCCCGAAGCGGCCGCGCAAGCCTATCGGGACCGGGTTGTCGGACCGTATCGGGGGGTTCTGCCGGAGGCGGCTCTCAACAGCGTGGAGGAGCAGCTTTCCGGAGCATGCACGGTGGAGATCGCGTCGTTCGACGAATTCACCAAGTTACTCGGCGCTCCCGAGGCGACGGCGGGCTACGAGCATGTGATCTTCGACACGGCTCCGACCGGGCACACCCTGCGATTACTGAAGCTGCCCGCGGCGTGGACGGGGTTCATCGAAACAAACACCACGGGCACATCTTGTTTGGGGCCACTCGCGGGCCTGCGGACACAGAAGGCGATCTACGACGCGAGTCTCAAGGCTCTGCTGGATCCGCATCTGACGACGCTGGTCCTGGTGAGCCGGCCGGAGCAGTCCGCTCTCACGGAGGCGGACCGCACCAGGGCCGAACTGGCCGCGATGGGCGTGACCCATCAGGTCCTCATCCTGAATGGTGTGTTTGTGGCCGGGGACCCGAGCGACCCGGCCGCCGCGGCGCTCGAGTGGCGGGGCCGCGTAGCACTGGATGCCATGCCCACCGGCTTGGGCGACTTGCCGCGCATGGACGTGCCGCTGCTTCCCTTTGCGCCCCTGGGCGTCTCGGGGCTCCGCGCGGTGCTGAACGGGCACGGGCGCCAGGGCGAAGCTGCCGGGTTGCCGAAGCAGGGCGCCGGGGTGGAGGCGCCTGGGTTGTCCGAACTGATCGACCGGATTGAGAAGAGCGGACACGGCGTGATCCTGACGATGGGCAAGGGCGGCGTGGGTAAGACCACGATTGCGGCGGCCATTGCCATCGAGCTTGCGCACCGCGGGCGCCGGGTCCATCTCAGCACAACCGATCCGGCCGCCCACGTGGCCGCTGCGGTCGGCGGCGCTGTTCCCGGCTTAACGGTGAGCCGCATCGACCCGGCGGAGGAGACGCGCCGGTATTCGGAAGGCGTCGTGTCGAAGGCCGCGTCATCGCTCGACGAGCAGGGCAAGGCGCTTCTCGAAGAGGATCTGCGGTCGCCCTGCACGGAAGAGATTGCGGTGTTCAGCGCGTTCGCCGAAACGGTGGCGCGCGGTGAGCATGGCTTCGTTGTTCTGGACACCGCGCCTACCGGGCACTCGCTGCTTCTGCTCGATGCGGCCGAGGCATACCACCGCGACGTGTCGCGCACCATGAGCGATCTGCCGGACGCGGTGCGGAACCTTCTGCCGCGGCTTCGGGACCCGGAGTTCACGCATGTCCTCATCGTTACGTTGGCCGAGGCCACGCCGGTACATGAAGCCGCGAGTCTCCAGGAGGATCTCCGGCGGGCCGGCATTGAGCCGTATGCCTGGGTGATCAACCAGAGCTTCGCCGGCAACGGGTTCCGCGATCCGGTTTTGGTGGAGCGCGGCTTGCGGGAACTCCCCTATATCGACGAAGTCCGTGAACGGCACGCGCGGCACATCGCGCTGATTCCGTGGAAACCCGAGGCGCCCGTCGGAGCGGAGCGGCTCCGGGCGCTCACTTGCCCCGCCGAGCCGGGCGTCCGAGCCCAAGCCCGATGACCTGTTGAGGAGGAAACCATGGCACACGGAAAAAACGCATCGCGACTAACGCTGGTGGACCGGTTCTTGACTGTGTGGATCTTCGCGGCGATGTTCGTGGGTGTCGCCGCGGGTTCTCTGCTCCCGGGGATGGTTCCTTTTCTCAACCGCTTCAACGCCGGCACAACGTCCGTTCCCATCGCGATTGGTCTGATCCTGATGATGTATCCGCCGCTCGCGAAGGTGAAATACGAGGAGATGGGCCGCGTATTCTCGCACCGGAAGGTGCTGGTTCTCTCGCTCATTCAGAACTGGGCGATCGGACCGCTGCTCATGTTCGGGCTGGCGGTCGTCTTCCTGCGTGACAAGCCCGAGTACATGACCGGCCTCATCCTGATCGGCCTGGCGAGGTGCATCGCCATGGTCATCGTGTGGAACGACCTGGCGCGCGGCGACCGGGAGTACGCCGCGGGCCTGGTGGCGTTCAACTCGATTTTCCAGGTGCTGTTCTTCTCGGTGTATGCCTATTTCTTCCTGGCCGTGCTTCCGGGTTGGCTGGGCATGACGGCGGTGCGCGTACATATTTCGATACTCGACATCGCGGAGAGTGTGTTCATCTATCTGGGCATCCCGTTCATCGCCGGTTTCTTGACCCGGTTCGTGCTGGTCCGCGTGAAGAACAAGGAGTGGTACGAGAGCCGGTTCCTTCCGAAGATCAGCCCGATTACTCTGATCGCCCTGCTTTTTACCATCGTCGTGATGTTCTCGCTCAAGGGAGGAATGATTATCCAGTTACCCTTCGACGTCGTTCGTGTGGCGATTCCTTTGAGTATTTACTTCGTCGTCATGTTCTTCGTGTCGTTCTGGATGAGCGCGCGGGTTGGCGCGACTTACCCGGAAGCCGCGACTTTGTCTTTCACCGCGGCGTCGAATAATTTCGAGCTGGCGATCGCCGTGGCCATCGCGACGTTCGGAATCAACAGCGGCGCGGCGTTCGCGGCGGTGATTGGCCCGCTGGTCGAGGTTCCGGTTCTGATTTCGCTGGTGAGCGCGGCCCTCTGGATCAATCGCCGGTACTTCGGCGGCCGGTTTGAGACGGCCGGGTCGTGCCGCGAACAGGAGGCGTAGCGATGTGGCGCGCCATGCCACGGGCTCATCGCGGCGCTACCGCCGGGTGAGTTAAAGAAGGGGCCCACTGCGACCGATAAGACCGATGCGTGAACACGAGGAACCCATTCGCGAACGTTCGGCTGGCTGGGCTGGGGTTGGTTGCCGCCCTGGCGCTCGCTCCGGCCTGTCTGCATGCGCAAACGGTAACGGCGACGCCAGCTACGCTGACGATTAGCTATTTGATCGGGAACCCGCTGCCGGCGGCGCAGAGCGTCTCCGTGCGCCTGTCCACGGGCACGGCGACCTACACGGCCACGAACGCGCAGGGATGGCTGGTGGTAAGCCCACCGGCCGGGACCCTGCCGGCGACGCTGAGCATGCAGGTGAATCCGTCGACGCTGCCGGCCGGAACATATACGGACACGGTGACGGTCACGGTGACCGGCGTGTCAACGCCGACGACCATCGGCGTCACTCTGATCGTGAGCGCGCAGCCGAGCGGGATCACGGCCAGCCCGTCCACGTTGAGTTTTATCGTGCCGCCCGATCCGCCCGCCTCGCAGTCGATCACGCTGACCACAACCGGCGCGCCGGTGCCGTTCACGGTGACGGCGGGAGCGAAGTGGATGACGGTGAGTCCGACGGCGGGCGTGGTGCTGCCGGGCGAGGAACTCGTGCTGACCATATCGGTGAATGCCACGGGACTCGCGCCGCAGACCGCGCCCTACACCGGGAAGCTGACGATTGTGAGCTCGAACGGAGGGTCGGCGCAGTCGGGGACGCTGAACCTGACCATCAGCCTCACGGTCAACACGGCCGCGCCGACGATTACGTCCGTTTTCCCCTCGACGCTGCCGGTGAGCCAGAACCCGGTGACGATCACCATTCGAGGGAGCGGATTTTACAGCTCGACGGTGGCCGGCCTGAGCGGGCTGACGGCCCCACTTGCCACGAAGCTGCTGAGTTCGAACGCGCTGCTGGCGACGATTCCAGCCAGCGAACTGGCCACGCCGACGACGTTGAATCTCTTTGTGACCAACCCGCCGCCGGGCGGCTCGTCGACCATGTTCAGCGTGCCGGTGGCGGATACGCCCGTGCTGCTGGCCTCTGTGAACGCGGCCAGCTATTCGACGAACAGCACCACGACGACCCCGAACGTGAGCGCGGGCGAGCTGATGACGTTGTTCGGAACCAACATCGGGCCCGTGACGCCGGCGGACATGACCACGAGCGGGCCGGATCAGGTCAGCACGTCGCTCGCGGGCGTCTCGGTGACGGTGGATGGCTATGCCGCGCCGCTGCTCTACGTCAGCCAGAACCAGGTCAGCATTCAGACGCCCTACGAAGTCTCGACCAGCGACTCGACGCAGCAGATCTCGCTAGTCAATGGCACGGCGCCGGCGGCGACGATGCCGATCGCGATCGCCGCTTCGTCACCCGGCATCTTCAGTTCGAACGGCACGGGCAGCGGGCAGGCGGCGGCGCTGAACTACAACTCGACGACCGGCCAGTACACCTTGAACTCGCAGAGCAACCCGGCGAACATCGGATCGACGGTGATCCTGTACATCACGGGAGCGGGCGCGTACCCGGGCTCGACCGCGTCCGCGCTGGGCGTTTCCTCGCTCACCGGGCTCCTGCTGCCGCCCACGACTTCGCCGCTCCCACAGGCGGCGACGACGCCCACGGTGACGATCGGCGGAACGGCCGCGACGGTGTCCTATTCGGGAGCGATCCCAGGATCGCTGCTCGGGCTGGTTCAGCTCAACGTGACGGTGCCGACGGGCGCCACGACCGGGAACGCCGTGCCGGTAACGGTGACCAGCGGCAGCGGCAGCGCGCAGACCACCATGACGCTGGCGATCCACCCGTAACTCCAGCCCGAAGGCGGACGGCTCACAGCTTCAACTGCTTCAGGTACTCGCGGAAGTCGCCGCCCAGGTCAAAGCGGTTGAGCGCGAATTCAACCGTGGCCTTGAGAAATCCGAGTTTATCGCCAGCGTCGTACCTTTTTCCTTCGAACTTATATCCGTAAATCGGGCGGTTCCGCAGCAGGTGTTTGAGACCGTCGGTGAGCTGAATTTCACCGCCCAGGCCGGGACCGATGCCATCGAGCGAATCGAAGATCTCCGGGGTGAGAACGTAGCGGCCAATGATGGCGAGCTTCGACGGGGCTTCCGACGGCACGGGCTTCTCCACCATGTTGCGGATGCGAAACAGACGGTTGTCGCCGCCGTTGTGCGGCACCGGCTCGGCGTCGACAACGCCATAGGCCGAAATCGCTTCGCCTTCCACTTCCATGAGCGCCAGCACCGAGGCGCCGTAAAATTCGTAGATATCGAGAAGCTGGCGCAGGCAGGGGATCTCGGCGTCGATCACATCGTCGGAGAGCACGACCGCGAACGGCTCCGCGCCGACGAGCTCGCGCGCGCGGAGCACCGCGTGGCCGAGGCCGAGCGCTTCCTTCTGGCGAAGATAGGCGACGTTGATCATGTCGGAGACGCCGCGCACGATGGCGAGCAGGTCCTTCTTGTTCTTCGCTTCGAGCGCGTGTTCGAGTTCGAAGCTGACGTCGAAGTGGTCCTCGATCGCGGTCTTGCCGCGGCCCGTGACGATGAAGATGTTTTGAATGCCCGAGTGCAGCGCCTCTTCGACGCCGTACTGGATGAGCGGCTTGTCGACGAGCGGCAGCATCTCCTTCGGCTGCGCCTTGGTGGCCGGCAGGAAGCGCGTGCCGAGGCCCGCGGCGGGGAACACCGCCTTTCGCACTTTAGGGATCATCACCTCGTATTGTACGGGGACGCGGGCGGCGAGCGCCGCGGCTCGAGCCGCGCCGCGCGTCAGGAGTCGCGGACGCCGATGGCGATGAGGGACGTCGGCGGCCAGGGAAGGAAGCGGTCCGCGCGGCGCCAGAACCACACAAGCGAGTCGAAAACGGCGATCTGGAAACGGCTGAAGGTGCGCTTGCGGAAGATGCGTCCGTTGACGAACCAGGCGGGAAAGGTCGCGCGGTTGAATTTCACGATGCGCTCGACGCGGAACCCGGCTTCGGTCATGCGGGCGCGAAGCTCGGCTTCCGAGTAACGCCGGTGGTGGCCGAGCACGTCGTCGAGGGTGCCGTAGACGGACATGCCCTGAGGCACGAGGATCACCGCGCGTCCGCCGGGCGCGAGCACGGAATAGATATTGGCGAGCGCCTGCCGGTCGTTCGCGACGTGCTCGATGACGTTGAGGCAGACGGCGGCGTCGAGCGAGCGTGCGAAAGGCGTGAAGTCATCCGGCGATTCGAGGTCGCAGCGATGAACTTCGACGGACTGGCGGTATTGCAGGCGATTGGCGAGGCGGGCGAGGTGTTCGTCGTCGATGTCGCTGGCGATGTAGCGCTCGCGGCCGCGCGAAAGAAGGACGCTGAGATTGCCGATGCCAGCGCCAAGCTCGATGACGCGAGGGCCGAGATAGGGGCGGATCGTGCCGGCCATCCAGCGGTTAAACCGCGGGGCATTGGCGAGAATATCGAGAATTTCCGGCCCTTTGTCGCGGTAGATGTCGCGAAACAAACCGAAGCGGAGCATGATGAAAACGGCGTGGACGGCGTCGCGCAGGCCGATCTTCTTGCCTTCTTCATAAGTGCGGCCGCGGTAACTGATCGGGGTTTCGAAAACGCGAACCTCGCGCTGCGCCAGCTTGATGGTGATCTCGGGCTCGATGCCGAAGCGCTCGCTGCGCAGCGGGATGGACCTGAGCAGCGAGGTGCGGAAGGCCTTGTAGCAGGTCTCCATGTCGGTAAGGTTGAGGCCGGAGATGACGTTCGACATCAGAGTGAGAAGGCGGTTGGCGATCGAGTGCCAGAAGTAAAGCACGCGGCGGCTGCCGGTGGCCAGGAACCGGGAACCGTAAACGGCGTCGGCCTCGCCGTCGAGCAGCGGGCGGAGGAGTTGGGGATAGTCCGTGGGGGAGTATTCGAGGTCGGCGTCCTGGATGAGGCAGAAATCGCCGGTCGCGTGTTCGATGGCGGTGCGGACGCTGGCGCCCTTGCCGCGATTGCGGGTGTGGCGGAAGAGCTTGATGGTATCCGGATGAAGCGCCTGGAGCGCGGCGATGCGCTGGGGCGAGGAGTCCGTGGATGCGTCGTCCACGACAACGATCTCGAGGCCAAGCCCGCCGGGGAGGGGGGCGCGCAGTACGCGCGAAAGGATCTCGGCAACCCATTCTTCCTCGTTGTAAAGGGGTACGAGCACGGAAAGGAGCATAGGGTATTTGAGTATCCAGCTTAGCGCGTGAGCCGCTGAGAGCCGGGCTAAGGCGCGTCCACTAGCCCTTCAGGAGGCGGGTTCGTGAGCAGCTTCGATACACGTAGGCCGTTGTCGGCGCGGGGGATAGCGTTTAGGCTGGCGTTCGCGGCGCTGGCCGCGATGCCGTGGGCGGGCGCGGCGTCTCTGCCCGCGATGTTCGCGCGGACGGCGGACGGCGGGATGGAAGGATGGGCCGGTGGTTTGTCGGCGCGGTTCGCTCCCGGGCGGGTCGAGTTTCGCGTGGGCGGAGAGCGGTTCGCGCTGGTCTTTGCCGGAGCGAATCCATCGGGCGCCGTGGAGGGAGAAGGTGGCGGCGCGCGGCTGAATTTTCTTTCGGGTGAAAATGCCGGCGCGGCACGGAGCTTCCCCGTCTACGATGCGGTTCGATATCGGGGAGCCTACCCCGGCGTGGACGTCGCGGTGCGCGGCGAGGGTAGTTCGATGAAACCGGAATATATCGTGGCGCCGGGCGCGGATCCGCGCTCGATCCGGTTTTTCTATGAAGGCGGCGTCGCGTCCGTCGATGCGGCCGGCGGGATCCAATTGTCGGTTGGCGGGCAGGGGTTGCGGGAAGATGCGCCGGTGGCGTATCAGATGACTCCGCGGGGCCGGAGCAGCGTGAGTGTTGCCTTCGAACAGGACGCGCGAGGCGTGTTCGGGTTCCGTGTCGGCGAGTATGACCAGAGCGAGCCGCTGGTAATCGATCCGGCGTTGAACTACAGCGCGCTCATCAATGGGACGTCGATGAGTTCGGCGACCGGGGTGGTGTCGGATGCGCACGGCAATGTGTACCTGTGCGGGTGGACCGACTCGGGAAATTTTCCGCTCGTGGCCGAGTTACAGCCCACGTTTGGCGGGGGAAACGACGTATGGGTGGCGAAGCTGGCGCAGCCGGGAAGGTCGCTGGTTTGGGCTACATACCTTGGCGGCATGGGAGACGACCGGGCGTTCGGCATCGCGCTGGATGCGGCGGGCGAAGTGGTGGTGACGGGCTGGACGCAGTCGGTAAATTTCCCCGTGGCTTCGGCGTACCAGAGCTCGCTACGCGCGGACTCCGGCCAGGATGCGTTCGTGGCGAAGATCAATGCGGCGGGCAACGCGCTGGTGTTCTCGACGTACCTGGGAGGAAGCGGATGGGATACCGCGTCGGCGGTCGCGCTCGACAGCCAAGGGAACGTCTATATCGCGGGCGACACGCAGAGCCACGATTTCCCGGTGCTCGCGCCGCTGCAGGCGTTGAATCAGGGGCAGCAGAACGCGTTCGTTGCCGAGTTCAGCGCCACCGGTTCGCTTGAGTGGGCGACCTACCTGGGTGGCAACAGCCTGGACCACGCAGCCGGGGTCGCCGTGGACACGGGCGGGAACGTGTATGTCGCCGGATCGACCTGGTCGACGGCGTTTCCGGTGAAAAACGCCTATCAGGCGACGAATCACGGGGGCCAGGACGCGTTTGTCGCGAAGATCGCGGCGGGAGGCGGGTCGCTCGTCTTCAGCACGTACCTGGGCGGATCGGGCAGCGCGAATTCGCCGGTGGAAGGCGCGGTGGGCGTTGGCGTGGATGCCTCTGGCGACGTGTACGTCGGCGGCACGACGAACTCGATGGACTTCCCCGTGGCGCAGCCGCTCCAAGGGGCGCACGCCTACGGAACGGACCTGTTTCTCACGGAGTTCAACCCGCAGGGTTCGGCGCTGCTCTACAGCACGTATCTTGGGGGCAGCAGCTACGATTACGCGCACGCGTTCCTCCTCGATGCGGGTGGGAACGCGTATATCGCCGGCCAGACGTTGTCGACGGATCTGCCGATGGTGAATCCCTATCAAGCGGCGCCGGCGGGGATGCTGGACGGCTTCGTGATCAAGATGAATCCGACGGGCACGGCGATGACGACCGCGACGTACCTGGGCGGCGCGCTGAACGATGTGGTGAACGCGCTGGGGGTCGATCATTGGGGCGACCTCTATTTGGCCGGCCAGACGGCCTCGTCCAACTTCCCCGGAGCGGTGCTGCTCGGCGGAGCGACGGGCCTGGTCAACGCGTTCGTTTCGAGCATCGCCGGGCCGGGAGATCACACGGCGTTCCTGGATCGCCTCTATCAGGGATTTTTCAACCGGGCGCCGGATCCTTCCGGCGAGGCGTACTGGGCAGGGACGATCGACGAGGGACAATCGGAGTTGCAGATCACGTATAACTTTTACATCGCCAACGAAACATATTCGAAAGACTTCGCGATTCTCGAGGCGTATTTCGCCATACTGAATATAGACCCCGCGTACACCGATTTTGCGAATTGGTTGACGCAGTTCGACCAAAGCTCCTACACCGTCGGAACCCAATTGAACCTGATCAACGCGCTGATGAGTACGCCGTCGTTCCAGACGAGTTTCGGTTCGCTCACGAATTCGCAGTTCGTCTCCGCGCTGTATCAGCAGATGTACGGCCAAGCCCCATCCGCCACGACGCTGGCGCAGCTCACGGCGGAACTGAACGCCGAGATGCCTCGCTCACAGCTTATCCAGGCCATGATCACGGACCCGAACTACGTGAGTCTCATCACGATCCGGGCGCAGGTCGACATAGCCTACTTGAGCCTGCTGCTTCGAAGCCCGGACCCCAGCGGACAGGCGTATTGGGAGGCCGACCTCCAGCACGGATTTCCCTTGACGGCGCTCGTCGCGAGTTTTGTGCTCAGCACCGAGTTTCAGAACGGCCTATAGAGCGAATTGTGAGAAACGGCGGAAATGGACGTCCCGAGGAAGGAGGCCAATTCCGGTCGTGTTATCCGGGAAATCCGGGAAATCCCCGGTGCATCGAACGCCCTGTGCTAGACTCGCAAATGAGTTGGAAGAAGGGCCGCCGCGAGCCGGCGGCGCTTTGGGCAGGCGATTCAGAATACATGGGGGATGTTATCGGGACACCCGCTCCAATGCGGTTCTTGGATTTTTCCTTGGTCGAGGATGGGATGAACGCCGCGGCAGCACGTCAGAAGGTAGGTGCTCTCCAGGCGCCGGCATCGCAGAGCGAAGGTAAGCTGGGCGAACTGGCGGAGGTTCTTTTCACCGCCGCGCCAGGGACATTGGGGTATGCGCCTTTGTCGCCGTTCCTCCTCCAACTCTGGCGGCGGGCCCGGCCAGGCGCTGTACGCGAGGCGGTTCCGCGGCATCGCGAGAAATTCCTTTACTGGTATCTGAACAAGATCTGCGGCTACGCATTCCCCTACCGCTGGCCGCTTGCCCGAGAAACGGCGGAGTGGCTTAATGAACCTCGGCCGGTCGCCGGGCTGAACGGTGCGCAGGGGCAGCCAACGTTTATTACACGATTCATGGAGACAGCGCTCCGAGAGCATTTCCCGGCGCTTGACCTGGCGCCTCGGGAGAATTACGACAATTTTCTCGCTTGGTTTGCCTATGAGTTTCTGCCCTCGCGGAAGATGCCGTGGGAGTTGCTGCCTGACACACTGCTGAACTACCTGAACGAGCCGGTGGAGGACCTGGAGACGCCATTCTCGAGGGGCATGCTGGCGCTCGAACGACTACGGACGCGAATGTCGGCGCCAGAGATTCGCATGCTGCCGTCGGAACGGCAGCATGCGATCGCTTTTGAGATGCTCGAATCGTTGATCGCAGCGGAAAACCCGCGCCTTGCGCCGCCGTTTGTCACCTCATACTGGCGGGCGCCCACGAGCACTGGACGAGAGACGCGGTTTGAGTCGGTTGAGCGGCTGCTGAAGCGCGGCGCAGGCGAGAAAGTGGAAGAGCCGGAGTCCGACTCCGATACGTGGCCGGAGACGGAGTCCGGGGCCGAAGCACGGGACGACGAGGGTAGAGAGTGGGGCCAGATCGGCCTGGTGTCCGAGGTGCGGCTGCCAGAGGTGCCTCCCGGAAAAGCGCCGCGGCTGCACCCGGCGACGCTTGGCATCCTCTCATACCGCGATCACCGGACGGTTTGCGGCCTGAGCCGGGCGGGCGCTGCCGTCTTAGCTGGACTGCGCGAGATGGGCATCGAGACGGTCGACCTCGAGTACAACCTGGGACGCAACCGGCCGGTGTTGGAGCACCGCAAGAACGGAAGGCTGTTCGCGAACTTTGACCGGGCCATTCACGTTTTCAACGTGAATCCGGAGTACCTGCTCGAGTGCTTGATGTGCAATATGAGCCGCGTTCAGGCACAGGATTACTTCATCGGGCAGTTTGCCTGGGAACTGCCGGAGATCGGCAAGGTACACGAACCGGCGCTCCGGGTGATTGACGAGATCTGGGTGGAAAGCGAATTTCTCGTCGGCGTGTACGGCCGCCGAACGCCCAAACCGGTGCGGAACGTGGGGACCGTCGTCACGCAGGCCGAACCGGACGACACGTTGCGGCGGGCGGATTTTGGCGTGACGGAACGCGACTACGTCTTCCTCACGACCTTCGACGCGATCTCTTCCGTAGAGCGGAAGAATCCGGCCGCGGCGATCGAGGCGTTCTGGCGAGCATTTCCGCGCGGCGACGAGCCAGCGCGGCTGATCGTGAAGACGCGCAATATAGGCCGGTGGGTGACGGCGCAGGACCGCGATCACTGGCGGCGCGTGGAACGGCTCCTGGCGAGAGACTGGCGCATCCACTTGTTGGACGAGACGCTCACCGAGCCGGCGATGTCGGCGCTGTACTGTGCATCGGATTGCTTTGTCTCCCTTCACCGCTCCGAGGGCTTCGGCTTTGGTCCAGCCGAAGCAATGTACCACGGCAGGCCAGTGATCGTTACCGCCTACTCGGGCGTCTGTGATTTCTGTACGAGCGAAACGGCGAAGTTGGTGGACTACTGCCTGGTTCCGCTGCGGCCCGGCGACTATCCGTTTCTCGATCGAGGCCGGACGTATCACTGGGCGGACCCAGACGTGGACATGGCGGCGCGGCATATGCGCGAGCTTTACGAGAATCGCCAACTGGGGGCGGAGCTGGGGGCACGAGCACAGCGGCTGATTCGCGACCGCTACTCTCTCGATGCTCTCGCGGAACGGTATCGCACTCGGTTTGTAGAGTTGGGCGTACTGACGAACGAAGACCGTGCGGCCGAGGATGGGAACCGGTAAGGCCAAGATGCGCAGTGCGCCCATTCTGCTCGAAGGGCCGTTCGAGGGCGATTATTCGCTGGCGGTAGTCAACCGCAATCTTGCCCTGGCGCTCATCGAGCTCGGCTGCCAAGTTTCGATCCACCAGCGCGACAACACGCAAGCTACGCCCGTGTCGGCGCGGTTCCGCTCGGAGTACCCGCGACTCACGGCGTGCGCGCTTTCGGATCTCAACGGAACGGCGCCGGGCGTACACTCACGCTATATCTATCCGCCGCACTGCGATTCGATGTGGGCTGGGTTGCGCGCCGTCCATTGTTTCGGATGGGAGGAATCCGGCTTCCCGGCGCGGTACGCGCGCGGATTCAATCACGGGCTCGGGCTGATCACGGTGATGTCGCGCTATGTACGAGACGTGCTGCGCGCCAACGGCGTCACGATACCGATCGAAGTGTGCGGCCTGGGCGCCGATCACATTCTCCGCGCCGATCCGCAACCGGTCTCGTTCTGGCAACCGGGCGCCTTCACCTTCCTGCACGTGTCCTCGGGGTTTCCCCGCAAGGGCGTGGATGTGTTGGTCGAGGCGTTCTGCGCGGAGTTCGGTCGCGACGACGACGTACGTCTGATCATTAAGACATTCGCCAACCCGCACAACCGGATCGACGAAATCCTCCGCGAGGCCTTCACTCGGCATCCGCGGCACGCGCTCGTCGACGTGGTCGAAGAACCTATCACCGGTGGACAGATGCGCTTCCTGCTCGAACACGCGAATGGCCTGGTCTCGCCCAGCCGCGGCGAGGGGTTCGGGCTGCCCGTGGCCGAAGCGATGCTCGTCGGCTGCCCGGTGATTGCCACCCTTCACGGCGGGCAGGCCGAAACCTGCTCGCCGGATTGGTGCTGGCCGGTGGATTTTGCGCTTCGCCCCGCGGAGACGCACTTGTCGGAAGGACCATCCGTGTGGGCTGAGCCGTCGGTCGCGTCGTTGCGCGACCGGATGCGCCAGCTCTGGAGCGCGCCGCAGGCGGAGATTCAGGCTCGCACGGCGCGGGCGCGGGCGCACGTCGGCGCGAATTTCACCTGGGAGAAAGTTGCCGGGCGCCACGTCGAACTGTGGGAACGGCGCCTCGGCCAGGCAACACGGTGGCCGAAGCGCGCCACGCGCGCGGAGGTGCGGCGCATCGGCTTTGTCTCGACCTGGAACGTCCGCTGCGGCATCGCCGAATATACTCGATATCTCGCGGAGAATCTCGGGCCCGGCGTCAACTCCGTCGTGTTTGCCGCGGAAGCGAACGAACGCGTGCGCGCAGACGGGAGCGAGGTCGTTCGCTGCTGGACCCAGTCGAGCAGCCCGGTGGAAAGCTGGGACGAGGCCGGAGCGGTGGTAAGCGAGATCCTAAAGCGCGACGTGAACCTGGTGTCGCTGCAATTCAACTTCTCGTTCTTCGCCCCCGAGGCGGTGGAGCACCTGGTGGACGAGCTGCATCGCGCGGGCATTCCGGTTTTCGTTACACTGCACGCCACCGACAACGAGCGGTTCGAGCGGCTGGCCGTGGCGTTGCGCAACGCGGATCTCACCATCGTTCATCGCGAAGAGGATGCTCGGCGCCTGGCCGCCCACGGCGTGGAGCGATGGGAGCGGCAGGAGCAGGGGATAGTGGCGTTTCCGGATGGCTTGGCCCGGCCCCACTGCGCCGCCCGGATGGCGTTCACGGTGGCGTGTTTCGGGTTCTTCCTCCGTAAGAAGGGGATCCATGAGCTGCTGCGAGCTTTTGCAGCGGCGGTACGCATTCGGCCCCAGCTTCGTTTGACGCTACTCAACGCGCTCTACCCGATCGAGGAGTCGGAGCGATATGCAGCTTCATGCCTCGAGCTGGCGCGGCGGCTCGCTATCGCGCCGTATCTGAAGATCTGGACCGAGTTTCTCGACGAAGAATCGATCCTGCGCGAGCTGCACGCTTCGGACCTGGTGGTCCTGCCGTACCTAACGTCAACCGAGTCGTCAAGCGCCGCCATCCGCTTGCCGCTCGCCTCCGGCACGCCGGTGTTATGTTCGAGCGTACCCTTGTTCGACGAATTCGGCGATGCCGTGCATCGGTATCCGGTGGGTGATGTAGCGGCGCTGGCGAACCGGATCGCGGAGCTCGCTGGCAACCCGCATGAGTTGCATCGATTCTCGGCGCGGCAGCGCGAGCACGTCGAACGCCTATCGTGGCCGCGAGTGGGCGACCGGTTCCGGGAACTCATCCGCTTGTACGCCGAGTCGGCCCGAGACGCTGCGCCAGGCGCGAGTCCGCTCGCGAGCGGGGCCGTGGCGGGACGCCGGTAGCGGCGGCTAGAATTAAGGGGTCAGTCTCGCCGGGAGGTCGGTGGGTATCGTGCGACAAGGAGAGAGACCATCGGCGACTTGAGTTTTCTTCAGGCCGTGGCCAATGAGGTGCGCGAAAGGCACGAGCGGCGGCTGTTCGGCCGTACGAAACGTCTCACGCTCGGAGAGGCGAGGCAGAGGCTCGCGGCGACCGGGGCCTTGGCGAGCCGCGTGCAGGACGGGACGATCCTGGCCGGATACGCGCCTCCCACGCCGCCCACATTGCGGGCGCGCGCGGGCGCGGTGCTGGTGGCCGTCTTGCGGCGGGCGATGTTCTGGCTGACGGGACAAGTCCGCGAGTACGAAGTGGCGGCTACCGAAAGCCTGCGAGAACAGGCCGCGCTGCTCGAGTCGGCCGTCAGCGAGATCGAGGGCCTCGAGAGCGTTCTCCGCGACTTGAGCGCGCGGCTGGACCGGCATGACGAACTGTTGTCGCGGATCGCTTCCGTGCAGGAGTCTATCGTGGAGTTGGCTTCCCGGCAACTGGCGCTGCGGACCGACGTGGCGGGACTTCGGCTCGGACTTGCAACGGTGCGCGACCACGCTATGGAGCGTAGCGCGCAGGAAAGCGGCCGCTGAGACCGCTCGGCGAGGCCGTGGGCCGTGAAACGCCAGCGCCAGCAACGAAGATTCCGTTTTCGCCGTGGCATGAATTGCGGCAGGCACGGCCCGGGAGATGCAACTAAACGCCAGCTTCGTGGGTTTGTCACAATTACGGGTAACCATCCGCCCGGCGCGAAGAGCCGGATCTCGCGCCGTTCGGGCTGGACGGCACACACATGAGCTTACATCGATCCATACAAGCGGGCGGGCGTTCGGGTTATCTCCTTCTCGCGACCTGTTCCGGCGACGAGGACACTGGCGGCGGTCTGTGCGTTTTCGACGGCCAAACGGTGGAGGTAATCGACCGCGTCAGCAGCGCCGGCTTGCGTGTCGCCGGAGACCGGATGATCCGGCTGCTCCGCACACCCCTGGCGACGGGAGGCGGAGAATTTCTCGTCTACGACGCACGCGGCGTGAGACAGTATCTTCGCGTGGATGAATTGAGCGACGGCCACTACTTCGCCTGGGACGGACGGAACATCGTTGCTGCTTCAACCGGCTCGAATAGTATACTCTGGATCGCACCATCGGGCGAGGTCGAACGCGTTTGGCGCGCTCCGGGCGAAGACGATTCGTGGCATCTCAACGAAGTCGTCCTGCATGAGGGCCGATTGTACGCGTGTGCGTTCGGCAAATACGCCAACTATCGCGGCTACAAAGGGAACGAGCGGAACGGCCACGGCCATGTCTTCGATTTGGAGACCGGGACGCGCGTTGCCGAGGGCCTGTGCGCTCCTCACAGCCCGCGATTCTTCGATGGGTGTTGGTCCGTCTGCGATTCCGCGATGTGCTCGGTGATCCAATTCGAACGCGGCGGCCGCGCGCCGCGACGAACCACCCAACTGAACGGCTTCACGCGCGGCATGGCCGTGAACGACGAGTACGTTTTTGTCGGCGAGAGTGCGCCCCGTTCGGATCGGGGCCTCGTCCAGGGTGGTTCCATCGCGATTCTCTCCCGTGAATCGTTCGAATTCGTTGCGAGGGTGCAACTGCCATTTCAGGAGGTCTTCGATCTCGAGCTGGCGCCGGCGGAGCTTGTCGGCGGGACGCGAATCGGATTTCGCACGAATCCCCTGCGCGTCCGCGAACAGGACCAGATCTTCTTGTTTCATCAGCTCGGTATTGAGCCACAGCGGCTCTGGGCCACCTCCGATCCTCTGCCGCCGGAACATTGCCGCGTAAGTGTCGACGCCGCGATTCCTGAGGCGTTCGAGGCCCGAAGGCTCACGCTCATCGACTGCTCGGTCGAAAACCGGAGCGAGAGGTTCTATTTCCCCTCGGCATCGAATCCGGTTTGGATTTCGTACAAGTGGCAGCTGACGGAACGATCCACGGCCATGAGCCATCAGGAGGGCCTGAGAACCCCACTCCCCTGCGTTCTACCTCCCGGAGTGAGCGTCAAGGTCCGCATGGAAGTGCTGCCCCCGCCTGTGGCGGGAGAGTTTCGTCTCACGGTCACGCTTGTTCAGGACGGGGTCTGCTGGTTCGACGAAATCGATCCGGCGAATGGGTGTTCGGCATGCGTGACAGTGCATGCGCCTCAGGCGATCCCTGACGCCGGCGGCTCCCAGGACGGTGCGCAGTCCGCGCTCACGAACGCCACCCTGGCCGAATAGCGCGCGATTCGGCGGCCCTTACCTCATCACCCGGCGCAGGCCCAGCGCGCCGATGGCGAGCATGGCCGCGCCGCAGGCGGCGAAGAGCATCCGGATGCCGATCCAGGCCGCGAGCGAGCCGGAGAGGCCGAGGCCAAGCACCTGCGACAGCGTGAGCACCGACATCGTGCTCGAGCTCACGCGGCCCACCATCTCGACCGGCGTCTCCTGCTGCAGCAGCGTCTGCGCCGGGATCAGGATGAACGCGACGCCCAGGCCGGTGCCGAACGTTCCGATGGCGGTGAACGCGGCGTGCCGCACGGCCGCCATGGCCAGCACCGCGACGCCGATGATCGCGAGTCCCGTCACGACCATGCCCGGATTCGACCGGCCGCGGGCGAAGCGGTGCAGCCCCTGCGTGCCGGCGATCATGCCCACGCCGATCAGCGCGCTGAGCATTCCGAACAGCACCGGTCCCGCGTGGAGGAAGTCGCGCACGTACACCGCGATCAGCGGGCCGAAGCAACCCATCACAAACAGCGCGGCGGCCATCGACACGATGACGAACGACACGGCGGGATGGGTGAAGATGAAGCGCGCGCCGGCGAACAGTTCGCGCCACACGGAGCCGAGACGCGAGCCGCCTTGTGGCGCGGCCGGCGGCGTGGCGCCCGCGCCGCCGCGCTCGAACCGCATGCCGAAGATCATCCAGGCCGAGACGGCGAAGCTGGCCGCGTCGGCCCAATAGCACGAGTTCGCGCTCAGCGAGCCGACCATCGCGCCGGCGATCGCGGGGCTGACGATGCGCATCACCTGCATGGCCTGCTGCATGAGCGCGTTGGCCGCGAGCAACCCTTCGCGCGGCACGATGCTGCGGATGGTCACCGACTGCGCCGGAATGAAGAAGCTCGACACGAAGCTCAGTGCGAAGAGGATCGCGTAGATGAAATGCAGGCTCGGCGCGACGATGAGCAGCAGCGCGAGCACGGCGCGCGTGAGGTCGCTGGTCACCATGGTCGCTTTCAGCGGCCAGCGGTCGACGAACACGCCGGCGACCGGTCCGAACAAAGCGAGCGGCAGTATGAACGCGATGGATACGCCGGTGATCTGCGCGGCGTTGGCGTGCAGCGTGTATGTGGCGAAGCCGATGACCGCGAAGATGGCAAGGAAGTCGCCGAACACGCTGACGATCTGGCCGATCCACAGCCGGCGCAGCGCGGGAATTTCGAGCACGGCGCGGAAGGACAGGGGCGTCGTTTGGGTGGACATGGCGGCGAGGCTTCTGTGGATTTACGCGTCCCGCCGCGTTTTGTTCAGGAATTTTTCGACGCCCGCGCGGCAGTCCGGCGTCATGCGGGCGACCGCGTTCGCCTGCGCGCCGGCCTCGAGCGCGGCTTCGATCCCCATCGCGTCCATCTGGTAGAGCAGCCGTTTCGAGAGCGTGACGGCGGAGGCGCTCTTCGAGGCGAGCAGCGCGAGGAACCGCGCGGCGGATTCGTCGAATTCGGCGTCGGGATAAACATGATTCACCAGCCCCGCGGCCCGCGCCTCCGCCGCCGGGAAGACACTGCCCGAGACCACCCATTCGAAGGCTTGCCGCTCGCTCACCGAGCGGCGCAGGATCGCCATCGCCATCGCAGGCAAGAAGCCGAGGTTCACCTCCGGATAACCGAAGCGCGCGCTTTCGGCGGCCAGGATCGCGTCGCAAGCCGTGGCCAGGCCGCATCCCCCGGCCAGCGCGTTGCCGCGAACCAGCGCGACCACCGGAAGCGGATGGCGGCGCAGCGCGAGAAACAGCGCGGCCATGCGGCGCGCGTCTTCCACGTTGTCGAGCGGCCCGCTGTCCATCGAGCGTCGCAGCGCATCGAGATCGGCGCCCGCGCAGAAGTCCTGTCCCGCTCCAGTCACAGCCACCGCGCGCAGTGCGGCATCGGCGGCGGCCTCGTCCAGCGCGGATCGAAGTTCGCCGACCGTCTCCGCGTCCAGCGCGTTCCGTTTCCCGGGCCGGTTGAGCGTGATGCGCGCGAACGCGCCCTCTTGCGCGTAGACGATCTTCTGGTACGTCATTCCATTAGTAAAGCATCCCCGGTTCCGGGTATCCTCGTCAGGTGCGTCCTCCGTCGCTCGAGCCCGGCCATCTCCACGTGTGGATTGTCGATCTCGATCGCGATCGAGGCAGCCTGGATGTGCTGTCATCGGAAGAACAGCGCCGCGCCGCGCGGTTCCATTTCGAACGCGACCGGCGCCGGTTCATCGGCTCGCACGCGGCGCTGCGCGAAATACTTTCCCTCTATCTCGGCGAGCCGCCCGCCTCGCTCGAGTTCGTGACCCGCGTTCACGGCAAGCCGGAGCTTGCCTCGGGCGCGCCGCGATTCAACCTTTCGCACTCGGGCGAACTCGCACTCATCGGCGTCGCCGGGAACCGCGAGTTGGGCGTCGATGTGGAACGCGTCCGCGCGCAGGTCGCGATCGAGCGCATCGCGCGGCGTTTTTTTTCGGCCTCGGAAGCGGCGGCGCTCTTCGCGTACCCCGGCAGCGAGCGCGACGCCGCGTTCTTCCGCTGCTGGACGCGCAAGGAGGCGTATGTCAAAGCGCGCGGCGGCGGCCTGAGGATTCCGTTGGCGAGCTTCGACGTCTCGCTCGACGAGGGCCGCGCCCGGCTTCTCCGCGCGCCCGACATCGAACGGTGGACGCTTCACTCGCTCGCCGTTCCGCCAGGCTACGTGGCGGCCGCGGTCGTCGAGGGAGAGCCGGAACAGGTGGGCGTTTTCGATTGGCGCGAAGAGGGCGGGCTGGCTTAGCCCGCGCGCGCCGCGCCAAAGCGCTCGCCGGCGAATTTCAAGTACTGCTCCCAGTCGAACGCGGTCACATCGTGGCGGCCCGTGCGCACGTGGTAGCGCATTGACGCGGAGCCAACGGGCGTGTTCACCGCCGGCATCGCATCCGTGCCCAGCCCATGGCCGCCGAGCAACTCGTATACGCGGCCCGCGATCATGGCCGAGTAGAATTCGCCGGGAGGATCGGACGTGTGATCGTCCTCGGCGCTCGCCACATACAGCGGACGCGGCGCGCTGAGCGCCAGCAGCAGATTGCCGTCCACCGGCACGCGGTCCGGATGGCCGTTATAGCGATGGAAATTGCCACAGAACCAATGCGGGAAGGCTGTGTTGAGATGCTCGATGGTCTCGCCCTCGAGACGGCGGTAGAGCGAGGCGCCGCCCTTGCCGGACTCGTTCGAGACAACGAGCGCGAACCGCTCATCCTGCGCGGCGGCCCACAGTGCGGTCTTGCCGAGCCGCGAGTGGCCGATGAGCGCAATGCGCCGCGCGTCGACCCCGCGATCGGTGTGCAGGTAATCCGCGATGCGGCTCAGGCCCCAGGCCCACGCGCCGATCGCACCCCACTGATCGGTGTCGGGCGTTGTCTGCGCGTTCGCGAAGAACAGCGGCCGCACGCCGTGCGACATGCCTCCCTTGAAGTCGGGCTCGATGTCGCCGTAGTACGCGGTGGCAAGGCCGAAGCCGGCCGCAAGAATCTTTTCGACCTGCCATTGGGACGCTGCACGGCCGCGCGTCGCCTCGGACGCGGTGTGCGAGACATGCCCCGCGTTTTCGTTCGACGTGCCGGCGATGCGCGGGGCCGCCGGATCTTGGGTCCACACCTCGGCGAGGTCGATGCCGGGATCCGCGGCGACGGTGTGATTGCCCCCGAAGTTCAGCCCCACGAATACCGGAACGCGTCGCTGGGCGCCGGAGGGAAGATACAGCAAAATGCGCACTGCCGGGCCCGCTTCGCCGCCGAGGCGCATCGTGACCTGCCGGCGCACGGCCTTCCCGTCGAGCGCGTGCTTGTCTTCCGAGCCGGAGTGGAAGCTCGCGGCGACACGTCCTTTCGGAGTGCGCCCGTAGACTTGCTCGGCGAACAAGCCCAGGATCTCCGGCCGGCGATGTTTGTACCAGGCGCGTTCATTCGCAACGCGCGCGCCGTTCGAATCGACGAGCGCGTCGGGCAATGGGAAATCGGCGATGGCGCCGTTCGAGGCGGCGCGCGCGGGCCACGCCGCGGCGGCTGCGCAGAGCCATTCGCGGCGGCTCAGCATGGCGCGCATGTCACCGTCCTTTGCCGGCCGGAACGGCTGCCTTCGCCTGCTCGGGCGCCTCGGCGGCCGGCGCGGCGGCGGCGCCCGCAAGCCCCAGCGCCTGCCGCAGCGCGGTCTCGATCTGCTGACGGATGTCGGCGTTGTCCTTCAGGAACTGCCGCACGTTCTCGCGGCCCTGCCCGATCCGCTCGCCCTGATAGCTGAACCACGAGCCGCTCTTCTCGACGATATTTTGCGCCACGCCCAGATCGAGCAGGTCGCCTTCGCGCGAGATGCCCTCGCCGTAGATGATGTCGAACTCGGCCTCGCGGAACGGCGCGGCGACCTTGTTCTTCACCACCTTCACCTTGGTGCGGTTGCCGGTGACGACGTCGCCCTCCTTGATCGCCGCGATGCGCCGGATGTCGGCGCGCACGGAGGAGTAGAATTTCAGCGCGCGGCCGCCGGTGGTGGTCTCCGGGTTGCCGAACATCACGCCGATTTTTTCGCGAATCTGGTTGATGAAGATCAGGCACGTATTTGACTTCGACACGATGCCGGTGAGCTTGCGCATGGCCTGCGACATGAGACGCGCCTGCACGCCCATGTGGCTGTCGCCCATCTCGCCGTCGAGCTCGGACTTCGGCACCAGCGCCGCCACCGAGTCGAGGACCAACACGTCGATCGAGCCCGAAGTGATCAGCGCGCTCGTAATCTCGAGCGCCTGCTCGGCGTAATCCGGCTGCGAGACAAGCAGGTTGTCGACATCGACGCCGAGCTTACGCGCATAGCCCGGATCGAGCGCGTGTTCGACGTCGATGAAGGCCGCCATGCCGCCCTGCCGCTGAGCCTCCGCGATGACCTGCAGTGCGACGGTGGTCTTGCCCGACGATTCCGGTCCAAAAATTTCGTTGATGCGGCCGCGCGGAAAGCCACCCACGCCGAGCGCATAGTCGAGCGATATCGAGCCCGTCGAAATGACCGAGACCGGGACGATCGCCTCCTTCGCGCCCAGCCGCACGATCGAGCCCTTGCCGAATTGCTTTTCGATCTGGCTCATTGTCGCCGCTAATACACGGCTCTTTTCTTTTTCATCCATTTCGATCTCCCTGGGCCGCGGCGTCCGGACCGCGGCCGGCGCGCTAAAGCTGCGGCGCGTAGTAGCCCTTGCGGCAGCGAACGATCAGGTCCTTGCGCCCTTTCACCTTGAGCTGCACCATATGGTATTTTCCATCGGTGATGAGCGGCTCCGGCCGGTAGAACAGGTTGTACTGGTGGCGCAGTTCGTTGGCGATGTTCTCGAACGACTGCGACAGGTCGGTCGCCTTGAACGGGAAGAACGCCTCGCCGCCGGTTTCCGTCGCGAGATACCGCAGGATCTTGTCGCCGTCGCTTTCGATGCGCGTGATGTTCGTTGAAATCGTGTAGATCACGACGTCGGCCTTCTGCGCCATTTCGAGCGCCTGGTCGCGCGTGTAGCGGCTCACGTTATCGTCGCCGTCGCTAAGGATGACCATGGCGCGCCGGAACTTATACAGCGGCTGATCGAGCATCAGCTTGTCGCGGCAGGCGTAAAAAATCGCGTCGTAAAGGGCCGTTCCGCCTCCGGGGCGCAGCTCGCGAATCGCGTTTTCGAGCTTCTCGGTGTCGTCGGTGAGGTCGGCGACCAGTTCGGCCGAGGAATCGAAGCTGACAACGATCGCCTTGTCGCGCTGCCTTTGCACCACGGAGCGTACGAAGTCGGTCGCCGCCTCCTGCTGGAAGCGGAAGCGGTCCCGAATGCTGTTGCTGGTGTCGATGAGAATGGCGAGCCGCAGGGGCAGATCGGATTCAGCCGTGAATTCTAGGATGGGTTGCGGTTTCTTGTTCTCGAAGACCTGGAAGTCGCTTCGCCCGAGGTCGGTGACGAAGCGTCCCTTCTTGTCCGACACGGTGAACAGCATATTGACGCGCGTCACATCGAGGACGATGCGGTTGGCATCCTTCTCGATGGGCGGCGAGGGCGGCTGCGTCGCGGGCTTCTCGTCCTGCGCGGCGAGCGCGGCGGCAAGGCTGGCGGCGGCAATCCAGGCAAACATCGGTCTCATGCGAGGGGCTCCTCCGATTATAGTTCTTCGAGCCATCGCTCCAACTCGGGCGGGAGCGGGGCGGACACTTCGACCGGCTCGAGGTCCGACGGCCGATGGAACCGGACGCGGCTTGCGTGCAGGAAGAAGCGGCCCGAGGCGTGAGCCGGCGCGCCGTACAAGCGATCGCCGGCCACCGGGTGGCCGATGGCGGCGAAGTGAGCGCGGATCTGGTGCGTGCGTCCGGTGCCGATGCGCGCTTCGACGAGTGTGAAGCCTGGGTTGCGGCGCAGCACGCGCCACCAGGTGATGGCGTCGCGGCCGCGTCCCAGCCGCGCCGTCATGCGCGTGCGGCGCGCCGGGTCGCGCGTCACCGGCAGGCGGATCTCGCCGCGCTCGTCCTTCATCGCGCCGCGCACCAGCGCCAGGTACGTTTTCTCGACCGTGCGGCCGGTGAACTGCGCGGCGAGCGAGCGGTGCGCGGCGCCAGTGCGGGCGACCAGCAACACGCCGCTGGTCAGCTTGTCGATGCGATGCACGATGCCAGGGCGCATCGGCTCCCCGGTTTCCGGCAGCCCACCGAAGCGGTGGAGGAGAGCGTTGACGAGCGTGCCCGAGCGGTTGCCCGCGCCGGCGTGTACCACCATGCCGGCGGGTTTGTTCACCGCGATCACGTCGGCGTCTTCGTAGAGCACTTCGAGCGGCAGATCCTCGGGTTCGGCGCGCAGCGGCGGGGGCGCGGCGGGCTCGACTTCAACCGTCTCTCCGCCGCGAAGCTCGAGCGATGATTTCGCCGGTGCGCCGTTGACCGTGGCCCGCCCTTCCTTCACCCACGCCTGCAAACGCGCCCGGCTGTGCTCGGGCATTTGCTCGCGAAGAAAATGGTCCAGGCGCCGGCCGGCGGCCGAAACGGGAACGGTCAGCTTTGTTCTCACTGCTGTTATGATTCTAGACCGATGCCCGCGCGCAACCGCCTGTGGGCGGCGACACTGCTGTTTGCGTTCCTGCTCGCCTCGCGTCTCTGCCACCTTGGCGTTCTGTGGACGGAAGAAGCCTATCCTTCCGCCGCCGCGCTTCAGGTGCTGTTTGGGAAGACGCTCTACCTCGGCGTGTGGTACGACAAGCCGCCGCTGGCAGCGCTGATCTATCTTCTTTGGGGCGCGCACACCGGGCTCGCGCTGCGCCTGGCCGGCGCCCTGATCGCGGCGCTCGCGTGCGCGCTCGCGTGGCGCTTCGCGCGCGATGTCTGGGGTGAGCGCGAGGCGTGGTGCGCCGCGGGCCTCGTCGCGTTCTTTCTCGTGTACGATCTCCCCTCATCGGTGATGGTCCTTGGACCGGATCTGCTGATGGTGATTCCGCACTTCGCGGCGGTGTGGCTGGCGTGGCGGCGGCGCGCGCTGGCGAGCGGGCTGGCGTCGGGCGTCGCGTTCCTTTTCAATACCAAGGGCATTTTTGTGCTGGCTGTGTGCGCGGCATTTTATCCGGCGGGCTGGCTTGCGATGCTCGCGGGATTCGCCGTGCCCAACGTAGCCGCGCTCGCGGCGCTTGGCTGGGCGGGCGCGCTGCCCGCGTACTGGCTCGAAGTATGGCGATGGGGCTGGCTCTACGCGCGCGACACGCCGATTGCGCAGCCGCTGCGCGAGGGCGTGGTCCGAACGCTCGATTGGTGCGGCTTCCACGCCGTGCTGGTTCTGGGCGCCGCCGCGTACTTCTCAAAGAGCCGAAACGGCATGCGCGTCCGCTTCTCCGTCTGGACGCTTGTCTCGCTTGCGGCTGTGGCCGGCGGCTGGCGATTCTTCCCGCGCTACTACTTCCAGCTTCTGCCCGTGGCCGTTCTGCTTGGCGCGCGGGGGCTGATGCTGCTGGGTCCGCGCCTGCGCGTGGCGGCGCTTCTCACGATGCTGGTTCCGGCCGTGCGCTTCGGGCCGCGCTACGTGCTGCTGGCCGAGGATCTCGTCGAAGGGCGCGCTCCGCGGTGGTCCGACCTGAGCCTGAGCGAGGACAGCCTCGCCGCGGCCGCCATCATCGAGCGTGTCGTGAAGCCGGGCGACACCCTGCTCGTGTGGGGCTATCGGCCGGAGATCTTTGCCGCTACGCGCCTGCCCGCGGCCACGCCGTTTCTCGACAGCCAGCCCCTCACCGGCGTCATCGCGGATCGACATCTGCGCGACGCGCGCGCTTCGGCCCCGGCGCTGGCCGCGGCCAACCGCCTCCTGCTCACTCGCTCCATGCCCACGTTCATCGCCGATGGCCTCGGCCCGCTGAATCCGGCGCTCGCCATCACCCGATACAGCGACTTGGCGGCCTGGTTCTCCGGTTACCACGAGATCGGCCGGACTGGGGAGACCCTTGTCTATGGCCGGAATACATCGCCCACGCCCGTGGGCGGCCGGTAACAATTACCGACCCTCATGCAGATTTACCCGTGGCCGAAAGGGTCCGCTATCGATATCTTCATGAATCCACAACGCTTTACTTTGGTCCATCAGGTGCATCGAATAGACATCTGAAACGACGAGGAGGATGAACATGCGAAAAGGATTTGTCACGGTTGCGCTCTTGGGCCTGCTTGCCGCGTGCAGCCGAGGGCCGAAGCCGCAGCCGATCGATTCGACACAGCTTGGGACGGCGCCGAATCAGTCGGCGGCGCAGACGCCTTCGCAACCCGTCGCGCAATCGATGCCCGAACAGCAACAGGGCGCAGCGCAGCAGTCCGCACCCATGGCCCAGTCCGCCCCCATGGGCCAGTCCGCGCCGCCCACGCTGCTGATCCCGGCGGGCACGGCGGTTCATGTCCGGCTGGAACAGTCCGTCGACACGCGCCGCAACCGCCCGGGCGACCGGTTCGAGGCGACACTGATTTCGCCGGTCGAGATTGGCGGTCAGGTGATTTTGCCGCGCGGCACGCCGTTTCAAGGTCACGTCACCGAGGCGCGGCCGTCGGGCCGTCTGAAGGGCCGCGCGATTCTCGGCATCGAGCTGGATTCGTTCCGGCTGAACGGAGTCAGCTATCCGGTCGTAACGGCGGTCGATGACCGGGTGAGCGGACGGCATCGCAAGCGGAACTGGATCCTTATCGGAGGCGGAAGCGGGCTTGGTGCGACGATCGGTGCGATCGCGGGCGGCCCGGCCGGCTTGCTGATCGGAGCGGGCGCGGGCGCGGGCGCTGGGACCGCGGGAGCGTTCTTCACCGGGAAGAAAAACGTGGCGCTGCCGGCCGAGACGGCGCTGACGTTCCGGCTGCGGCGCGGAGTGAACGTCGCGGGTGCATAACGCCGGCGCGAGGAGACCGGCCAAGGATCATCGGCCCAGGAAAGCTTCGAGCTTTTCGACTTCCGTCTCGGCGGACCGCAGGCTCTTCTTCGCGGCGTCCAGCCGGCCTTGGTTGATATTGTTCTCGGTCTCGTCCATGAACAATTCCATGCGGCGGCGAGAAGCGAGGATATCGCCACGTAAGCCGTAGCCTTGCGACTGCTGCTCGCGCTGTAAACCGTCGAGAGCGCTGCTGACCGCGCCGACGCGCGTTGCGAGAAGGTTCAATTTGTCGTGCAGTGCTTCGAGCGCGGCCGAAGGGTCTGGCGCAGCCGGTTGCGG